>Ga0213881_10001264_pt1 | contig 12476 bp, 5 predicted proteins | sample BarmaccoBMER_R08_FD_160104 | JGI IMG/M metagenome (GOLD analysis project Ga0213881, IMG submission 160104) | Barbacenia macrantha exposed rock microbial communities from rupestrian grasslands, the National Park of Serra do Cipo, Brazil - ER_R08 ... | reverse complement strand
TGATCCATTTTTTCTCTCTGCCCTCAGCGAATTGAAATGACTTCAACGCGGCGGCGAGTGAATGCCGATGCAAGTTGCGGTTGCCGCAAAAAAGTTCCTCATCGTCGGCAATGACCACGGTGCGGCGAGCACGTGTGAGCGAAACGTAAAGCAGACGCTCTCGTTCCTGTCGCTCACGCGTTTCGATCTGCTGCTTTGTCTCAGGCGAAATGTCATCGCCCTCGAGCGCGACGATCGCGGGCAGCTCCGACCCGCGATGAATCAACCGCGGATACTTGGGCGGTCGCGGATATTGCCGCCGATGGAAAAACGGCAGAATGACGGCGTCCCATTGGAGCCCTTTCGCTTTATGGCAGGTGACAAGCTGGATGGCGTCGCTCTCTGCCGGACGAGTCTCGCGCAGGTGACCAAAATTTTTCCGTAACGTCTCAGCGAATTTGTTCAGCGTCTGGCCGTCGGCTTCGGCGCTGGAGGCGAGCGCGACAAGCGCATCGAGTTCAGGCGCGCTATTCTCAAAGTACTCTTCCGGAATGGCCGCGAGGCGGGCACGTAAGTTCGTCGCGCTGATCAGTTGCTCGACTCCATCTCGCAGTGGCTGGCCGAGAATTTCGCGCCGGGTTCGCGTAAGTACATTCAGAGCATCGGCGACCGCGCCGGTGGCCTCCGTCTCGCGATCGATTTGAAAAACGCAACCGTTACCTCTGGCGAAATGCGCCAGGTCGTGATCGGAAATGCCGAAGAGTTCGCGCAGTAGGCCGAAAATCTCGAAAGCATTTTGCGGATTGGCGGCGACAATTAGCAGCGCGGTGAGCCATGCGTAAGCCGGACTGTCACCGCGAATGTCGCGCGGCGATTGTACCTGAGTACGGAGCCCGGCCTTGCGCAAGGCAATGCGCAGCGGCGAAAACCATCGTTTTTGCGGCGCCAGAATCGCCACTTCGCTCCACGACGACGCGCGCAATTTGCGGAGACCGTTTTCGAGCAGCCATGTCGCCATCGCATCTGCTTCGATGATGGCGCGCTTCCGATCGACCAGCTTCGGATCGAGGTCGGGAGGCGTGTCGAATTCGAAACGGACGATTTGTCCTGCGCCCGCGTTTGCACGCGCTTCCAGCGGCACGAACTCGACCTGCTCCGGCTCAACAAAAACGCGAGGAAACGTCGCATTCACGAAATCGATGATGGCGTTATCGCAGCGAAATGTGGTGGTGAACGCCAGTTCGTCCCCGGCAGGCGCATGGCGAAGCAGCTCGCGGATGGAAGCGTAGCGCGCGAGATCGCCCCGTGCGCTGTAGATTGATTGTTGCGGGTCACCCACGATGCAGAACCGGCCGCCGACCGGTGGATGGAGGGCCGGCGTTTGCCACTCGCCCGAGGCGTCAACTGGTCGCGTGCATTCGAGTAGGACGTAAAATTGTTCGCGGTCGGTGTCCTGAGCTTCATCAAGGATGACCCGGTATTCGCGCTCGCGAATCTGACGTGCGGCGATGGGGTGACGCAGCAACCCCCCGGCGAGGGTAACCTGGTCATCATAGGTGAGCAGGCCGCGTCCTACTCGGAAATCGCGGTACTTTTGCGCGGTCTCGCCAGCGACACGCAAGGCGCAGCCGCAAAGCCATTCGCGGAACGGTGCAAAGGCCTTTTGCCAGACTCGCTGAAACGCTTCGCCGCCTTTGTTTTTGCTGAATCTCGGCAGCGGCAGATAACGTTCGTCTTCGCAAGAGAGTCGCTGCCACTCGTGTACTAAAGCCTGAGCCGCCGCGATACTCTCACGGCAGCGTCCTGAGGCGGGATGAGCCAGCAATTCGTCAAACCGTAATTCATCGAACTTCGGCAGCGCCGAACAATCAGGCGCGGTACTCAGGGTGCGCCCGAGCCGCAGGACATTTTGCAGGCGGGTATGACGGTAAAACCGCTCGTGCTGATGGTGCGGCGGAGCACCGTCATCGATGCTTCCATGCAGGAAATCGAGCCACAGTTCATCGTCTTGTTCGACCAGCTCGAACTTCGCAGGCAAGCCAAGGTGATGACCGAAATCGCGCAGGAGCTCGACGCAAAAACTGTGGATGGTGCCGAAAAAAGCGCGGTTAAATTGCTCAAGTACTTCGAGAGAAACTTGCGCGCGCAGGATCTCTTCACGCGCGCGCTGTTGCATTTCATCGGCGGCGCGTTTGGTGAACGTGACCACGACGAGGCGGGGCAGCCATGCGCCGGCGTTCTTGTGCCGCGCGATCGAGACAATGCGCTCGACAATTGATTGCGTTTTGCCGACGCCGGCAGGTGCGATGATGGAGAAGTTTTCTTCCACGCTGCGGATGAAACGTGCGCGCAAAGGACGGTCGTCGATGCGCGACGGATCTGGGGCGTTTGCAAAGAGCGCGAGCTGACCAGACTCGAATTCGCCGGCTCGCTTATTCCGCATCGTCTTCCTCCTCACGCACGAAGCCGCGATGTGTGCGCTCCCATTTCTCGGCGAGTACGTCGGCATCGATTTCGAGCGTGGCCAGAGGATAAATCGCGCCAGCGCCAAACTCGCTGCGCATCTCGCCTCTCGCGCCGAAGATGCCGGTCTCCTGCATGCGGCAAAGCTCGTCCCAAACGCGCTCGAAGCCGGCGAGGTCACGGAGCGTGAGCTGTGGCTCGGCCGGCTCCTGCGGTTTTACGACGCTCATCTGAACTTCGTCGGCGCCTAGCTGGCGCAGCGCTAGGGCGTAAAGCGCAAGCTGGAAACCGTTACCTTTCTCCAGCTCGGACGCTTTCATCACGGCCTTGCTGCCGGTCTTGTAATCGATGATCCAGACTGTGCGGCCGCGGAAAGTACCATCGTTCGGAACGCCGCTGGCGAGCAGCAGATCGATGCGGCCATCCACGCGCAATATTCCGTCTCCGTTCACCTGCACGGGAACCGGGGGTATCAAGCGGAATTCACTCGCGACTTCGGGCCAGCCGCCGAGTGCACCGATCAGGCGCGCAAGTTTTCCTGAAAAAAACGCAGCCTGGCTCCAGACGGAAAACCACCATGGCGGCAGAGTACGACCGACATCCGCGACCAGCCGTTCCACCTCCGCTCGCGTGGCATCCGCCGCGTTTCGTACTCCAGCCAGGAATTCCGCCGCCGCTGGAAACGCGGAGAACGTATTGTCGCTTCGCCCGGGTGAGATGCGCTCCAGCCAATCGTGCACCCAAGTACCAATCGTCCGCATCCAGGGCTCGGTGCCTTCTTCGTAGATGGGCGGCTCGATTCCAGCGAAGTTTTTCATCCAAATCGCCGCCGGCGCGCGCACAACGCGGTCCCAATCAGTGCACGGAATCGTCACCGGTTGATGCGGCGGCCTTTTCAAGGCGAACTCGAATTCGCCAAACGGCTGAGTGATGTCGCGTCGGGCGCGGAATGCGCGCAGCATCTGCCCGGTTGTGTTTCCATCCGTCGGCTCGGCCTGGAAAATTCGCGCACCGCTGATCCAATCTCGCGTCTGCTCGTTCAACGAATTCATTTGCTGATCAGAGACGGGCTGTCCGCGATCGGCATGGAAGAGGCGATTAAAGAAATCGCCGGGCTTGAGCCGGCGCGCGGGGTCGCTCTCATCAGATAAACCAACGGTCGCGCAGAGAGCGGCGCCGGTCCCTTCGATAAGGTCCAGAAATTGTCGTCGTGCCAGTGAACGTTGCTGCCGCGGCCCGATGCAAAACGCCTTTCCTTCCCTGACGGTGATGTGACCTTCGCCCTGGCTGCCCTGGCGCGTCACGCCTTTGTTGTGCGCGATGATGCGCGCATTCAGTTCATCAATCTGACGTTCGCTCAAGTAGCCGCTCTCGACCGGGCGCACTGGCCACACGCCTTCGTTCAACGAGGTCAAAATCAGGTGCGACCAGTGCTGCCCATGCGCGTGATCGTAGGAGGTAAGATGTACTTTCGCGTACGGATGCGAGCCGTTGTCGTCGCGCACGCGCTGAAAGGAATCGATAATTTCACTCAGCCAGCGCAGATATGCGCGCCGGGAAATCTGGCTGCCGAATTTTTTTAACTGCGCTGATTGACGCGCAATTTCCTGGGCTTGCGCAGTCCAGCCGAATGCCTTGAAAATGCGGTCCGCTGTTTCGTTGAACTGCGACAGTGTCGCGCGATCTGGTAATCGCGTGATTGATCGGACCCACGCAGCGATTGCCCTCTTCCGCTCGGAGTTTCCGTCCCGGTCGAGGTAAGCTGCGAGTACGGCAAGATCATTGATGAGGATCTGATCGAACGCGTTTCGCAGCGCCTCCTCGATTTCATCGGCGTGCAAGGGCGCGATCAGCCGGTGCGGACAGGCCCGAACAAAACGGGCAAAGGTGCTTACCCCCGTACTTTCCTGAAGCGCAAGCCACGCCTGCCAGAGTTCAGTTTCAAACGGGCCGGGGCGTAGATGGCCGATGCTGTCGTTGTGCGGAACGCCGGCCGCGTTCAGCAGCGCGGCGACTTCTCGTGAGAGAGCGCCGTAGCCGGGGAAAACGATGCCGAGGCGTTCGCACCGATCATCGGCGAGCCACAGGAAAGTTTGCGCGACGATTGCTTTTGCCTGGCCTACAGTGTCGGCCCCGACGAGGAATGAAACCGTGCCGCGTGTTTTCGCGATGTTGCCGAGTTCGACTGCCTCCGCGTACTCTGCCAAATGCGGCGCCGCATCATCAGCGGGCAATTGTTCACCCGCGCCAAAGTTTTCCTCCCACGAGCCGATCCAGGCGGCGTCGAATTCGGCGAAATTGAGGCGCAATTGATCAAGGCAGATTGTCGCGTCACTCGCAGCGCGGCAAGTGGCGCGAAGAATGGTCCAGAGCGGCCAATGCGTGGAGTTGAACCCATACAGAAGTAACGAGCCGATCACGGGCGTACTTTGAACTGTACTTTGCAGCAGACGTTCATCTGTTTGGTGCAAGGTTTGAAGACCGGCGCCGGTGAGGAGCTGATGAAATTCCTCGACAACTTCATCGAGCCCCGGCAACGACGTCTCGCCAACGTTCCATCCCGCCGCCTCGATTTTGTCGATGACGTGCAGGAGGCTGTCCGGCTCCAACGCCACGGAAGCGGCCGACGGTTGTGCGTCTTGCGCTTCCGCCGCAGCCGCGAGCAGCAGGTGCAAATTCTCGCGCGTGCCCGTCGCCAGCGACGCAGGAAATCTGGCCGAAAGAAATGCGCGCGCGTCAACTGGTGTCCAGAAGTGAATCCCGGCAAAATTCAGGTCTGCATTCAGCAGGCGCGAACGCAGAAAGTACCCATGCGCGCGAGAAGGCACCAGGACGATCATTGGCAGCGCAGATTTCCAGGAGTTGCGGCAGGCCTGCGCAAACCACGGCGCCGCGGCAAAGCGCCAGTGTTGCTCGAAGCTGGCGCCAAGATAAACACGTGATTTCGGCATCACACCCAAGAATACTTTCTCCGGAGCTTGCGCGCGAATCAGGTGCGATTCCGGGCGCGAAAGTAAAGTATTGACGCCACTGGCCTAAATTTGAGACAAATACGGGTATGAACTGCGCACCAACGCCGGCTCAGCTCTGGCAAGAGCCGTCGCTTCATGGCGGCGGACGCTAGACAGCGGCGCGCATAAAATGCCGCCTTCGTCAGCAGCAGTGCCGGTGAGCCGTCGCATGATTTTTTCTTGCGGCGCGCAGGAATTTACCGCTCGCGATGTACTCGACTGGGCACAGGCTCAAGGTGAGCTTGCGCCGTTGTGGAGCAATTTTTTAAGGGCGGGCGAATGTGAGCGGGTCGCGCTCGAGCGCGAGCTGGAGGCAGACGGCGATGCGATCAGCGAGGCATCGGTGGCATTTCGTTACGCGCATGACCTGATTACAGCGGAAGAAACCGAGCGCTGGCTCGAGGCGCGCGGACTGACGCTGCAAGATTTTGGCGAGTACTTCGAGCGGCAGCATTGGTTTGGACTTTTGCGCGATGACGTCGCTGCGCCTGAAGGACAGTTCCTTTCCGCTTCAGCAGAAGAGCAAGAGGAGTTTGTCGCTGAGATCACGCTTTCCGGTCAGCTCGATCGCCTGGCTGAGCAGCTAAGCTTCCGCGTCGCGGCGCAAGCTGAGGAAGGTGGCGATCAGTCCGCCTTTGAACGGCAAAGGCAGAATGCGATTACGGAAAAGTCGCTGGAGCGCGAACTGCAGGGGATGCGCCTGAACCTAACGAGATTCGAATTGGAGGCGATTGAAGTCGATTCGCATGATGCCGCGGCGGAAGTCATCGCCTGCGTGAAAAGCGACGGCATGCAAATGGAAGAGGTCGCCGAGGAGAGCCGTTATCCATTTCGGCGCAGCGAGCTGCTGCTGGAGGATATGCCGGCGGATCGACAACAAACATTTCTCAGTGTGCGCGGGGGAACGTTGCTCGAGCCCTTGGCGCGCGAGGATGGGTTTGAGGTTTGCCGCGTGAAATCGCGGGTGGATCCGGAACTGAGTGACTCGCGCATTCGCGAGCGACTGGCTAACGAGATCACGCGCCGCCATTTCGCCGCGCTCGTGAGCAAGCACATCGCGTGGAAGTTGAGTCAGGCAGCGAAAGACGAATGAGGACGAAAGACGTCGATCTGCTCCGCCGCTCAGAAATGTTCCGGTTTTTACCGGATGACATGTTCGACAAAATCACGCCGCTGCTGCGCGAGGAGCAGTACGACTTCGGCGACCTGATCGTGAAACAGGGTGAGCCGGCGAACGCGTTTTACATTCTCACTTCAGGTCGCGCGCGTGTGGTGAAAACAGGGGCGAATAATGGCGACGAGATCGTTCTGGCGAGTTTGCGCCCAGGCGACGCCTTCGGCGAAGCGGCGCTTTCCGACGGCGGCACGCGCACCGCGACGGTGCGCTGTAGTACTTCAACGGAAGTACTGCGCCTCGATCGCGACGATTTTCTCGCGCTGACGGAAAGCGTTCCCGAGCTGAAAAAGTACGTGCAGATGACGCGGCGCGCGCGTGCGCTGCAAGGTTTCCTTTACGAGTTCAGCAACTTCGGCAGGCTGCCGGCACCGGCCTTGCGCGACATGATCAGCAAGCTCGAGAAGGTGCAGTTTCGCAAGGGCGATCTCATCATCAGGCAAGGGGATGACGCTGGGCCGATGTTTATCCTGGAAAAGGGGCGGGCGCGGGCATTCGCGCAAAACAACGGTTCACAAAAGAATCTCGCGTTTTACCGGGACGGCGATTTCTTCGGCGAGCTTTCCATCCTGAACGGCGCGCGCCGCGCCGCCTCGGTCGAAGCGCATGCCGATTGCGAATTGCTCGCCCTTGCTCCAGATGCCGTGCGCAGTCTGAAGCAAAGTTATCCCGAGTTTAGTCAGCTGCTAGAGGAGCGGCTCGCGCAATACAACAAGAAAACGGAAGCGCGCATTCCGCTCGATTTCACCGAGGAGCTGATCCCGGCGGAAGCGAAGGTCGCGGATAAAACCGAGATCGACAGCAAAGACGGCGCGACGGAGCGCGACGGGTCGCAGCCTTTCGAGGACGAAGAAGGACATTTCCGCAAAAAAGAAAAGCGAATCCGCAAATTCGAGCACATCCAGCAGATCGACGAAATGGATTGCGGCGCGGCGAGCCTCGGGATGATCTGCCGGCATTTCGGTCGCAAAGTTTCGCTCGCGAAAATCCGACAGCTTTGTCACACCGCGACCGATGGCACCAGTCTGAAAGCTCTCGTGCGCGCGGCCAATGAACTCGGCCTCGCCGCGCGCGCTCTGAAAGTCTCCCTGCGCAATCTGTCGGTCATGCCGCTGCCAGCGATCATTCACTGGGAGGGCAATCACTGGATGGTGCTCTATGACGTGCAGCGGGAATCGGTGCGCGTCGCCGATCCGGCGATGGGCTTGCGTAAAATCCCACGCAAGGAGTTTGAGCAAAAGTGGAGCGGTTACGCCGCGCTCTTCGATTACACCATCGCGTTTGAAAAAGCGCCGGAGAGCAAATCGAGCGCGGCTTGGGTTTGGCCGTTTCTGGCCAGGTTCAAGCGCATCCTGCTGCAAGTACTCGGGCTGGCGGTGGCGGTGAGTTTTCTCGAGCTGCTCTTCCCTGTCTTCACCCAAATGGTGGTGGACAAGGTCATCGTCGAAAACGACATCGGCCTGCTCAAGACCATCCTGCTCGGGATGCTGGCCGCAATTGTGTTCGTGCAGCTCGCCGCTATCGCGCAGGAATATCTGCTCGCGTTCGCCGCCGTGCGACTCGATGCCGGCATTCTCGATTTCCTGAGCCGGCAAATGTTGTCCCTGCCGATGAGTTACTTCACCAGCAGACGCACCGGTGATATTCAGCGCCGCCTTGATGGCGCGCGGCAGGTACGCCATTTCGCGGTGCAAAACGGAATCGGCGCGCTGCTCGCGATGGTGCACCTCTTTGGCGCGGTCATTCTCATGTTCCTCTACAGCGGCTGGCTCACACTGGCGTTTCTGGTGACAACGCCGTTCTACGTCGGCTTAATGTACTTTTCCACCAAGGTGCTGCGGCCCCTCTTCGCCGACGTGGAGGAGAGCCAGGGCAAATATTCGTCGCATCAGATCGACGCCATCAAAGGCATCGAAGCGGTGAAAGCGGCCGCGGCCGAATCGGTTTTTCGCGACGCGATGCTGAACGAATTCCTCGCCGTCTCGAAGAAGATGTTTCGCTCCACTTTCATCGTCATGTCGTACGACAGCGTGCTGCAAACGATCGGGCTGCTTTCGACCGCCATTTTCCTTTGGGTCGGCGCGAACCAGGTAATCAGCGGCGCGCTGAGCGTGGGTGGCTTTGTTGCTTTCGCCTCGCTGACGGCAATCGCCTACGGCGCGATCCTGCGCACGCTCGGTGTTTGGGACAACCTGCAATTCGCGACCGTGCTGCTGAATCGGCTCAACGACATCTTCGAGCAGGAGCCGGAGCAGGGCCGCGATCGTTCGCGGCTAACGCCAGTACACAGCCTCGAAGGTCGCATCGAGCTGCGCAACGTGAGTTTTCGCTACGGCGGACCGGAAGCGCCGAACATCCTGACGAATCTTTCGCTCGATATCGCCCCCGGAAAAATGATCGCGTTCGTCGGCCGCAGCGGTTGCGGGAAAACGACGCTGATCAAGATGATCGCCGGGCTGCTCGAGCCGACGGAAGGCTCGATTTTTTTCGACAATGTCGATCTGAAAAACCTGAACTACCGCGACGTGCGCCGGCACATCGGAATGGTGTTGCAGGAAAACCACATGTTTAACGAAACCATCGCGCGCAACATTTCCTTCGGCGATCCAGAACCCGATCTCGACCGTGTACTCGCGGCCGCGCAAACCGCCGCCGCGCACGATTTCATCATGCGCCTGCCGATGGGCTACGAGACGAAGATCGGCGAGTCAGGCCTGGCGCTTTCCGGTGGCCAGAAGCAGCGCATCGCCATCGCGCGAGCGCTCTACGGAAATCCGCCGATTCTGATTTTCGACGAAGCGACCAGCGCGCTCGACACCGAATCAGAGCGGGCGATCCAGAACAACATCGGCCGCATCATGGCCGGGCGGACGACAATCGCGATCGCGCACCGGCTGAGTACGATTCGCGAAGCGGACATGATCGTGGTGCTGGAGAAAGGGCGCATCATCGAGACGGGAAACCATGATGAGCTGATGGCGCAGCGGGGTTTGTACTTTTATCTCTCGAGCCAGCAGCAGGGAGTGGGGGAATAGCGATGGAAACATTCGCGCCGAGATCGCTGGAAGCAGAATCGGAGATGCTGCCGCAGGACCCGCCGCCGCAAATCATTCGTCTGATCGCGTGGTGGCTGATCGGGCTTTTCGTCGTGGCGCTGTTTGCGGGCATCGCGATCCATTTTCCGGAGAGCGAAACTGCGCCGTTTGTACTTGTTCCACGAGAAGGGGCGGACCCGATCCAATCGCCGCGCCTCTCCACGGTAAACCGCGTTTCTGTCTCCGAAGGAGAGACGGTGAAAGCGGGCGCGGAGCTGTTCGTTTTGCGCTCAGACGAGATTCGCGATTGGGACACGCAGGAGCGCACCTTGACCGAGGACTTGCGTACTCACGAGCTAACGCTGACGAAAATGGACGAAGCCTACGCGGCGGAAGCGGACATAAAAAGCGCCCAGGTCGCGCAGGCAGATAGCCAGCTGCGTTTCTGCGAAAAACAAGCCAGCAGCAATCGCGACTTGCTCAACCGCATGGAGAAGCTGTCGAAGAACGGCGGATTTTCACAGGTTGATCTGATCCGGCTGCGAATGGAATCCGCCGGCGCCGATAAGGATCAGGCCGTGGCGCAGCGCACACTCGAGCAGGTAAAGCTGGAACGCCAGGAACTCGAGAACGAGCACACGCGCAAACGCGCCGAAGAAGCAGGCGAGGTAGAGAAATTAAAGGTGAAACTGGCGGCGCTGAAATCGGGCCTGGAAAATTCGCAACGGAACTTGCTCACGGTACGTGCGCCTTACGATGCCGTCGTGATCTCGTTAGCTCAGCGAAGCGCTGGCAGTGTTGTGCAGAGTGGAGCGGAGCTTTGCCAGCTGGCGCGGGCCGACGCGAAACCGCTGGCGCGACTGACACTGAACGAAAGCAGCCTGGCGAAACTAAAGGTGGGCGAGCCGGTGCGCTTCTTCTTCGAGGCGTTTCCATACCAGCGTTATGGAGCGGTGGCGGGGACGCTGGATTGGATCAGCCCTTCGGCGGTGACCGCGCCCGATGGCCGGCATTTCGTCGCGCTTGCTTCGATTGACCACAACGCAAACCACCGGCATCTCGCGCTGAAAGCTGGCATGCGCGGTGAGGCGCGCATTCGTGTGGGCAGCCGCACGCTGATCGAGTACGCCTTCGAGCCGCTCCGGCAATTGCACGAGGGGGTGCGCGACTAACGAGATGCAGCCTAGTCTTCCCAGCCTCAGGGTCGAAGATCTGCGAACGACGAATTCCCAAATGGCGCGCTGCATCGAGCTGTCGAAGCTGGCTTCCCGCTCGGACGTGCCGGTCGTTTTACTCGGCGAAACTGGCACGGGCAAAACGTTGCTGGCGCACGCCATCCATAATTCGTCCCCACGCGCGAAAGGCGCGTTCGTTTCCTTCAATGCCTCCGCCATGAGTGACACGCTGCTGGAGAGCCAGCTCTTCGGGCACGAGCGCGGCGCATTCACCGGCGCGCAGCAAACGCTCAAGGGAAAATTCGAGCTGGCAAATGGGGGAACCATTTTCCTCGATGAGATTGCGGACATGAGCCCGCTGGCGCAGGTGAAAGTGTTGCGTGTACTTGAGTACGGCGAGTTTGAGCGACTTGGCTCGGAGCGAATGTTGAAAACAGACGCCCGCATTATTTGCGCGACGAATGTGTCGCTGCGGGACCGCGTTCGGCACGGCAAATTTCGGGAAGACCTTTACCATCGGCTTAACGGGCTAACGATCCTCATTCCGGCGCTGCGGGACCGCCGCGAGGAATTGCCGGCCTTGATCGCGAACGAGCTGCGAGCGTCGGCCATGCGGCAGGGGAAAAAGATCACCGCCATTCATCCCGCCGCCATGGATCGGCTCCTCGCGCATGACTGGCGCGGGAATCTGCGTGAGCTAAGTCACACCGTTCGGACAATGACGTTGTTCTGTGATGGAAAGGTGATCATGCCGGACCACGTGCATTTCCCGCCGGACATTGTGAACGAAACGGCCGCAACAGATGGGCGGACGCAAGCCCGAGGGATGCATCACGATGGAAATGGCAGGCAGGATGGGGCGGACCTGACACTGGCCAGCGCGGTCCGGCGGCACGTGGATTTCGTGTACAAGCAGGCGAACGAGAACCAGCGCCGCACAGCGCGGCTTCTGGGGATTTCACGCGCGACATTGAGCAGGCACTTGCGCCGCTGCTCGCATTTGAGCCAGGCATCGTAAGATCTGCGCATTTCGGTCTCAAAATGAGGCCACGCTGCGGACCAATCGTGGAGCGTTGGCAATGACGCGACGCTGAAATTTTTTTGGCCTAAATCGCGGGCATTTAACGCATTACCTCTACGGGAACGACGGACAAAGACAACGTCACCGCCCTTGGCACGAAGAGTGATAAAGGCAGTGGCGTGAGTTCGTCGAAGGAAAGAAAGGACGCCGAACCCGGCGAGCGTGGAGCTCAGCGGCAGAAGCGTTCGAAAGAGAAACTGATCCAGCTCGATGACCTGATTCCAAGCAAGAAGGTCGCCGGCGGACGGCAACTCTTCGGCGCGACTGACACAACTCCAAACCAAAAAAACAAATAACTGAAAGGACATATGGCAGACCAAAAGAAAGACAAAGTGGACGTGCGCGACCTCAAGCCGAACAAGGACGCGAAGGGTGGCGGGAGTGCACAGATTGGACGCGGAGGCCACGAAGCGCAGACCCAGCGCGGCGGCGGTCACTCCGCCCAGACTGGCGGCGGACATTCGGCCCAGACGGGCGGCGGCCGCAGCAACCAGTAACGCAATCGCGCTGCACAGCGGTCCCACTCCGCTGTGCAGCCGCTCCCACAGTGCCGCCTGC
>Ga0213881_10001262_pt1 | contig 12480 bp, 7 predicted proteins | sample BarmaccoBMER_R08_FD_160104 | JGI IMG/M metagenome (GOLD analysis project Ga0213881, IMG submission 160104) | Barbacenia macrantha exposed rock microbial communities from rupestrian grasslands, the National Park of Serra do Cipo, Brazil - ER_R08 ... | reverse complement strand
CCAAGCCGCTTGCGCAGACTGACCACCGCAACGGCCGTCGGCACCGCAGCAGCAACAACCCACCGCACCGACGGCCAGGCGCTGCTCATCCGCCGAAGACGCGACAGCGCCGGTTGCACGCGAGCTGCCAACCACGCCGACCGCTGGTCTGGCTCAGGTCCCTTGCGCCGATACTCAGCCGATCGTCTCCGTCCAGGATGCCCCGCCATGGACGCCATACTGTCTGCGGTGATGACCAAGCGCCACCGGTGAGTTGCTGCACCTGCGGACAACCAAAGGCACCCACGGTCGGTGGTCCGAGTGTTGATGGTCCACCACCTCACCAACTACGGGTGGCCGTCTGCACACGCTGACCTGCTGGGTGTCGTGCCTCAGCTGGCAAACCGTGACACGTAATAAGACGTTGAGAGCACGCTGCTCGTCCATCATGGTCTGACTCTTGTGAGTTGGGCGACGATCTCCTCGCGGCGCGAGGTTCATTCCTGCCGGATCGCCTCTCAAGGCGGTAGCGCGGCTTCATCAGATCCCGCCGGGGCTGGACGCCCATGAAGCCAATCTCGAACTTGATGTGGGGGCAAAGATCGCACTGTTTGGAGGTGCATTCGGCGGCGCAACACCCTACGATAAATCCCCCTGCGAGAGCGGTGTAGTTTACACTTCTTCCGACGTTAGACCAGCACAAATGGGCTTTAGGGGCACGATGCTCGCGCCGGTTGGGAATATATTTGGCATGGCGGCACTACTGCACAGACTGATACGAAGTGTTCGTGAATCCCTAACCTTCTGATCCGTAGTCGCAACGCTCCCCTGCTCATAGCAGGTATCCAGCGCACTGATAGGCACCACAATCATCAAACCGGGCATCGTAGGTAGGAGTGTGCAACAGTTCGTGGCCAAGAACGTGGCCAAAGATCATTATCTGCAGATTGCCGCCGATCGGCAGTGCTCGATCGAGGAGGCCATCGCGATCACCGTCGAGTTGCACAACAACCTGGTCCGGGATTTCCAGGCCACCCACCGCAGCCTGCTCCCCGTTCCGCACCGCAGCTCCAGCAGTTCTTGCGTGGGGTACGCGCCTGGATGGGCGGCGGCTTCGAATGGCACACCACCAACCCCCGCTACCAGAACTGACCCACGCACAGGCCGCACGGCAGCGCACCAAGATCAACCACAACGTAGGCAGCTCAGACAGGGAAAATGACAGTACAACAGGAAAATAGGTTTCTGGACTCGTAAGTGAAAACTAGGATTCCCCCATCGCGAAAGCGGACATCGCGACAATGGGGTAATCGCCTTTTACGGCCAGGCGTTAGCAGGCCACCATCACTGTTCTCATACTCTCCTCGATAGAGGCCTGTTGTCCATTTTGGTGCAAGCTCACCGCTGGGCTTTGACCGCAAGGGTAACTACTGGACTATACAGCGTGGGACCCGCCGATGGGCTTGTTTGATGCGGGTCCTGTGGAGTTTTTAAGCGTCAGCCATGACCTTGCGTGGTGTTGTCCGGGGTCTGGATGATGACCTGAGTGGATTTCACGATGGCTATGGCCACTGAGCCCGGTACCAGCTTGAGCTCTCGCGCCGCCTCGGTGGTCATCAGCGAGACCACGCGATGGGGCCCACACTGAATCTCGACCTGAGTCATCGCGGCGTCTGCGACGATGTTGGTCACCAGCCCCATGAATCGGTTGCTCACCGAGTCAGAGATCTGACGGGTGGGGTCAGTGGTGGGATGAGCGTGGTTTCGAGCAAAGGCGGCTAACGCCGCTCCGTCAATAGCCTTGCGACCCGAACCGTCATGCGTCAACGGTAGGTGCCCAGCATCAACCCACCGGCGCACGGTGTCGTCACTAACCCCGAGCATCTGCGCTGCCTCGGCGATCCGGAACTGCGGCATGCCGACAGGCTAAGTGAGTCGTGCCCGACACTGACCACGGCATAAACCTCAGTAACGCACTTTTTCTCCGCTAGTCGTCCGTTGTTTACAATGCCGCTGACGTATCTTGCCGGCTGGACAGACCAAGTCGGGACTTTGTTGATGGCAAGGAATCCTGGGTTGCGAACGAGACGCCACTTCACAGGGAATCACGGGCGACTTTCATGAAACGCCTGGCTAACGCTGGGTAATCGTCGCTGCGCAGGGAACGTTGTTCCCGGCGATGACACACCAGGCTCATCGAGGAAGCAGAACAGCCATGACCACCATCACCGCTAAAGCACGAGGCGTAACTGTTGATTCGACGGCGCCACGGTCACCCTTTGAACACGGCGGCTTCTGGTAGCAGGTCGGCAGGTGCACCAAACGATTGCCAACCGGTGGGCGGGAGCTGGTGCATACAGCCAGCTCCCGCCCACAAGTGGTTTTCAGTCGGCGGTTAGAGATGGATTCCGCCAGCTGAGGCTAAGTGACAAGTGGTCACCCACCGCTCTCGTTACCACCATTGATCACGAACGTTCGGGTCTGCGACGACGAAGCGAAGGTCGTGGCGTCGGTGAACGTCGCGGTGATCACATGCGTACCGTTGGTCAGCTCGGGGGCGAGTATTACGGCGAGGCCGCCGGGGCCCACCGGAGCTGTGCCCAGTGTGGTGGTCGTGCCGTTGAAGTTGTCCGTGAACGTGACTGTGCCAGTCGCGTTGGGCGGCAACATCTTAGCCGTCAGCACTGAACATTCACCCGCGGGAACCGGCGTGTGGAAGATCGCTCCCACCACGGCACAGGCCAACGGCGGCAGCTCCGGGATCGGCGGGTTTAACTGAGTCGTCGTTGGAGTTGGCGTGGCCGTCGGCGTCACCGTCGGCGTGGGGCTAGGCGTGGGCCTCGGGGTCGGCGTTGGCGTGGGCCTCGGGGTCGGCGACGGCGTCGGCGTGACCACCGGAGTCGGCGACGGCGTGGTCATTGAGGTGGGTTGGGCGCACATGGCAAAGCCGTGCAGTGAGACGGGTCCGTTGGCTCCCGCGCCGCCGGCTTGCACGAGTGCGGTCCAGGCGCTGGGGTTGGTGGTGTTGTTGGTGACCTCGGGGGGTGGGGTGCCTGTGGTGGTGGAGGGGTAGCTGCCGCGCATGTGGTAGCCCTGCTGGGGTTGCAGGCCTGGGGTGGTTCCGACGGTCTCGTCGACGCTAAAGCCGCCGCCGATCAGCTGGGTGGTGGTCGGGCAGACCGGGGTGACGGTCAGCGTGCCGCTGGTAAACGACGCGTCTTGGCGGGCTACCTGAACCGGTCCGATCGCATCGGAGGTTGCACAAGGGATGATACCCAACCTCACGACGGACAGCCAAACCACCACCCGCACACCGCGTCCGTCGCCGGGCGACTCGACGTAACTACGGGATAGGGCTGCGTCGGTACAACCGGGCGCCGTGTCCGCCGCAGCACCCATCGTGGTATCGACAAGACCGCGCATGACACCAGGACTAACAGCAGCGCCGCCATCGACTAGCGACGTTCCCGGCCGTTCACTCGGCCGGACTGATCAACTCAAGTGATTCAAGCGCCGCCTCCAGCGGTGGGATCTCCGGAATGGACAACCGGTGTGCTGGAAAACTTTTCCAGAAGTTGCTGAGTCATTGAGGTCGGTGCGCTCACCCCGCCGTTCCTTGGCCTTTGGTCGCTCTAACTCCAACAGCGCTTCGTACAGTCCGTGTTCCTCGGTCGGGGTCAGCGGCTTGCGGCAGGTGTTCTCGTCACGCTCGGCACGCAGCCGGGTCTTCACTCACCTATCCCGCGCTTGAGGAGCGGGAGTCGCAGTGTGGGCATATCACGTCGTTCTCACGGAGGTACCAGTAAGCCGACCCTGATTCGCCTACCTAGACCGTAGGAACAGCCACCGATACGACACACACACACCAGTACCAAGACCTTGTTCGCAATTCAACAACAACGCGGCGGATCAGAGCCACTGGGGCGGAACCCGGTGGAACCCCTGACCGATGCGGCACCGAGTTGCTTGAATGCCTTGGCGTAGACCGGGACTTCGTATTAGGCGGCACGCTGGCGGGCCCGATCTGGCCTGAACGCTGGGGCTCGCCTACAGTGGTCCCCGTTGCGACCTAGATCAACTAGGTCGCCGAAACTTTGACGGTTGAGTCAAGTCTTTTCGCATTCCGAAGACGCAGAAGGCCCGGATAAAAAACTCGTCAGCACTTGTGGTATGTTCTCTGCGAGAGGATTGATCGAGGACTTGCCCGGCATTGTGACGTTGTCGGCGAGATAAGGGAGGATACAGTTGCTCGCCGTATGCGTCATCTTTCAGGCGCATCGCAGAAGCGGCGGTCCGATTTGATTTATTCAAGAAAGCTAACCCTGGCGGCTACGCTTGGATTCTTGCTTATAGCGGCCTATGGGTTATTCTTTGATCCACGTCACGCAAGCGTTACGAGCACCATAATTACCTATGTTTCATTATGTCTTACGATAATCCCCCTGCTTTTCAAAACACCTTTTCTGCAAAACACTCCTCATGTCGCAGATGATAGGGCTCTAAGGCTTGGCGGTCCAGTCCAGCAATCCCCGACTGAGTCCGCTGTCGCGTATTCAGACCGGCCCTCTACGACTCTACCCACGGTATATGGCGTAGCGTTTCTGCTTAGCGCAATACTAGTGTGTCATGAGATATAGGTCTTTACGCTGATTGGCGGATCACATCGTTGATCTCGCTGGCACGGACGAGTCGCTCCATATGCGAGGTGATCGACCGGACATTGTCGATGATCTCGTCGGCAGTTGCGGTCCATTTGATAGGCGCACAATCACTGTTCCAGTTCGCCACAAACGACTCGATGTCCTTGATGCTGCGAAGACTTTCCTTTAGCCGGTCCAGAGTCGCATCATGCGACTTTGAACGACCTGGGAGGAGCAGGTCAGAAAGTGTAACGTCTTGTTACGCTTCTGCCCCGTGGTCGGGCGTCACACCCTGCTCTAAGTAGCAGTAGCGCTCGTTGGTTATGTGTCGTAGGTGCGCCAGTGCTCTAGTGCGGTGACATTTGACCGCTTTCGGAGTCCGATTGAGTACACGGGCGATCGAGTCGCGGTCTAGGCCGTCCAATTCCAGGCGAAGACAATCCCGCTGCGCCTGCCGGGGCAGTGAGTCGATCAGGGCCAATAGCTGCCGTCGGGTGTCTGCTTGCAGCGCGGCCGCTTCCGGCTCATTGTCGATGACCTGATCGTCACGAGGCTCGCTCACGGGTACCTCAGGATGCCGGCGCACCCACCTCCAGTGATCCTTGATCAGGCGTGACGCCAACGTCAGCAGCCATGGCCGCGGCCCATGCCCACGATCGGTGTAGATCGAACATCCACGGATGGCACGGAGGAACGTTTCGCTGGTGATGTCCTCAGCGAGCGTCCTATCCCGGGTTCGCCGGTAAACGTATTGGAGTATTTGAGGCTGATACTCGACGAATACCGCTCCCCAACCTTCCGGCGTAGTTAATACCTGCATGAGAGACCACCTCGTCAGCGGTTGCTGGCCCCGAAGGGCGGGCGAGGTGCTCCACCTCGCCGCAACGAGCGCCGCACGCGGCCGCGGAGGCTCAACGTCAAGGGCCGAAGAGCGAAGGATCTTGGCGAGCGCAGCGGCCCGAAGGGCGACAAGATGCTTTGCGGCCCTTGACGTTGAGTGCGGCCGTGTCAAGCTCGGGGCCAGCAAGGGTTGTCCCGCCACAGGCGGGTCCGCATAGGGCTTCTTGGCCATCCCGCGGCCTTGAGCGGGAACCCAGCCACCCACACGGGCGACGATGGCGCTGTGGCGTTACGGAACGGTCGGCCGGGTGTGGGACTCTGGCGGCGGCGAGGGGCAAGGGAGCGCACCGATGTCTATCTATGGTCTTTGCCTTGATGGCTGGGAGGATCTGAGCACCTGGGGTTACGACGAGGCCCAGGGCAGCCTTTACGCCCAGCTCACCCGTAACGCCAGCTCCGACGACGATGGACCGGATATCTGGGTTACCCCGCCGCGATTCCCGGTCATCCGGACCTCCGATGGGCTCGCGTCCGTGATTGCCGCTGCAACCGGCTCGGCTCTGCCCGCGGTGTACGCCGCGATGAACGCGGGCTTGGAGGGACATGACGACGAGTCGTCCCGCATGCTGCGCCTGCCGTCGTCTAACTGAACATATCAGCGTTCACCCGCACCATCGGCCGCTTGTGCGGTCCGGGTTTGTTGCGCTGCCTTTACCGGATCTAAGCCACCACGAGCTCGTCAGCGTCATCCCGGCCGTGGTCGCGGGTGGCGGTGGCCTGGTGCTGCTGGGCGTCAACATCCCATTGAGCAAGCTCGGTGACCCGTTGATCGGGTACCACCACGTCTCCCGTGTCCGGGCTGTCCACGGTGACCGGCTTCGCCGTCAGCTCCACTCCACGCCGGGCAGCCTCCCGGTAAGCCATCTGCGCCTGGGCCTGCTGCTCGGCGTGGTCCAACAACCACGTCCCCCGCTCCTCGGCCTGTACCTCCAGGTCAACGATCCGGGCCTGTGCGGCTTGGGCAGCGTCCCTAGCGTGGCGGGCCTCCGCTTCCAACCACAACCGCGCGGTGCGCTCCTCGGCCAGCGCGGCCCGGGCGGTCGCGAACGCCTCCCGCTCCCGGGCGTCCCGCACCTCGTGATACGCCGCGGCCCGCTCATCATCAACGTAGCGGGGCGCGTCGTGTTGGGCGCGAGCCCACTCGTGCGCCCGATGCTGGAGCTCCTCTACCGACAACTCCGCCTCGACCGTGCTAGAGCCCGGGTCGAGGGCCTCGTGCGCGACCCGCCACACAGTGGCGTGGGTGTGGTTGTCGTATCGGGGCGCCGCACCCAGCGGCACGATCGGGTCGTTGTGGTCGACCAGTTCCCGCCAGCCGGCCACCCACCCGACCCGTTCCTCCCACGCCGCGCGCTCGTAGGCGTCCTCGGGCACCGGACCCACATGCTTAATCGCCCACTCGGGTTGTGTCTCGGCGACCTGAGCGGCTAGCTCCGCGCGCCGCGCATCCGCGGTCTCCACCAGCGCCGCGATATGAGGATCGTCGCGCATCTCCCGCGGCACCAGATCGATCGTCGAGTGCAACTGCGGCGCGAGTTGACCATGCAGATTGGTGCGGATCCGACCCTGAATAATCAAACCGAGATCGCTGACCCCCGCGAAATTCCGCTGCGTGACCGCGGCGCTCAGGACCTCGTTGGGGTCGTGGCCGGCGACCTCCACGTCACGCAACAACCGGGTGAGGTCGGCCATGCGCTGCGGGTCAGACGCTAGCTCCGCGCGCTGGGCCGGGCTCAGTGCTCCATCCTCGGCCAACTGATCCAGTGCCCAGCCGGTGCGCGTCTCGGCGTGCTCGGCCACCACGTCGTCGAGCAGATCCAGCTGGTGCTGCAACGACCGGGCCAGTTCATGTTGATACTCCCGATACCCCAGCTCAGACAGCGCACTGAGTGGATCGTCATTGCCCAGGATCTGCGCCATCACCGCCCGTGGATCTAACCGCTCCGCCGCATGCGTCTCCCCAGTCTCCGGTTCAACATGCCCGGCGTCCTGGGTGACCAGGTGCGCAACGTTGTCCGCGGTGCCCCGACTCATTCCCACATACGCCGACACTAAGGATGTGTGAGCGTCACCGACTAGGTGCGACACCCCAAACGTGCCGCCCTGCACCGAATGTGCCGTGCGCCCGTACGCTAATGCCACGTGCTCACGCACATACTCGGCCGGCAGGGTCAGCTCCATCCCGGTATCCAGGTGACGCGTGATCAACCCACCGTCATCCCGCACCCCGACAACTTGGTGATTGTGCCGGTTGATCGGGTGCGCCTCGTTGCCCAGATACCCCTTGAGCTGGGGTGCGTTGAGCCGCATTTCCACCAGGTCACCCAGCCCGGCGAAGTTGTCGTAGGCCACCGGCACCCCATATTCGTCGACTTGGCCGAGGTCAACGAGGTGCGCCCTCACCGCCGCTGACAACCGCGCCGCCGTCTCGTTTGACTGCGTGACCAGCACCGGATCCCGCCCCGCCAGCAAATCCGCCACATAGGCTCGAACCGCGCCGGCCTCGGTCTGCTCCCGCGTTCCCCCATCGACGAGCCGGCCATACGCGGCGTAGCGGGCGATTACCGAGAGATCGCCCTCCCGCAACCGCAGCGAGGCCTCTTTTTCCCACTCAGCGGCGAATCGGCGCACCTCGCGCAGGTCATAGGTCAAACACCGGTCGGCCAGATCACCCAGCATCGACGCACCCTTGACCGGGCGCAGCTGCCGATCATCCCCCGCCAGCAGCAGTTTTGCTCCCGCGGCCTCGCACCGGCGCTGGATTCCCGCGATATGCGCGGGGCTGGCCATCCCGGCCTCGTCGAGCAGCACCAGATCACCCGGCCGCAACACCGGCCCGTGGTCCAAGAAATTGTCGGTGTTCATCGAGAGAATGCCGTCCCGGCGCAACAGCACGGTCGCAGCCTCAGACGGGGCGGTGCCAAACACTCGCCCACCGGATGCCGTCCACGCGTCTTTCAGCGACCCCAGCACGTAGGACTTCCCCGTACCCGCCGCCGCGCGCAGCACCTCCATTTGCGCACCCGACGTCAACACACCGGTCACGACCGCGGCCTGCTCAGCCGACAGGGTGCGCCCCTCCAACTGCCCAATCAGCGCCTCGGCCTGCTCCGCGGTGACCGTCCGGGCCCCGTACAACACCGCCGCCACGCGCAGTTGCTGCTGCTGATCCAGGATCGTTTGCGAGGTGCGCCGCTCGGCCCCGGGCTGGCGCCGCCGCACGTCCGCGCTGCTAAACCCCTCGTCGGCGGGGTGCAGCCGGGCTGAGGCCTCCCACACCAACCCACCCAACCGGGTCAGCAACGCCTCAACCTCATCAGCGGGAATATCGAGGTCAAGGGGCAGTTCGATGTGCGCTGCCTTCACCGCATCGGCCTCACGCCAGGAGCCGCCCTTAAAGGTGGCCAACCGTGCTGCTGCCCGCTCCACCACCTCCCGCTCGGACCAAAACTGCGGCGTCTGCGGCTGCGCACCGGCAGCCGCAACATCACGAGCGACGCGATCAAGGGGATCGGTGACCAGCTTGGCGTCCCACCCATCGGTTTGTTCCCGCTCCGAGGGCCCGGCCTTCGTTTTCGCCGCCCGGGTGGCCTTAACCGCGTTGTGGGTGATCGCGTACCGGGTGGTGTTCGATGCCGGTGCCCCGCGCTCGGCCTCATAAGCGGCCAACTGCCGCTCAGCCTCCCCCACCACCGCCCGGTGCCGGGCGCTAAACACATCGATCGTGTCCTGCCGCACGCCCGCGACCTCGGCGTCATACCCGTTGGCGTGCCGGCGCCACGACCAACCCAACTCCGCCCGGCTCCCGGCGATCAACCGCCGCGCCGCAACAGCCTCCGCGCCGGCCAGAAAGTACCTGAGCGCATCCCCGTCCAGCGCACCCCACTTGCCGTCGGCGCGCAGCTGGTCATTCCACAACACCCCGTGCACGTGACTGTGCGGGTCACCATCACGGTTGGTGTGCTGCAAAAACGACGTACCCACCCACTGACCAGCAGGAATCCACCGACCCGAGTCCTTATCCCGCCCACCGTGGTGCCCCACCCGACCCCACGCCGCATGGCGCTGTAGATACTCCAGACCCGCCTCGGCGCTGTCCTTGATCAACCGGTCGATCACCTCAACCTGACGCCGGTACTCCCCCGCCGCCTCCAGATCACCTCGCTCGGCAGCCAGCTGCGCATTCCGCAGGCACGACGCCCGCTCCACGCTCACCGACTTCGGCACATTGAACGTGACATCCACCGTCGCCCGCGCGTTGTGCGCCTTCTTCACGGCCTCGGCCCACAGCTCGCCCTGGCGCTCCGGGGTCGCCCACGGCTCGGCGGCCACCGCCGCCTCGTAGTGCTGCGCCACCGTCTTGTACTTCCGCGGCGTGTGCCCCACCAGCTGACCGGGGTTTCGCGGGTCCTGCCGCTTGGTGAACAGGTTCTCCATGGCCTCGCGGCTGACCTCACCGGTCAGCCCGAACATCGCCGCACCCGGCCCCCACCACGTTCCTGCCGGATCCCCCGCATCAACACTGGACAGGTAGTACTCACTGCCACCCCGGGTACGCCCCGCCCCATCGGTGGTCGCCATGTTCTCGAAGTAGTAGCTGGCGTCCTTGCCCCACGAAATCGTCGCCCGCATGATCAACACCACCCAAGGTGATCTTCATCGCCGCGAGCCGAGAGGCAAGCAAGATCCCCGGCAGATCGTGATGCATCTCGTGTGCTCTGTCCTTTGATCGTCATGGGTGGCCCTTAGGTGTTGATCTTTGCTGGTGACTTGCTTGGCGGGATGTAGATTTCGAGGTGGTGTCTGCTTCGGTGGATCTGTCGCTGCTTCTGTGACCTGCTGTGGTGTTGATCTGTGCTGCTGGTGGCTGTTGACCTGTATGTGGTCGTGAGCGTGGTGATCAGTTGCTGTCGGTCCAGTCCTGCTCACGTCGTACGTCGGTCAGGGCGTTGACCTCGGCGATCAGCGCTGGTGTCGGTGTTGGTGCGCTGCGGCTAGTGGTCCAGGCGTCGGAAATGGCGCTCAGCGCCTCCGTAAGCCCTGTCGCGGTCGCCGGATGCGCTGCGCCCGGCGAGAGGTGGCTGGCCGGGGTGCAGCGCCCGTAGGCTTGGCCAAAGCGGGTCAGCGCGCGGGGCCGTAGCCGGTCGTGCCAGTCCGCGGCGAGCGCGGCGGTGCCGGTGCGCGGGTGATACGCAGCGGCGTGCGCCACCCGCAGACTGCGCAGATCCTCAACCAGGCCCGGATGCCACGCCCAGCACGCCGGCAGCACGGCGTCGTCGTAGCGCAGCCACACCTCCGCAAGCCACACCGCCAGATCAAGCAGATCCCCGCGGGCGTGGTCCGGGTCGGTGACCAGCAACCACGACCGCATCCCGCGGCCCGCGTCGTTCTCGCCCCGGCCGCGTTGGTTGGTGAGGGCGTGCACCCGCCGGTGCAGCTCGTTGACCACCCGACCGAGCCGGTCCACATCATTGGCCAGACTCACCGCCCACGCCGGACGCTGATCCCGGACGCTCACGACTGCACCCGCCCAGTGCCGTTGCCGGGCTGGGCGACCCCGTGGGCGTCAACCACCCACCGGGTGGGCGGCACCGCGTTGGTGGGCGACCCCGCGGACGGCACAGCGGGTGCGGTGGGCGAGCCGGTGGGCGTCGTGGTGGGTGACTGGGCGGCCCGGGCGGCGGCACGGGCAGCCTCAGCAACCACCGCCCGGGCGGCGCGGGCGGTTTCCCGCCTGTGGGCGCGCACATCCGCCCGTGTCCACGCCATCCGGGTGCGACCCAGCACCGGGTGCATCCCGGCGCGGAACACCACCACCCGCCCCGGGCGCAGCGTCGTCAACGTTGCGGGCGACACGATCTTGGTTTTGCGCTCACCCTGGGAGACGGTGTCGCCCGCTGGGTTGCGGGTGGCGGTGGGTTCGTCCCGCTCCCCCGCCAGCTTCGCCCAGTGGGTGAGGTCATCGGTGTCGTGGCCCTGGGTGAACAACACCACCGCCCCGGCATTGGCCAGGATCGCCCGCCCACCCGTGTCCCCCCACCGCCCCAGAATCTGCGCCCGGGACTGAAACGCCGCGACGATGTGCACCCCCCGGCCGCCCATGTCCGCCGCCCACCTGTCGAGGGGGATCGGGCAGATCAGGGCGGCCTCATCCAGCACCAAGGTCAACGGCGGATCCAGGCGCCCACCCGGGCAGGTCGCAGCGATCCGCCGGGCCTCCCGGGCGATGTGCCCGGTCAGCGCCGCCACCAGCGGCGCGGTGTGCGCCTCCTCGCTGCCCAACAGATACAGCGTGCCCCGCTCGCGCAGGAACGCCGCAACATCCAGCGGGGGGCCGGTGCTGGCGGCCACCGCCACCGGGCTGGTCAACCACGACAGACACGGGCTGATCGTTGAGGTGATCGACGTGCGCGTCCGGTCATTCGTCGTAAAGAACTGCCGGGCATCGGGCACGTACCCGGCCGCCGCTGGGGATCGCTTGAGCAGCCCGAGTACCTCGTCGCGGGTGGTGTCGGTCTGTACCGCTGTCCAGCGGGCCACCGCGGTCATGTCCCGCCCACCGATCGCGGCGGCATGCAACAGTGCCGTGAGTACGCGGCGGGCCTGGGCTTCCCAGTGCGCACGGTCACCCTGGTCGCCCCCGCGGGACCCTGCGGCGATCAGGTCCGCGGCCCGATACGCCGCTATCGTCGGATCCGCGCATCCCAGCAGCGGACTAAACCCGACAGTGGACGGCAGCCCGCCCAGACCCGACGGGTTAAACACACTGATGGGTCCACGGCGGGCGCGTAAACTTGCGGTGCCGTCATACAGGTCGGTGCGGGTCGAGGTGGCGATCACCGCCCCCGGAGCGTCCAAGATGTCGCACGCTAGGGACCCTGATTTACCCGAACGGGGTGCGCCGATCTTGAGCACCACCAACTCCAGCGACGACCACACCCGCAGCAAACCGGTGCGGCAC
>Ga0213881_10001260_pt1 | contig 12490 bp, 11 predicted proteins | sample BarmaccoBMER_R08_FD_160104 | JGI IMG/M metagenome (GOLD analysis project Ga0213881, IMG submission 160104) | Barbacenia macrantha exposed rock microbial communities from rupestrian grasslands, the National Park of Serra do Cipo, Brazil - ER_R08 ... | reverse complement strand
TCGGCCTGGCGGGCATGCTTCCCACGCTCGTCACCCTGGGCCGGGACGGCCAGCCGACCGGACGGGCCATCACCTGGCAGGACAGCCGGGCTGACGATCTGGGCGAGGAGTTCCGCGAGCGCTGCGGCGCCGCCGGGCTGTACCGGCTGACCGGCCAGTGGGTGGACGGCCGCTACCTGCTGCCGATGTTCGGCCGCATTGCCCGGGCCGAACCGGCCCGGGCGGCCGCCACGGCGGCGATCGCCTCGGCCAAGGACTACCTGTTCGCCTGGCTGACCGGTGAGCTGGCCACCGACCCGAGCACCGCGGCCGGCTACGGCTGCTACGAGCTGGGAACGGGTCGCTGGAACGCCGCCGCCCTGGCCACGGCCGGCCTGCCCGGCCCGGGGCCGCGCCGGGGATGGACACTCCCGGCCGTGCGGCCCTCGGTCACCAGCCGGCCGCTGCGGGCCGCGGTGGCGGCCCGGCTGGGCTGCGCCCCCATCCCCGTCGTCCTGGGCGCGGCCGACTCCGTGCTCGGCGCGCTCGGGCTGGGGGTCCGCGAGCCGGGCCAGGTCGCCTACATCGCCGGCACCAGCACCGTCATCCTGGGCATCGCCGACCGGCTGGTCCTCGATCCGGACCACCGCTTCCTGGTCACGCCGCTGGCCGAACCCGGGCGGTGGGGCGTCGAAATGGACCTGCTCGCCACCGGCAGCGCGATCGCGTGGCTGGCCGGCCTGCTCGGGGTGGGCGCGGCCGGCCTGGCCGATCTCGCGGCCAGAACAGATCCCTCGCACGCCCCAGTCCTGCTGCCCTACCTGACTCCCGGCGAGCAGGGCGCGCTGTGGGATCCCCTGCTTCGCGGCGCCGTGGTCGGCCTCGACCTCAGCCACGGCCCGGAGCATCTGGCCCGCTCGCTGGTCAACGGCATCGTCCTGGAGAGCCGCCGCTGCCTGGACGTGCTCGATCAGGTCGGCGGGTTCGGCCGCGCCGTCGAGGTGGCCGGCGGCAGCGCCACCCACCCGTCCTTCCGCGCCGACCTGGCCGACGCCTGCCGCCGGGTGGTCTCGATGCCACGCGACGACGGGTCCGACCCCTCCGCCCGCGGCGCGGCGCTCATCGCGGCGCTGGCCACCGGCGGCTGCTGGCCGGGCGGCGTGCCCCCGGCGGCCGGCCCGGCCGCCGAGCCCGACGAGACCCGCGCCAAGCGGTGGGACGAACTGTGGAAGGCCCACGAGTCAGCCCGCCACCGGCTGCACCCCGGACCGGCGGCCCGGCGCTTACGGGGGAGCGGGGTGCCGTTGACAGGGCGCGGCACCCCGCTCCTATGAGGCAGGCGTCTGCGGGGCAAACGCCGCACCGCGCACCCGCCCTATGGCCCCGTTCTGTCTCAACGATGACTGAAACGCCCAAATCGGGTCAACTCGTTTTCCTTCGCCTCGGTAAACACCAGACCACCGGGGATTAAATAGTGAAAACGGGTAGCCTGACCGCGTGGCCGAACATCAGGTGCGACCAGATCAGGGGCCTGACATCGGGATCCTGGTGACGATCAGGTCCCTGCTGCCGAACCTCGCCCCGGTCGAGCGCCGGGTGGCCCAGGCTGTCCTCGATGACCCGCAGGGGGTGGCCTGGCGAAGCATCTCCGAACTGGCCCGGGCCTGCGGCACGTCGGCGACCAGCGTGGTGCGCTTCTGCCGGGCGATCGGGCTGCGCGGCTACCCCGAACTGCGGCTGGCCCTGGCCGGGGCGGTGGCCCGTGACGGCGCGGCGGCCATCGCGGCGGCCTCGAACGACATCGGACCGGACGATGACGCCGCCACGATCATCAAGAAGATCGCCTACGCCGACGCCCGGGCGGTCACCGACACCGCGAGCCACCTCGACATCACCACCCTGGTCCAGGTGACCGAGGCACTCGCCAAGGCCAGCCGGATCGACATCTACGGCGTCGGCGCCAGCGGCTACGTGGCCCTGGACCTGCAGATGAAGCTGCAGCGGATCGGCCGTCCGGCCTTCGCCTGGCCCGATCCGCACATGGCCATCTCGTCGGCCTCGCTGCGCGGCGGCGGGGACGTCGCCATCGGCCTGTCGCACACCGGCACCACCGTCGACACGATCGACGCGCTGCGCGAGGCGCGCGGCCACGGCGCCACCACCGCCGCGGTGACCAACTTCCCGTGGTCCCCGATCACCGAAGCCGCGGACTTCGTGCTGGTCACCGCGGCCCGCGAGACGGCCTTCAGGTCAGGCGCCATGACCAGCCGGATCGCGCAGCTGACCGTGGTCGACTGCCTGTTCGTCACGCTCGCCCAGCAGGATCTGCCCGGCACCCGGGTGGCGCTGGAGCGGACATTCGCCGCCGCTCAGGCCAAGCGCGTCCGCCGCACCCGCCAGCAGAAGCCCGGCGACGCCTAGGCGGGCCGCGGTCGCCAGCTAGACCGGGCCGCGGTTGGCGCTGCCCCAGACCTCGGGCACGTGTCCCCGCGCCACCAGTCGCTCGGCCACCTCGGCCCACACGGCGTGGATCAGCGCCGCGCCGACGACGGTCGAGGTGGGCGCCATCCGCTCGGCCACGCCGGGGATGTCAAGCGCGGCGTCGCCGAAGCACCCGCCGTTATCCAGCAGGTAGTCGGCGATCTCGGGCAGCTTGGGCAGGCCGGGCGCCGCCGAGACGGTGCCCGAATGCGCGGCCGAGACCAGGCCCACCACGGTAACCCCGTGCCGCCTGGCCTCCAGCGCCAACTCGACCACCAGCGTGTTCCGTCCCGAGTTGGAGATCACCCAGCACAGGTCGCCCGGACCCCAGTCGAGCCTGCCGGTGAGCTCCTTGTAGTAGCCGGCCAGGTTCTCCAGCTTCCCGGCCGCCTCCTCGTCGGCCCGCGAGGTGAGTTCGGCGTTCCACAGCGGGCGCACCACCTTCATGCCCCCGGCCCGCCGGTGCATCTCACCGACCAAGGCCAGCGAATGGCCCGCCCCGAACGCGTAGACGTGGCGGCCGGCCAGGATCGTGGTCGTGATCGCGGCGGCCACGTCGCTGATGGCGGCGTCGTTGCGGTCCAGCGCCTCGTCGAGCAATCCCACGATGTGCCGTCGCCACACCCACCGCGCACTCTCCTGCGATCCCATGTGAAGACCATACGAGACCACACCCATGTGGCAATAGTGAAAGAAGCGTCATCCCCTCCGCCTCCTGCATCACCAGGCTCACAGATACCGGAGCACGCCGCACGACCAGGCCACCGTGATGCGAAGATGACCACCATGCGCGTCACGGCCGATAGCCCAGGAACCGGGTACCCCGGCCTGCACGCCGCGGCGGGCCGCCTGCCCGGCCGCGTCCTCGGCGTCGACGCCGGCGGCAGCGGTACCCGGGTCGTTGTCCTCGAGGGCGGCACGGTGACCGCCCGGCCGGCCGGGCCGCCGATGAACGCGCTGCTCACCGACGGCTTCGCCGGGCACCTGCGGGAGATCGTCAGCGCCGCGGACGCGACCGCCGCCGGGATCGGACTGCCCGGCCTGCGCCAGCCGGACCAGGCCAGGCAACTGGCCGAGACGCTGACCCGGCAGACGGGCTGCCCGGTGCACGTCACCAACGACGCGGACAGCGCGCGGGCCGGCGCCTTCCTGGGCGCTCCCGGCGTGGTCGTCATCGCGGGCACCGGTTCGGCGGCGTTCGGCTGGAACGGGGAGAGCCACACCAGGGCCGGCGGCCACGGGTTCCTGCTCGGCGACGAGGGCAGCGCCTACTGGATCGGCCGCGCCGCCGCCCGCGCCGCGCTGCGCTGGGCCGACGGCATGGGCGGCTCCGAGCCGGTGCACCGCGCCGTGATCCAGGCCACAGGGAACAGCCTGAACGCGCTGATCGGCGAGGTCAGCACCCATCCGGCCGAACGTGACCGGCTCACCATGCTGGCTCCGGCGATCACCGCCCTGGCCGCCGAGGACGCCGAGGCCCGCAGGATCGCCCAGCGCGCCGCGGAGCACCTGGCCGCCCTGGCCGAGGCCGTCCGGCGCCGTCTCGGGCCGCTGCCGGTCGCCGGGGCCGGGGGAGTGTTCCGCGCCCCGGTCATCTGGGACCGCTTCGCCGAACTGACCGGCGCGACCCGCCCGCTCGCCCCGGCCGCGGTCGGCGCCGCTCTCCTGGCCGGCGAGCAGATCCACCACAGTGCCTGATCACATCGGCGCGCTGCTCGCCGCGGCGGTCGGCGGGGGCCGCATCCCCGGCGCGGTCGCGATGGCCGGCCGGGGCGAGGTCACGCTCGGCCGCTGGGTGGCCGGCCAGGCCGACGCGATCCGACCGCGTCCGATGCGCGCCGAGACCGTCTTCGACCTCGCCTCGCTGACCAAGGTGGTGGCGACCACCACGCTCACCCTGGCCCTGGCCGGCCAGGGCGCGCTGAGCCTGGACGATCCGGTCATCGGCTACCTGCCGGAGTTCACCGCCTGCCGGGACGGGCCGGTCACCGTCGGGCACCTGCTCACGCACACCGCCGGCCTGCCCGCGGGCCGCCCGTTCCACCGGTGGTGCGGCTCCCGGGAGGAACTGCTCGCCGACCTCTGCCGGACCCCGCTCGACGCGCCGCCTGGATCCCGGGTCGTCTACTCCGACCTGGGGTTCATCGCCCTCGGCGAGGTGGTGGCGGCGGTGACCGCCGCGCCGCTCGGGGAGGCGGTCAGCCGGCTGGTGACCGGGCCCCTTGGCATGACCGCGACGGGTTTTAATCCGAACGGGCCAGCCGACTGCTTCGCCGCCACCGAACGCCGCGCGGACGGGACCGCCTGGACCGGCACGGTGCACGACGAGAACGCCCGCCTGATGGGCGGCGTCGCGGGGCACGCCGGGCTCTTCGCCCCGGCGGCGGACCTGGCCCGCTTCGCCGCCTGGTGGGTCAGCGGCACCGACGCCGTGGTCCCGGCCGCCGTGCGCCGGGCCGCGTCCACCTGCCAGACCGCGGCCACCGGGCGGCCCCTCGGCACAGGCCGCCGCGGCTTCGGCTGGGCCTGCTCCGGTGACGGCCTCGACATCCTGGGCGGCCACTGGTCGCCCAGCTCGGTCTCGCACACCGGTTTCACCGGCACCAGCCTGGCCCTGGACCCGGTGAGTGGCCTGTGGCTGGTGCTGCTGACCAACGCGGTGCACTTCGGCCGCGACGCCACCGAAGTCCAGGCGCTGCGCCGGGCCGTTCACCGGGCCGTCACGACCAGATGGCCCTGACCTCGATCTTGCCGAACGCGGCCACCGGATGCGCCGCGGCCACCTGCACGGCCTCCTCCAGGCTCGCGCACTCCAGTACGTCGTATCCGCAGATGACCTCCTTGGTCTCGGCGAACGGCCCGTCGCTGACCAGCACCTCGCCGTCGCGCTTGAACACCGTCTTGGCCTCGCTGGGCGGCCGGAGCCGGTCGCCGTCCAGCCGGATGCCGCGGGCCGTCACGTCGTCGAGCCAGGGAAAGCTCCCGCCGTCTCCGGCGTCCGGGGCCTCCCCGGCCGTCTCGTCGGTCTCGACGCGATCCTGCTCGACGCACACCAGCATCAGGAACTTCATGTGCTTCTCCGATCCTCGTATCTGGGCGACACACCATCACGACGAACGAGACTCGCGCAAAAGACAGCCCGGTACCAGCGCGCCCCTGCGGTCCGCGATCACGGTCGCCGTGGAAGTAGTGGCCTCTGGTGCGCAAGAGCCCGTCGGGCATCTTCCGCGGATCCCAATGAATCCCCATCAGCGAGTGCCGGGGCGTGTGTGGCACATGAGGCATAAAAGCAAGCTCAGGGAATTGCGAGGCGTTTCCGCGGAAACGCCTCGCCTCAGCGCCCGGCTCGAGCTAATCGGCCAGCCTAGCCGGCCAGGACCGCGGCCGTCCCTGTCGCCCCGGCCGTGTCGGCCGGGGCCGACTCCCACTCAGCGTCGCTCATGGCGAAGATGCTCCTGGCGATACGGCCGAACGCGGCCAGCCCCAGCACCATCTGGATGATCTCCGCCCCGGGCACCGGCGCGAAGTCGCACAGCAGGAACAGCACCGCCACTGCGATCACCCAGCGGGGCGCGTAGCCGCCGCGGACGGCGGCCACCGCGAGCAGGACGAGCGCGACGGGCAGCGCGAAGAACAGCACGGTGATCGCGGGCGCGATGTGATCGAGCCGCGCGAGCACCGCGCTCCCGGTCGCGCCGCCCTGATTGGCCAGGGCCACGATGAACAGGCCGTGCAGGCCGATCAGCGTCCCGCCGACGCTGCCCAGGATGCCGAGGATGCCGCCCGTGTGGGCCAGCGCCGCGCCGCGGCCGCGGACGATGTGCATGAGCGTGAGCACGACCACCGGCGCCAGCACGCCGGCCAGGATCTCGCACCACGCCGCCGCCTGCGCCGCCCCGGAGTGCAAGGCGGCCGCCCGGAGCTGATCGGCGTTGGCGTGCGAGTCGGTCGGCTCGATCAGCGTGCCGGCCAGCAGGACGAGGAAGAAGGCGACGATCGTCGCGGCGCCGGCCCGCCGCCGGAACGCCGCCGCGTGGGACATGGACATTCAGGGCTCCTTTCGAGGGCTCCCGCCCCGGTTCCGGGGCTCCCGCCCAACCTAGAAATCGGCCCGCCGGGTGTCGTCGTCATCGCGGACGACCGTGCCGCCGTCGGCGGCGATCCCGGTGACCTCGCGGTCCTCCTCAGGGAGGACCATGGTCAGAGTCCCGGATGATGCGCTCACCCGCCCCGTTCGGTTACCGTCGGAAGGTGCCGCCGATCCCGTCCCTGACCAGGGCCGCCGTCCTGGACGCGGTGCTGGCCGGGGGCCTGGCGGTGCTGGCCGAAGCCCAGATCTTCGCGGGCCAGGTGCCCGGGCCGCGCGCGTCCGCCGTCACGCTGGCGCTGCTCATGACACTGCCGCTGGCGGTCAGGCGCAGGTATCCGCTGGCCGTGGCGGTCGTGGTCAGCGCGGCGTTCGTGCTCCACAAGCTGGCCGGGATTGACACCTATAACTTCTGGCCGTCCATCATCGCGGGCCTGGTCGTCGCGTACACGGCCGCCGCGCACCTGCGGCCGCGGGTGGCCGCGCTGGCGCTGGCCTGCCTGTACACCGCCGTCGCGGTGTCCTCGCTGCGCGGGGCCTCCGGGGTGGTGTGGGGCGCGATCGTCATCGGCGGGGCCGCGCTGGCCGGCTTCGCCCTGCGCGACCGGCGGCGGCACGTCGCCCAGCTCGCCGAGCTGGCCCGCCAGCTGGAGCTGGCCCGGGACGAGAACGCCCGGGTGGCGGTGGTCGGCGAGCGCGCCAGGATCGCGCGTGAGCTGCACGACGTCGTGGCCCATTCGGTCAGCGTGATGGTGGTGCAGGCCGGTGCGGCCGAGGAGGTTCTCGGCACCGCCCCGGACCGGGCCGCCGGGCCGCTGCGCTCGATCCAGGACACCGGCCGGCAGGCGCTGGTGGAGCTGCGCCGCCTGCTGGGGGTGCTGCGCACCGACGGCACCGAGGCGGCCCTGGCGCCGCAGCCCGGCCTTGACCAGGTGGGCGCGCTGGCCGCGCAGGTCCGGGAGGCGGGGGTGGCGGTGGACCTGCGGGTGGACGGGGAGCGCGACGATGTGCCGGCGGGCGTCGACCTGGCCGCCTACCGGATCGTGCAGGAGGCGCTGACCAACGTGGTCAAGCACGCCGCCGCGACCCGCGCCGATGTCCGGGTCGGCTACCGTCCCGGCGTCATCGAGCTCGAGATCCTCGACGACGGCCGCGGGCCCGCGGCCAACGGCCACCCGGCCAGTGGCTCCCTGACCATTGGCCGGGGGCACGGCCTGATCGGGATGCACGAGCGCGCGTCCCTCTACGGTGGCGTCGTCGAGGCCCGGCCGCGGCCAGAGGGCGGATTCGCGGTCCGCGCCCGGCTGCCGGTCAAGAGCGCCGGATGAGCGAGCCGATCCGCGTGGTCGTGGCCGACGACCACGCGCTGGTCCGGGGCGGCTTCCGGATGATCCTGGAGGCGCAGCCGGACATCGAGGTCGTCGGTGAGGCCGCCAACGGCCTGGACGCGGTGGCGCTGGCTCGCAGCCAGGCGCCCGACGTGGTGCTGATGGATGTCCGGATGCCGGAACTCGACGGCATCGAGGCCACCCGCCGGGTCGTGTCCGCGGTTCCGGAGAACCTGCGCGTGCTCATGCTCACCACCTTCGACCTCGACGAGTACGTGTACCGGGCGGTCCGCGCGGGCGCGAGCGGCTTCATGCTCAAGGACGTCCGGCCGGCCGAACTCGTGCACGCGGTGCGCGCGATCCACTCCGGTGACACCCTGCTGGCCCCGGCCATCACCCGCCGGCTCCTGGCGGAGTTCGTGCGCCGCCCGCCGCCCGGTGAGCGTCCCGCCGCGCTCGGCGAACTGACCGAACGTGAATCGGAGGTTCTCGGGCTGGTCGCCCGGGGCCTGTCCAACGCCGAGATCGCGCAGCGCCTCTTCCTGGGCGAGACGACGGTGAAGACACACGTCACCCGCGTGCTTTCCAAGCTGGGGCTGCGGGATCGCGTCCAGGCGGTGGTGCTCGCCTACGAATCGGGGCTGGTGCGGCCCGGCGGTTAATGCCCCGGCGCCGCCAGGTGCGCCGCGAGCGCGGCGCACGCCCGCAGGGTGTCGAGCAGGTAGGCGGGGTTCTGCGCATCCGGCCAGGACGACAGCTTGACCACCACGGTGCGCGTGGCCTGGTCGGCGTAGACCAGCTGGCCGTAGATGCCGAGGCCGGCCAGCACCGGGCCGCCGGGCCCGGGGATGACCCAGAACTGGTTCCGGTACCAGCCGCCCGGCAAGGCGGACTCGTGGTCGCTGGCCGCGAAGGCCTCGCGGACGCCGGGCTCGGGCTCGCGGGTGCCGGCCAGCCAGGCCGGGGGCACGACCTGGTGCCGCCGGGCCATGCCGTCGTCGATCAGCATCTGCCCGAACCTGGCCAGGTCGCGTGCGGTCGCGCAGACGCCGCCGTCGTGGATGGCCGAACCCAGCGGGTCGCAGGTAATCTCCGCGTCCCGCTCGGCCCCCATCGGCTGCCAGATGAGCGCCGAGATGAGGTCGGCCATCCGGGTCCCGCCGGCCCGCTCGCACACCCAGCCGAGCATGTCGGTGTCCGCCGAGCGGTAGGTGAACTCGCGGCCGTGCGGGCCGGCCCGGCCCAGCGCGGCCAGGTACGGGTACGCGCCCTCCGGGTCGCCGGGCTGCGCCGGACGCCAGCCCATGGACCGTTCCATGACCCGGACCTCGGCGTCCAGCGCGGTGTAGGTCTCGCGGAACGCGACCCCGGTCCGCATGTCGAGCAGGTTCCTGACGGTGGCGCCGGCGTACCCCGAGGACGCGGCCTCCGGCACGTAGGCCGTCACCAGAGCGCCGGGATCGAGCAGGCCCTGGTCGGCCAGCACCCCCGCCACGCAGCCCACGATCGACTTGGACACCGACATGAGCAGGTGCGGGGTGGCGGCGGTCATGCCGGCTTCGTACCGCTCCGCCACCAGTTGCCCGCGGTGCAGCACGACCAGCGCGTCGGTGTAGGTCCCGGCGAACACCTCGGCCGCCGTCGCCGTGCTGCCGTCGAGCCGCCAGACCGGCGGGTCGGGCAGCGGCACCGGCGCGGCGGGCAGTGGCGAGACGGTGCCCGCCGTCCCGGGGCCGGTCCCGGCCGGGATCAACTGGGTGGGGATGAGCTCGCGCATGTGCCGGAACGCCCACCGGTTGAACGGCGGATCCTGCCAGTTGGCCAGCGTCACCCGAGCCTCCGGGTCCGGCGGGAACCCGCTCATGAGCTGGGGCGTGCTGACCACGCCTTCGTGGGTCATGATGGGCACCCTAACCGAACGCGGGCACCGCTGGCCGCCAACTAGGATGCGGCATATGCCACAGGAGCCGGATCCCGAGGTCCAGGGCGTGCCGGTGACGGCACGCAACTGGCAGGATCCGCCCGTCAACCGCTGGGCGTACTGGCACGTCGACGAGATCCTGCCCACCTACCGGGTGTCCCGCGGCGACGGCCCGGCGCGGGACCTGCCCGCGTCCGCGGCCGCAGGCGCCGACCTGCTCGGGGTCGGCGTGACCCGTACGGACCAGTCGCCCGGCACCGTGGGCGAGGTGATGGCGGACACTTTCACCGACGCCTACTTGGTGCTGCAGGACGGCGAGCTGGTCACCGAGTGGTACGGGCCGCCGGGCGCCCCGGACCGGCCGCACGCGCTGATGTCGGTGTCGAAGTCCGTGGTGGGCTGCGTGGCCGCCGTGCTCATCGACCGCGGTCTGCTCGACCCCGACCGCGAGATCACCGGCTACGTGCCCGAACTGGCCGCGAGCGGCTACGCCGGCGCTCTGGTCAGGCACGTCTACGACATGCGCAGCGGGGTCAGGTTCCTAGAGGAGTACGCGAACCCCCTGTCCGACATCAGGCGTCTTGACGAATGGGTCGGCTGGCACCCCGACGGCGACCAAGGTGAGCCCCGCGGTCTGTACCGGTTCCTGACCACACTGCAGGCCGAGGCGCCGCACGGGGAGCGGTTCCTGTACCGCTCGGCGGAGTCGGACGTGCTCGGCTGGGTCTGCGAGCGCGCAGCCGGCCTGCCCATGGCGCAGCTCATCTCCGAGCTGATCTGGGCGCCGATGGGCGCGGGACACGACGCCGTCCTGCTGCACGACAGCCTGGGCACGGCCGTGCACGACGGAGGCTTGTGCGCCACCGCTCGCGACGTGGCCAGGTTCGGCCACATGCTGCTGTCGGGCGGCCAGGTGCCGGACGGCGCCGGGGGCACCCGCCGGGTGGTGCCGCGCCAGTGGCTCCGCCGGGCCTGGGCCGTCGACGCCGACGCGCGGACCGTTTTCGCCGCCTCGCCCGCCGAGTGGGCCTTTCCCGGCGGCTGGTACCGGCACCAGTTCTGGTTCCGCCCGGGCGCCTACGGCGACGTGCTGCTCGGCCTGGGCATCCACGGCCAGATGCTGCACGTCAGCCGGCGCACGAACACGGTGTGCGTGAAGTTCTCCACCTGGCCGCAGGCGCAGAACCCGGTCTACCTCGAGGACACCCTGCGCGCCTTCGACGCGCTCGGCGGGTTCCTGGCCGGGCGGGGCTCGCGGGATCCAGGGCGGCGCCGCCTGGCCGGCGTGATCTCCGGCCTGAGCCGCAGCGGCGACACGTCCCCGCCGCGCCGGCGATGAGTGGTCTGAGCCTCGACGGCAGGCTGCTAGCACTCTAACCTGGCGGTATGCCAGGTTCAGCAAGCTCTGCCGGATCCCGCCGCCACCTCAACGGCATCGCCGAGATCCGCACGTTCTTCCGGACCAACTCCCAGCCGATCTACTTCGTCGGCCCGACGGCGTTCAACCTGCTCGGCATCGACCGGTGGGTGCGCAACTTCCAGTACATCGCCTACTACGACTCCTGGGACGGCCGGCATCCCCGGGTATTCACCCCGGAGAACCGCCCCTACGTCGAGTTCGAGTCGAGCGAGCAGATCAACAACTACCTGCTGCGTGACCCCGAGGTCCGCGAGTACCTGCGCCGGCGCGGCGGGACGCCGATGGTCGCCATGGTGTTCTTCGACTCCGAGACCGAGGAGATCTGCCGGGAGCAGGGCTACACGCTGATCCTGCCGCCGGATTCGCTGCGGCGCCGACTCGACTCCAAGATCGTCACCACCCAGCTGGGCAACGAGGCGGGCGCTCCGTCGGTCCCGAACGTGCTCGGCCACGCGGACGGCTACGCCGCGCTCACCGCGCTGGCGGCGCACGCCGGCCTGGGCGAGGACCTGGTCGTGCAGACGCCCTATGGCGACTCGGGCAAGACCACGTTCTTCATCAAGTCCGAAGCCGACTGGGACGCCTGCGCCGCGGACATCGACGGCCAGCAGCTCAAGGTGATGAAGCGCATCAACAACCAGGCCGCGGCGGTGGAGGCGTGCATCACCAGGCACGGCACCATCGTCGGCCCGTTCATGACCGACCTGACCGGCTACCCCGAGCTCACCCCGTACAAGGGCGGCTGGTGCGGCAACGACGTGTTCCCTGAGGCGCTGTCCGAAGCCGACCGCACCATCGCGATCAGCCACGTCCGCAGGCTGGGCGACCGGCTCGCGCGGGAGGGCTACAAAGGCTTCTTCGAGGTCGACGTGCTCCTCGACCTGGACTCCGGGGCCGTCTACCTGGGTGAGCTCAACCCCAGGATCTCGGGCGCCTCGTCGATGACGAACGTGACCGCCGGCGCCTACGCCGACGTGCCGCTGTTCCTGTTCCACCTGCTCGAGTTCATGGAGGTGGACTACGTCGTCGACGTGGAGGAGATCAACGACCGCTGGCGCGCACTGGCGGCGGTGGACGTCTGGTCGCAGCTGATCATGAAGGAGCCCGGCGACGACGTGGAGCGCATCCTGGCCGCCCCGCGCACCGGCGCCTGGCGGCTGTCCGACGGCGGCGCGCTCACCTTCGAGCACGTCACCAACGACTGGCACGAGATCACCACCGAGGACGAGGCCTTCTTCATGCGCGTGTACGGCCCGGGCGACTTCAAGTTCCAC
>Ga0213881_10001258_pt1 | contig 12495 bp, 9 predicted proteins | sample BarmaccoBMER_R08_FD_160104 | JGI IMG/M metagenome (GOLD analysis project Ga0213881, IMG submission 160104) | Barbacenia macrantha exposed rock microbial communities from rupestrian grasslands, the National Park of Serra do Cipo, Brazil - ER_R08 ... | reverse complement strand
GTTGACCCACGTCGGCGACCGCAGCGCCCCCACGATCGACGCCGGTGGCGTGCTGCCCGGACTCACCGGGGTGCTGGTGCGCCACGGCTACGCCGGCTAGGAACACCTCGAAGCCCTCCACGCCTGGTGTGGAGCCCACCTCCCGCGGGATCGGCGGTCAACCTCCGACGCCGACCCCAACACCCAGCTCTGGGCCCAAGCGATGGCCACCACGCTGCTAGAGGCCCACCACGCGGCCAGCGCCGCCCGGGACCACGGCACCGAGGCGCTCGAGGAGGCCACCCTCCAGCGAATCCGCCACCACTACCTCGGCGCACTCGCCAAAGGCGACGCCGAAAACCAGGACGCCAACACCACGCTCACCCACAAGGCGCGCACCCTCATCAACCGGTTCCAACGGTTCGAAGACATGATCCTCAGATTCGCCACGGACCTCTCCGTGCCCTTCACCAACAACGAGGCCCAACGCGCGCGCAGACCCGTCAAGGTCCAACAACGCACCCCCGGCGGCGCCTGGCGCACCCTCCAAGGCCTCACCGACTTCGCCATCGTCCACTCCTACCTCGACACCACCAAAAAATGGGGAACCGACAAACTCAAGGTGACAGTTGATGATTCGACTTAGATGCATAGCAGGTTGGACGACCACTGCTGGTGCTGCTGTCTTGTGTGCAGTGGCACTACCCTTCCCCGCCCAGACAGCCACCGGAAAATTCTATTATTCTGACGCATTCGGGGCAGACTACTACGTTACTAATCCATCACCTGGGGCGTGTCTGAGCACCCCGGACGCTACCTACGCAACAAACGACACCAATCAGTCTGTCGAAGTATATGCCAACTCTAATGGTGGCGGGCTCGTCCACACCCTGAAACCAGGCGAGAACTCTCCGTGAAACTTCAGTTCGGCAAAGGGTACGTTCTAGCTCGGGTTCGGCCGAGATATGCCGGAAACGGGACATTTCGGCCAGGCTGGTCACGCGCCCCATGACCTGGGCCTCGCCGGGGGTCGGGCAGCGGCGACCCTGGGTGACCTCGTTGTGCAGAGTGGTGCGCCTGAACAGGAGATGCCTGCATCGCGCGAGGTACACCGTGCCGGGGTGGTCGACGCCGGGGTCGATGGCGTGGGCGTCCACGCGGCTCAGACCCCACAGGTGCCCAGGGGACCGCGCCGGGAGTCCAACGTCAGGGCAGCTCAGCCAGCGGCCGATCGGAAGCGCGACCGCGAGCGCTGATCTGCCTGTCCGATCCAGCGCGCTGTCAGCGGCAAGCAGAGAAAAACGGTACGGCTCGCCCACTCCCGCGCGTTGAGCGCCACTCTGGCTGTCGCGTCCCGCGTCCATCGTGAAATTAGGGCCGTGGCAGGTGCAGGCACGGCTGTCAACGGTTCGCTCAACAGACCATCAGCCGCCAGTAGATGCACCCGCGCCCGCGGCAGCCCATCCGTTCCCCTGCTGCGAGTCCCGAGCCTGCTGTGTGTCTTTCCCGTCGATCACGAGTGATGACCGTGGCTGATCACAGCAGCGGCGGGTTTCCCCTCAGGGGGAACGTCCCTCGGAGGGGGCTACATCGGCAGACCCGCGCGGTAGGCCATCCCCCGCAGCTCTTGGCCCATCGGAGAACCGCGGAGTAAGCGCACCAGCAGCTCACCGAGTACTTCACGGACGAAGGGGTGACGTTGGACCCGGGCTGGTGAGATCAGCTCCGCCTTCCGCAGGGCCATCACTGCCTGATCCTGGCGTCCTCGCAGTCGGGCCAGCGCCCGGCCGTAGTCGGCCCAGTAGGCGGCCCGTCGATTGGCGGCGGAGAGCAGCTCAGGCCGCAAACCCGCCGCGATACCAGCGGCCTGGGTGTAGTCGTGGGCTTCGAGCGCAACTGACATCCGCCAGAGGCCCACGTTGGTCGGCCCGAAATCCAGGCCGTAGGCGTTGCCCTCCCCGGTGCGTGCCGCCAGCTCGGCGGCATGCTCCAGCGGGGCATCCACGTCGCCGTAGCGTTTGTCGGCTGCGGCTACCAGCGATCTGGACAACGCGAGCATGCCCTCAAGCTGCTCAGCCTCGTCGGTGGTCGTCGGCACGGTCACCGAGTCCAGCTCGGCTTGCGCCATGTCGAAGTCCCCGGTCGCCAGCAGCCCGTTCGCCGCGCCGAACGCGGCCATGCCCAGCAAGTCGGACCCGCCGTGTTCTCGGGCGGCCTGCCGCGCCAGCAGGGCGGCCTGCCAGCGCAGGCCGGGTGCGCGCCTGCATCGTGCAGGAAGGCATGCGAGCCTTGGACGTGCAGCATGACTGCAACAGCGAACAACTCCTCGACGTCCCGCCCAACAGCCAGGGTGGTGTGCAGGTCCCGGATCAGCTCGGGTAGGTTGCGGCCGACCCCTTCGTATTCGCATTGACGTTGAGCCGTCGTTAACGTTGCTACCCGGGTCCGCAGCACGTTCACCGGAACCACCTGCCCGGCCGGCTCGTCGCGACTGACCGCTATTAGTGCGCGACGAATTGCCTTTACGGCCGTCTCCTTGTCGCCATTGGCTGGCGCGGGGACGTCAACTTTGGTCAGCTCAGAGGGGACTACCTGCAACGCGTTAGCCAACGCGACGATCTCCGAGCGGCTGTCCAGAGCGCGTAAACCATTCTCGATCCGGCTCAGGCTCGCCGTGCTGATCCCGGTCAGCCCCGCGACCACTTCCAGCGACTTGTTACGGACCTTGCGGATTTGCCGCACCCGCTGGCCGACCGTGCGCGCGTCGTCAGCGTCCACGAAGATCCCCCCTCTCGCCGGTCCCCTCGCCGATGTCCCGGGGTCGCTCCCCGGGGCATCGGCGAGGGGATGGCTTAAGGCTACGCGGTGCCCCGTGGGTCTGGCGGGCGCCCGATATCAGGGAGCTGACCTGGGCAAACACAATCGATCATCTGCGGAACGTCCCAGGTCAGACCCCCTAATATCCGATTCTGTCGGTGGATCTTGACTGATTGTCCGGATGGGTTCACCGGACGAGGGTGATCAGCGCCACGACGTTCTCCCCGGTGTACTGGTGGACCAGGACCACGCCCTGCGGCAAGCCGGCCCGATCAGCTATTAGCGGCTGTCCTCAGAACGTAGGGAAGAGGCGGCGACGGCGACTTGGCCGAGGCTGATGCCGCCGTCATTGGGTGGCACCCGGGAGTGGGTGAGGGTCTGGAAACCGGATTGCTCCAGACCCGCCACGGTACGCTCGAGCAGCAGCACATTCTGGAATACCCCGCCGGAGAGCGCGGCGACGCTCACCCCGGTGGCCTCCCGCAGCATCAGGCAGACCCGGACGATCGCATCAGCCAGACCGTGGTGAAACCGCGTGGCGATTACCTCTGGAGCTACCCCCGCGTGCAGGTCGGCCAGCACGGCGTGCACCAGGTCCGCGCCCTGGAGCTGCAGCACCGGCCCCGTGGTCACCGTGGCCGGGTAGCTTCCCTGCTCGGTGAGGTCGGCTCGCTGCTCGAGTTCCACCGCGGCCTGGCCCTCGTAGTTGATCGAGTCACGGATCCCGAGGATCGCCGCAACCGCGTCGAACAGCCGCCCAGCGCTGGAGGTCAGCGGGGCGTTCACTTGCCGGGCAACCATCGCCAGCACCGAGTCCCAGTGTTCGGCGTTACGCGTTACCAGCTCTTTCGGGGCCTCCGTTCCCAGGTACGCCGCGGCCATCCGCCAGGGTTGCCGGATGGCCGCGGTGCCGCCCGGCATCGGGACCGCGGCCAGGTGCGCCAGCCGCTGGAAGGCGGCCAGATCGGCCAGCAGGAACTCCCCGCCCCACAAGGTGCCGTCGCTGCCGTAGCCCAGCCCGTCGAAGGCCACGCCGAGCACCGGGCCGGCATGACCGTTGTCGGCGAGGCAGGAGGCGATGTGCGCGTGGTGGTGCTGCACCCCCACGAGATCGACATCGGTGAGATCGTACGCGTACTTGGTGGACAGATACTCCGGGTGCAGGTCATGGGCGACCACCTCGGGCTGCACGTCGAAGAGCCGCCGGAAATGCTGCACGCCCTCGGTGAACGAACGCAGGGTCTCGTAGTTCTCCAGGTCCCCGATATGGTGGGACAGGAATGCGTGTCGCCCGCGGGCCAGGCAGAAGGTGCTCTTGAGCTCGGCGCCGCAGCCGAGAATGGGCCGGGGCACCGGCCGGGCCAGCGTGAGCGGTTCGGGAGCGTAGCCGCGAGAGCGGCGTACCGGCAGCTCAGCGCCGCGGAACACCCGCACCACCGAGTCGTCGGTGCGCATGTGGATCGCCCGGTCGTGGGTCACGAAGGCGTCCGCGATCCCGACCAACCGGGCACGCGCGTCGTCGTCCTGGTAGGCGATCGGCTCGTCGGAGACGTTGCCGCTGGTCAGCACGATGGGTTCGGCGGTGTGGCGCAGCAGCAGGTGATGCAACGGGGTATAGGGCAACATCAGCCCCAGACTGCGGTTGCCGGGGGCGACGGCCGGCGCGACGGGAGCGTCCGGGCGGCGCGGCAGCAGCACGATCGGCCGCCGCCGTCCGGCCAGCAGCCGCTGCCCCACCGGGTCGATCCGGCACAGGCGCTGCGCGGTGTCCAGATCAGCCACCATGACCGCGAACGGCTTGTCTTCACGGTGCTTGCGCGCGCGCAGCGCCGCGGTGGCGGTCGCGTCGGAGGCCAAGGTCGCGACGTGGAAGCCCCCGAGCCCCTTGACCGCCAGCACCGCCCCGCCCCTCAGCAGCGCCGCAGCCGCAGCCAGCGGCTCACCGGGCAGCTCTGCGCCGCTGGCGTCGAGCAGCCGCAGCCGCGGCCCGCACGCCGGGCAGCACACGGGCTGGGCGTGGAAACGCCGGTCGGCGGGGTCGTGGTACTCGCTGGCGCATGCGGGGCACATCGTGAACGGCGCCATGGTCGTGAAGGGCCGGTCGTAGGGCACGTCGCGCACGATGGTGAACCGTGGCCCGCAGTTGGTGCAGTTGATGAACGGGTAGTCGAAGCGGCGATCGGTGGGATCGGCCAGCTCGCGCAGGCAGTCCGCGCAGGTCGCGCTGTCCGCCGAGACCAGGGTGTCCCGCCGGCCTGTGGCGTTGCTGGACACGATGTGGAAGCCCTGCTGCCCGGTGGCAACCAGCGGGCTGGTCCGCACCCGCTCGATGACGGCCAGCGGCGGGGCCTGGTCTGGCAGCGCCGCGAGGAACTCGCTGAGCGCCTGCTCGGCTCCCTCGATCTCGATGATGACCCCGGCGGTGTCGTTGCCGACGTGGCCGGACAGGCCGAGACGGTGCGCCAGACCGTGGACGTAGGGCCGGAATCCCACACCCTGCACGACGCCCTCGACCCGCACCTCAATCCGGTTACAACGCTGCACGGAAGGATTCTCCCGCGCTTGACAAGATCCCCGCAGGGGGATGCACTGGGTGTCGAGCCAAGGAGGCCGCTGGTGCATGAAATGGCGATCACGGAGAGCGTGGTCCAGGCGATTTGCGAGCGGATGGGCGATGCGCCGGTGCGGCGGGTCTGCCTGGAGATTGGCACGCTGTCTGGTGTGGTGGCCGATTCGGTCCGGTTCTGTTTTGATCTGGTGAGTGAGGGCACCACGCTCGAGGGGGCGTCCTTGGAGATCGTCCAACCCATGGGGAAGGCCCGCTGCCGGGACTGCGGCGCCGAGTTCGCGCTGGATGACCTGCTCGAGCTGTGCCCGTGCGGCAGCGCGAACCGGGAGCTCCTCGCGGGAGAAGAACTGAGAATCCGGGAAGTTGAGGTAATGGCCTGATGTGCGCGACGTGTGGTTGCTCCGGCGGCACCATTCTCGAACACCACGAGCACGATCATGTGCACCATCACGGGCATGGTCACGATCACGGGCACAGGCACGGTCATCCCGAGACCCGGACGGTCACGCTGGAGCAGGCGGTGCTGGCCCGCAACGACGCTCTCGCCGAGCTCAACCGCACGTGGTTGGCCGAGCGCGGCATCCTCGCGGTGAACCTGATGAGCTCACCCGGGGCAGGCAAGACCACCCTGCTCGAGCGCACCATTCGGGAACTGGGTGCCGAGGTGCGGGTGTCGGTCGTCGAAGGTGATCAGGAGACGGTGCTGGACGCGGACCGGATCCGCGCCACCGGCGCCCCGGCAGTGCAGATCAACACTGGGTCGGGCTGCCACCTCGACGCTCAGATGCTGGCCGGTGGGCTGCGGACATTGGACCCGCCGGAACGCTCCGTGGTGCTGATCGAAAACGTCGGCAACCTGGTGTGCCCGGCGTTGTTCGACCTCGGTGAGCAGGCCCGAGTGGTCATCACCTCGGTGACCGAGGGCGCGGAGAAGCCCCGGAAGTACCCACAGATGTTCCGCGCCGCTGATCTGGTCCTGCTCAACAAGACCGATCTGTTGCCCTACGTCGATTTCGACATCTCCGCTTTCCTGGAGGGAGCCAGGCGGGCGAACCCGGGCGTGGAGGTGTTGCAGCTCTCGGCCACCACCGGCGACGGTGTCACCGGTTGGTATGACTGGCTGCGCGCTCGGCTCCCCCGCCAGTAATCAGCAACGTCCTCAGGCGAGGGCAGCGGTGGGCGGGGCGAGGTAAGGCTTGAGCAGGATCCCTAGCTGCAGGGTCAGCATCCGCATCCAGGCCTGACCGATCTCCGCGGCCGCTGCCGGCTCGGGAATTTTCCCGAAGACGTACTCACCGTCGGCTCCGGGAGCGACGGTATTCAGCGCCGTCATGACCCTCATCTGAACCCACCCCATGAGGGCAATGGTCAGATCAGGCGGGATAACCACCTGCGGATGCGTCCCGCCACCCTTGACGTGGGCGTCGGCTACTTTGGACATGTAACTGTGGAAATCGCCGTCCATCGGCTTTGTGGTGCTCTTGGTCCACCACGCTTTGAGCGTCATCTTGCGCTGCGCGAGATGGGAGGCATCCTGGAAGTATCCGGCCGACTCCGGACGGGAAAGCAGGTAATCATAGGTAAGACTGACCACGCCCCCGGCCGCTGGTCCCAGGAGCGGACCGGTCTTGCGCAGGACCGACGCCTCCTTGGCGCCAAAACCCGCAAACTCCGCATAGGGATGGAACTCGACGGCTCCATGACGGCCCAAGGGAGCGTCCGGTTCTGCCAGGCTGGGTTCCAGCATGATCCCCAGTTGCAGCATGAACAGGTTCATCCAGGCCGCCCCGGCGGCGGAAATCGTGGCGACGTCGTAGGTCTGGCCCATGGCCTGGAGAATCTGTCCCTGCAACCAGGCGGTCAGGGCCAGAACGAGTTGAGGCGGCAGCGCTCGGCGTACTCCGGGAAAGGTCACTTCCGTTCCCCCGACATGACTGACCTCCCGCACGAAGTTAGCCAGCTCGACGTCAAACGGCCCGGCGATTGTCCTGTCCAGCCACTCTTTTATCAGCGGCTCGCTGAGCGACGCACCCGACTCGTCCATCAGCGGCGCGGATTCCGGGCGCATTTTAAGGTATTCGGATATCGCTCCCGGAATACGGTCTATCAGCGCTAAGATTCCGCTACCGGTCTCCTGGATGGCCACCGCCTCATAGTCGCCAAACCCGGCAAACTCGGCGAGTGGAGCGAATCCCGGCGTCACCAGTTGATCGTACCCTCCGACCTCTGGAACTTCCTCGATCCGGCCGTATACTGTCATGATCATCTTCCCTCTCAGGAGGCAATCAAACAAACGCTCGTGAGGGCTAGAACCTGGGCATGGAGCTAAGGTCAGGTGCCCCCTCGCCGACCCTTCCGACTTTAGCTATCCGGTTGTTACGCCCGCGTTGAATAATTGTGACCAGTCCGAGATAAGCGTTAAACTCATGTTGCCGGCTCGGCGGATCTGTGACTGGAATAACACCGAAGACACCCGGTCGGATGACTGGTTACCTGAAATTAATTATTTTGTCACCGCGAGGGCAGTACCGCGAGTTCGCGCGGGCGGTGGTTGAGCCGGGTCGCGCCGCTGTCGTTGACCACCACGATGTCCTCGATCCGGGCGCCCCAGCGACCCGGCAGGTAGATGCCCGGTTCAACGCTGAACGCCATCCCCGCTTCCAGCACCAGGTCATTGCCGGCCACGATGTAGGGCGGCTCATGCACCTCAAGGCCGATCCCGTGCCCGGTCCGGTGGATGAAGCGCTCCCCGAGGCCAGCGGCGGCGATTGGGTCCCGGGCGGCGGCGTCGACCCGGTGCGCCGTCGTCCCCGGCGCGACCGCTGCCACCGCGGCGTCCTGCGCGGCTTGCAACACCGCGTAGCACGTGGCGACGTCGGCCTCGGCCGGCTCACCCAGGCTGTAGGTGCGGGTGCAGTCGGAGAAGTAACCCTCCGGGGTCGGCCCGCCGATGTCCACCACCACCACGTCCCCGGGCACCACCACCCGGTCCGAGACGTCGTGGTGGGGGCTTGCCCCGTGCGGACCGGACCCGACGATGACGAAGGCCGCCGCGGTATGTCCCTCCGCCACGATCGCGGCGGCCACATCAGCACCGATCTGCGCCTCAGTGCGCCCGACGCGCAGCCACTCCCCCATCCGGGCGTGCACCCGATCGATGGCCTGGCCCGCGGCGACCAGTGCGGCGATCTCCGCGCTGTCCTTGCGCATCCGCAGCTGCGCCAGCACCGTCGAGGCCAGCTTCTGCTCGCAGGCCGGCAGTGCGTCCCGTAACGCCAGCACATGCGCCGCAGGCATCGCGTCGGCCACCGCGACCCGGGCCGGTGGCGACCCGAAGTTGCGCACCAGGGCAGCAGTGAGGGCGTGTGGGTCGTCACCGTCAGCCCACTCGGCGATCTCCAGGCCGAGTTCGGGCACGGGCGTGCCCGCCAACCCCGGCCGTTCCAGCGCCGGGACCACCAGCATGGGGTCACCCTCAGCGGGCAACACCAGGCAGGTCAGTCGCTCGTGAGACTCACCGGTCACCCCCAGCAGGTAGCGGAGGTCCGAGCCCGGCGTGATCAGTAGAGCGTCCAGGCCCGCAGCCCCGGTGGCCTGGCGCGCCCGGAGCAAGCGGGAGGTGAAGGTGTCCAGTGAGGCGGGCACAGTGCGAGTCTATGTGCTTATGGACGCGCCCCTGCTGCTGATTGACGCCGCGAGCCTGTACTTCCGGGCCTACTACGGGGTTCCCCAGTCCATCACCGCCCCGGATGGCACCCCGGTGAACGCGGTGCGGGGCTTTGCCGACATGCTCGCCCGGCTGATCGAGCTGCGCCGCCCGTCCCGCCTGGTCGCCTGCCTGGACCTGGACTGGCGACCGGCCTTCCGGGTCGCCGCGATTGCCTCCTACAAGGCGCACCGCCTCGCCGAGCGGACCGGGCCGCAGGCGCCCGACGTCGAGGACGTGCCGGAGGCGCTGAGCGCGCAGGTTCCCCTGATCCTCGAATTGCTGGCCGCCGCTGGCCTGGCCACCGCGGGCGCGGAGGGCTACGAGGCCGATGACGTGATCGGCACGCTGGTCGCGGGCGAACGCCGCGACCCGGTCGAGGTGGTCAGTGGTGACCGGGACCTGTTCCAGGTGGTGCGCCGCGAGCCGACCCCGGTGCGGGTGGTCTACGTCGGTCGGGGGCTGGCCAAGGCGGAGGTGATTGGCCCCGCTGAGCTGGCAAACCGTTACGGGCTGCCGGAAACCGGCACCGGTGCGCCCTACGCGGATCTCGCCGCGCTGCGCGGCGATGTGTCGGACGGGCTGCCCGGGGTGTCCGGAATCGGCGAGAAGACCGCGGGCAGGCTGATCAGCCGGTTCGGCTCGGTGGAGGGACTGCTGGTGGCGCTGGAGGATCCCGGCTCGGCGCTCGCCCCGGGGATGCGAGCCAGGCTGCTGGCCGCCCGGGAGTACCTGCGGCGCTTACCCACCGTGGTGCGGGTGGTCACCGACGCCCCGGTGCGTCGGGATCGCGAGGACACCCTGCCTTCGGCTCCTGCCGACCCGGCCGCGCTCACCGCGCTGCAGCGCGACTGGGGCCTGGGCGGGGCGGTGGACCGCCTCGCCGCAGCTCTTCAGGCCCGGCGCTGACCCGCGTCCTCGGCGAGCAGGTCGCTGGCCTTCTCCCCGATCATCATGATGGTGATGTTCGGGTTGACCGTCGGCAGGAAAGGCATGATGGAGGCATCGGCGACCCGCAGCCCGCGCACGCCCGTGACGCGCAGCCGGGGGTCCAGCACGGCCTGCGGGTCGCCCACCGCACCCATCCTGGCCGTGCCCGCGAGGTGGTAGACGGTGTTGTGCGTCTTGCGGATGTAGTCGATGAGCTCGTCGTCGGTGATCGCGTCAGCCCCGGGTGCCAGCTCACGGGTGATCCAGCCCCGCAACGCCGGCTGCGCGGCGATCCGGCGGGCGAGCCTGATCCCGGCGAGCATCACGGCGATGTCGTGGCCTTGCGGGTCGGTGAAGTAGCGCGGGTCGAGCTTGGCCCGGTCCCGGAAGTCCCGTGAGCGGAGCCGGACCGTCCCGCGGGAGCGGCCGCGGGTGACGTTCGGTGTCAAGCAGAACCCGTTGGAGGTGGTCGGGTAACCCCACCGCAGGGTGTTCATGTCGAAGGGCACCGAGCCGTAGTGCATCATCAGATCGGGACGGTCCAGTCCCGGCTGGGTCCGGGTGAACAGGCCGATCTCCCACCACTGCGTCGAGCGGGTCACCATCGGTCGCGACGCTTCCCACATCACCAGGCCCTCGACGTGGTCATCCAAATTGGATCCGACGCCGGGGCTGTCCACCAGCACCTCGATGCCGACCTCCCGCAGGTGCTCGGCCGGGCCGATGCCGGACAGCATGAGCAGCTTGGGCGTGTCGATCGCTCCGGCGGACAGCACCACCTCGCGCCGGGCTCGCACAGTGCGGTACCGGAAGGTCGGGGAGTCGAGGTATTCCACCCCGCTTGCCCGCTTGGCCGCAGTGAAGAGTACCCGGGTGACCCAGGCCTCGGTGCGGACCACCAGGTTGCGCCGCCGGCCCATGATCGGATGTAGGTACCCGCGGGAGGAGGAAACGCGAAGGTTGTCTTCGTCGGCGTTGATCTGGAAGAAGCCGGCTCCCTCGGTGACCGTGACGTCCTCGTTGAAGCGCACGGTGGGCAGGCCGACCGCGGCAGCGGCCGCCAGCAGCGCGACACCGCACGGGTCATGCGGCGGGATCTGGCGCAGTCTCACCGGGCCCGAACGACCGTGGTGGTCGCCCGGGCCGTCGCTGTTCTCCAGCCGCGCGAGGAGTGGGCAGCACTCCTCGGCGCTCCAGCCAGAACACCCCCTCGCCGCCCACTCATCAAGATCTTCTCGGGGGGTCCAGAACGCGATGCAGGAGTTGTGCGACGAGCAGCCGCCGAGCACCTTGGCCCTGGCATGGCGCACGAAGCTGTTGGCGCCTGGCTGCGGCTCGATCGGGTAATCCCAGTCATAGCCGGAACCGAGCAGGTGCGGCCACCGCTCCAGGTGCAGGATCTTCGGGTCATCGACATCGGAGGGACCAGCTTCGAGCAGGCACACCGTGACCGAGGGATCCTCCGACAGCCGGGCCGCCAGGACGCAGCCCGCCGAGCCACCACCGACGACGACGTAGTCGTACTCGTCGACCTCGTTGTTCATGCCTCGATCCTTGCGGCAAGGGCCACTTTTCGGCAGCCCGGATCCAACCCGGCAACCCGCACGCCCATTCGCCGCTGACCTACGCGATTCAGTCACTGGGTGGCGATAGCCTCCTCACCGGTACACTATGCGGGGCGCTACATTCCGTGGTTGAATGTGGCATGGTGAGTGACTCTGGACGGTGGCCGCTGGTGGCTCGATCCAATCGTCGACTTGAGTCCTTGACTTGGGCGCTGGAGCGTTCTCGCCCCTTGAGCGTCGCTGGCAAGGTAGTCAGTAGACCGGTGGCCAAGCTGGTGGGGACTGGTCTGGTGAAAGATCTGTTGAGTGGCACGTGGCTGGGTCATCCGGCGCATCCCATGCTCACCGATGTCCCCATCGGTGCCTGGACCAGCGCGTTGTTCCTGGATCTTCTGGGTCTCTTCGGTGGTGCTGGTGCCGCCTCTCGGCGAGGGGCGGACACGCTGGTGGCTGTGGGGGTAGTGGCGGCCCTGCCCACAACGGCCTCCGGCTTGTCTGACTTATCGGACGAGGTCGAAGACTCCATCCTTGCGGTAGGTGCTGCCCATGCTCTCTGCAACGTCGCGGCGGTGGGCCTCTTCACCGCCTCGTATGCCGCGCGTCGCCGACGCAAGCGGGCCCAGGGTATTGCGCTGTCCGTGATCGGCACCGGCGTGCTCGCCGCCTCAGGATTCCTCGGTGGCCACCTGTCCTACCGTAAGGGTCTGGGCGTTGACCACAACGTCTTCGAAGAGCCCATGGGAGACTGGACTGTTGTCCTAGACGCCTCGGAGCTCGCCGACGGAGAGCCGCAGCAGGTCACCGTCACAGGCAATGAGGTGCTACTTTACCGAAGCAAGGATGCAGTTTATGCGCTGGCTAACCGTTGCAGTCATCGTGGCGGACCGCTCCACGAGGGCAAGATCGAGGGCCAGGAAATCGTCTGCCCA
>Ga0213881_10001257_pt1 | contig 12497 bp, 7 predicted proteins | sample BarmaccoBMER_R08_FD_160104 | JGI IMG/M metagenome (GOLD analysis project Ga0213881, IMG submission 160104) | Barbacenia macrantha exposed rock microbial communities from rupestrian grasslands, the National Park of Serra do Cipo, Brazil - ER_R08 ... | reverse complement strand
TGTGTCGTTGAAGTTTGTCGCTCCTTCCGGGTCCGAATAGTTGAGCGTAAATAGCCAACTGGAACCCTGACCAGAAGATGAACTCTCGGAGATCAGTTGAGGAGCCGAATCGTTCCATGTCCCTCGGTAGAGGCCGTTAGCAACGTATTGTCCCCATTGCACATATGTGTAAATAGGGATCGCGTTCATCGAGCTGAACGTAACGGGTAGAGTTATCTGCAAATCTACACCAGTGCTGTCCGTGTAGGTAATGGTCGGCTTCCCGAGTGTGCAACCGGATCCCGACTCCGTAATCTGCGGCGAGTCGACGGCGACGTATTTAATTTCGCAATTCTCCCCTTCGGGAGGTCCGAACCAGACTGCTGCAATGGAGGAGTTAGTGAGCGTCAGCGTAAATGTCTGCGATGTGCCCGAGCCCGATGAGGGAGTGATCTCAGCATCCAGAATGGGAGTCGCTCCGATAAGCGAGACGGCGGAGGTGGTGGCCGCGCTCCCGCCGCTGATGGTAAGCAGGGCTGTTTCGACCGTGGCGTTTGGTGGTGTGTAGGTCAGCCCAATTGTGCAGCTTTGGTTCGCTGCCAGCTGCTGTCCAACTGGCGGGCACGTGCCGGTATTGGTGAAGGCGAAATACTGGGCGCCGGAACCCGTGATATTCAAAGACGATATAGTAAGTGGCGACGACGAGCCGTTCGTTAGGGTAACGAACTGCTCTGAGCTCGTTTGGCCGAGGGCTTGCGGCGTGTCAAACAATACCATTGATGGACTTAGTCCGGTAACAAAATCGTTCAGTACCTCGAAAAAGGAGGTCGCTCCATATGGGCCGAGCGGGGGCGAGGTCCGGATCTCATTTGTCCAGTCGGTTTGTATGGCTGCAGTGTAAAACAGATCGGGCTTGCCGTCGTGATTGAAATCGGCCGTGACCAGGAATGCCAGCGGCGGACCGGCAACCGGGCTGGACCCGGTGTAAGGCCCCAACCCATTGGGCAGGGTCGGGCCGTTGCCCGTGCCGGAAGGATAGAAAACGGGCGAACTAAACGAGAACCCCCCTTTGCCAAACAGCACGGCTACACCGTTTGGATTCGATGACTCAGCGGGGTAATCGTAAACGAGAAATGCGAGATCCGGCAGGCCATCGCCGTTGAAATCCCCTACCGCGACACCATTGACGGCGAGCACGGGGTAAATGCTTGGGTTCGAGAACGTCCCGTCGCCGTTGCCGTGCAGAATGGCAGGCCTCTGGCCGGAGCCATAAATAATGTCAACCTTGCCATCGCCATTAATGTCAGCGGCGATCGGATTCCCCAGGTTCACGTCAGCAGCGCAAAACGCCTTAGAAGGGCAGCCGATGGGAATCGGGCTTTTAAATGTACCGTCTCCGTTCCCGAGCAGAGTCACCCAGGTTCCAATCACCAGATCCAATTTGCCATCGTTATTGAAATCACCCGGGGCAAGCTGACAACAACTCTTACCCACCGCAGTATTGATCGGTGTTTGAAAGGTTCCGTCTCCATTCCCGGGGAAAATAGATACCTCCTCGGCGTTGGCCCCGGTTGTTACTACCGCAGCCAAATCGAGTTTTCCGTCACCGTTGAAATCGCCGACCGCCAGCGCGCCGGGTTCCACGTAAGCTGAGTCCGAAATCGTCGTGAGCCGTGCGGCCTGAAACGTTCCATCACCATTACCGATGAGAATGGCCGCCGTGGCGCTCGGGGACGTTGCGCTGCAGCTGTCGAGCACAGCCAAGTCCGGTTTGCCGTCCCTATTGAAATCGCCGACGATCAACGTATTTGGACACGCCGCGCCCGCTGAGTAGACGACAGGCATCTGAAACGTGCCATCGCCGTTTCCCAGTTGGATGAGAACACTTCCAGGCGAGCTGGTAGAGGTGCCGACTGCAAATACCAAGTCTGGAAACCCGTCGCCGTTGAAGTCGCCAACTACGACTGCATTGATTTCCTGATTTTGCGGGGGCAGGTCATTCTTCCCGCCGAACGCCACCGTTGCCTGCGACTGTTCGACTTGGAAATAAACAGTATTGGACGTGCCCCCTCCGGGTGTTGGATTGACGACCCTAACTGTGGCGGTCTGTGGAGTCGCAATCTCCGAACTGCTCACCGAGGCTGTCAGCTTCGTCGCACTTACGAACATGGTGGGCAGCGCGGCGCCATTCCACTCGACCACGGCGCCATTCACGAACTCTGTTCCTTCTACGGTCAGCGTGAACCCGGACCCACCGGGAGCCGCACTCGTAGGCTGTAGCGGCTCATAAACGAGCGGTACTGGGTTTGCAGCTCGGAGCGTAACAGCAACAATGGCTCCAGCCAGCATAAGCAGCGTTTGTGTTTTCATCTCAAGCTCCTTCTGGGAGCCGCATTAATGCGGCCTGATGCGCTAGGCTGTCGAATCGCGGCGAGCTCAAGGCACGTTGAACGTGCCTTTCTGCTGGAAGCCTGTGTCCAATCCCTCGTTATCGATTGCACGCATGTAAACCGTCTTCTGCCCCGCAAAGCTCCCCGAAAATGTCAAAGAGACAACCATTGTCAAGTTGTTGCCGGAGGTCGAGACCGAGGATGCGCTCCCCGATAGAGTGCATTGGCTGTTGCTGATGGTTCCACTTCCTCCCGGTGAGACCGGCGGGCCCTGCAATCCTGTGCCCGCATCGTTTGCGAGATAGAACTGGTTGCTCGCAAGATAGTAGATGACCTCGCAGGCGGACGCTTCACTCGCGCTGGTGTTCAGTAGAACGCGAGTGTCGTTGAAGTTTGTCGCCCCTTCCGGGTCCGAATAGTTGAGCGTAAATAGCCAACTGGAACCCTGACCAGAAGATGAACTCTCGGAGATCAGTTGAGGAGCCGAATCGTTCCATGTCCCTCGGTAGAGGGCGCCAGTTTCGTATGTTCCCCATTGCGCATAGGTATAAATAGGAACCGGGTTCGTTGAGGTGAACGTCACAGGCAGAGTTATCTGCGGGTCTAAATCTGTGTTGGGGTCTTTGTATGTAACGGTTGGTGTCCCAAGCGTACAGCCGGATCCCGACTCCGTAATCTGCGGCGAGTCGACATAGATGTATTTAATTTCGCAAGTCGCCGTTTTTGGGGGGCCGAACCAGACTGCTCCAATGGAGGCATCCGTAAGCGTCAGCGTAAACGTCTGCGATGTGCCCGAGCCCGATGAGGGACTGATCTCAGCATCCAGAATCGTAGTCGCTCCGATAAGGGAGACGGCCGAGGTGGTGGCGGCTGTGCCGCCGCTCATCGTGAGCAGGGCTGTTTCGATCGCGGCGTTTGGTGGTGTGTATATCAGCCCGATCGTGCAGCTTTTGTTCGCTGCCAGCTGCTGTCCAACTGGCGGGCAGGTGCCGGTATTGGTGAAGGCGAAATTCGAGGCGCCGGAACCGGTGATATTCAAAGACGATATAGTAAGTGGCGACGACGAGCCGTTCGTCAGCGTAGCGAACAGCGGTGAGCTCGCTTCGGCCGGTGCTTGCGGCGTGTCAAACAAAACCATCGTTGGACTTAATCCGGTAACAAGATCGTTCAATAACTCAATGGAAGCGCCGGCTGCATAGTAGGCAGCGGAGGAATTTGTCACTTGGTTGGGTATCCAGTCGGCTGGTATATCCGCGGTGTAAAGCAGATCGGGCTTGCCGTCGTTATTGAAATCGGCCGTGACCAGGAATGCCAGATACGGACCGGGAACGGGCGATGCCCCGCCGTAGGTATTCGGCGAATTGGGCAGGGTCGGCCCACTGCTCACTCCGGAGGGATAGAACACGGGCGAGGTAAACGAGAAGCCGCCTTCGCCGAACAGCACAGCGACACCGTTTGGGTTCGATGACTCAGCGTAATCGTTCACGATGAATGCGAGATCCGGCCGGCCATCGCCGTTGAAATCGCCTACCACGACACCCCGGGGGGCGAGCACTGGGTAAATGCTTGGGTTCGAGAAGGTGCCGTTGCCATTGCCGTGCAGGATTGCAGGCCTCTGGCCGTAGCCATAAATAACGTCAAGCTTCCCGTCGCCGTTGATGTCCGCCGCAACCGGATTTCCCAGGGCTGAATCGTTACAAAACGCCTTAGAAGGGCAGCCGATGGGAATCGGGCTCTTAAATGTACCGTCTCCGTTCCCGAGCAGAGTCGCCGAGGTTCCAATCACCAGATCCAGTTTGCCGTCGTTATTGAAATCTCCCGGGGCAAGCTGACAGCAAGCCGCACCCACGGTGGTATTGATTGGTGCTTGAAAGGTTCCGTCTCCCTTCCCGGGGAGAATAGACACTTCGTAGTTGTTGGTTGTGGTTGTGAGCACAGCCAAATCGAGTTTTCCATCGCCATTGAAATCGCCGGCTGCCAGGTCGTAAACATATCCCGAAAGCGTCGTAAGTTGTGCCGTCTGGAACGTGCCATTACCGTTATTGATTAGAATGGCCGCCGTCGCGCTCGGCGACGTTCCGCCGCAGTTGTTGAGCACAGCCAGATCAGGTTTGCCATCGCCGTTGAAGTCGCCAACGATCAACTCGCTTGGACACGCCGCTCCCGCTGGGTAGGTGACCGGTGACTGGAACGTGCCGTCGCCATTGCCCAGTTCAATCAGAACACTTCCAGGCGAGCTGGTCGAGGTCTCGGCGGCAAGGGCCAAATCGGGAAAGCCGTCGCCGTTGAAGTCGGCAACTACGACTGAAACGACATCCTGATTCACCGGCAGGGGATTCCTCGGCCCAAACGTAACTGTTGTCTGCGGCTGTTCGACTTGGAAATAGACCGTATTCGACGTGCCGCCTCCAGGCGTTGGATTGACGACGCTAATAGTGGCGGTCTGTGGAGTCGCAATCTCCGAACTGCTCACCGAGGCCGTCAGCTTCGTCGCGCTTACGAAGGTGGTGGGCAGCGCGGCGCCATTCCACTCGACCACGGCGCCATTCACGAACTCTGTTCCTTCTACAGTCAGCGTGAACCCGGACCCACCTGGGGCGACACTCGTGGGCTGTAGCGGCTCATAAACGAGCGGTACTGGGTTTGCAGCTCGGAGCGTAACAGCAACAATGGCTCCTGCCAGCATAAGCAACGTTTGTGTTTTCATCTCAAGCTCCTTCTGAGAGCCGCATTAATGCGGCCTGATGCGCTAGGCTGTCGAATGGCGGCGAGCTCAAATACGCGCTCAACATTGCCAGCTATTTAAGTACAAAGTCTGTAATTCGACCAACCTTACCCCTAATTAGTTTGGGTGCAGGTCTATGATGTACGAAGCGGAAGAGCTTAGCAACGTCGACTTAGTACTATACGTACTCTAGGGCACTCTGGGAATGGTTCCCGGTTGTATGTATAAGTACGCGAAAATTGCCGTGAATTGAATGCGGCGCGCTGGCGGGACAGTTCCGGTGCGCCGGTCACTTTGCCTGCAAGGAGCTTCAGGCAGACGGGCAGAAAAGCCCAAGTGACAGCCGAGCATCGACGATACCTCCGCGCTTATGCGGAGGCGCTTGCGCAAGCTCAACTAACTAACCGATTTCCGAAATGATTTCGCAAATTCGGCGCTGATAACTCGCCAACCTGAAGTTCGAGCTCCACGTATTTCTCGCATTGCGCGCGATCATGCCCAGCAATCCGTAATCTTGGCGGAACACCTGAAGTATTCGACTCGCTAACGCCTCTGGCGACCGAGTGTGGACCAACCATCCCGTCTCTCCATCTCTGATGATTTCCGGGATCCCGCCTGAGGAAAATGCAATGACGGGCACGCCAGCCGAGAACGCCTCCATGATGACCCTCGGGGTGGCTTCCGGCGCAAGGGAAGGAACCACGAGTAAGTCCAACTGCCGGAAAATTTCACGAATGTCGTCATTCCATCCGGAAAAAGTTAGTGGAATGTCGCGCGCACCTTCGAAAACCTCTTTATAATACTTGCCTCCGTTGCCCGACATGGGTGCGCCGGCAACAAGGAAACGGCTGGCCGGGCATTTGCGATATAACAGGCGGGCGGCCTGCACGAACTCACGTTGACCCTTTTCAGGCTCGATCCGTCCAATCACTCCGATCACCGGATTGTCCGGGACAGGCAGTCGTGGTCCGACGTGTAAATCAGGGACACCGTTGTACACAATTCGAACCGTTGTACCTTGGCCGCGCAGTGCTGACGCGACGTACCGACAGCACGCGATGACGCGCGCGCGGGCAATGCCAAGATGTGCACGCAGCATCCCGAGCGCAGTGCGCTGCACTACACGATTGTGCGCGTGGAACAGGAGCGGTATTCGTCTAGCTCTCGCGACCAGCGCCGCGGGCGGTAGCACTCTCGGCCCATTTACATACAAGAGGTCGGGTTTAAACTCTGCGCTGATACGCGATAGGCCCCATGCTGCCTTCGAATACCAGGCCGAATATCGAATCTGCTCGAGGACGGGTTTGTACAAACTCGATAGTGCACAGGCCGGTAACAAGTCGATTCCCAACCCGCAATGCCGCACGTACTCTGTGAGTGGCCCCTCGCCTGCTACTGCGAATCTGAGATTCCAATTGCGTTCTTGAAACGCTGGTATCAGCTCGATCAGGCAACGTTGCGCACCCCCGAGTTGCGCAAATTGATCGACTATCAGAATGTTCACGTATCTCACCCGTGTCAGTCATCAAGCTGCGGCCTTGGCCAATGATCTATCAATCAACACGTTTCGGACCAAGCGCCATAGAATGCCGGTTGTGAGTGCTTGCACGAGCGCGGTAGACACCACAATTCCATTGATGCCGAAAATTCGTATTAAACACAGATCGAGTATCCCGTTCGCTACCAGCGCCAAGATTGAGATGGAGATCAGCTTGCGATTCAGCTCAAGCGATAAGATCGCACGTACCAACACGGCCCCCGTCATAACAAAAGGTAACTGCAAAAAAGACAAAGCCTGTAACGTAGACAGTACCCTGACATGGTTGTCTTCAAATGAATTTCCGTGCAGCAGCAGGTGAGCAAACGGGAACGAGAGCAGCATCATGACTACGCTCACTGCCGCACCCGTTCCCGCGCCGAAGAGCAGCCACTGTTTTATCGTTCTGTGCATCGATGCCCAGCCTCTTCTTGCTACGATGCGGGACAGGTTTGGAAGAACGATCGTGCTAACCGTGGCAGGTCCGATTGCGCTTACCACCGATAACAACCGCGTGCCTAATGTCAAGAGTGAAATACTACCGGCTGCGAACAGGCTGGCGATGCTCTGGTCCACAAGGCTTACGCCACCGTGCAGAAAATTGCTCAGTACCAGAGGCGCGTAGTTACTTTTCAGCCATTGTCCCGTCATAAGACTGGACTGAAATCGCGGGAAAATACTCACGCCGGTATGTGATAGATAGACCCCTAGAATCATCATCTCGGCAAGAACACCCCCGGTCGAGCCTATGGCGAGATTGTAGACGCCAGCTTGAGAATGTGGAATGAGCAGGAGAATCGTCGCGAGCAACGGCGTCATCACTGGAGCCATCGCCGCAACCGCAAAATGGCTTCTGGCATGAAGAGCGCTTCGCCAAATAGCGTTTACGCCCATCATCGGAAACATGGGCGCGAGGATAAAGAGCAGCTTTTCTGTTAAGTCCATTTGTTGCGCCGAAAAGCCGGGTGCAAGCACGCGCAGTAGCACACCCCGGGAAGCGAGCACGGCCGCCGCCACCGTAGATAGGCAAAGAACAGCACTGTACAGAGTTCCGCCGCAACATGCTTCAAGCGCCTTGCCGTCACTCGACTCAGCGTGCCGGACAAACAACGGTACAAGTGCGGGCGGCAGAGTTCCAGCCAAACTGTCACAAACGAACGATGTGATCGAAAATGCAACCAGATAAGCATCCAGGGGACCGCTCAAGCCAAGAACCCGGGCACTAACGGCCGCTTTCACACCGCCGGCTAACTTCACCACAGCAGTCAGTGCTGCAACGCGGCCGAGATCGGAAAGATAAGCAGCGCTCGGAACAGCCGATCGATATGTCCGGCTCATGCTGGCATGGGCATTGCGGCGATGCTATTGTGCTGTGCGTCTAAGGCACCGGCCAATGCCGGTTCCCGTTCGGTTATATCTGTCGTTCCGTCGGATTCGAGCTGCCATTTCGATACGTAGCCGCATGCCACGGTTGCAAGAAACATAGTCAGCACTTCGCTGTCACCCAGGTTGTGCTCGAACATTCCCTCCGCAAGCACTGCAATGCACACTGCGACACAGCCGTGGAGGGGCCACGCATTTGCGTTCAGCGCGAACTTAGCCGCTGTGCGATGCAGGTCGGCAATTACGGTTGCGATTAGCCACAGAATCAGCATCAACGCCGGGATGCCGCGTTCTGCAGCGAATTGCAGATAGATATTGTGCAAGTGTCCATACCAGCCCTTTGGCAACGGCCGAGGCACGTCTTTCGGCACATAACGAAGGAATTGGGGTCCCACTTGTTCGGGACCTACCCCAAACCAGGGGTGCGCCGCTATCATTGCCCAGCCCGCGCGCGCCATGATCATGCGCCTTGAGTTTGAATCAACACTGCTGTGCGGATGAAATATGGAAGTAAGCCGTTCCCTTATTGGAAGCGGTGCGGCAAGCAGAAGTACAATCGCGCAAATCGGGAGTGCTACCGCCAGCCACTTCGTCCTCCGCAACAGATAAATGCCAGCGAGTGGAACGGCAAAAAGAAAGATGCCCCGAGTCAAGCCAAGTACGATGCCAACCCACAAGAATGGCAAGGACAAGCACGCTGCGATGCGCCATTTCGATGGTTGAGAGAACAGTACGAAGGACAGTGCAAAAAGCAAGATAATCATTAGCTCGCCGCCATAAGTCATCCAGTGTCCCGAAAGACCAGTGAGGCGCGAATCCAGGTACCAGCCATAACCGCCCCATCCCTGAGCTCTCGCTTGCTCAACCCGTCGAACCAGTTGAGCTAGTGCCACGCCCACGGATACGCAGCCCATAGCCATCCAGGAAAGACATAGCAATCGAACGTGCCTTACCGACTGAAACGTGCTTGCGACGGCTAAGGCAATTCCCCAGACGAAAAATTTGCGGATTTGCGGCCAGCCCGCGGCGGCATGTCCCGAAAGCAATGCCGAGAGGACCGTGTAGCAAAAGAACAGTAAAAGCTGCAGCTTGATGGGAGGAAATCGAAGACGGCGCGGAGGCGCCTGCAAAACGATTAGCGCTAGGCCGAGCAGCAGTTGCGAAACCGCGATCGAAAATACGATCGACACTACCGACCCGAAGGCGAGGCAGATTGCAGCTCGAGGCACCTTGACCGATACTGCCGCGGACGTGCTATGCCGTTTGTCGAATAGTTGTAAACATTCTGTCAAAAGTCAACAGGGCTGTTGCGGCGCGTGCATCTGCGATGGAAATTACAAGTGACAGACAGAATTGATGCTCGAAACACGCGACAAGCCTTTCCTGCGATCGACTGTTCCGAATGCCGAGGTCGGCTTCGATGGAGCCCTCTTCGCCCGATATGTCTATCAGCGAAAGATTTTACTTCTGACATCCTGTCTGGTCGCCGTAGCGCTGGCGGGGCTGGGAAGCATTCTCATACCGCCCAAATACACGGCGACTGCCACCATACTGATTCAGCCTCCTGCCGGCAATGACCCGCGCGGTGCGACAGCGGTAAGTCCTGTTTATCTGGAATCGCTCAAGACATACGAGCACTTTGCCTCGAGCGACAGCCTGTTCCGGCAGGCCCTCACGTCACTCGGCCTGCATGGTTCCGGCGCGTCGATTGAGAGCTTAAAGCGCCGGGTACTGGACGTGAAGAAACCAAAGGACGAGAAGATACTGCAAATCAGCATCACGTGGAAAGACAAAGCCGACGCTCAAAAGCTCGCGCAGTATATCGCGGAACAGACCGTCACAATGAATCGCTCGCTTGAAACGCACTCCATTACGGAACTAACTCGGAGTGCGGCAAATCTTCTGGATTCCGCGCAGACGACGTTGCAAAGGTCACGGGCGGCGCGGGACGCATTCCTCTCCGCACAGCCGATCGCGCCTGTTGAAGCAGAGCTGGCCACTACAACAGACTTGAAGTCGCGCATGGATCGAAGCCTGGCCGATGCCGAAGTGGAGCTCGCCGCCGCTTTAGCCCGTTTCGCCTCCCAGCGAGAGACCCCGGAAAATGCAGGCGCGGTTACCAAGAACGATATCGCCGCCATTCAGGCCCAGGTGGCCACGCTCCGGTCGCAAGTCCGAGCGGCTGCCCAACATGTCGCTCAGTTCAGCGCTTTGCTCGAAAAACGGAAGCAGCAGCGGGAGGTTCTGGATAAAGAAGTGCAAACAGCGCAGGCGCAATATGAAACCGCCATCACGCGAAGGACGGACCTCTTGACCTCGGAAGCATTCCGCGGTGAAAGGCTCGAGATCATTGATCCAGGCATTGTACCTGAGCGCCCTACGTCGCCCAACGTGCCCTTGAATTTAGCCGTTGCCTTCTTCGCCTCGCTTATCGGCTGCATCTTCTATCTGGCCTTCCGCTTTGCGTACGAAACGTAGCGCCTTGCATGTCGGTGACTAGCTTCTCCTCTGCTCCGGGCCGCGGCCAACACCCCTCTCTTGCATGGATTGCCCCTTCGGCGCTGGGAGTGCTGGCCGCTTTCTTCGCACTCATTCACTCGCGCCTGCTTCAGGCCGGGATAGTAGCACTCGTGTTGATTGCGCTGCTTGCATACTGGACCTTGTTGCGTCCCCATCGGTGGATTATGGTTTTCATCGCGGCCGCAATCCTGTTGCCGCCTCTTCCTCTGAAATTTGGCGATTCGGGCCCCCACCCCGCATTACTCTTCGCCGCCATCGGCGTCTTAGCCGGCATTCTCGCAATGCCCGAGTGGAAACACCTAAGCAGTTCCTTATCTCTTCTCTTGATCCTATTTGCATCCTTCCTTGTGGCAAGCTCGCTACTCGCTGCCATTTACTCCGGCTTTTCCGTCGGAATGGGCAGCCTCATACGAGCGATCCTGTTTGCTATCGGACCATATCTGTTTCTCTACTCGCTGCATGTTCCCGGTTCACCTGCCAGCTTACCGGCTGTGCGCTTACTCTTTCGATTCGCAACCATTGCCGCGCTGTTCGCCTGCTTTGATTTCCACTACCAGTGGCCCGCCCCCGCCGGTTATGAGCCGCAATTTATCTGGTTGGGCGAGCTGGTACTTCGAAGAGCGCAAGGATTATTTTACGAAGCCAGTACACTGGGAAACTTCTGCGCATTCTTTCTGGTGATGATATTGTCTGCCTTGGCCGAATGGCGGCACTTCCGCTTTGTGGGTTTTTTCGAGCTTCTCTTCGCAGCGGCCGCCTTTTCGCTGGCACTGGTGTTCTCTTACTCCCGCGCTTCGTTGATGAACGTGTTGGCCGCCGGCTGTTTGATGTTCTTTATCCGTGGTGCTCGCTTGCGGCCGGTGCTTGTCGGGGTCTTTTCTCTCCTGCTTTCAGCGGTGGTGATTTACACCCTAGTGTCCGATTTTGGCCAAAGCTACTGGCTGCGAGTCCAATATTCGATATTGCATTTATCCGATGCGCCCGCGCAGGTCTTCTCCGGACGCATCTCCAGCTGGACAGCGCTCATTCACTTCATCGCGCAGCATCCTTGGCATTTACTCTTCGGCATCGGTTACAAGACGCTCCCTTACTCTGAATTTGCAGGCCAAGGCATCGTGGCCGACAACACTTACCTGCAACTCCTCGTCGAAACCGGCACGTTTGGTTTACTGTTGTTCCTCGTCTTGAATGGTCTGATTCTGCGCGCCGCCCTGATCGCGCTGAAATCGCCGCGCCCGGAAGGAAGGTTTTTCGGGAAATGGATGACATGCTTCTGGGCCGGTGAGTTGGTGCAAATGGGTTCTGGTGATTTGATCACTTACTGGCGCGTGCTTCCCATCTATTTTTTCGTGCTCGCTTGCGCCATTCGTGAATCGGATAGCGCCTTTCGCTTGCATGCCCCTGCGCCGCATTCAATATGTTCCTGAAATGTCCCGTGCCGAAGCGAATCGCAGGGCGTCTTATATGGACTCAGCGGCGGTTTTTCAGGGCGGAATCTCCCGAGCGGCACATCGTCGATTGGCTCCACGAAAAACTGAGACTCGGAGATACCTTCTTCGATGTGGGGGCGCATTACGGCTGGATCGCTGTACATGCGGCAGATTGCGTCGGCCACTCCGGGCGAGTGATCGCGTTCGAGCCTTCCCCGGCCCTCATCGAGGTGCTCGCGTTTCATAAAGATATTAACCGGCTGACACAGCTCCAGATTGTCCCTAAAGCTGTCAGTGACACGGATTCAATAGCGGTTCCCTTCTTCCTTGTAAACGAGGGCCTCAGCGTTAGAAACTCGCTTACCACCGGGTCCGATGATCTACCCTACCTTGCGGATGTAAAAAACCTCCGCATTGAGGTGCCCTCGATTTCCTTGGACACATTTTCTCTACAGACGGGACTAGCTCCCGATCTGATCAAGATCGATGTCGAAGGAGCCGAACTCTTGGTCCTGCGTGGCGCCGCGCGTGTG
>Ga0213881_10001256_pt1 | contig 12498 bp, 8 predicted proteins | sample BarmaccoBMER_R08_FD_160104 | JGI IMG/M metagenome (GOLD analysis project Ga0213881, IMG submission 160104) | Barbacenia macrantha exposed rock microbial communities from rupestrian grasslands, the National Park of Serra do Cipo, Brazil - ER_R08 ... | reverse complement strand
TCAGCATCGCTGAACAGCACCCGCACACCTCGAGGACGCCGGTCCGGCCCAGCGAGCACAGCGGCACCATCGAAGACCACAGTCACCTCTACCCCGGTGCGCGCGGCCAATACGCCGAGCTGACCGATCAGCCGGCCTCGCTGGTCGAACAACGTCAGCGCTGGGTAGCCGGCCTTGCTCACGTTGTATCCGTCTACGATTACATGCACGTTCGGGAGCCCGAGCAGCCGGTCGAGTCCGGCTGGATCAACGATCGAGGATCCTTGCGGCTCGCGAGCGCTCGTGCCCCCGACTAAGTCGGCGGGCCGAGGCCCACCGCGGTCGAGCGCGAGCTCACGGCGCAACCCGGTCACCGCCGAGCCCAGTGTCTCGATCAGCACCTCCAGCCGGGCCTCGTCAGCTCGGCGCGCCCGCTGGGCGCTCTCCCGGGCGCTATCCGCGGCTTCGGTCGCCCGCGCGGCCCGAGTCTGTTCCGCGTTGACACGTGCCTTCTCTCGGTCCCTGGCCGCCTCGGTGGCCGAAAGGCGCAGCTCAGCGGTCCTGCGTAGCTCGTCCAGTTCCCGCCGTGCCGCCTCAGCGGCATCCTCGGCCAGGCGCAACCGCATGCCTAGCGCACGTAACCGCCCGCGCAGTCTTTCTATTTCCCGCTCTCCAGCCGAGTTCGCTTCCCGAGCGGCGGCTCGCGCTTCGGTCAGCTCCGCGCGCATCCGCTCCAGTTCGGCGGTGAGCTTGTCCGCACGGGCCAATGCGGCGTCGCGTTCACCACGTAGGGTCACATTGTCAACGCGCTGAGTGATCTCCGCGATCCGCTCGGCCGCGTCCGGGCGCTGGGCCAGCAATGCCTCGGCGGCAGCTGCCACCGGGTCGGCCTCCGGCGGGGCCAGTTCGCCGCGATGGGCTGACCACCAAGTCAATACGGCTGAACGGAACGCGGCCGATGCCGCCAACTCGCCGAGCAACTGACCAACACCCACCCGAGCACGTTTACGCGGCGCGAACCGAGCCAGCGGCCGCAACGCGGCGGGCACGTCCGCGGGCGGGAGCGCGCCGACCGCGGCCGCCGCGATCTCGGCCAGCCGGACACGCAGCGGCGTGGGAAGCTCGGCCCACATCCGCTCAGTCATCTATTCAGGGTAGGCGACCGATCGCAAGAATGCGCCGGAGCGATGCCAGACCTACCCAGGCCCGAGCCCGGCCAGCACGCACTGTGGCCGAGTGAGCCGGGAAAGTTTGTCGTCCGACGCATACGCGGATCTACACAATACGCGAGCCTTTTCGCCGCACTCATGTTCGATCGCGCCACCGGTCGAGCTGGCGATCATGACTGTAACGCAACCATTGCCTGAGCTGGATACGGTGTCTGGAGTAACAAGCAGGCAGGTAGTGGCGGCGATCATCAAGCTGATCGTCAACACGATAGCCCAGGTAATCCGCCGATCCGCTCCGCCGGTCGGCGAGTCTTGCTCACGATCCGCCGGCGGCCAGCTTCCGGGAGTGCTGGTACCCATTGCGCACCTCGCCGTCTACCCGAATAAGGTCACCGGGCAACTTTGGCCTCATCAATATCTCAAGTGTCAAGTCTGAACCGGTTCATGATTCCTAATCGTTACTTGGCGAAACATTAACGAAACTTTCCACACGGAGACTATACGTTTATTAAGTGGTGTACGTCATAGACCGACGCCGAGCAGTTATCCGGCGCGGTCCTCCCTTGCGCGGAGGTGGCACATCGATGATACCGTATCCGAACTGGGTTAACCCAGGCGATAATGCCTGGCAACTGGTGGCGGCAACGCTCGTCGGCCTGATGAGCATCCCCGGCCTCGCCGTTCTTTACGGAGGAATCGTCCAGAAAAAATGGGCCGTCAATACTATGTTGATGGCCTTCTCCGGATTTTCCCTCGTTTTGCTCGTGTGGGTTCTCTGGGGATTCAACATGGGCTTTGGCAGACCGCTGAACCTTGGCCCAGGAATCCTGCAGGGATTCGTCGGCGTGCCGAGCACCCTGCTTGGCGACAGCCCCCAGGGGCAAGCCCACATACCTCTGCTCGATGGCCAGATGCCCGACTTTCATTTCTCGAAGGCGACCCTGGCATACTTCCAGTTCGTCTTCGCCGCCATTACTCCACTGCTCTTCCTGGGCAGCGTGATCGGACGCATTAATTTCAAGGTGTGGCTGCTCTTCGTGCCATTGTGGTCCACCTTCGCATATTCGATCAACGCGTTCCTGCTCTGGGGTGGCGGCTGGTGGGCACAATCTCCGCGCGGCGCACTGGACTACAGTGGTGGCTACGTCATCCATCTCGCCGCCGGCACGACCGGCTTTGTCGCCGCGGCGGTGATCGGGCCACGCCTGGCTAGGGATCGCACCCACGCGGTACCGAACAACCTACCGCTAGCGGCGGTGGGCGCCGGCATTCTCTGGTTGGGCTGGAATGGATTCAACGGCGGCGACCCGTACTTCGCTGGTACTGACGCATCGGCCGCGGTCATCAACACCAACCTCGCCACCGCGACCGCGCTGCTGACCTGGCTAGTCATGGACATGTTCCTCAGCCCGCGGCGCAAGCCCACCTTCCTGGGCTCGATCAATGGTATGATCACCGGCCTGGTCGCGATCACGCCAGCGGCTGGCTTTATCAACGGACTCGGCGCGTTGTTGACCGGACTAATTGCCTCGGCGATTGTCTGGTTGTCCTGGAACAAGCTTGGCACCACCGCGCTGTTCAAACGAGTGGATGACACCCTCGGCGTCTTTCACACGCACGGTGTGGCCGGCTTGATGGGGGGCCTCTTGGTCGGCATATTCGCTGACCCGAATGTCGTCGAGTACCTCAACAAGGACGGGACCCCGGTCAGCAGCACCGGCTGGCTCTACGGCAACCCCAAGCAGTTGGCCGTCCAGGCGGGCGCGGCGCTCACAGTGATCGCTTGGGACGCTCTGGTCACCTTCCTGCTGCTCAAGCTGCTGAGTCTCTTCTTGCCACTGCGTATGTCTGAGGAAGACCTCGAGATCGGCGATGTCGCCGCTCACGACGAAGAGGCCTACCCCGACGAAACGCTCGTCCACGCCGGAGGTTCCTCGATCAAACCGCCAAGCGGTGTGGGCACCAAAGCCGTACTCGCGGATGCCGAATCGAGCTGAGCAACGCCGGGGCCGGCGCGAGCCACGCGCTAACTAATCGCTCACGGGTCGAAGGGAGGAGTTTCCATGAAACTCATCACCGCAGTGACCCAACCGGGGACCTTCGAAGCGATGAAAGCCGCGCTCTCACTGTTCGGCGTGCGCGGCATGACTGTTAGCCAGGTAGTTCGGGCAACCGGTCGCACACCTCCCGTACAGATCTATCGCGGTCTGAAGTTCGCCGTCGACCTTCAGCCCAGCCTGCGAATCGAGCTGTTGGCTCCCGACAACGAGGTGCCCGATCTGGTACAAATCATTAATAAGATCATCAGCACCTCCGAACCCGACGACGGAACCGTCTGGATTACCCCGGTCGACCTAGTTGTCCGGGTGCGGACGAGACAATACGGGGTCGACGCACTCTAAGCGCGCTCGACTTGGCTGGTGTCCTTTCACGCATGGACACCAGCCAAGCATCCCGCGTCCACCATCCGTCAGATTGTCGGTGCTTCGGCGCTTCGGCGCATGATGGACGGCGTGTCCGACGTTTCGCCGCTGGCTGGCTTCTCCCCCGCGACGCGCGGCTGGTTCCTCGGAGCCTTCGCGGCACCCACCGCCGCTCAAGCCGGAGCGTGGGCAGCGGCGAGGTCTGGTCTCCACGCGCTGGTCGTCGCACCGACCGGCTCGGGAAAGACGCTGGCGGCGTTTCTCTGGGCGCTCGACCAACTCGTCGTACAACCACCGCCAGCCGATCCGAGGCGACACTGCCGGGTGCTCTACGTCTCCCCATTGAAGGCGTTGGCGGTCGACGTGCAGCGTAACCTCCGCTCGCCGTTGGCCGGCATTCGGCAGGCCGCGCACCGGCTTGGGTTGCCCCCTCCGGAGATCACGGTCGGTATGCGCACTGGTGACACGCCGGCTGAGGAGCGGCGTCGGTTCGGTCGTACTCCGCCAGACGTGCTGGTCACCACGCCGGAGTCGCTGTTTCTCCTGCTCACCTCGACGGCGCGAGAGGCGTTGCGGGGCGTCCGCACAGTGATCGTCGACGAGGTGCACGCGGTTGCCGGTACCAAACGCGGTGCGCATCTGGCGCTGTCCCTGGAGCGGCTCGATGAGCTGCTTTCCCGAGACCCGATAGCTGGGGCGAGTCCCCAGCAAGGCGGGCCGGCGCAGCGAATCGGACTGTCCGCGACAGTCCGCCCGATCGACGAGGTGAGCGCGTTCCTGGCCGGCAACCGCCCAGTCGAGGTTGTTCGGCCAACAACCTTGAAGGCAGTCGAGATAACCGTTCAGGTCCCGGTGCCAGATCTTGCCGCGCTGGATGCCGCTCCCGAACCGACTGAGGTAGATGAGGAGGTAGTCGGCTCGGCAGCGGGTGCGGCGCGGCGGCCGTCGATCTGGCCGGCGGTGGAACGCCGGCTGCTGGAGCTGGTACGTGAGCACCGCTCGACGATTGTGTTTACCAACTCGCGGCGGCTGGCCGAGCGGCTCACCGCCAAGCTCAACGAGCAGGCCGCCGAACAAACGGAGCTGTCCTCCGGCACCCAGTTTCCGGCCGAGGCGATAGGCGAGTCCGGAATCGCGCTCGGGGCTGCCCCGATAGTTGCCAAAGCGCACCACGGCTCGATGTCGCGCGAACAGCGCACCTCGGTGGAGGAAGAGCTGAAGGCCGGGCGGCTGCCGTGTGTCGTAGCCACCTCCAGCCTCGAGCTGGGCATCGACATGGGCGCGGTTGACCTGGTGGTGCAGGTCGAGGCGCCACCCAGCGTGGCCTCCGGGCTACAGCGGGTCGGCCGGGCCGGGCACCAGGTAGGAGCGGTCTCCCGGGGGGTGATGTTTCCCAAGTATCGGGGCGACCTCGTGTCGTGCGCGGTGGTCGCCGAACGGATGTCCGCCGGCGCGATCGAATCGTTGCGATACCCCCGCAACCCATTAGACGTACTAGCCCAACAGATCGTGGCGATGGTTGCGCTGGAGCCGATGACGGTGCAGTCGGTAGCCAGCGTGGTGCGTCGGGCCGCGCCGTTCTCCGCGCTGCCCGACTCCGCGTTGCACGCCACCCTGGACATGCTCGCCGGCCGATATCCCAGCGAAGACTTCGGCGAGCTGCGCGCTCGCATCACCTGGGACCGGGTCACTGACGAGCTACGCGGACGGCCCGGAGCCCAACGGCTGGCGGTGACCTCCGGTGGCACCATCCCCGACCGGGGACTGTTCACCGTTATGACGCCCGGCGGCGCGGACGGTGCTGGTTCGCGGGTGGGCGAGCTGGACGAAGAGATGGTCTATGAGTCCCGGGTGGGCGACACGTTCCTGCTCGGTACCTCGTCGTGGCGGGTGGAGGACATCACGCACGACCGGGTGATCGTGACGCCCGCGCCCGGGGTGCCCGCCCGGATGCCGTTCTGGAAGGGCGAGTCGATCGGCCGTCCGCTGGAACTGGGCCAAGCAATCGGCGCGTTCGTCCGAGAGATGTCAGGGCTGGGCGCTGAAGCGGCTAGGCGGCGCGCGGCCGTCGCCGGGCTGGACGAATGGGCTACCGACAACCTGCTCGCGTACCTCAGGGAGCAACGCGAGGCCACCCGGCATGTGCCGAGCGATCACACCATTCTGGTCGAACGGTTCCGCGACGAGCTGGGTGACTGGCGGCTGGTTGTGCACTCCCTGTTCGGGAGGCAGGTGAACGGGCCGTGGGCACTGGCGATCGCGGCCCGGCTGCGTGAGCGACGTGGCGTGGAAGTCAACGCCGCCGGCGCTGACGACGGGATCGTGCTACGGCTGCCCGACGCGATCGACGAATCAGGAGCTGAGGTGCTGCCGAGTGCTGATGACCTGCTGCTGGAGCCCGACGAGGTGGAGCGCATCGTAGTCCGCGAGCTGGGCGGGTCGGCGCTGTTCGCGGCGAGGTTCCGGGAATGTGCCGCCCGTTCGCTGCTGCTGCCGCGCCGGGATCCGCGTCGGCGCACGCCGTTATGGCAACAGCGCCAGCGCTCCGCGCAGCTGTTGACAGTCGCCAGCCGCTACGAGCGGTTCCCAGTCTCGTTGGAAGCCATGCGTGAGTGCGTGCAAGACGTCTACGACCTGCCCGGCCTGCGCACGCTGATGAGCGACGTGGCCATGCGGAAGATCAGGATCGTTGAGATAACCACGTCTTCGCCGTCACCGTTCGCACGCAGCCTGCTGTTCGGCTATGTCGGGATGTTCCTCTACGAGCTGGACGCGCCACTGGCCGAGCGCCGCGCGGCCGCGCTGTCGCTGGACTCGACCATGCTGGCCGAGCTACTCGGCTCGGAAGCAATCCGCGAACTCCTCGACCCGGACGTGCTCGTTGAGGTGGAGGCCATGCTGCAGCGCTTAGCCCCGGAGAAGCGGGTCCGCGATCTTGAAGGAGCGGTCGATCTGCTGCGTTTCCTGGGTGACTTGACAACCGAGGAGGCGGCGATGCGCGGGGTACGCACGGAGTGGCTAGCCGAGTTGGAGGCCACTCGGCGGGCAATCCAGGTGCGGGTGGCTGGCGAACAGCGCTGGTTGGCCATTGAGGATGCCGGCCGGGTGCGTGACGCGCTCGGTACGGCGTTGCCGGTCGGGATACCGGAGGTATTCACCGAGCCGACAGCCGACCCGCTAGGCGAGCTATTGGCCCGATATGCCCGCACTCACGGCCCGTTCGAAGCGAGCACAGTCGCCACGCGCCTCGGGCTGGGGGTGGCCGTCGTACGCGGAGCCCTGGATCGGTTGGTCGGTACCGGTCGGCTGGTGCGTGGCGAGCTACGCCCGGCGCGGGAGCAGCACGCCGCTAACGGATCGGTCAGCGACACTGAATACTGCGACGCCGAGGTGCTTCGCCGGCTCCGGCGAGCCTCGCTGGCCCGGTTGCGGGCCGAGGTCGAGCCCGTCGAGCCCGCTGCGCTGGGCCGGTTCCTGCCGTCCTGGCATGGAATCGGGGCTCCGATCCGCCGGGCTCCGGGGGTTGAGGACGTGTTGTCGGTGATCGAGCAGCTGGCCGGCGCGCCGATTCCGGCGAGCGCGCTGGAGTCGTTGGTGCTGCCGGCGAGACTGCCCGGCTACTCCCCCGCCTTACTCGACGAGCTGACTTCCGCCGGGGAGGTCAGCTGGACTGGGTGCGGCACACTGGCCGGCCCAGACGGCTGGCTGGCGGTCGCCCCCACCGACGTGGCCGATCTGCTGCTGCCCGACGCCGACCCCGAGCCACCGAGCAGCCCACTGCACACCGCGATGCTGTCCGCGCTGGGCGGCGGCGCGCTGTTCTTCCGTCAGCTGGCCGACTCCATCGGTACCATGCTGATCGCCGCCGGTGAACCGGCACCGATGGATGACGCGGTCGTCACCGCGCTGTGGGAGCTGGTCTGGGCGGGGTTGCTCAGCAACGACACGCTCGGCCCGGTGCGCGCTCTGACCACCGGTCGGGGCGCCGCGCACAAAGCCCGCCGGACCGCCCCCCGGGCCAGGTACGGGCGGCCGCGGGCCGGGCGGCCGTCGATGCCCTCCAGGAGTGGCCCACCCACGGTAGGCGGCCGATGGTCGCTGGCTGTTCCTCGGGAAACCGATGCAACCCGCCGAGCACACGCCCGGACCGAGGCGTTCCTGGAACGGCACGGCGTCCTCACCCGAGGTGCGCTGGGCACCGAACGGCTCGACGGTGGGTTCGCCGGCATCTACCGGGTGCTGCGCGCGATGGAGGACTCCGGGCGTTGCCGGCGTGGGTATGTGGTGGAAGGGCTGGGGGCGGCTCAGTTCGCCGTGCCTGGTGCGATTGACCAGCTGCGCGCGGCCTCCCGCGCTGGCGAATCCCCCAGCCGCGAACCCGCCGCTGTGGTGTTGGCCGCCGCCGACCCTGCCCAGCCCTGGGGGGCGGCGCTGTCCTGGCCGAACACGGTTGGCGACACCAAGCACCGACCAGGTCGTAAGGCCGGCGCGCTGGTCGTGCTAGCCGACGGCGTTCCGGCGTTGTACGCCGAGCGCGGCGGGCGTTCGCTACTGAGCTTCACCGAGGACGAGACCACGCTGCGGGCGGCGGCGGGTGCGCTAGCCGGCGCGGTGCGGGAGGGTTGGCTGGGTTCATTGGCGGTGGAACGGGCGGATGGCGTCGGTTCGCTGGGCAGCCACCTCGCCGAGATCCTCATCAAGGCCGGATTCCGCGCCACACCCAAGGGCCTGCGGCTGCGCGCGTGACCCACGGGCCACGGCGACGTAAAGCTGAACGCCGACGAGATCATGGCGCTGGAGGTGGCACGATCGTGCACTATGCCTGAAGGCGACACGGTCTATCTCACCGCGCGCCGGCTCAGCGCCGCGCTGGCCGACCAGCCACTGCGCCACGGCGAGCTGCGCCATCCGCGCTGGATCGACCAGGACCTGGCGGGACGGACCGTACTCCTCGTGCGTAGCGTCGGTAAGCACCTGTTCCTCCGCTTTGATGACGGCCGCAGCTTGCACAGCCACCTGCGGATGGATGGCAGCTGGCACTTATACCGCCAGGGCGAACGATGGCGGCACCCTGCCCACCACGCCCGCGCTGTTCTGATCACTGCGGAACGAGTCGCGGTCGGCTTTCGGCTGCATGACCTGGAGCTGCTGGCCACCGCCGACGAGCCCAAGCTGATCGGGCACCTCGGCCCGGATCTGCTGGACGCAGACTGGTCCGACGAGCACCACGCCGAGGCGCTTCGGCGGTTGACCGCCGCCGAAGACACCGAGATTGGGCTGGCGTTGCTCGACCAACGAATAGTCGCTGGAGTCGGCAACCTTTATCGATGCGAGGTGTGCTTCCTACTCGGGGTTTCCCCCTGGGCGCCGGTGGGGACGCTCACCGAACCGGCGCGGGCGATCACGCTGGCCCGGCGGCTGCTGCTGCACAACGCCAACCGCCCCGAGCAGTCCACCACCGGGGAACTCGCCCGGGGCCGCCAGCACTGGGTGTATCAGCGTGGCGGGCAACCTTGTCGACGATGTGGCACCCGGATCAAAACTGGTGCGCAGGGTGACGGCATCTACGCCCGCACCGCGTACTTCTGCCCACGTTGTCAACCCTGACCACCTGGACAATCGCCACGCCAACGCTACGAGGCGCTGTGGCCCGCGGGCCCTTCGGTAACCTGCTTACGCGCGTTCGCGCCCAGCTGTGATTGCCCGCCGTCAGAGCCACTTGCCATGGAAGCACGGATCTGTTCCAAGCGCGCGGCGCCGGCCATGTCGTGGGTGGCCTGCTCGATCTCCAGCATGCGACCCTGCACCGAGTTCTGCGCAAGCTCCGCCTGACCGATGGCGTTCGCGTAGCGCCGCTCGATCTTGTCTCGGATCTCGTCGAGAGACGGTGTGTTACCTGGAGCGGCAAGCTCGGTCATCTGCCGCAACGACGCCGCCGCTTGTTCCTGCATCTTGGCCTGCTCGAGCTGGCTGAGCAGCTTGGTGCGCTCGGCTATCTTTTGCTGCAGGATCATCGAGTTGCGCTCGACCGCTTGCTTGGCCTGCGCGGCCGCGCCCAACGACTGGTCGTGCAGCACCTTCATGTCCTCGATCGCCTGCTCGGCGGTGACCAGCTGGCTGGCGGTAGCCTGGGCGGCCTGCTCGTACTGCTGGGCTTTGACGAGGTCACCTTGGGCTCGGGCATTGTCGGCCAGCACCAGCGCCTGCCGAGTCGCGTTCTGCAGTCGCTCAACCTCACCGAGCTGCCGGTTCAGCTTCATCTCCAGCTGGCGCTGGTTACCAATAACCGCCGCCGCCTGCTGGGACAGCGCCTGATGCTGACGCTGAGCTTCTTCAATGGCCTGCTGGATCTGAATCTTCGGATCGGCGTACTCGTCCACCTTCGACGAGAACAATGCCCCCAGGTATTTCCAGGCCTTCACGAAACCGTTGGCCATTCCTCCGCCTGCCTATCGTCCGAGCCACGTATGCGCCGCGTGAAACGAGCGCGAGGTCGCGGCACACCCCGCGAGCTCCTTGGTACCAGCTCCATGGTCTCAGGAGTAGCCCGCGGCATCCACCTACGGCCCGACGATATCCGGCCGCCGCCAGGGTTATCGACCCGCCTCAGGCCGCCACACTCACCAACGCCGAGGGCGAAGAGCTCTGGGCCGGGGCGGCCGCGCGACCCAGCTGCACGTAACGAGTTCCGATCGGGACCAGCGGCCGCACCATCTCCGGAGCCGGCCACATCGCGGCGGCCACCTCCGCGAGCAGCTCAGGCAGCGGAAGCTCCAGTGCCTCGCAGATGGCGGCCAACAACTCGCTGGATGCTTCTTTGCGGCCACGCTCAACCTCGGATAAGTAGCCTAGGCTTACCCGCGCCCGCCCAGCTACCTCGCGCAACGTGCGGCGGCGGTCGGTACGAGCGCGACGCAGCTGGCCGCCGATGGCCTCACGCAACAGCAGGGTCATCCAGCCTCACTCCTCCGCCCGCCCGAGCGAGCTTTATCTGTGCAGTCGCTGTTTTCCAGCATCGTTGTCGAAGCTCGCTGTTAACGGTACCCACTCCCTGAGCGCATAGCCGGCGGCGCCCCGGTCCGGAGATGTTCGCCCGCAGTGAACGCCATCAGGTCAACCGGCCCCGAACTGATCGCCGACAGGGACCCGAGCGGCCGCCACACCCCTGGCCCGCAGCCGCAGCGCCCGCACCACATAATCGATCCCGGTGACCACCGTGAGCACGACCGCGCAGGCCAGCACCCACCACCGCGCCTGAATCACCGTAGCTGACGCAGCACGCGCCGTGTCCAACGGAAGGTCCAACGGAAGCACGTAAAGCTCCAGCGCGACCACTTGAACGAGCGTTTTCAGCTTCCCACCCCGGCTGGAGGGAATCACGCCGTGCCTTAGTACCCAAAAACGCAGCAGGGTGACACCCAACTCGCGCGCCGCGATTACCACTGTCACCCACCATGGCAGCTCACCGAGCACGCTTAACCCGACCAACGCGGAACCGATCAGTGCCTTATCCGCGATCGGGTCGGCGACTACCCCAAACGGGGTCACCAAATTGAAATGCCGCGCGAGGTGTCCATCGAGCCGGTCGGTTAGCGACGCCACCGCGAAGACCAGCCCTGCACTCAGTCGCCAGAACACCTGATGACCCCCGCCGGAAAGTAAACAAACCAAAAACACCGGGATTAGGAGCAGTCGCAACACAGTGAGCGCATTGGCCACATTGAGCAGCGGAACCTCCCGCTGATTCACCTTGGTGCCGCCCTCGCCACCACGAGGTCGACGCCTTCCGCGTCGAGCACAATTGCCTCCACCAGCTCCGCAACCGACCAGCCCGGCCCGGTCAACACACACTCGCCATCGGAGTCCGGAGCCTGGTGCGCGGCGCGGCCCACCCCGACGGCTTCCCCTGGGTCAGCGGCCCTGGCTAGGTCGCCAAGCTCCTCAACCAGCACGCTGACCCGGCTACCTACACGGTCCTCGGCCCGTTGACAGGTCAGCTCCTCGACCAGCGTCGAGAGCCGGGCTACCCGCTCGGCAATCACCTCAGCGGGTACCTTGTCCGGGTAACCAGCGGCCTCGGTACCGTCCTCGTCGGAATAGCCGAATACCCCAACCGCATCCAGCCGCGCCTGCTCCAGGAACCGTTCCAGCTCGGCCACGTCGTCGTCGGTCTCCCCCGGGAAACCGAGGATCACATTGCTGCGGATACCGGCGTCCGGGGCCAACGCGCGAATCCGCGAACACAGCTCCAGGAACGAATCGACCGATCCGAAGCGACGCATCCGTCGCAATACCGACTTGCTGGCATGTTGGAACGACAGGTCGAAGTACGGTGCAACGCCTGGGGTATTGGCGATCACCTCAACTAGCCCCGGGCGGGTCTCAGCGGGCTGCAGGTAACTGACCCGGACTCGCTCGATACCGAGCACCCCGGCGAGCTGGGGAAGCAGCCGCTCCAGCGCTCGCAAGTCACCGAAATCCTTGCCGTAGGACGTAGAGTTCTCGCTGACCAGTACCAGTTCATGGACACCCTGCTCGGCCAGCCAGGTGGCTTCGGCCACGATCTCTTCCGGTGGCCGGGAGACGAAGGCACCTCGAAACGAAGGGATAGCGCAGAAAGCGCAGCGACGGTCGCATCCTGACGCCAGCTTGAGCGGGGCGACCGGGCGGTCATCCAGCCGGCGGCGACGCCGGCCCACCCCGGCGAGATCAGGCACCCAGCCATGTCCAGGGATCGCCACCGCGGCGCTCGCGGCCGGGCGCCGCGCCGGGCTGATCGGTAGCAGCGTCCGCCGGTCAACAGGGGTGTGCGCGGCCGGCGCCCGACCGGCTAGCACGTCGGCTAGCCGGTCACCCAGCGCGGGGTAGTGATCGAACCCGAGCACCGCGTCGGCTTCTGACAGCCCGGCCGCCAGCTCGGCGCCGTA
>Ga0213881_10001255_pt1 | contig 12501 bp, 11 predicted proteins | sample BarmaccoBMER_R08_FD_160104 | JGI IMG/M metagenome (GOLD analysis project Ga0213881, IMG submission 160104) | Barbacenia macrantha exposed rock microbial communities from rupestrian grasslands, the National Park of Serra do Cipo, Brazil - ER_R08 ... | reverse complement strand
AGCAAACGGAGGAGCAAGCTAGGTCTAAAAAGACGTAGCGCGCTAGGGAAAAAGGCGGAGTGTGCACTAGCGCACGTAGTCTGATAAAAAGACGTAGTTTGCTTTTTCCTACGTGCGCTAGTGCTCACGTAGCTCGGGGAAGGATAAAAAGTGACGCTACTTAATCCAATCGATTCAGCAGAGAAAGATTGGGCACTGGAAAGGCGGTTATGACATACTTGCTACGTGTTCCACATCTCTTTCCTCAACATGCTTGGGATAAGGGTCTCACTTGACATTCAGCACGCAGCGGGTCAGCTAACTGGTTCAAAGATGGACAGACTCTTTCGTAAAACGGACCTAGGGAGGGCAAGCGGAGTCCCTTGCTCTGGCCGGGCGTAGGTTCGCTGGAAAGTGCACCCAAGAATCGGGAGGCCCTCTGTTCACAAGGGGAAGCTGGATTTCCATGCCATTCTTGCACTCACGCTGGTCTGCCCGAACATGCTGAGTAGAGTGCATAAGCACGGAACGAGCCATGCGCGAATGGGCATACTATTCAAATACGCAAACCTTCGAATCAACCGACGAAAGTACGAAAGGGAGATAGAGGTACGGAAAGGTCAGGTAAAACTACAGTCACTAGACCTACTTCAGCCAATGCTCCTGCCACTTTCTTTAATTTGATGAATGCTTTTTTTTTGCCCTACATTGACCCTTGAGTTCTTGTTTACCTCGATGATATCGTTGTATACAGCCTAACTAAAGACCGACGGGAATGCGTCATCGAGACTTCGAACCAAGATAGGCCTCGTTATCCAACGACTGCGTGATGGTAACTCCGCCTTAGCTACCGGACTGCAACGGATCTTTCCTCATAGATGTGGGGCCCACTTTCTGTCTTGGCTCGCGTGGAATGTTTATATCGATTTTACGTTCATCATGTTTATCATCAAGTAATTGGGGAATATCTATACCTTTCTTTCGTGGACTGAAAATATTTTGAAATCCGGGAAGGTGCACGCGAAGGCTGTAATGTGGGAGGGCAGCCTATCCGTATCCCTTCGCATAAAAGTTCTATCGCGAAGTTGGCAGCGGGAGTGGGAAAGAGCGAGAGCTCGGCTGCTAGTATCTCCCTTTCAGTGACCTGGGACAGGAGAGGATTTTCTGAGTTTGCCTTGTTGGCATGCTCAGTGGTCATAGCGCCTTTGATTGCAATTCAATTTGCACCCCTCTCCTTCGGGGATCCTTTAAAGGGATTGGAGTAGAATTTCCATTCCACCTATCCGCACCCTATCTCGCTGAAATTTAGATATGTGAGCCCGGAAACGAATTTCAAAATACGCCTGTCAGCGCAGCTCTTTTTGGAAGGGTACGAGCAGACCACTTAAGCAGATAACCCAGACTTCCATTTGGAACCACCAAGCAAGGTAGTTGTATAGGCAGAATAGAGTATCCGTCATCGGAATCAGAACAAACTGAAGGAAGGAGACAGCACCAGATCAGCTTTAAAGAGAAAGCAAGAACCACTGAAAGAGGCCCTTTCGTATAAGAATTTTACGCCAGCCAGCAAAGCAACTCATGCACCTGGAGCGAGCCACCTGGCGATTGAGGGGCAGTCATATGCTTCTGTGAATAAATTATCCTCTCATCGATGTTCTACCGAACTGAACTAATAAGACTTTCTCATTTAGAAATAATGGCGAAAGAGGCCTCCTTGCATTGCCCAACTAGAGCGAAAAGCCTTATTGCCTTGCGGCATTAAATTAATAAGTAGAGCATTTGATTGCGCCATTAATAGCTTTAGGCAACTATACTAGGGATTCGTGGATCTGGACCCATGAGGGTGCGGCCCTAAGTAGCTATGGGGTCTTGATGTACTTGGAACAGAGACCGCTTACCTGAGTATGGCGGTTCGGTAGCCGTTCAATGATAGCATGAGATCCTCGCTTCGGTTCCGGGCTAGATAGGGCCATATCCGTTGACGCCGACAAGGGGTTAGCGGATCTGATCAATCCGCACAAGTACGATAAGGTAGCTCGAGAGCAAAGTGAGTTCTCGACTGCATTACCATTTTCATACCACACTGATGCTCTATGTCATTGAGGGTGCTGATATTGTGACCATGGGCTGGTCTACACCTTTTGAGAGTGTAAATGCCTGGCTTGATTTCAAAACCCCGGGGCATTAGGATTTCCCTACCCCTAAACAACTGCTTCGTAGATTGACGTAGCAATCGATGCTTAATACGATTATTTCAGCATCGGTATTCACAAGGGTGGTCGTAGATCAGCTCCGTCGCGGACGTTAGGAGAATGGTTCAAGGCGGCCAGTTTCGTGGGGGGATCAGATACATGCTTATCGATCTGCGCCGACTGCCTTTATTTTTCTGCCTTGAATAAAAAATTTTGTTGTATAACTTTACTAAAAAATGGGGAGTGGACGTTGCTTATATAAAGATCATGGAGAGCCTGTTCCAGAGCAAAGCGACTATATAAAATATTATGCCGCTCAAGTACCTATTTGACACAGGACTGACGAATGGAAGGTTCGACTGGAAGAAAGACTACACTATAAGAGAGTGAGAGTACTGCAATTTGTGGACAAAATTCCAATTCAGGAAAGATAATGCGAAGGAAAATAAAGAGAAATTCAAAAACTGTTACATGCTCGTGAGGCCAACATTTAGTTTTATAACTACTGTATTCTACTTTCTTTATTTTTGCAACTACAAACTTTCCTGGAATAAGAAAGCCTGAAGGTGACTTAACTACTTTTTGTTAATTTCTTCTAGTCTCCCCGGTCACCGAGGAGGATCGCTCCCACAATGGGCGCTTGCTGTTCTTCCAGCAGCATTTGTCCTTTCGAGGCCTCTGATCCTCTCTTCCGCTGCGCGCATTCGGTCTCCTATGACAGCAGGATTGGCCGGGCGCAGGTGTCCTCTTAAAAGCCTCCTGCGCGAGCGCAGTTCGTTCTCCACGCGCTCTATCTCCTCTCCGACTTGAACTAGTCTTTCTGGAATAGCCATATCAACCGCACTACACTAAGAAAATTCTTTTATTTTATTTTAGAGCACGAAGGCTTATCGAGCCTCTCTTTATAGAGTGTAGAGTAATCTCGCCATGCGGCACGAATTTTATGATAGGCACAATTCTGATGAGTTTTCCGCAGTTGAGTACTATCATGACTCTTTGATGAAAAACCTAACTACCTTGCGAAGCAAACGCCCCCGCAATCGCCCTGTGTAAACAAACAAAGAGTGGTGGCAGAGCTTCAGCATCCTCAATGCCACTGCAGCGACTGTGATGCCATATTTCACATATATCACATGCCACTATAGATTCTGGGTAGCCCCATAGAACACTAGTATACAAGTAGGCCACATCACTGTAAGCAGCAGCCCCAGGCAATCTTTCTGGTGTGGGTGTTATATCATCAACCGCTGCTGGTGATCTTATCCGCTCTTAGTACTAATCTAATCCTAATGGTACGAATGAGATAGATTGGGATTGATCGACATCTGATATTCATTTTGAAAAGAATACCACATCTGACTCATTAGGAACTTCACTCAGACGCTTGGGAAGGTGAAGGGATTCGGTTGTGAAAGAAGAAGTTGCTCCCGTAAGCGGTGCAAGAGTAAGCGCTGGTACACTAACCGCTCTTGGTCTTAGCTCCCTAGACGTTGTTGAGGAAGCATCCAATCCATTTCCAATTCCACTAGGCCTGGTATCGTCATGTTATTGTGGCCTACTCGCCTGGAGGTAAACTACCCTTACCTTTTTTTATCTGGCTTGGGTTTACGGAGGGTTCGTCTCCCTACCGGATGGGAATGGTTAGACAACTTCTTATCGAGTCTTGTGAACCTGACTGGGGTTATGTTGAACGTTTGGCGACTGACCCCGAGGCCAAGCTCGATGAGAAAGGAAATAAACCTCACAGAGAAGTGGCAACTCAGTTTATGGGTTCGCGCTTGCTGTGAGTACGTTCGGTGGTATGCTGAGAAATCTGTCGATCCCACGGTTCCCTTATCGGTCTTCCTTGATCCTCCGGCGGTTTGTTTCAGACCGGATCGAAAAGACCAATTAAATAAAAAGAATATCATAAACCTCTTGTCATCCCGGAAAGAATCTCTGCTCTGCTTGTTCACTCCCGATACGCCTAAGCCGAATAGAGGGATATGGTGTTTACTTAAATAGAGCGGAACGGCAGCGCAAGCTTACTCTTGAAGAGACTTACATACCAGTAGTCGTTTTTGTTTGTGTATTGAACTTTCTTGACTTCTGTGGAAAGTTCTAAAAATGCTTCGGTGGTCAGGCTCTTAATGTTTATTGTATTGTTCATGGTCCTCCCATTAACTACTCCTTGCTCCAGCAGCTCCCACACCAGACGCTACTACAGCCCCAGCTCCTGTTGCTTAGTCCGTTCGTGTGGTACCTTTGACTCTTTCTGGTGCTGCGCTGCTTAAAACTCGGGTCCGTGAAGGTAAGGATTGCTTTCAAAGGTAATGGACAGTCAGGATGGCTGACGGGAAGCAAACCAGGAACCCTAGAAAGGAAGGACATTCTTTTTTGCCTTCTCCCCATTCCCGGCCGTAGCACGGGCAAATCTATCTTCAACGGGTGCCCCGACTGCTTATTTCCTAGGAGCTATTCCTACCATTCGGGAAGGGTGTCTTTTTCCTCCGCCTATGAGCTAGCTAAAGATCCAGCCTTATCCTTTCCAGCAATGGAGGCAGAATCAATGTCATGTCAGGTTTCAGATTCAAAGAGAGATCGCCGAATCTGAGTACTCAACTTGCCCGACCTGCCTCTTCCACTGGACCTCGTCTTTCAAAGAGCAGCAGCCCTGCAAGCCGAATAGTGACTTCTTTCCTGGGAGCCTATAAGTTGGGCTGAAGACATTTTGTTATGTTAGTTTTTCAAAAAAAACTTCCTTCAGTGCTTAGAGTAAGTTGAAATGACCGCTTGTTTCCTTGATCAGCAAGTAAGCGAGCGGTAGTTCAGTCTCCGACAAGTGAGGCCGAATAGCCCCTGGTGTCCTCTTCCTTCTAAACTCGCAGCTCTCGCTTGACTCTTATAGTGAGCAAGCAAACTGGTCGTTGGGTCGGACCAAGAATGGGAATAGCACTCACTCCTTGAAGGTAAGCCAGAAACAGGGCTTGTCCTCTCCCTTACTTAAGTCGTAGTCCATCTTTTCGTGCCCCAAAGGGGAAGTCAAGCAAGAATGAGGGAACTTGACCCACACCTGACGAAAGAGTTTGGTAGCTCGAAGGAAACAGAAGCAAAACCTTCTTTCTGTCCCAACCTCCATGGGTTCTGACCTCTATGACATAGTCCATTGGATTGGGGCAATGGTACGCACCTATGTTTGGTGTCCCCTCTCTCACTTCCTCGTCAGATCCTGGTCCGGCAATACATTGAGTCGGAAAGACAGGCTTTCGTAAATTCCATTCAGTAGCCGGACTAGCCCCTGGATCAGCTCTCATAGTGGGGGAATCAGAGTTAAGTTAGGCGCAAAAGAGGGGGTTGACATCATTCGTCGTGATTGGATCAATCAGACTCCCCCACTGGAAATGCCAAAGGGCGCCCTTTCTCAAACTCATCTACCGCCTTTCATCATCTGCCGCTGCCTTAAGTGCCTAAAGTAGGCTCAGCTTCTTTGGTTTAACAATATCTTGTAGTAGCCGAAGGTAGTTCTTAGATGGAATTTCATCTTAGTTAACCTAGGGTAGCTTAAGAGACTTTCTCAATAGTACTAAATAGGTTAAGTGGACCTCTCAAGGGTATAAAAAAGTAGACGGTCTTTTTCTTTTATTGTTATGATGCTTCATACTTCGTCATTCTTTTTCATGGGTTCGTATGTACTGAGTGACTATAGGTCTCTATTCAGATGCTGCTCCAAGAGAGCTTTATTCGGCCTTTGTATGACCCTCTTCCCTTCCTGTCTATCTCCTTCGGTCAGGTAGTTCTGCTTCCGGTGCCGGAGGAGCAGGGTGGAGGGAGCGAGTGAAGTATACGTAAGGAGCCTGTAAAGGACTTCGAGATGTCTGAGCTTGGAGGTTCCGCTTCTCTAATGTGTTAATAAACCAGACCTTGCTCTTTTGCTGGCCTTATGCGGAAGTGAAGGTTCACGCTTGGGCCCTTGACGAGTACTTTTCTTTTAGTTAGACCGCGGGCGGTAAGCCATGAAAGTTCTAGCTAAAGTGCGATATCCGCCCTTCTTGAGCGCTAAAGCAATAGAAGTTTAGGTAGGAGTACGTCGCTTCTTTCTTTTTCATATCTGCTGTCCTTACGCTATCAACTAATTAAAGTCTGACGCAAGCGAAGTAATAAATCACTGAGTTTCATTTAAAGTAAAGAATAGATAAAGTTTCATCGCTTTCTGCTTCGGTTGGCGCCTTGCAGTAATGAACAAAAGTTCAGTCTTTTAGTGAAAAGTATCGAAGTTTGAGTTATTGCCATCCGCTGCAATGGGCTTAGTAGCCCTCGGGCAGTTTTTTTCCCTTGATCCTACCTTTTTTTTTAAGCGCTGTTTAGTGACTTTCATGTCTTCTGCTACTTTAGGAAGATTCAGACCTGATTTTAGCTTTCTTTTTCCTTCCCCTAGGATGCGTAGTAGCTTTAGTAAGTCCGTAGCTGGATCAGGATGCAGAGTTTGAGCTGCGGGGTGAGGGAGAGATGGCTATGTCTATCCCATCTTGGTTCAGTCTTTGGTAGTAGGCGCAATATTGTTCGAGTTCAGGGCTAAGGGCTGGAGCTTTATTCCCACTCCCAGTAGTCTTCAGTAGAAAGCTTGGAAAGTAGTCTCTTTCGTAAGCAGGAGCGTAGCGCTTCGCAGGTGAAGGTGCAGGACCCTTCTAATAGGGCTTCTGTCATTTTCAGATAAATGTTTTCAGAAATCCTATCTCTACTTCTGCTAACGAAGGCTAGAATTGGGATCTCGATAAAGGTCAAGCATATATGTTGTTTTCTGAAATGATCAGCGGTCTCATTTATGCTATGCCCTGCATCGTCTTCGCCTGTCTTTATTGAGCTTTCTTCACTTCAGCGCCATGCGCTTTGCTTCGCTTTATAGAAGAGAGAGACCAACAAGCGCAAGCTATAGAAAGGATAGTCCCTCGCGCGTTCGCGCGAACTAGACGAAAATGGTGATAGTGAAAGAAGGACCAAGGACGATGAGGATAAAGAGGAGGAGTAGGAGGAGTCTGTCTTCTTTGAAGTAGGGGCAGAATCGAATGATGACGAGAGAGAGAATGAGACAAAACCTAAAGGGGAGAGCACTTAGACATTTCACTTTGAGTACGGGGAAGTCCGCAGGGAGGAATTCCTCCGGGCGTATTACTGTTTTTCACCGAGGGGGTGGATCGAAGCGATTGCAGCGCAAAATTGACCTGAAACGAAGCAGGTCGTCTATTGGCATCGTAGAAAGGATCGAATATGACCCTAATCGTTCTTCTCGGATCGCTCTAGTACGATGGATCGAGGGGGTGCTGCTAGGCCGCCAGAGGAAATGCAAGACGATAGAAGAGTTCGCTCCGCCGCGTAAGATCCTCGAACCTACCACGGCCACCATCTATTTCCAATTTTCGTTCTCTTCTCTGCCCGAGGATCAAAGAAAGGTAGTTTGCTCCCAAGCCAAGTGCTTGCTTACGCCTTATGGAGTGGTCGGCCTTCCCACCTTCATGCCTCCTTTGTCGACCTGCGCAGGAAGCAAACAAAAAAGCGCGAAGGACGTTTTCTTCTCTGCCCTGTCCTCTCCCTTGGCAAAGGGGGAGACTGCATCCCTTTCCTTCGGTAGCTCTTTTGGTTTCCCAAGGATAGCGGTAGCTGGGGCAAAGCCCGCTTTCTTCGCTCCGCGAATGAGAGAGAAACTCATCGGAAAAAAGCAGTTTTCTCTTTGCGAGATCCGAAAGTGGAGAACGCATTGCCCTCTCTGGGCACATAGGATCAAACGTAAAGCAGCGCTTTCTTGGCAGAGTTTGAGGCAGCAAGAAAAAAGTTGGCTTGTTGGAGCTGCTGAGCATAACGAATCGAAGCCGAAGGCGGATCAAGGTAGCTTGCTCCTAAGCCAAGTGCTTGCTTACGCTTTAAGTAGTGGTCGGCCTCCCCACCTTCATGCCTCGCAAAGCTTCTACAAAGCTTTGCTTCCGGTAGAAGCCTTTCGCTTCGGTAGCTTGCCTGCCAAGCCTATAGGCGAAGGGCCGAAGGATGGAGCGTGCAAAGTCGATCGTGCACCTGTCGTGTGACCCGTTGGTCCTAAGCAATGTCTTTCGCGAAGCGACCCAGAGGCAGGAAAATGGAACTTCGATCTGATGCGGGTATCCAATCCCGCCGCTGAGGTGTCCAGCGGATTCCGGGGCCTTGACGAATGGCCGGCCACCATTGTAGTTATAAGAGCAAAAGGCCCGGGGCATAGCAGGATGAACCAATGTGAATGAGTGTAAGCTTCGTTGCCCGAACACGATTGGTGCTGACCACACTAGGTGCTACCCTGGTAGCAAGAGAGGCCAGGCGGTGACAATTGAGAGGTTGTCACTGAGCATTCCGTCTCACACGGGAATAGAGGTCAAATGGCAAGGCAAAAGGCCATGCGCCCGTGTGGCTCCTCGCGGAGTATAGCTCACATCCAAAGATCTGATTGGGGAACGGGACAAGACCCATGAAGCTCCGGCGGAAAGGGAAGGCCTGCCAGGCCGTATGCCCATGGGTGCAGGATTCTTCGAAAAAGCGCGGGCTGACTCGGAGACCTGGGACCTTGGCTTAGCAACGAATGAAGGGAAGCTCGAAGAGCTTTCTCCGCCAGCGGCTTATGTAGTGGTCGGCCAACTAAAGCTCGCTAAGCTTCGCTTCCCAAACTTCATGAAGTAGTCGGCTCCATAAGCGACTTGTCGAGTTTACAAAGCTTTGCTTCATAGTAGTCGGCCCAGAATGCCTCCCTTCATTTGCTTGCCTCCTTCCAGCCCAGAATGCCTACTGACGTTAAGCTAACCGCCAGTTCCCTTCGGGCCTCGCTTCCAGCGCAGGAGGCCAAGCCAGACGTCCCGGCCTGCCCTTCGCCTTTACAATAGGAAGACCTTTTTCTTTATTTTATTTATTAAGTAGCTAAGTTTCAAAACCCCTGTCCTTTGGTAGTCAAGGGCTTATAAGTTTAGTCAGGTTTGAGGCATGAAGGTGGGAAGGCCGACCACTAGACGGACTCTATACCAAGGTTTGAGCGATAGCGAAGCCAAGCCTTCGCCTATAGGCGAAGGGACGAAAGCCCGGCAAAGGTTAGACCTGATGGTAAAACAAAAGTACGTTAAGGTTACAGAGTCACTTATCCGTCTACAAAGGGAAAGGCGTCGGTACGGAGTCACGTCAGCTGTGGATATAGACTAGGCTAAGGATAAGAGTCTTTAAGTATTCACCGAGACTACAAAGAAGTCAGCGAAAGTGAGCTCGAAAAAAAAAGAAAAGAGCAAAGAAGTCAAGGAACGAAGCTGCTTCTCTAATAGCCCCCTTGAATAGGAGGCCGAAGGTTTTGATAGAGGAGGGCTTCGACCTTCTTAGGAAGAGCCGTACGAGGCAGCTCACGTACGGTTCGGGAGCCGAGCCACTGCACAGGGGCTTAGGTCAACACTTATATATTAGCCAGTCATCAATTGGAAGCGGGTAAGATGGTGATGAATTGCGATTGGTCCAAACCTTCTAAAAGCGGCTTCTTGCGACCTGCCCAGAATGCCCATACATACCTTCGGTTCCAAGACCTTGTTCGCACAGCGAATAAAGGTCAGGTTGAAGGGGGCAGTCAGCTGGCTGCTTCTTGGCCACCTGCAAAAGGATACGAAATACTTGATCTAAATTCTAAAGAAGGAAATTGCATACCATTAGCTGATATACGTATGGGAACATGGGTACATGGTATTGAATGTCATCCAGGTCAAGGCGCAAAGCTGGCTCGAGCCGCAGGAACTTATGCGAAAATAATTAAGGAGCCAGCCTCACAATGTCTTGTGCGGCTACCTTCGGGTGTTGAAAAACTCATAGATTCCCGATGCCGAGCTACTATTGGTATTGTTTCCAATCCCAACCATGGTGCACGTAAGCTTAGAAAAGCAGGACAAAGCAGGTGGTTAGGCAGACGCCCCATTGTTCGTGGTGTTGCAATGAATCCAGTGGATCATCCTCATGGAGGAGGTGAGGGGCGCACGAAAGGAGGTAGACCTTCGGTCTCACCTTGGGGCAAGCCCACCAAAGCAGGATTTCGGGCAGTAGTGGGGGTGGGGAAAGGCAAAAAATAGTTCATGCCACGACGATCTATATGGAAGGGCAGTTTTGTTGATGCTTTCCTGTTTAGAATGAAGAAGAAGAGAGAAAGTCTGAAGAACAGGAAAATTTGGTCACGTAGATCTTCTATTTCGCCGGAATTCGTTGATTGCTCCGTACTAATTTACAATGGAAAAACTCCTGTTCGTTGTAAGATCACTGAAGGAAAGGTTGGTCATCAATTTGGAGAGTTTGCTTCTACACGGAGACGAAGACTTTCGAGAACAAATAAAGGTTCGGGAAGAAAGGGGAAAAAGTAAGTTAAGTCTAAGCGCCATATGGCACGAAAAGGAAATCCGATTTCGGTAAGACTTGATCTGAATCGTAGTTCAGATCCAAGTCGGTTCAGTGAGGGCGACCGCGAAAGTCACCGAATGGGTCCGGTCCGTCTTTTCCTGATCTTTGTCCCATAAAAGAAAAAGGCGTGGGATGGGAGGACGTTGCAGATGTCCGGGACGGACACGACTTCTTCTAAGGCCTTAAGACCACAGGAAGAAAGCCAGGACCAGAGCATGTCGTGAAAGACGCACACTGGGCGGGCGTGCTTCGACCGTGTCTCCGGGGCAGAGTGGAATGTAGATATCATGAACGCGAGGTGCAGGATACCAGGCCGAGAAACCCGGGCAAGCACTCCCCTAATGTGCCGATCGCTAGCGCATCCAGGGCCCCGGCGCCCAGCTCCGCTGGAGAGGCCGTCACTGATCTGAGAAGTGCGTCTTCGGTTCGGATAGACTGATTCTGCGAAGGCCTAGCCCAATAAGAAAACAAGTGCGTCATTTCATTTCAGATCAGTGAATAAAAGAAACCGAAAGAAGAGACCTTTCTCGCTCGGCGCCGCACTATGCTCCGCTTCAACAAATGAGAGTTTTCGGTGGAACCGGTGAACCACGCGAGCTGGTTAGATGCGTGGGACAGAGGGCTCGTAGTACCTGATAGCGCTGCTATGCAGTGGAAGGGAAGGAGCCTAAATCGACCCCTTCTTTCTTTTTGATTCAAAGACAGAAAAGCACAGTACAAAGAGATTGGACTCTTGGATGAGACTAAGCAGCTACCGTTCCGACGCGCCCCTGAGCCTATCTTGATTAAGACCGAATCTCGTCAGTGGTTTAAATCATAGAAAAAAAAGAAGTGCACTTTTAGGGATATAGATGGAGTCTCGCTCAGTAAAGAGAGTTGTAGATTCGTAGAAGAGGATCAGAGTACGCGCGCTACAAAACGCAGCCAGCCAGTTCAAGTCTTTGGAAAGAAGATAGTACTTGAGTACTGACCCCTCCGGGGCCCCCGGTTGCTTTGGCGCGCCCCACCCCAAGGTCTGAGTCTTGCCTTTTCAGCCTACGCTTGCTGCTTGCAGCATGGATTAAATAAATCTAAAGAATCCATCCCGGAGCGAGACTCTATCCAGATCTCAAAGAATAACGAGCTAGGCGGCCGGCGGGCAAAGAAAGGGGGCGGGCCGGCCGGTCAGAGCCTTGGCGATACGTTCTTCTTTCGAAGCCTTTTGCCAAGGAGCAAACTACGTCTTTCTTAAAAGACTACGTTTGCTCCTTCCCCGACGGACCAAGGGCCGTTTGCTTAGTCTTTTTCCGCCTTTTTTGGGGCTCAAATGACAACCGCCTGTTCCTGCAGCGGGGGCCTTGCACGAAAGCAAACCGCCCTTGTACCAGTTGCTTCGCTGGTAGGCCCACTTAGGTTAGGGTGTCCCTCAGTTCTTACCAACCTCAGGTGTGTAATCGACATGAGGCTTATTATCGGTAGAAGTTTCATGCAAGCCTGACCGAACCTATTTTTATTCATTCAGGGCGCCCCTAGTGGACTTGGCGGTGCTCCTTTCTCAAACCAGAACAAGTCATCACGTTAGGGAAGATAAGGGAAGACCACCTGAGCGAACCGACCGAAGGGACTTTACTTATCCGAACCGAAGGTTAGCGGCTTAAGCTAAGCAAGCCTATCACGAGCAGCCTCGCTGCTTGATCGGCGGGGAGGAGCATCCCCAAGTATGGGGCAAAGGATCAAGCGCTTTGACTTTGTCCCCCGGGATCCACCACAGGTTGGGTTTGAGAGCCGTGTGATGGGTGACTATCCAGCACGGTTCGGAGAGCACTTGTATGTAGTCTGCGCTGGTGAATGGAAGCCCCCGCCGCAAGAAAGAAGCGGCTCCTCCCACGGCTCCGTCACCATTGACTCTATTTATTATTATGGTAAATCAGTCTATCAAGAT
>Ga0213881_10001254_pt1 | contig 12503 bp, 9 predicted proteins | sample BarmaccoBMER_R08_FD_160104 | JGI IMG/M metagenome (GOLD analysis project Ga0213881, IMG submission 160104) | Barbacenia macrantha exposed rock microbial communities from rupestrian grasslands, the National Park of Serra do Cipo, Brazil - ER_R08 ... | reverse complement strand
GGCGGGCGGCGGTGGAGGCGCTGGCGGAGGCCGGGATCGAGCCCGTCGAGCTGCATGCGAAGGAGGGGCTCGCGCTGATCAACGGGACCGACGGAATGCTCGCGATGTTGATCCTGGCGATCGAGGACCTGCGGGGGCTCCTGCGAGTCGCCGACGTGGCGGCGGCGATGTCGGTCGAGGCGCTGCTGGGCACCGACCGAGCGTTCGCGGAGGACCTGATCGCGCTGCGCCCCCAGCCCGGGCAGGCCGCGAGTGCCGCCAACCTGCGCGCGCTCCTCGCGGGCTCGGAGATCGTCGCCAGCCACCGCTTCGGCGACCCGCGCGTCCAGGACGCCTACTCGCTGCGGTGCGCGCCGCAGGTGGTGGGCGCGGCACGGGACACGGTCGAGCACGCGGCCGCGGTCGCCGGCGCGGAGCTTCGCTCGGCGATCGACAACCCGATGGTGATGCCCGACGGTCGCGTCGAGTCGTGCGGCAACTTCCACGGGGTGCCGGTGGGGCTGGCGTGCGATTTTTTGGCGATCGCGGCGGCGGAGGTGGGGGCGATCGCCGAGCGGCGGACCGACCGCCTGCTCGACGCGACCCGCTCGCACGGGCTGCCGCCGTTTCTGGCCGACGATCCCGGGGTCGACTCGGGGCTGATGCTCGCGCACTACTCGCAGGCGGCGATCGTGGCCGAGAACCGCCGGCTGGCGGCGCCGGCGAGCGTCGACTCGCTGCCGACGAGCGCCATGCAGGAGGATCACGTGTCGATGGGGTGGGGCGCAGCTCGGAAGCTCCGGGTCGCTGTTTTGAATCTCGCGCGGGTACTGGCCGTCGAGCTGGTGTGCGGGGCGCGGGGGCTCGATCTGCGGGCGCCGCTGGCGGCGGCGGCGGGGACGGCCGCGGCGCGCGCGGTTGTGCGTGAGCGGGTGGGGGGGCCCGGTCCGGACCGGTATGTCGCACCGGAGGTGGCGGCCTCCGAGGAACTTGTGCGGTCGGGGGCGCTGCTGGCCGCGGTGGAGGCCGAGATCGGGGCGCTGGCGTAGCGCAAGCGTTTCGGGTGTCCGAGAAAAGGCCCCGTCTAGGGGCCAAATCTCGGACACCCATTGACGGAGTCAGCGGACGGCGGGGTAGAGACTTCGAAACCGTTCCTGGGTTTCGGCGTACGTTTGCACCCACTCCGGAACCGGTTCGATGCGCGCTCCCGCACGGACCGTTGCGGCGACGCCGGCCTGAACATCCGGCCACGCGCCCGCCGCCACGCCACCGAGGATCGCCGCCCCGAACGCCGCCCCCTCGTCGACCGCGACGCGCTCGAGCGGCAGCTCGAGCACCGAGGCCACGATCCGCAGCCACAGCTCGCTGCGCGCGCCGCCGCCCGACACGCGCCCGAGCGCCGGCGCACCGCCGAGCTCGGCGATCAGGTCGAGCGAGTCGCGAAGCCCGAATGCGACGCCCTCGAGGACGGCGCGCACAAGAGCGCCGCGGTCGTGGCGGATGTCGAGCCCGACGAACGCCGCGCGGGCGTCGGGGTCGGCGTGCGGGGTGCGCTCGCCGACCAGGTAGGGGAGGAAGATGAGCCCCTCGGTGCCGGCGGGCCAGGCATCGGCGCCGGCCACCAGCTCGTCGTAGGCGACCCCGGGCGCGATCGTGTCGCGCAGCCAGCGCAGCGAGCCGGCCGCGGAGAGCATCACGCCCATCGCGTGCCAGGAGCCCGGCACCGCATGGCAGAAGGCGTGCACGCGGGCCGCGCTGTCGGCCGCGTAGTGGTCAAGCGCGGAGAACACCACGCCCGAGGTGCCGAGCACGACCGACAGCGGTCCCGGCCGGTCGGCACCCACGCCGAGCGCGCCGGCGGCCTGGTCGCCGGCGCCCGCCGCCACCGGCACCCCGGCGCGCGTCGCTCCCGAGACCTCCGGGCTCTCGAGCAGGCGCGGCAACCACGCCGGGTCGAGCTCCAAGGCGCTCAACACTTCCTCGCTCCAGCGCCGCTCCGCGACGTCGAGCAGCAGCATCCCCGACGCGTCCGAGACGTCGGTGGCGTGCTCGGCGCACAGCCTGAGGCGCACGTAGTCCTTGGGCAGCGCGATCCGCGCGATTTGCGCGTAGATGGTCGGCTCGTGCCGGCGCAGCCACAAGAGCTTGGGCGCGGTGAAGCCGGGGAGGGCCCGGTTGCCGGTGAGCTCGATCAGCCGCTCGAAGCCGATCATGTCCTCGATCTCCTGGCATTCGGCGCCGGTGCGCTGGTCGTTCCACAGGATCGCTGGGCGCAGGGGGCGATCGCCTTTATCGAGCGCGACCAGGCCGTGCATCTGACCCGAGAGGCCGATGCCGGCTGGTGTGCCGGCATCGGCTTGAAGCGCTGCCAGGACCGCCTCAGTTGCCGCCCACCAGTCCTCTGGGTCCTGCTCGGCCCACCCCGGCCGCGGCGTCGACAGGGGGTAGGTCGCTTCAGCGCGCGCCACCACCGCGCCGCGGGAATCGATGGACAGGCCCTTGACGCCCGAGGTGCCGACGTCGAGCCCGACCAGGGGGCGTTCAGTCACGCGCCGAGCGCCGCGTAGACGATCTCGTAAGCGCGGACCGCGTCCTTGGCCTGCTGAGCCTCGCGCAGGGCCCCGTCGTCGATGCGCGCCGCGACCGAATCGATGAACCGCCACTGGATCACCGACCGCCGGACCGCGCCGACCTGGTCCTCGGTATACGGGTAGAGGTCGAAGCCGAGGCGCTCGCCGGCCGAGCCGTAACCGCTGCGGCGAAGCTCGAGGGCGAGCTCGAGGGTCTCCATGAACGCCGTCGCGCCGACCATGTTGTCGTCGTCGAACGTGCCCCAGCCCGAATTGGCGTGCAGGTGGCCGAGGAGTCCGTCGGAGGCGAGCAGCGCCGCGTACTCGGGCAGGTGCTCCCCGTTCATGATCAGGTGCTGCCAGTCCATGTTGATCTGCACGTTGTCGATCCCCTGCATGCGGAGCTGGTGCACGACGTACAGGCACATGCCGATGTTGCGCATCAGGATCTTCATCGCCGGCTCTGAGTTCTTGTGCTCGAGGAAGAGCTTCACGTCGTGGCGGGCGCAGATCTCGGCGGCCTCGCCCAGGCCGTCGATCAGCCACCGCCACGAATCGACGTACGGCGTCTGGAACGGGTAGTTGTAGCCCTCGCCGCCGGGCCAGACGATCATGTTCGCCCCGAGCGTGCCGGCGAACTCGGCCGCTTCGCGGAGGATCCGACGGGCCTCGGCGCGCAGGCGCTCGTCGGGGTTGACCAGGCCGCCCCGTCCGAAGCGGGGGTCGAGGTGCAGTCCCCCGGCGATGCAGTAGATGTCGTGGCCGTCGAGGGCGGAGCGGATGGCGGCGAGGTTGTCGGGAGAGATTTCGCCGGGGTAATGGAACTCGTAGCCGTCGATGAGGTCGCCGAGCCCCTCGACCGCGCGGTGCACCTTCTCGGGGACCGGCTCGTCCTCGTAGGTGTGCGCCGGCTGGTAGCCGCCCGGGACGAACCGGGTGATCATGGGACCGAACGCCCAGATGCCGAGGCTCGTCTTCATCGGCGCGATCTTATTGTTCGCGGAGCGGCGAGCGTGGTTCGTTCGAAGAAAGCGTGCGTTAGCGCTAACATCCGCCGGCGCTAGATCCACACTCCCCCGCGCGCCATGGACGCCGACTTCGAGAAACCAATCCCCCGCCGGCGCCGCGGCGCGGTCATGTCGGACGTGGGGCGGCTCGCCGGCGTCTCGCACCAGACGGTCTCGCGGGTGATCAACGGATCAAGCCACGTGCGGCCGGAGACGCGCGAGCGGGTGCTGGCGGCGATGCGCGAGCTCGACTACCGCCCCAACCCGGTCGCCCGCGCGCTCGTGACCGGACGGTCGAACACGCTCGGGGTGGTGACGTTCGACACGACGCTCTATGGCCCCGCCTCGACGTTGTGCGGGATCGAACGCGCCGCGCACGAGACCGGCTACTTCATCATCGTGGCCAGCCTCAAGGCGCTCGATCGATCGTCGCTCGTCGATGCCATCGACCGGTTGCAGCTTCACGGCGTGGACGGAATCCTGGTGATTGCCCCGTATCAGGAGGCCGCCGACGCGCTCGCGGACGCTCCGCAGAGGATCCCCATCGTCGCCGTGGAGGCGGGTCCGCCGGACGCGGTGCCGCTGGTCAGCGTCGACCAGGTCGCTGGGGCGATGAGCGCCACGCGCCACCTGCTCGACCTCGGGCACGAGACGGTCTGGCACGTCGCCGGGCCGCGCGATTTCCTGGAGGCGCGGCAGCGGCTCGACGGATGGCGCTCGACGCTCGAGTCCGCGGGGGCCGAGGTGCCGGTGCCACTCGAGGGCGACTGGAGCGCGCGCGCCGGCTACGACCTGGGACGCCGCCTGAGCCGCGACCGGGCCGTCACGGCGGTTTTCGTCGCCAACGATCAGATGGCGCTCGGGGCGCTGCGCGCGATGCACGAAGCCGGCCGCGCGATCCCCGACGAGGTCAGCATCGTCGGCTTCGACGACATCCCGGAGGCCCCATACTTCACGCCGCCGCTGACCACCATCCGGCAGGACTTCGACGATATGGGAAGCCGGGGCGTCCGCCTGTTGTTGCGGACGATCGAGGGCCGTGAGCCGGCTGCGCCGGGCTCGAAGGTGCAGCCCGATCTGATCGTCCGCGCGAGCACCACGGTGTCACCTCGCGGTTGACACGACCTGTATGTGATCGCTAACATGCTCGCGCTGACCCGTGGCTGGAAGGTTTTGCGCTCATAGGGTCGAAGCGTTCGCAGATCGTTAATTCGGGTGGACAACCTAGCCGCAGTCTGAGAGCTTTCGCTTCGAGGTAGAGGTCCCTGGACAAGAGGAGGAGGAACCCATGTCGGACTCGGACATCTTGGGCGACGCAATCGAGCGCCTGGAGTGGGACGAGCGCAAGGAGGAGGAAACGCCGTTCAAGAACTGGCGGCAGCTGACGCGCCGGACGGCGCTGACGGGAGGTGCCGCGGGCATGGCGGCAGTGATCCTGCAGGCGTGTGGCGGCAGCAGCAGCTCGAGCACGAGCAAGGCGGCGAGCGGCGGCAGCAGCGCCAACGCCGCGAGCATCTTCGGCTCGGGTCCGAGCTACAAGTTCACGCTGGTCAACCACGTGACCACCAACCCATTCTTCACCCCGACCCAGAACGGCGCCTCGGACGCCTGCAAGCTGCTCGGCTGCTCGTATTCCTGGACCGGCTCCCAGACCAGCAACGTCTCGGAGATGGTCAACGCGCTCAACAGCGCGGTCAGCGCGGGGGCAAACGGAGTCGGGGTATCGCTGGTCGACCTGACGGCGTTCAACGCTCCGGTCTCCAAGGCGCTTTCTTCTGGCATTCCGGTGGTCGCCTACAACGCCGATGCGCCCACGAACCCCCGGCTCGCCTACATCGGTCAGGACCTGTATCTGTCCGGCCAAGAGATGGGTACGCACATCGCGAGCCTCGTGCCCTCGGGTGACGTCGCGCTGTTCATCGCGACGCCGGGCGCGCTCAACATCCAGCCGCGGATCAACGGCGCGCTCGCCACGCTCAAGAGCCATTCCTCGATCACACCGCACGTGGTGGCGACCGGCGCGGCCGTTCCGGCCGAGTTGTCAGTGATCAACTCCTACGCCACCGGCCACCCCAACACGAAGGGCTATTTCGCAGTCGACGCCGGCAGCACCCAGGGACTAGCGCAGACAATCCAAAAGCTCGGCCTGCGCTCGAAGGGCGTCAAGGGCGGGGGCTACGACCTGACCCCGGTGACCGAGCAGCTGCTCGCCGCCGGAGAGATCGACTTCACGATCGATCAGCAACCCTACCTGCAGGGCTTCTATCCGATCCTCCAGCTCTACACATACAACATCACCCAGAAGCTGACCGGGATCGCCGATGTGAACACCGGCCTGAAGTTCCTCGACAAGACGAGCATCGGTCCGTACAACAGCACCAAGAGCCGCTACGAGGGAACCGGTACCGGCGTTGGCGTCCAGAAAGCATGATCTGAGCGCACGTGGGTAGTAGGATCGCGTCATGCCCTTCGGGAGGGAGCGCTAGAGATGGCGGTCACTTCAGGCGCTGAGACGAGGCCGGCACCGGGGGGTCCTGCGCCGCGGCGGGCGCCCGCGGCGGGGGGCGCCCTCTCAATCGCCAAGAAGCTCCTGACGCTCCGCGAGGGGAGCATCATTGTCGTCACGCTCGTGACGTTCGTCTACTTCGCGATCACCACGAGCAACTTCGTCACCGCCAACAGCTTCAAATCGCTGCTGCCGTATTTCGCCCCCCTCGCGATCATCGCGGCCGGCGAGGTGTTCGTGATGATCCTCGGGGAGATCGACCTGTCCGTCGGGGCGGTGTACCTGTTCACGCCGTTCATGTGGCACGTGTTCCACCACGCCGGGCTCCCGCTGTACCCGAGCATCATCATCGCGCTGCTGATCGCGATGCTGATCGGCGTGGTCAACGGGATCTTCGTCGCCTACGTCGGGATCGCGTCGTTCGTGGCGACATTGGGGATGCTGTTCTTACTGGACGGGCTGTCGCTCGTGATCTCGCATTCGACTCCGGTCCAGGTTCCCGGCACGAAGATCGGCGCGGTGAACAATTTCGCCCAGATCTTCGGGGGCGGCACCTACTCGGAGCTGTTCTGGGCGATCGGGATCGTGATCGTCTTGCAGCTCGTGCTGTCGTTCAGCCGCTGGGGGATATACACCGTCTCGGTGGGTGGCAACCGGCTCGGGGCCGCCGAGGCGGGCATCAGGACGCGTCAAATCCTCGTCCGCAACTTCGTCCTCGCCGCCCTGCTCTCGGGGTTCGTGGGGATCCTCGAGGTGGTTAGGACCACCAGCGCCACGCCCGACCCGTCGGGCTCGAACACAATCCTGCTCGAGGTGGTGGCGGCGGCGATCATCGGCGGCACGCTGATGACCGGCGGCGACGGCACGATCGTCGGCGCGCTGATCGGGGCCCTGTTCCTCGGGATGCTCACCGAGGGCCTGACGATCAAGGGCGTGAGCGCGAGCTACCTGGACCTGTATCTCGGGATCGCGATCCTCATCGCGATGACGCTCAACGTGATCGTCCGCCGCGTGCGAGTGGGGTCGGGCCGTGGCTGAGCAGGCATTCGCCGGCGAGCACATCGTCGGCCCCGCCGAGGCGCCCGACGACGTGCTCCGCGTCGAGCACGTCGCCAAGCGCTTCGGGCCGATCACGGCCATTCGCGACATCAACCTGCACCTGCGCAAGGGCGAGGTGCTGGCCCTGCTCGGCGACAACGGCGCCGGCAAGTCGACGATGATCAAGATCCTCTCGGGCTTTCACAAGCCGGACACCGGCACGATGTGGCTGAAGGGCGAGCCGTACCTCCCCAAGAGCGTCGACGACGCGCGCGCGCACGGGATCGACACGGTGTTCCAGGACCTCGCGCTCGTCGACCAGCTGAGCGTCTACCACAACCTGTTCCTGCGGCGCGAGCGCGTGCACAGGCCGATCCCGTTCCTATCCAACCGGCTCATGAAGCGCGAGGCCCGCAAGGCCCTGGACGAGATCGGCATCAACATACCGAGCCTCGACGTGCCCGTCGCTCGCCTGTCCGGCGGCCAGCGGCAGGCGATCGCCGTGGCGCGGACCGTCTCAGGCGACGCGGACATCATCTTGCTCGACGAGCCGCTGGCGGCGATGGGCGCCAAGGAAGGCGCGATGATCCTCGACCTGATCGCACGGCTGAAGGCCGAGGGCAACGTCTCGATCGTCATGATCCTGCACAACTACGTGCACGTGTTCGCGGCCTGCGACCGGGTCAGCCTGATCCAAGACGGCGTGATCGTGCTCGACAAGCCGACCTCGGAGACCTCGGTGGACGAGCTCACGGAGATCGTGGTCGAGGAGTACCGCAGAGCGCGCCTGGCGGAGCGATCGGGCAATGGTGCGGGAGCCGCCGGCGCGAGCAGCGCCGCCCCCGCCAATCCCACCTCCCCCGACACGGCCGAGTGAGCACCGCCGCGGCCACGCTCGGGCCGTGAACGACCATCCATATGCGATCGGTGTCGACTTCGGCACCGAATCCGGACGCACGCTCCTCCTCGACCTGCGCACGGGCGAAGAGCTCGCCGCCGGGGTGGTCCAGTATCCGCGCGCGGTGATCGATCGCGGGCTCCCGGGTAACGGTGAGAAACTGCCGCCCGACTGGGCGCTACAGGATCCCGACGACTGGGTGCTGGTGCTCGAAGATGGAATCCCGTACGTCGTTGCCGAGGCGGGGATCGATCCCGCTCAGGTGGTCGGGATCGGGATCGACTTCACCTCGTGCACGGTGTTGCCGGTCGACAGCGACGGCACCCCGCTGTGCAAATTCGAGCACTGGCGCGGGCGGCGGCATGCGTGGCCGAAGCTGTGGAAGCACCACTCCGCGCAATCGGTGGCCAACCGCCTCACCGACGTGGCCCTCGAGCGCGGTGAGGACTTCCTCGGCCGCTACGGCGGCCGCATCTCCTCGGAGTGGTACTTCCCGAAGCTGATCGAGGTGTGGCTCGAGGATCGCGAGATCTACGACGAGGCGCATGCGTTCATCGAGGCGGCCGACTGGATCGTGTGGTGGATGACCGGAGTGGAGATCCGACAGAGCTGCACCGCCGGGTATAAGGCGCTGTGGTCGCCGCGGGAGGGCCTGCCGTCTAAGGAGTTCTTCGACGCCGCGTACCCGGGGTTCGACACGCCGGCCGACAAGCTCGGGCGCTCATTCGTGCCGCTCGGAACGCGCGCCGGCACGCTGCGCCCCGAGGCGGCCGAGGCGCTCACGTTGCCCGCCTCGGTGGCGGTCGCGGTCGGTAACGTCGACTCGTTCGTGTCGGTTCCGGGATGCGGCGTGGACCGCCCCGGCACGTATGTGACCGTGGTCGGCACCTCGGTCTGCGACATGATCGTCGCGCCAGAGGAGGTTCGCCTGCCCGGGATCACGGGAGTCGTGGAGGACGGGATCCTGCCGGGCCTGTACGGGTACGAAGCGGGGCAGGTGGCGGCCGGCGACATGCTGGCCTGGTTCGTGGAGACCGTCGCGGGCCGGCGCGACCCGGAGTCCTACCGCGAGCTCGAGCGGGAGGCGGGAAAGATAGGGCCGGGGCAGACGGGCCTCGTCGCGCTCGACTGGTGGAACGGCAACCGCTCGATCCTCGCCGACGCGGACCTGTCCGGGGTGCTGTGCGGGCTCACCCTGCAGAGCACCACCGAGCAGATCTACCGAGCCCTGCTCGAGTCGATCGCGTTCGGAAACCGGCGGATCATGGACAACTTCGCCGAGCACGGCTTGGAGCTCTCGGAGATCGTGGCCTGCGGCGGCATCGCCGAGCGCAGCCCGCTGCTGATGCAGATGTTCGCCGACGTCAGCGGACTCGAGCTACACGTCCCGGCGTCCGAGGGGATACCCGCGCGTGGGTCGGCGCTGTTCGGGGCGGTCGCCGGCGGGGCGTTTGAGGACATCGGGGGCGCGATCGCGGCCGCCCGGCCGCAGATCGCTCGAACCTACAAACCGGACCCGGCGGCGCACGCCGTCTACGACCAGGTGTACGCGATCTATTCGAGCCTCTACGACCGGCTCGGCCGCTCGCAGGTAGAGCTGCTTCACGGACTCAAGCAGATTCGGGCCGGCGGGCAAGACACGTCGTGAACGAGAAACCCAAGATCGGACTTCTCGGGATCATGCAGGCGCTCTACGACGACATGCTCCCCGGGATCACAGATCGTCAGGCGGGGTACGCGAGGGAGGTGGCGAGTCGGCTCTCCGGCGTGGCCGAAGTGCTGTTCGTCCGCCCGGCCCGGGACCGCGACGACGTCGAGGCCGTGGTGTCCGAGCTCCTGGACGCAGATGTCGACGGGATCATGATCGTGATGCTCACCTACGGTCCCGCGATGCGGACCGTGCGCGCGCTCCTCGAGGCGCCGGTGCCGGTGCTGCTCGCGAACATCCAGCCGGAGCGGTCGGTGACCGCCGGGTGGGACATGGCCGACCTGACGTACAACCAGGGAATCCACGGGGCGCAGGATCAGGCCAACGCGCTGGTGCGGGCGGAAGTCCCGTTCTCGGTGCTCACCGGCGACTGGCGCTCGCCCGAGTTCTCTGAGGACTTCGAAGGCTGGGCCCGCGCCGCCCGGGCGGCGCGGTGGCTCCGGCGGGCACGGATCGCGCTGTTGGGATACCCGATGAACGGAATGGGCGACATCCTCTACGACCCGCCGGCGATGCTGCGGAAGATCGGGCCGACAGTGATCAGCGAGGATCTAGGGGGTTTGGTGTCGCGCCTAGAGGCGGTCGGCGGCGCGGACGTCGATGCCCTGCTCGCCCGTCATGCCGAGCGGTTCGAGGTCGCCGCCGACCTGCCGCGTTCGCGCCATGCGTACGCGGCTCGGCTCGAGCTGGCGATCCGGGAGCTGCTGGACGCGGATGGCTACGACGGCTTCTCGTTTCACTTCGACTCGATCGGGGGCGACGGCCGCTTCGAGCAGCTGCCATTGCTGGCGGCGTCGGATCTGATGGCCGACGGCTATGGATATGCCGCCGAGGGTGACACCAACACCGCGTCGCTGATGTGCGCGGCGCAGGTGATGATCGGCGACGCGCACTTCAGCGAGATGTACGCCATGGATTGGGAACGCGACTCGGTGCTGATCAGCCACATGGGGGAGGGCAATTGGAAGATCGCGCGCCGGGACCGGCCCGTCCGGCTGATCGACCGCGAGCTGGGGATCGGCGGGCTCGACAACCCGCCGACCCCGGTGTTCTCGGCCGAGCCCGGCGTCGCCACCACGGCAGCGCTGGTGCCGATCGAGGGCGAGTACTGGAGGCTGGTGGTGGGTCAGGGCGAGGTGCTCGACACCCCGGAGCTGCCGAAGGTCGAGATGCATTACTTTCACTTCCGCCCCGATCAGGGTATGGAGGGTTTCATGGACGATTGGCTGTCGCTCGGCGCCCCCCATCACTTCGTCACCAACCTGGGAGATCACCTCGCGCGCTGGCGGCGCCTCGCGGAGATCCTCGAGCTCGACTACGAGGAGATCTAGCCGGTGGCCTTGAGGTATGAGTAGGTCTAGAGGATGACCTTCGACGCGCTCGTTGAGGACGTGCTGACCGCCAACCGGGCGCTGCCGGACCATGGGCTGGTCACGCTGACCTGGGGGAACGTGAGCGGAATCGATCGCGACCGGGAATTGGTGGTGATCAAGCCGAGCGGCGTCGCCTACGACTCGATCACCGCCGCCGACATGGTGGTGCTCGATCTGGATGGCAACGTGGTCCGAGGCGAGCGCAATCCGTCAACCGACACGCCGACGCACCTCGCGCTGTACAGAGGGTTCGACGAGATAGGCGGGATCGTGCACACGCACTCGACGTGGGCCACGGCGTGGGCCCAGGCGGGGCGCGAGATCCCATTGCTTGGTACGACTCACGCCGATCTCTCGCCGCACCCGATCCCGGTCACGCGGTCGCTGTCCGCGGAAGAGGTGGAGTCCAACTACGAAGGGGCGACGGGCACCGTGCTGATCGAGGCGGTGGGATCGCGCGGCGCGTTCGAGGTTCCTTGCGGCCTGGTTCGCGGACACGCGCCATTCTGCTGGGGACAGACGCCGCTCGCGGCGGTCGAGAACGCGGTGACGCTCGAGCAGGTGGCGCGGATGGCGTCGCTCACGACCCTGCTCGAGCCCAAGGCGGTCCCGCTCGACGACGCGGTGCGCGAGAAGCACCATCAGCGCAAGCACGGGCCCGAGGCGTACTACGGTCAGTCCCTATCGGAGCGCGGATGAACGCCGACGGTTTCAAGGCAGCCGAGCAGAAGATGCGCGGCGCGGGTCAGCACGAAGAGGCGATCCGTGGCTTTCGGCGGGCCTACGACCGGCTGACCGGTGGCGATACGGGAATGCTGCCAACGGCGGAGCTGGAGCCGGCGGGGGACGTGCCGGCGCTCGAGCAGCTGCCCGACGTCTCGGTCGCCGAAGCGCTCGAGCAAGTGGTGGTGATCAAGCTGAACGGCGGGTTGGCGACGACGATGGGATTGCGCAGCCCGAAGTCGCTGGTGGAGGCGCGTGACGGCCTCTCGTTTCTGGACATCATCATTGGGCAGACGCTCGCGCTGAGGCGCGGTTACGGGGTCCGCCTGCCGCTGGTGCTCATGGACAGCGAATCTACGCGGCCCGAGACGCTTCGCGCGTTGGCCGCCCACCCCGAGCTCGACGTCGATATGCCTCCGGACTTTATGCAGAGCATGGTTCCCAAGCTCGACGCCGAATCGCTGCGGCCGGTGAGCTGTCCTGCAAACCCGGCGCTCGAGTGGAACCCGCCCGGTCACGGGGACGTGTACGGCGCGCTGCGTCGGTCGGGGATGCTCGCGACGCTGCTCGAGCGTGGGTTCCGTTACGCGATGATCTCCAATTCGGACAATCTCGGTGCGACGCTCGAAGCGCGAATCGCCGGTCACCTCGCCGCCGAAGACATTCCTTTCCTGATGGAAGTGGTGGAGGGGACCGAGGCG
>Ga0213881_10001253_pt1 | contig 12508 bp, 13 predicted proteins | sample BarmaccoBMER_R08_FD_160104 | JGI IMG/M metagenome (GOLD analysis project Ga0213881, IMG submission 160104) | Barbacenia macrantha exposed rock microbial communities from rupestrian grasslands, the National Park of Serra do Cipo, Brazil - ER_R08 ... | reverse complement strand
CACGACGCGGACCAGGTGCGCCTGGGCCGGATCCAAGCCCTCGCTCTCATCCGCGGGGTCGCCGTCCACGGTGGTGTCGGCGACCTCCCTGGCCCTCGCCAGGATCGCTGCGCGGAGCCGGGCACCGCGGATCGCTGGGTTAATCAACACCGACAGGTAGGTGCCGTCCGCGAGGACCTTCACGACCGGCAGGTGAAGCCCGGTGGGGGCCCGCCACAACAACGCCGCCCCTGAGCGCGTGGCAAGCTCCCAGGCGTCGAAACTGTCGAAGTTGCGGTCGGCGGTGAGCAGCTCATCAGGGTTCAGCCGCACATAGAGCCCCTTGGCCAGGGTCTTCTCCCCGGTGGCGTAGGACCCGACCTCGGCGGCCAGGAAAGCGTGCGTGCCGCACTCGGCCAGCGCCACCACCCGCGCCTTCGGGAACGCCGAGCGATTGGCCCCGGATCCGGCGTAGCCGAACTCCGCGGCGTTGGCCTTGGTATCGGGCAGGTCGACCTCGAACCCATCAATGGCCACCAGCCGCCATCCCCGCAGCCACGCCCCCCGAGTCAACGAGTCCGCGACCGGCCCGGTGACCTGCTCGAACACCTCCGCCAACACCTTCGGACCCAACCGCTTACGAGCCTGGGTGATCCCACTGGCGGTCGGCACTGTCCAGCTGGCGTCCCAGCAGCCCCACCGCGACAACGATCCCGTGACCTTGGTCGCGACCTCCTCATAGTCATCCTCGGCAAACAGGCACAACCCCATCGTCAGATACGCCATCACATGCGCCGGGAGCTTCCCGCCCGAGCGCCGGTCCCCGACCCCACACGCCGCGACGACGGCATCGACCGCCTCCCGCGGCACCGCCGCGACCAGGACTCCCAACGACACCTGATCCGGCCGCACCACAACACCATCGCCCATGATCAGCGACCGTGCCACCCACCCCGGCCAACCTCACGACACCACGCCAAGTCCACCGAAAAACAGCAGGCCAACACCATGATCAAACTAAGCTACGTGGCATTGACCTAGGAGCGCCCGATGAGGGCACACGGAGGGCGCGGATTGGGTCTCCTGGTCGGGGTGCGCGCCGACGGGGTCGACCGCTGTGATGCCGGCGGGCCGGAGGACATGCAACGATCGGGTGGTGTTGCGGCTACGTCGGTTCTTCAGCGAGTATTTCTGGGGTCCTGGACCTATTCACCCTCGAAAGGAACTCCATGAAGATCGACAGCATTACTCCGAGTTCGGCGCTGCCCGACACCCCCGTGCTCATTAAAGGTGACGGATTGGACGCTGCGGACAAGCTCCTCTTCGGCGACGAGCCGGTCCCGTTCAAGGTCAACAACACCGGGAGCCTCGAGGCGAGTGTTCCTCGCGGCTCGGGCATGGTCGAGGTGACCGTCGAACTGGAGGCGGGCGACAAGAGCAACAGCGTCAGTTTCACCTTCCTTAAGGTGCACTGACTATCGGGTGGTGGCTGCGTGTTGCCCCGTTACGTCAGACGCGAGTGCGGGTGCCGTGCCGTCACGTGGATCGACCCGTGCGGCCTCGTTGCGCCGCTGTCGCTGACCGGCCACGATCAACGATCAGCTCTGATCGGTGGGTGAACAGGTGCTGTGGATCTTGCAGGCGGTGGGCGTTGCTGGTCAGTCTGCGGGATTTCGTTGTTTGACAATGCAGTCGGGTCCTGGGTAGACCAGTGACTCGTGTCCGTCTACGAACCGCACCAGGTACGGCGGCTCTCCCTCCGGACCGCGTACTTCCAGGATTTCCCCGACGTGTTCCTGCATGCCGACGTTGCGGCCCTTGATGTGAACCTTGTCACCAACGGTCGCGTGCATGGCGCTCCCTCGCTCCAGCCAGACCGACGGACGTACTCCTTCATCGGCGAGCGTGCCGCACAGACCCGGGGGAGTGCAAGGGCCATGGCGTCCGCCGATCCATACTCTCCGCGGTTGGGGTCAGGCTGGCTTGAGCGGCGCGCCGGTTTCAAGCAACGTCTTGAGACCGCTGAGGACGATCATCCAGCCTGGGCCGACCACGTTGGCGGCGGTCTTGGGCGCGCCGTCAAGTCTGTCGTGCACGACGGTTAGTTGTCTGCGTTGGTCTCGACCTGGGCGCCGAAGAAGTAGCCAACGGTGAACTCAGGCTTAGTGATCGCGTCCCAGATCGCCTGTGGCGTGGCCTGCTTGTTTCTCTACCTAGGTCATGGTAGAGATGGAACCATGCCTAAGTCAGAGTCGCGGATGACGTTGCAGGAGCTGCTGGTGGTGCGGGCAATGCTCGCCGAACCTGCTCGGGAGATGTATGGGTTGGAGATCTGCAAGGCCGCCGGGCTGCCCAGCGGCACGCTCCACCCAATCTTGGCCCGGCTGGAGCGTCGCGGGTGGTTGGAGAGCCGCTGGGAAGACATCAGGCCGACAGAAGAGGGCCGACCTCGCCGCCGCTACTACCACCTCAGCCCCTACGGGGCTGAACGTGCCCGCGCTGCTCTCGAGAAGGCTCATATGTCCGCGCCTGTGGCGAGTCCTGTAGCGGAACCTGCGGCGAGGCTGATTCCAAGGCCGATCGGAGGTGTCTGATGAAGTGGCGCGCCGTTCTCACCTGGGTACGTGACTGCTTCGGTGTCCTGGACCGCGTCGCCGCTATCGCCCGCGCCCTGGACCTCGCCAATAAGGAGTACCGCGCCGACCTGGCGCCTCGATCGTGTCCTGGCTGTTAGCCGGTGTGATCATCATGGTGCTAGCGCTAGTTCACGCGGAACTCGGCGCGGCCTACCCGCTGGCCGGGGGCACGGCGCGCTGGCCGCGGTTGGCATTCGGCTCGCTGGGCGGATTCACGGCCGGCTGGATGGCCTGGCTTCAGGCCGTGACAATTGTCCCGATCGAAGTCGAGGCCGCGCTGAGCTACCTGGATCACCAGTGGCACGGATTAGTCAACACCGGAGGGTCGCTCACGCCTACCGGGCTGGGGGTGGCTGCCGCGTTAATGTTGTTGTTCACCATGATCAACATCCTTGGGGTGCGGTGGCTCGCGGCAGGCAATACGATTACTGTGCTCTGGAAGATCACCGTACCGTTTCTCACAATTATCGTCTTTTTCCTGGCGAAGTTCCAATTCTCGAACGTCACCGCCGGTGGCGGCTTCGCCCCCAACGGCGTCCACGGAGTATTTGCGGCGCTGCCCCTGGGAGTCATCTTCGCGCTGCAGGGCTTTGAACAAGCGGCACAAATGGCTGCCGAGGCACGCAACCCACAACGCAACGTGCCCCGCGCTGTGATCGGCTCCGTGATCGTGGGCACTGTCCTGTATGTGGCATTGGAGATTGTCTTCATCGGCGTGCTGAATCCCAGTCACCTCGCGGACGGGTGGGCCGACCCGGTGAGCAGGGGTGACTTCGGGCCCTATGCCACGCTGGCCACTGGGCTGGGCCTGGGTTGGCTGGCCGTCATCTTGTATATCGATGCGTTCATCTCACCGGCGGGCACCGGCTTGATCAACATGGGCATCGCCTCCCGACTATCCTACGCGCTGGGCTACTCCGGCTACCTACCCCGAACAGTCAGCCGGATCAGCAGTCGTGGTGTCCCCATCACCTCGATCATTCTGGCCTTCGTCGTGGGTCTGATCTGTTTTCTTCCCTTCCCGAGCTGGCAAAGCCTGGTCTCACTGGTCACCTCAGCGACAGTGATCATGTATGCATTCGCACCGATCACCTTGCTAGTCCTACGCAAAGCCGACCCGAACCGTGCCCGCCCTTACCGGGTACCGGCCGCCCCGGTCCTCGCGCCAGTGGCCTTCATCACCGCAAACGAGATCATCTACTGGACATCTTGGACCACGGTGGAGAAAATGATGCTGATCATCGGCACTGGCTACCTACTATTCTGGGTCTCCTACGCGCTGGGCCGTCCGATCGAGCGGCCACCGCTGGATCCACGGTCGTTGATCTGGATCCTTCCGTGGTTCACCGGCCTGGCAGTGATCTCCTACCTCGGACAATACGGCGGAACCAAGCTCATCCCCGCGTGGATAGACCTGGGTGTGGTAGCTCTGTTCAGCATCCTCATTTGTGCCCTGGCAGTCCACCTCGGCCTGCCCATAGAACGAGTCACCGCCACCGTTGCCCTCGACCAACTCGACACACCACCCCTCCATCCAGAGCCCAAAACCCGCGTCACCCCACCACCCGAATTCATGCGCGCATAACGTTTCTCAAACCGTGTGCTCCCCCGCGAGGTCTGGTTGGGTCGGGGGCTGGCGCGGTGATGTGAGAGGCCGTCCAAGGTCACCGTGTTCGCGGAACGCGTTCTTCGATGGGAGCAAGATCGAAGGGCATGTGTGGCTCGGCTTGGTACCAGTAGGCCACGGAGGAGTAGTCGTCACTGCGTTTGTTCGCATGGCCGTGTTCGATGCTGACCCGGATGGATCGTTCGAATGGCATGGGATCTTCGATGTGGAAGCGGTACAGGCTGATTTGTCCGCTCCAGTTGTCGCCGCCAGGCAGTGTGATGCCGTGATACGGCGCGTGGTAGGTCTGTGTCGGGCACCATGCGGTGTTGAAATAGTCTTCGGTGCCGGTGCCGTGGAGTGTGGGTGGCCACTGGTTGCCGTCGATGAAGATCATGTCGTCACCCTCGCCGTACCAGTTCCACTCGTTGGTGTCGCGGAGATTGTGGATGTTGAGCACGCAGCCGACGTAGTGACCCCGGCCGGTCGCATCCAGAATGGTGTAGTTGGCTTTCCCATCGAGATTTTTTCCGGTGAGCAGGAACTCGGCGTTGCTCTCCGATGCTTGCTCCACTCCCGGGCAGGGATTGCTGCGGCGCCACTGGGCGTGGAAGCGTCCAATGCCGTCTTCGAGTTCGTCGAGTTGTTCGTAGTCGATGTAGTAGTAGCAGAACACCAGCTCGTGGGTCAGCTCGCTGGTGATCTCCAGCCGGGCGCCCGTGCCGAAAGGCATGTGGAAAAAGCAATTGAACCCCTTGCCATCTTCTGGGCTCATCTGAAGCGGGGCGGAGACGAAGTTGGTGGTGCGGCCGTGTCCGACCCCGAAGAAATCACCCAGGGGTACCGCGATGCTGGGGTGTGTTTCGTCGTCCCAGTATGCGCGGAGCACGAGCCGGCGGAGGTAGTCGGGTTCCCGCATCCACGGATCGCGGAGCATCCGTTCGTTGGCGATGGTCACCCAGATGTGGTTAATGGTGCCGGCTCCATCGATGTCTGCGAGTGTGGCGGTTTGCCCCGGCTCGAGCGTGAGGCGGTCGTCGTTACCGCCCGTGCGGTCCCAGCTGGACACGCGGCGGCGGCGGGTGTGACGCAGTCGCGGCAGGTCTCTCAGGCTTGAACCGTACGGGCCGTAGTTAACGGTCATGTCCTACCTCCTGTGTCTGCGGCGGTGGGCGTGGTCGTGATGGGCTCGGTCAGCCGGATCCGTGTGCCGTTGCGAAACGCCGCTTCCAGTGATTCCAGGCTGCGTTCCTTGGTTTCCGGCACCATCCACCACACGATCGGAAAGATCACCACGCCGACGGCGGCGTAGGCGATAAAGACAATGCCCGGGCCGGCCCGTGCGGTGAGGGCGGGGAAGGTCAGTGACACGAAGAAGGCAGCCAGCCAGTTGAACAGGGTGGCGATCGCCATCGCTGTTCCCCGGGTGGCGAGCGGAAAGATCTCGGCCAGCATCACCCACAGCACCGGGCCCCAGGTGGCGGAGAAGGTGTTGGTGAACACCACGAACGCCACCACTGCGATGACGAACAGCGCACTGGAGTGGACCGGGAGGATCAGCGCCGCCGCACCGACAGCGAACAAGCTGGCCGACATGCCTACCAGACCGGCCAGCAGGACGGGTTTGCGGCCTCGCCGGTCCACGACCTTCGCCTGGACGATGAGGGCGATGGTCAGGATGTTCAGCAGCCCATTGAGAAAGCCGAACAGTAACGCGGTGAGTGTGGACACCCCGAAACCGGCGAGCACGCTCGGTACGTACACGATCGTGCCGATTCCGGTGATCTGCTGGAAGATGGCCAGCAGCGCGCCCAGGAACAGCAGCCGGCGCGCCCAGGGCGCGGACAGGCGGGCGCCGGTGCGCATGTCATGCTGCTGCCGTTGCAGTGCCATGATCTCGGTGAACTCTTGCTCGGCCAGGGCGGTATCACCGCGCAGGCCCACCAGGACCGCGCGTGCACGGTCACCTTGTCCCCGCCGTACCAGTGATCGCGGCGTGTCGGGCATGGCGAGCATGCCGACCATCAGCACGACCGCGGGAAACACGCCGATGAGCACCATCCACCGCCAGGAGCCGGTAAAGGCCAGGAGATAGCCGACGGCCGCCGCCAGGGCCGTCCCCACGATGATCATGTACTGGTTCAGGGAAGTGATCACGCCGCGGTCCCGGGCAGGCGCCATCTCGGCCAGGTAAAAGGGCACCACCACCGACGCGATACCGATACCCAATCCCAGGATGAAGCGGAACAGCATCAGCATGGCGACACTCGCAGCTGCGCCGGCCCCCAGAGCTCCGACGGTGAATACCACCCCGGCAGCCAGCAGAACCCGCTGTCGTCCTTGACGATCGGCCACCGGACCACTACCCAAAGCACCCACCATCGCCCCGACCACCGCGATGCTCACCACAGCGCCCTTCAACGAGGGCGTGAGAGGCAGATCGCGCGGGATGAACAAGATCGCGGCCCCGATGATGCCATTGTCATAACCGAACAGCACGGCCGCCAACGCACCCAAGGCATATACCCGTCGCGTGCTCACCCGGGCCCGAAACAAGGACGCAACCATCAGCAGCCTGTGGTTCGGTGGGGAGTCTGTGGTTCTGTGGTGGCCACGTCTGCCATGTGGTGGAGGCTCTGTTCTCGGGCGAGTGCGTGAGCGATCTTCTTGGTGCTTGGGTACAGCTCCCGGTAGAGGGTGTAGAAGCGCTTGTAGACCGCAGCGGACTCGGGGTGCGGCTCGGTGGTGGCCGAGATGGGGTTCCACTGGGTCGCCTCCGGTGAGTCCCCTCTCTCGATGGCACCGATCCCGATAGCGGCGAGCAGCGCATCGCCCAGGCACGCGCCTATGGTCTGGCGCGGCAGCTGCTGCGGGGCGTCCAGCACGTCGGAGACGATCTGTGTCCACAGCCTGCCCCTGGTGCCGCCGCCCACCGCAACCAGGCGGCGGTCCTGCCCGCCAGCGTCGCGCATCGCTTGCAGGTTGTGCCGTACCCCGTAGGCCGTTGCCTCCAGCGCCGCCCGGTAGATGTCCCCCTGGTTGTGGCGCAGGGTCAGCCCGGCCAGTATGCCGCGGGCGTCCGGGTCGAACAGCGGCGTTCGCTCGCCAGCGAAGTAGGGCAACATGAGCAAGCCGTGTGAACCGGGTGGCGACTGCTGGGCTTGCGCGACGAGCGGATCGAACGAGGCTTCCTTGGTGAGCTTGCGGATCCATTCGGTGATCGCGCCCGAGGTCGCCATTCCGGCAGCGAAGTTGTGGGTGCCGGGAAACGTGCCCACAGTGCCCCACAGATCCGGGCTTCGGCGCGGACGGTCCAGCACCTCGACCAGGAACATGGTCGTTCCGTACATCAGCATGACATCGCCGGGCGCCATGACGCCGACGCTGGTGGCCTCCGCCCAGGCGTCGATCGTGCCCGCCACCACAGGCGTACCCGCTGGAATGCCGGTCTCATCGGCGGCGCTGCCGTGCACCTCTCCGACCACATCCGAGGGCCAGCACAGCTCTGGCAGCTCGAGTCCGGGAGCGACGAGCTCGGTCCAGTCCCCGATCCAACGGTGCTCGACTGGGTCGTACATCGGGGTGCACTGGCTCGCCGAGTGATGGTCGAGGACGTAGCTGCCGGTGAGCCGGCGCACGACGAAGCTGCTCGCCATCAGGAAGCGGCGGGTAACTGCCCAGGTTTCAGGTTCATTCGTACGCAACCACGCCAGCTTGGGTCCGACTGCTTGCGAGGTGAGCACCGACCCGCAGCGGTCCAGGATGGTCTCCTTGCCCAGCGCCTGGGTCAGCTTCTCGATCTCCACCCGGGCGCGGGTGTCCACACCATAGAGGATCGCCGGCCGAAGGGGCCGATCTTCGCTGTCCACCGGGAGCAGGCAGGGACCCAGGCCACTGACGCCGACCGCGGCGAGGGGTTCGCGCACCGTCGCCGTGAGTTCCTTGCTGATCGCCGCGAAGTCCGCCCACCACACCGCCTGCGCGTCGTGCTCCACCCAGCCGGGGCGTGGCATGGAGACCTCGTGGGTTCGGGTCGCGGTCGCGACGACGGTGCCGTCGGCGTGTACCAGCACGCCTTTGGAGCTGGCGGTGCCGATGTCGACCCCGAGCAGCAGCGAGCTCATCGAGCCCCGCCGAGCCCGGCCCACTCGATGCCGAGCAGGTGGCACACCGTGCGCAGTTCGGCGACGTGCTCGCCGGGCACAGCATGGATGTGGTTGGCCCCGAACGTGGACAGGAACTCCTCGGCCTCGACCTCCAGCCGAGCGAACGCGTGGGGCCACTCAAACGTCGACTGCCGAGCCAGTGCCTCGTTGGTCGCGGGGTCGTAGGACTCGAATCCGCCGCAGGCAACGTGCATCCGGTACCTCCCCCCGATCCGGGTCAACCGGGCAAAGGTGGCGCGCCCAGGCGCGGCGAAGAACGACACTGAGGCGCCACCGGCGGGGAAGTAGAAAACCTCAGGATAGAAGTGCACCGCGCGCAGGTTCTCCGCCGGATCCTCACTGCGCGCGGCGAACCAAGTGGCGTGCTGCCCGGAGTTGCACAGGTCCCAGATGTCGCGGTCGGCGTGGTAGTGCCGCACGTCGGCGAAGAGCACCGGCGTGCCGGTAAGGCCCTTCAGCAGCTGCATGGTGAGCGCACCGTCCATGTCAGACTCGGTGGCGCATACGTGGGTCTGCTTCGGGCCCTCCCAGTCGTAGGGGTCGTTGAGGAAAGCTTCGGTGATATCCATTGTGGCAAAGTGCGTGGTCAGCTCGGGCTGGCCCTTGATCCCGCAGAAGTCGAGGTTCCACTCGTCGATCAGCTCCCGCACGGCGTGGTAGGAGCGGATCTGACGTTCGAGCAGCTCAGGTGTCAGTTGCTTGCCGTCGTAGTGCACCTCGGCCGCGTGCCGCTCCAGCCATTCCCGGCCGGCGGTCACCCGCGACTGCGGGGCGGCGGCCGAGCGCCGTACGATCTCCCACTGGTCGATCTCCTCGACGTCCACCCCGAACGTGCTCATCCACTGATCGGTATCCGCCACGGCGGTGTACATCCCCATCGGACGGCCGCCGAACCTGCCGAAGGTGCTGCCCGACAGCGCGGACACCGCGGCGGCGGCCCGGACCGTCTCCAAGACGCGGTCCCGCACAGCCGAGTCGGCCACGTCGCCCCACACCCGGGTGTGCTGCCGGCTGACCTGGTCCAGCCCCCCACCGGCCGCCAGCATGCCGACCATTCCGGGGAACTGGGGGTCGATGTTGGAGAACAGCAGCAGCGGACCTGGGGTTGCTGCTGCGGCGAGCATGGAGAAGTGCGGAAATGCCCACACTGCGTAGTTGAAGATGGTGAGGTCGCACCGCGCGTCAGCGACCCGACGCGCCTCGGTGGTGGCCATCGTGTTGGTCCAGATTGGTTCCGCCGCGCGGATGACCTCGTGCCCGGCCTGTTCGAGCGCCTGAGTGATGCGGCGTTCGACGTCCAACGTGAACGCCTTGATGTCGGCGTGGACGAAGTCGCGTCCATCGGAGAACGTCAACAGTCCGACGCGTGCCATATCTGCTCCTGCCTGCTAGGACGATCAGTGTCATCGCGCTGGGTGACGAAGGTATACCCAGCGGCTGCGCGAGGTCCGGCGCTGGCGCGGCAAGTCGCTGCGGAGGTCGCCGAGCTGGCCGGGTTCTCCGAGTCCTACACAGGAGGAGTGGATCACCGCAGCGGCGTTGCGCGACAAGTGCTGCTGGTGAGTACTGCGCGCTGACGGCGCGCGGGTAGCGAGCACACTGGTTGGCGTGAGCCGGCCGTCGCCACGGCATCTTCCGGGCGCAGCGCGCGCCCGGCGCCGGCTGTCGTCGCAAGCCAGGCGGGGTGAGCTGCTCGACGCGGCGCTGCGGGAATTCAGCAGTCGGGGTTACTACCTCACTCAGATGGAACACGTTGCCGCCGCTGCCGGGGTGAGCAAGGCGCTGGTGTACCAGCATTTCCCGAGCAAGGAGGAGCTTTTCGCAGCGGTCACCGAACAGGTTGTGGAGGGCTTTATGGGACGGCTGCCTGAGGTGTTGAGCAAGGCCGGCGACGCGCTCGGCGCCTGGCGCGGCGTGGTCCGGCTGCTCTGTGACCTGGTGACCGAGCGTCCAGAGGCGTGGGCACTGGTCGCGCGGCACCTGGATAACCCTGAGCTCGGCGCGCCGCTGCGCGGGCTGCGCGAGCAGGTCACTGAGGTGTTCGCGACGGTTCTCGCCGGCTACTACGATCCCGAGCCGGGGGGTGCGATGCCCTCCGAGGAGGAGGTGCTTGAGCAGGCACGGCTGATCGTCCCGTTGCTCGTCGGAGCGCTGCAGGGGCTCATGTCCTGGTGGCTGGAGCACCCGGAGGTGCCACGAGCGAAGGTGGAGGCGCGGGCGGTTGATTTCGGGTGGCTGGGCCTGGACCGGATCCGCCGGGGTGAGTGGCTCCCCCTTGCAAGTGACTGACGAGTCAGTTATCTTGGGTGAGCTCGCTTGTCAAGGAGGTCGCAGATGTCCATGACTAGCGCCGTTGACACGACGGCCCAGCGGATCCCCGATCGGGAGGACACCGCGCGGCGGCTGTTGCGGACCTCGGCCAAGCACTCCTATGACCCGGCTACCGAGATTGACTGGGACGCCCCGCTGGCGCCGGACCGCTACTTTATCGCGGCACACCGCAGCTCCCTGTACGGCACGGCCCTGTGGGATCGGATGAGCGAGGAGCAGCGGATCGCGCTGACCAAGCACGAGGTGGCGAGTTTCTACAGCATCGGCATCTGGTTTGAGACGATCCTCATGCAGATGCTCATTCGGCACGTCTATGACCGTCCCAAAGGCAGCGCGCATGCCCGGTATGCGTGGACTGAGATCGCTGACGAGTGTCGGCACTCGGTGATGTTTTCTCGCATGGCGGAGAAGTTCGGGGCCCCGGAGTACGGTCCCGGCGCCGTGGTCCATCACCTCGGACGGTTGTTCAAGACGGTCTCCAACGGCACCCTGACCTTCGGCGCGACGATTTACGTTGAGGAGATTCTCGACGTGTTGCAGCGCGAGCAGATGGTGGACCAGTCGCTGCAGCCGGTGGTCCAGGAAGTGTCTCGGATCCACGTCATCGAAGAGGCACGCCACATCCGCTACGCCCGCGAGGAAACGCTTCGGCAGTGGCCTCGACTGGGTCCGCTGGGTCGGGCGTATAGCCGCTTCATCCTCGCCGTGGTGGTCTACTTCGCCACCACCAGGCTGGTTGACCCCAAGGTGTACGCAGCAGTCGGGCTCGACGTCGACGAGGCCGTCAAAGCGGCTGCCGCGAATCCGTACTGGCGGCAGACCAAGCAGTTCGCCGCCCGCAAGGTTGTAGCGTTCCTCGACGAGGTTGGGCTCATCGCCGGGCCGGGAAAACTGCTCTGGCGCCGGGCCGGAGTGCTCTAGAGCCTGCGCACTACACTCCGCGCCAGCGCCCGGCCAGAGAAGGGGTCGCGCAGTTCAGCATTGTTGCGTTGAGGCTCCGGATCGTTTTCAGTCGCTGTCCTAGTCCCGTCGACTCGGGGTCACCGCACGCTGCTCATCCTTCCCTAGGGGGCGCTTGCGGCCACTACGCTGCCGATCGCTTCCCGCTCCCCCCCATCGGAGTGCAAGGATTGGGGTATTCCCGATCGGAAGCGGAGGGAGTGGCGAACACAATGACTCCAAAGGACAAGATCAACGGCATGGTGAGTCAGGACAACGAGAGGGCTGAGCCGCTCCTCGAGAAGGCTGAGTCGCTCGTCGATAAGGCCAAGGAGAAGGCTGAGTCGCTCCTCGAGAAGATCGAGGAGAAGGCTGAGTCGCTCCTCGAGAAGGCCAGGGACAGCTCCGGCAAGGACCCCACGTTCTGAGACGTAACTATGGTGAGCAGGCACGTTCTGGAGGCAGGGGTCGGTGACCCGGCACCCGGGCCGGGTTGGTCGGTGATCGATACGTGGTGACCGGTTACGCGGTGGCGGGTTCGAGGGTGACTTTGTGCCCGAGGGCTTCGAGTTCGCGGATGAGTCGACGTTTGCGGGCGTCGGGGTGATCGGTGCGGCGGGTGAAGTAGTCGGCGCCCAGGTCGCGGTAAGCGGTGTTCTCGGTGAGCACGTGCCAGATGATGACAATCAGGGTGTGGGCGGTGGCGGTGGCGGCTTTCTTCCCGTGTGGGTGCCGAACCGGTCATCCGCAGCGGTGACCTGCGGCATCGCTGGACGGTGGCCGTCAGGCATGATCGCTCGCCGTGGCGGTACGACTGCTCTATCTCCTCTTCCGGCACCTGATGGCCTGGC
>Ga0213881_10001252_pt1 | contig 12513 bp, 9 predicted proteins | sample BarmaccoBMER_R08_FD_160104 | JGI IMG/M metagenome (GOLD analysis project Ga0213881, IMG submission 160104) | Barbacenia macrantha exposed rock microbial communities from rupestrian grasslands, the National Park of Serra do Cipo, Brazil - ER_R08 ... | reverse complement strand
TCTGGTTATGCTGGCTTGCAGGATTACCCTAGGGCAATTGCAGCTGCTCAGGAGGCTTTAGCGATTGACAGAAGCTTGAAAGTTCAAGATCTAGAGTCTGAGACGTTATTGCAACTCGGCGAACTCTACCGAAAAACAGGACAAACCAACTTGGCAATATCCTTCTATCAAGCGGCATTGGCAACCAATCCTACGCTCGAACTTCCAGGTAGTGGTTCTGCTCCTCGCATAGGGTTGGCTCGCGTTTATCGCAGCTTAAATATGCCGTCAACGGCGATCGCCTATTACAAACAAGCGGTTAGTGGTGTGGAGCAAGTGCGGCGAAAGATTCAGGGACTCCCCCCACAGTTGCAACTGTCCTTTCTGCAAGCTGGTCACAAGGGTGACCGAGCTGTTGATGTTTATCGTGAGTTGGCAGACCTGTTGCTATCCCAGGGGCGAAATTTAGAAGCTCAACAGGTCTTAGAATTGCTGAAGGTGCAGGAGTTGCATGACTATACCCACTCGAGAGGTAAGAGCCCAGAAGTCCCATTGACTGCCACAGAAGAACAGATCCTAAAAGACAATAACCGCTTGATTGCCATAGGACAACAGATTTCTAACTGCTATCAAACGCAATGCAGCCAGCTAAATCAACTTCTCGACCAGCAGAATGCCTTAATCCAGCAGATTAATCAGGGTGAACAGAATGTTGAAAGAGCAGCACGCGAACAAAGTGTTGAAGCAAAAAAGATCCAGACTAACTTAATTGTCTTAGGGCAACAAATTGCTGATTGCCATAAAACTCAATGCCCTCAGCTCAGTCAACTTAACGATCAGCGCGATGCTTTGGTAGAGCAATTTAATCAGAAGATTGAAAGCATTGAGCCAGAAGTGCGCAATCGCCTATCTCAAGACCCGGGATTTCTTGACCCCGAAAAATTCAATCTTCAAGCTGAAAATATTGTTGAGGCCCAACCCGGCACCCTGCTGATTTATCCCTTGGTGCTAGAAGACAAAATTTGGCTATTGTGGGCTTCTCAAGGAGGCATTGTTCAAACCATCGTAGTTCCTGTAAAGCGGTCTCAGCTGAGCGAGACTGTCAAGAGATTTCGGGATTTATTAGGAAGTCCTAGTTCTAACATTGCCGAAGTTAAGGCAACTGCTAAACAACTCTACGACTGGTTGATCAAACCACTCGAACCAGAACTGAAGGCAAACAAAATTCAAAATTTGGTTTTTGCACTAGATGGCGTTACCCGCTACATTCCTATGAGTGCCTTATTTGATGGCGAAAAATACCTGATCGAGAACTATGCTGTGTCGGAGGTCTTATCGGCTAGCTTGACCGACACGAGCGATCGCCTCTCTCTTAGTACACAAAACACCTCTGTGCTGGCGCTAGGACTATCTGATGCGGTTCCTCCTGATTTTGGTCCACTGCCAAATGTACCGACTGAATTAAACGCGATAGTACGACACAAACCTGATACGCATGGAATTTACCCAGGTGATAAGTTCCTCAACCATGACTTTGACTATCAGACACTGCGAGACCACCTATTGGGTCATCAAATTCTGCACATTGCTACTCACGCAGAATTTGTTGAAGGTTCTCCCGAGCAGTCTTTTATTCTGTTGGGTACAGGTAAACATCTACCAATTTCTCAGATTAATGTTTTGCAGGATCTGGGAAATGTGCATCTTGTGGTGTTGTCAGCCTGCAAAACAGCTTTAGGGCACTCTGAGCAGAATGGTGCTGAGATTCCAGCTATCAGTTACTACTTCCTCAACAAGGGAGCCAAAGCAGTGATGGCATCGCTCTGGGAAGTGGACGATCTCAGCACAAGCATTTTGATGCAGCAGTTCTATAGCAATCTAGCTCAGGGAACTAACCAGGTGCCTATTACAAAAGCTACCGCTTTGCGTCAGGCACAGCTCGCACTGCTCCATCCTGAGAGTCGAAGAGGAAGTATAGTAGCCGTAAAGCCTTTACCTGGAGAGTTACAGAAAACTGTTCAAAATTACAGTCATCCCTTTTATTGGGCTCCCTTCATCTTAATTGGCAATAACTTATAACATCTTGTTTGGGAGAATTTGCTGATGTTGCCCATTAAACGTCGTCAGTTTCTACACTTCTCCGCATCTACTCTGACAACTTTTGGTCTCAGTCAACTCAACATTCTACGCCAAGGCAATCGGTACGGTAAAGTCTTGGCTCAAGGCACACCAGGCAGGAAGCTAGCTCTGCTAGTTGGGATCAACGGGTATCAGGCAGCAGATGTAGCAGCACTGAAAGGTTGTATCACTGACACGCAGATGCAGCAGGAGCTTCTGGTTAACCGTTTTGGCTTTAACCCAAAAGACATTTTGATCCTAACTGACCTGACTAAGGAGAAACCAACTCGACAAGTAATCCTCACCGCCTTTGAGGAACATCTAATTAAACAAGCCCAGCCAGGAGATATCGTGGTGTTTCACTTTTCTGGGCATGGCAGTCGAGTGAAAGACATAGATTGCGATGCAGCAGATTGCTTGAACAGTACCTTGGTCCCTTCAGATTACTCCTTACCTGACCGAGAGGGGCAGGTACAGGACATTATGGGGCATACCCTGTTTCTACTCATGAAAGCACTGAAGACAGATAACGTCACAGTAGTTCTTGACAGTTGTTACTCTGGTGGTGGCAAACGGGGCAATGTAATTGTGCGTTCGCGCGAAATTAAGGATTCTCCATTCCGGCCCTTGCCTGCAGAAATCGAGTACCAGCAGCAATGGCTGTCAAAACTCAAGCTTTCGGAGGCAGAGTTCAAGCAACAACGAAAAACTGGAATCGCCAGGGGAGTAGTAATTACCTCAGCCAAGCACAATCAAGAGGCTGCTGATGCGCCGTTTAGCGACTTTTATGCTGGAGCATTTACTTACCTAATGACTCGATATCTCTGGCAGCAAACGTCGAGTGAGTCTGTTAGTAGCGCGATCGCTAATATTGGTCGTAGCACTACATCAACCTCCAGTAATGTCGGAAATATTCAGGAACCAGAATTTGAATCCAAGCTCTCACCAAACAATGAGCAGTCGCCTATCTACTTTGTCAATCGTCAGACACCCTCAGCAGAAGCTGTTGTTACTGAGGTGACAGGTAAGCAGATAAAATTCTGGCTAGGCGGGGTAGATTCACAGAGCTTGTCAGCCTTTGAGCAGGACGCAATTTTTACCTGGATAGATGTGAATGGTCACGAACAAGGACTAGTACAGCTTGACTCCCGTACAGGTTTAGTTGGGCAAGGCAGACTAATCAAAGCTTATTCTCTCAAACCCTTTCTAACAGGCGCACTTTTACAAGAGCGCGTGCGTGGCATCCCTAGTAATTTAACTTTACGCATTGGTCTAGACCCATCCCTTGGGAAGAGTACTGAGCAAGCGAAACAGGCATTACAAGCAATCAAGCGGATCGAACCTTTACCCCTCCAGCAGGAAGAAGTTCAATACATTTTGGGTCGCATCACTGATACCTATCGTCGCATTTTGCAGCAAAACAAGGTGCATGAACTACCAGAGATTGGCAGTGTAGGTCTATTTTTACCCAATCTCACCTCTATTGTGCCGGGCTCCTTTGGTAAGGCTGAAGAAACAGTAACTGATGGAGTTAAGCGCTTGCAAGCCAAACTCAAGTCACTGCTGGCAGCTCACATTGTCAAGCTAGTTCTTAATCCCGGTTCATCTAAGTTGAAGGTAGCAGCTTCCCTAATGCTGATGAATAACACTAGTGCAATTGTTGCCCAATCCTTCACTGTACGCGGTGGCGGAAGCAATCAAGCAATTAATCAACCAACTCCCATCCCTGCTACCAACTCCAAACAGCTGCACCTAGGGCAGAAGATTCAGTTTCAAATTCAGAATAATGAAGACCATAACCTTTATGTCAGCGTATTAGTTATCAACCCTGATGGCGAGATCGATGTCATCTTTCCCAATAATTGGACAGCGGCAGAAGATGCGACGCTGATAGGGGCAGGGCAATTGCTTCGTATTCCTGACTCTAAAGATAGCTTTACACTTTCTATTGAAGCTACTGGTATCGGAGAAGCTTTGATTCTTGCCAGTCGCACTCCTCTGCGAAAAGCACTCAAAGCCCTACAGACAACAGCATCGGGCAGAGGTTTGGATAGAGGACCAGTGCCTTTAGACGAGGAACCAATAGCGGTCATGAGTACTTTACTAGACGATTTGAATGAGAATCGCAGTTTGATTGGTGTAGAACCTAAACCGGGAGTATACGGAGTTGATACAAGCCAATTAGCAGCACTATCAATCACTTTTGAAGTTATCGAATAATATGTCTTGTTCCTTGTTGATGGGTTAGATAACTAGCAGAGGTTTGGGCCAACGCTCTCTGAAGAAACACATTACATGGTAGTAAACTGAGTAACAAGCTCAAAGCCAAAAGTTTGAGTCTTTTTCTGGTTGTGTCGCAAAAACAGGGAAGTGGTAAGGTGGGAAAGCTGAAAACTTCCGCTTGCCTTTCCCATGTCTGCTGCCTCTCTATTCAAATGGCGACACTTTCTGCCTGATGTCATTTTGCTCAACGTTCGTTGGTACTGTCGCTATGCCTTGAGCTACCGAGATTTAGAAGAAATGATGGCGGAACGAGGAATTGAAGTGGACCATGCGACAATTAACCGTGTGCCAAACGCGATGCACTAGCAGCAGAGCGGTTTTTGCGGAAAACTCTCAGTGCTTCTCACACTCAAGAACCCAGGGTGATCAACGTAGATAAGAATGCTGCTTATCCGCCCGCTGTTGATGAACTAAAAGCTGAGGAACAGCTTCCCAAAACTACAGAATTCCGGCAAGTCAAGTATTTGAACAACCGGGTGGAGCAGGACCACAGATTTATCAAGCGACTGACCAAACCGGGAATGGGATTTGGTTCGTTCAACACAGCTCTGGCGTTCCTTAAGAGGATTTGAGGCCATGAATATGCTTCGTAAAGGTCAAGTTCAAGCTGTTAAAAAAGGCGATGTCCGAGCCTCAATAGAATTCGTGTCTCAACTTTTTGGAATTGCACAATAAGTCACAGGGAATAAGATGGATTCCCTGTTCTCAAACCGTTTTTGCGACAGAACCGTTTTTCCCAAAGCCCCTCCAAACCTAGTTTTTTCCATCTATGCAAGACTTCAAAGCACCGTTTGGGCAGTCCAATCAAAATGAGCCGCTATTTTCTCTACGTACCAGCCATCTGCATTCAATCTGATCACTTCGGCTCGGTCTTTCACTTTCTGGGGTACATCTGCTGCTCTGAGTTTGAACAGAATCTGATCTTGCTCCTTAGCGGGACTTTGTAACAAATAGAGGAAAAAATGAGCTAAGATGCTGACACTGAAACAAATTTACGTCAGTCTCGACAGGAGCAACGTAAGGTGAAAGATCAAGTACCAGCAGCAATGCCTCAGTGCTTTGAGAACTGGTGTCGTCGGTTCGACGACGTCTTCTCGCGTCAGAAGCAGCGGCAGGAATTCCGTGTTGATCTAGGCGGACTGCTAGGTGAGAGTCAGCGCAAGAACTTGAGCCAACTAAGCACAAATACGGTAGATGGCTCCTACAACAGCCTCAGGCACTTTCTTAACCATGCCCCTTGGGATGAAGTCAGGCTAAATAATCGGCGGTTGGAGGTGATGCACCAATGTCGTCAAACGACTCCGAGCAAAGGCTTTACCTTGATTGTAGATGACTCAGGACATCGCAAAAGCGGTACGGCTACTGATGGGATAGGACGGCAATACATTGGAGAGATTGGCAAGACTGACAATGGTATCGTGCTGCTGACTACCTACTTGCATGATGGAGTGCGAAGGCTGCCATTAGATGTTGCACTCTATCAACACGCAAGTTCATTGGAGCAAGGAAAGGCAGACCCCAACTTCAAGAAAAAGCCTGACCTGGCTCTAGACCTAGTTGACCAATGTCTGAAGCGCGGTTATCGACCGGGTGTGACGGTGGTTGATGCAGGTTATGGGAATAATACGCCTTTTCTCAAGCAGTTGGAGTCGAGAAACCTAACTTACGTAGCAGCAATCGCTAAAAACCGCCAGGTGAGTGTTCAAACCTCAGGTGATGAGTCGGCTCATAAGCAGGGCTTAGAAGCCGTTGCTCAAACCTTGGCAGCGGAACAGTTCACAGCTGTACAACTCAACCTTGAGCAACCTCGAACAGTCTGGGTGGCGGTGTTGCCAGTTCACATGCCGAAGCTCGAAGGCACTCGTTGGGTAGCGATTCAACTCAATGCCTCCAGTTTCGAGCAAGCGACAGAGGTGGATTACTTTCTCACTAATGCCTCTGACAATCAAGTCAGCGCCACTTGGGTAGCTCAAACCTATTCGGCTCGTAACTGGGTGGAGGTCTTCTATCGAGAAGCCAAGGGCTGGTTGGGTTTGAGCGAGTATCAAGTTCGGGATGCTGTGAGTATGAAACGTCATTGGGTTTTAGTATTCACCGCTTACACCTTTATCCTCTGGCATCAGTTGACTGGAGGATTTCGCAGACGTTGGGCAACCAAACCCTTACAAACCTTTGCCGAAGCATTGGAGGCATTCCGTACAGCAGTCGAATTTCGTTTGGTGCGTTGGCTTAATGAGCATCTCGATGTATTTGCTTCTCACAGAGCTATGTCCGGCTACATTTGGGCTTAGAAAGTTTTGAAGTCCCATTAGTTAGAAATACCCTCAAACGGCTACCCATCTCGATTCCCTTCTTCGTCTCGCGCCAGTCATTTACTTATCTTCACATAGTTTGGTTCTTTCACCTCGTTCTACTTATCCCGATTAGCATCTGTTGTTTATTCGTGTTGCTGAGGATCATCCGAAGGTGGATGCCATCCAGCTTGAACCCACAACGCACGGGCTTCTTGAATCGAACGTTCGCCTTCATATCGCTCATCATTTACATCAAGCCGGGTACAAGTTGCCCGACCGATTGACGTTGTTCCAATAATAATTATCCCGTCCGCACTCCAGATGAAATGATCAGCCCACTGCTGTTGACGGGGATTAAACAAAGGTGAGATTGAGGACGTTTCGGCATCCTGACCTACAATGAAATTATATCGGCGCTGGTTACATCGGCTGCAAGCCAATGCCAAATTATCTAGCTCATCTGACCCACCCAGAGATCTCGGCTGAATATGATCGATTGTGAAGCGAGATGTGCTGATTCTCTCGGGAAAATGGCAATATTCACATAAGAAATTTGCCCGCTTTCGTACCAGTTGCCGAGTTAGCTCACTCACGCTCATGCTTGAGCCGCTAAGAGGGAGTTGAGGTAGGTAAAGATGCGATCGAGTTCTCCCACAGCATCCAGTTCAGCTATCTCATCTGGAGTTAGTGTTCCCGTCTTGTTCTTTTCCAGCAAGTCTTCAAGTCGGGATTGCAACTCATCAGTAAACTTGAACAAGCGCAGATTATCAACCTTCTCAACCTTGATGCCTGTTTCTAGTAAAGATTGAGGAGTAATCACTACTTGAATCATAATTTGCCATCCTGGTCATGGCGGATAAAACGATTTTAAGCTAGAAACGGACTGATAGGTGGAGATGGGTCCAACAATCCTATTTGCTCAGACGGTTGTTTTGGTTCCGTCGCAAAAACGGTTTGAGAACAGGGAATCCATCTTATTCCCTGTGACTTATTGTGCAATTCCAAAAAGTTGAGAACAGATGGGCAAAGGAGTGTCCCGTTTGCATTCGATATGGGTGGATGGAGGCTTTGACGGAGAGCCATTTAGTGGTGGGAGAATCGGTGCTAGGGTTTAGCAATCAATTGCCTGAGCAGTGTTATAATATGTACATTGTTGAGATGTAGTAGTTAGCAAGGTCACCAGATCCGCTTGAATAGAAACCCTACGGGAGAAAAATATCCGTATAGCTAGGGAAGCCCTTAAAAGAGCTAGATTCTTGAGACAGGCGAGAAGAGAGCTTGGTGTGAACGGGATTTGTCATCATATTGAAGACGTAGACGGAGACTGGTTAGAAAACTGGTCTGACCCTGATAAGGTATCGGTGAATCCCAAAGTTTCTGATGCTAACTTGCCTGTGTAAGCATGCGAAAAAGTGACCTTTAGTTTTTTTATGGAATGTTGGAAAGTCCTTCCTCTCTTGTAAGTTAAGCTGGAGCAGTCTGTAGAGACATTATTGAGGATGAGCGCATCCTCATTAGTGCTGAATTTCGTTTGGTACTGGATCGTAGCCGCCAGGATGAAAGGGATGGCAACGCAGCACCCGTCGCAGCGCCAGCCAGCCTCCTTGCCACATACCAAATCGCTCTATTGCCTCTAAAGCATATTGCGAGCAGGTCGGTTGATAGCGGCATGTTGGTGGAAACAAGGGCGAAATCAATACTCGATAGCCTCGAATTAGCAAAATTATGAGTCTTTTCATCCTGTTACCGAATTTAGCTAAAGTGATAAAGAAGTTGTATTTACGGCTGAAACCGAATCCTTGCTTAACTCTGCGTTTTGGTTGGAATCATCTCCATCTCTCTGGCTCCAAGTTGCCGTTGTTGCAGCTTGGGTAGGTACACTTTTATTCCTAGCAGCCAAGCTGAATCGCTATCTCAATCCCGATCCAGAAGTTGTAAGGAAGGTAGTTCACATTGGTACTGGTAATGTCATTTTGCTTGCCTGGTGGCTTTCCATACCCGCGAGTGTTGGCATTGGGGCTGCAATTTTAGCTAGTTTAGTCACTTTTTTATCGTACCGATTCCCGCTCCTTCCTGGCATCAATAGTGTGGGACGCAAAAGCTGGGGAACATTTTTCTACGCTGTCAGCATCGGGCTTTTGATTGCCTGGTTTTGGCCTCTGCAACAACCACAATATGCTGCACTAGGAATTCTGGTGATGGCATGGGGAGATGGATTGGCAGCCGTGATTGGTCAGCGCTTTGGTCAACACCGTTACGAACTCTGGGGAATGCAAAAAAGCTGGGAAGGTTCTATAACAATGGGTTTAGTCAGTTTCTTCGTTAGCAGTCTGCTGCTCTTGGGCGTGCAGGGCAATGTCTGGCAAACCTGGGTTGTGTCACTGGCAGTTGCTTTGGTTGCTACAGCCTTAGAAGCTTTCTCAAAGTTTGGCATTGATAATCTGACGGTTCCTTTGGGTAGTGCCGCAGTGGGCTTTGTCTTGACTCAGGTTCTGCCACTGGGATAGAGGGCAGGGAAGCAAGTCAAAGTTCGTCTTTTTTTGTTAAGCTCGTTAAAGATCTCTATCTTAAGATAGAGCTACTTCTATATAAACCACTCCTAGCGACAGATTCTTAATGAGCTTTTTCAACTCCTCTGAACCACTCTTACGCGACAAGCAACAAGAACTTGATTTTCAAGATCTCCAAGGACTTTGGCGTTTTAGATGCAAAATCGGAAACGTTACGCTCTTTTCAAGATTCTATAGCCGAATCGATCAGACATTTGTTCTTTGGGGTCTAATCTCATCTAGTATTTTCGTCACCGCTCAGTTTCTACCTGTTAGCTGGACTACGCAAGCGATTTTGTGGTCAGCACTGACCCTTGTCGGTACAGCTAGTATGGTTGCCCTTACTTGGTATTGGGTTAGCGTGGAGCGCTTGCGCTGGGTTATCTACTGCTGGGTGATATTAATGCTATTTGGTCTTGTTCTTACTGACCTAGGCATTTTCTTAAGCTGGGGAGAAGTCTTAATGCGCTTATGTCCCTTGTGGCTGGCTTTAAGCGCATTAGGCTACCTATTTACGGGTTTAGGGATGCGATCACGTACTTTCATCTTTGTAGGGGTGATTCACCTACTAGGCATCGCTATCTTACCCTATGTAGCTGCTTGGTGTTTTCTCACCACTGGCCTGATCATGACTGCAACTTTACTGCCGTTGGCTGAATGGCAATGGGATATGCGCCCTCCCATTAACTACGCTTACTTAACGGCAGAACAGAAGCAATTCAATTGTAAGCAACACCAACTGCGCCAGGTAGTTAGCTAGCTCTAATGCAAGCAGCATTAACTGCGTTAGGTGGCTAGCTAGACCTACTGATCAGCTGGGACCTAATAAACGTAAATTGCCCCTGTTTTGTTAATATCAAGGACATGAGCATCTCCATTTGGAGCTGACACAACAGTGACATTGATAGCATTGTTAGTGGCAGAAGTCTCGAACTTTAACCCACTTCCATTCTTTCCCCCAATAGCCTGGGATGATGATGATGGTTCATAAATAGCAATATTGGCAGGTAGAGAAATCTGCTTGATTTGTATGCTACCCCCTACAGGTAAGTTTTGCTCTCCACGCCCATCCAGGAAGTTGTACTTTAAAGGAGCTTGGGTTTGGTTTACCAACGTAACTGAAATCGGACCATGTGGATCTACTCTGGCAATGGGTTGCCAGAAGCCAGGTTGATAGGTACTTGCTGGTGGGTTCTGCTGGGGATAAGTACTGGCTGGTGGGGTCTGGGCTAGGGCTGCACCAGTCAAGCTAACGATGAGCGAAACTACTCCTCCTGTGAACCACAAGCCTTTTCTCCAAATCTGCTGCATGCCTTGTCTCTCGCTTAAAGATTAATAAATGTGACCCTCTGAGGAAGGAAAAGCTTGTGGCATTTTGCCATATTTTGGGACTAACTGTCTACCAATCTTTGTCTTGCTGGTGTCTAGAAAAATCGCCATCAAAGGGCTGCACCCCAATAGCGGGGTAGGCATCATCTCTGGGACTAAAGATGCGCGTCACTGCTTCTGACAGATATTGGACAATACCATCAAACATCTTGTAGATACTCATATGACAGTACTCTTGTTTAGCTTCAAACAGTTTGGTTCAGTCATTTTTATTATGATTAATTCCTTTGTCATTTACCTATAATTGCAATACTTATTTGATTATGTTTGCAATAGTTTAGATTGTTTTGATTCCAAACTACTCTCATCAAAAATGGTGTTTTTGAATACAACTACTATTAAAGAATGTTACATAATCAGTTGGTAAGCTAGAATAGCCCCAAAATCAAAGCACCTGACGTTGATGGCTGAACCCAATTGAGAAATGAGCCAGATAGTTTTTGGTGATTTATACTATAATTGAGCAAATGATCTAGCTGAGGTTGCCCACAAGATGACAACTTCCACTGACTCGGACTGTCTGTCCTCTCACAATTCTCAAGGAGAGAGTCAATCACCAGATCGGGCATTAACCGTTACGCCTGAGGATTACAGCCTGCTAACTGACCTTTACGAATTAACGATGGCGGCTTGCTATACAGGTGAAGGTTTAGAGCAAAGAAGGGCGAGCTTCGAGCTATCTGTGCGACGGTTGCCAGATGGCTTTGGCTATTTGATTGCGATGGGGCTAGCGCAGGCACTGGAATATCTAGAAAAGTTCCGTTTTAGCTCAGCCCAACTGTCAGCTTTGCAGGCAACGAAAATTTTTGCTAACGTCCCTGAGCGGTTCTGGAAGTTGTTAGCTGAGGCTCGTTTTACTGGTGATGTTTGGGCAGTTCCAGAAGGGACAGCAGTTTTTGCAAAAGAGCCGCTACTACGTGTGGAAGCACCTCTCTGGCAAGCCCAGCTGGTGGAAACTTACTTGCTGAACGCGTTGAACTATCAAACGCTGGTTGCTACAAGGGCAGCGCGGTTGCGAGATGTGGCAGGACAGAGAGCGATCTTGATGGATTTCGGCACTCGTCGCGCGTTTAGTCCGCAAGCATCTTTGTGGGCAGCTCGGGCAGCGTTGGCTGCTGGGTTAGATTCAACTTCTAACGTCCTAGCAGCTCTCCAGCTTGGTCGCAAACCCAGCGGGACTATGGCTCATGCTTTGGTCATGGCGATCGCTGCTACCCAAGGTAGTGAGGCAGAGGCGTTTACAGCATTTCATCGCTACTTTCCCAATGGAACGTTGTTGATTGATACATATGACACGATTGCTGCGGCTGAGGCGTTAGCGGAACGCTTAGCGAAAGGAGAAATAGAATTAGCTGGAGTCCGGCTGGATTCAGGCGATCTGGTGACGTTGTCCCAGCAGGTGCGTTCTCTGCTGCCAGGTGTGTCTATCTTTGCGAGTGGGGATCTAGATGAGTGGGAAATAGCCAAACTGCTCAGAGCTGGTGCTTGTATTGATGGCTATGGGCTAGGGACGCGACTGGTGACGGGAGCGCCAGTGAATGGTGTCTATAAATTGGTTGAGATTGATGGTATCCCTGTGATGAAGGAATCGAGCGGCAAGATAACTTATCCTGGTCGCAAGCAGATTTTTCGCTCTCTTGAAGGAGGTCAGTTGAAGCGAGACAGGTTGGGTTTAGTCTCAGAAAGCCCGGAGCAAGAGATGCCGTTGTTGCAGGTGGTGATGAAGCAGGGGCAGCGGATATATGAGCCTGAAACTCTGGAGGAGATTCGGGTGCGGACTGCTGCTTCGGTTGCTGCTCTGCCATCCCAGACTCGCCAGATAGATGAGCCGATGCCTCTGTTGGTAGATGTTTCTGGGGCACTGATGGAGTTGACGGAGCAAACACGGAAGGGAAATGAAC
>Ga0213881_10001251_pt1 | contig 12527 bp, 20 predicted proteins | sample BarmaccoBMER_R08_FD_160104 | JGI IMG/M metagenome (GOLD analysis project Ga0213881, IMG submission 160104) | Barbacenia macrantha exposed rock microbial communities from rupestrian grasslands, the National Park of Serra do Cipo, Brazil - ER_R08 ... | reverse complement strand
CATCAGCACTGTGTCTGGTTGTATTACCGCTTCCGCGAGGTCGAGGAGATGATGCTAGACGCGGGATCGTGGTCTCCCACGAGACGGTGCGGCAGTGGTGCTTGAAATTCGGCCAGACCTAGGCCAACGGCTTGTGCCGTCACCGGGCTCGTCCGGGGACAAGTGGACCTCGACGAAGTGTTCATCAAAATCGCGGGCAAGACAACTATCTGTGGCGGGCGGTGGGCCAGCACGGGAACGTGCTGGACATTCTGGTCACCTCCCGCCGCGACGCCACGGTCGCGACCAGGTTCTTCCGCAAACTACTGAAGAACCTGGAATACGTGCCCAGGGTGCTGGTCACCGACAAACTAGCCAGCTATGGCGCGGCACGACGCCGGCTAACGCCCGGGGTGGAACACCGCCAGTCGAAGTATCTGAATAACCGGGCCGAGAACTACCACCAACCGACCCGACACCGCGAACGAGCCATGAAACGGTTGACCTCACCCGGACACGCCCAACGGTTCTTGTCCGCGTTCAGTGGCATCTCCCCGGACTTCCGGCCCCATCGTCACCGGCTTGGTGCCAGCGAGTACCGGCGCGAGATGGACACCCGATTTAGGAGCTGGTACCAGATCACTGGCACGGCCACGGCCGCCTGACGCGGGCCTCGCCGATCGACCCGGCCGATCCAACCATGCCAATGCCGCGATGCAGACTCCAGTAAGTTGACGATGCCCACGGGATGGTTTTCTGGTATGTGCAGGTATTGAGGTGGGGATTTGGTGGTGATGGTATCAGTCACCGCAGTCGTGGCTCTTGAGGGTGAGAACCGGTTTAGTAGGGTCGGGGGGGTCCATAGGATCGCAGCGCACGCACCGTGGGTTGTGGTGATCGGTGGCGATGTCCGATGATCTGTTGGTAAGCGCGTGGGGGCGGTATGAGTCCTTGGCCGACGTTTTTGTCACCGTGCTGTTGTGCGGCATTCGATTTGCCGTCGTTGGCATGTGTTGTCGGGAAGTGTTGGATTGTTCAGAGATCTCATCATTGAACTTATCGGTGAAAGGGTTGTGCACCATGGAAGGGGATCGTGTGGCCATGCAGGTTTCAGCGTCGTTTGGCAATAAGGATATCTCCAACACCGCAGCTGTGACCACTGAGTACCTAGGTTTCGTGGGTTGTCCCGAGTGTTCGATGATTGCCAGTGCGCGGTGGGGTGGTTGCCTGGACAGCACGGAGGGCCCTGTCGAGCAGGTGCGGATCACTTGCGTGAACCGGCACTGGTTTTTCATGTCGGCGGACACGTTCACCGAGCGTTAGCAGAATCACTCAGGGCGGGATCGGGTGTCTGCGTTTGCGGACTGCCGCCAGCGGTGAGCGGTGACCATAAGAAGATTGACCGAATACATTGTGGCCATCTGAGTGGCCCTGTGCTATAGCGGCGTGGCCGTGTGCGCTTTTTGATACCGGTCAGGGTCTTGAAAGAATTCCTGAAATTTCGTTGGCGTAGGTGTGGGTTGCGTTGTTATCACCGTTTAGCTTTTGTGCATGGGTCAGGGTTTTCTGGGCGTGCCGGTAGGGGTTTTCCGCTTTAAATATTGACGGGGGTGCTGTTTAGTGCAGGGTTACGGGGAGCGCTGTCAGGCCGTTGACGAGCATGCTGGGGCGCCAGGTTAGTTGGTTGGTGGGCACGGCCAGGCGTAGTCGGGGAAAGCGGGTTAGGAGGCTGCTGAGGGCGATGCGGGCTTCTAGTCGGGTTAGGGGTGCGCCGAGACAGTGGTGGATACCGTGACCAAACGCCAGGTGGGAGTGGTCAGCGCGGGTGAGGTCTAGTGCCTGGGGCTGGGCGGTGCAGGCCGGGTGGCGGTTGGCGGCCAGCAGGCCCGGGACGACGATTTCGCCGGCGGGGATGGTGGTGTCACCAATGTCGATGGGTTCGGTGCTGCGGCGTAGGTGGCTTATTTGCAGGGGGCCATCAAAGCGGAGCAATTCTTCGATGGCAGTGTTGAGGTGGTGGGGTTGGGTCTGGAGTAGTGCCCATTGCTGGGGGTGGGTGAGCAGGGCGTGGACTGCGTTGCCGATGAGGTTGGCGGTGGTCTCGTGGCCGGCGATCAGCAGTAAACAGGCCATCGAGGTCAGCTCGTCTTCGGTGAGCTGATCCTGGCCCTCGCGCACCGCCAACAGCGCAGACAGCAGGTCATCGGCGGGAGTGTCGCGTTTGATCTGCAGCAGGTTTCGTAGGTAGTGCACCAGCGCGCTGGCAGCGCAGCAGTACGCCTGCGGTTCGGCCAGGGCACCGGTGGTCAGTGTGGTCGACCAGTCGTGAAACTGGACGTGATCATCGGTGGGCACGCCAAGCAGTTCGCAGATCACGGTAATGGGCAGTGGGTAGCCCAACGAGGCGAGCAAGTCGGTGGATGTCTGGGTGGCTATGGCGTCGAGCAGCGCGTTGGTGATCTGCTGGATACGCGGGGTGAGTTGCTCGATGCGTCGGCGGGTGAACGCTGCGGTGACCAGCCGACGCAGCCGGGTGTGTTCGGGCGGGTTGTGGTTGAGCATGTGACTGGTGAGCCCGGCGAACACTTCAGGCGATAGCCGTTCCCGATAGAGGTTTGCCTGCGCGGCCTCGCGGGTGACCAGCCGGGGATCGTGCAGGGCCTGACGCAGTTCGTGGTAGCCGGTGATCAACCAGGCTCGCTGTCCGGTGGGCAACATGATCCGGTGGACGGGGGCCGTTGCCGCCATCTCGGCGTAGGCGGCGTGGCGTTGTGACCCGTCAGTAAGGGCAAACGGAGCCTGAGCCAGGGAGATGGACGGTGTCTTCGTCAAGCAGTCGTTCATGGCGTCGGTCTCCTCGGATAACGAACCCCTGGCGGCCAGTAACGTCACCGCACTTATGAAGAGCCCCCGGCCCACCTCCTGATACCGCGACCCACACACCCGGTCAGGGGACATTCTTACCAGGCCGGCCCTGCGGGAGTTGAGCACAGTGACTGTGCCTGACTGGGTCGCCGCACCCCCAGGATGCTATTTCGCCGCCTGCGACCACCCGGATGCAGTGACGTTGCCGTCGCACGAGCTACGCGCGACGTGCGTGGGCCCGTCGATCACCCAGCGACCATGAGCCCGTGGTGACTGGGTGGCTGAATATGGTGCGCCGCATTGGTTGCGGCTCACCGCGAAGGTTGTTGATCAATCCACGCCAGCATCATCGGTGGGAAGCAACGCGCAGATCGGTCGCTGTTTCGGTGTCACCCATGATGGGCGTGTGCATTGGCGCACCGCCTGGATGACAACCGGCGAAGGCCCACGACTCTGCTCGGAGACGCGAGTGGTCGGGCGTGCTGACGTTTCAGCTAAAGCCACCGAGAGGCATCGACGCACCCGGACAGTGATCTCAGCGACAGATCGTGGGTGCGGGGGGAGGGGAGTTCTGCGTGCGGGGCTGGGCCTCACGCTAGTCCCCGTGGGGTCTCGCCGCAGGTCTGCTGGAGGTGCGCCGGCTTGGGCTTGGGCAGGAAGGTGGGTCGGTGTGATGAGCTGTGCATGGTTTGAAAGCCGACGAGCAGGGCATCGAGGCCGGCTTCGAACCGTCCGGCCTGGTGGACGCCGTTGAGATGGTCCAGGACGGTGATGACCGACGGGATCTGGTCGGGGGGCAGCGCGGAGAACTGCCGGGGCTCGATCTGCCCCATCTGGTGGTAGCCCACGGTGTAGGTGAACAAGGCAAAAAAAGCGTCCGCGGCATCAGCCGGACAGAATCCGGCCCGCAGCAACAGCCCCAGCCCTCGCTCCATGATCCGCAGTCCGTGCGGGCCAATCCTGACTCGACTGCTGTACAGCCGGGCCAAAGCGGGGTGCGCGGTGAGCACCTGGTGGTAACTGCACACCAATGCGCGCATCTGCATAGCCCAGTCCCCGGCCGGGGCGGAGAAATCAATTTCGCCGAGGACGAGGTCGAGCATGAGGTCGAGTAGTTCTTCTTTGTCCTGGACATGGTTGTACAGCGCCATCGGGGAGACCTGGAGTTCGGTGGCCAGCGAGCGCATGGTCAGCGTGTCCAAACCGTGTTCGTCGACCAGGCGCAGCGCCGTGCGCACGACCCGAGGCCGGGTCAACGGGGGCCGGGGCGTCTCGTCTTGACTCGGGTCGACTCCGATCCAGTTCGGCTGGTCACCCCGGACACGCGATTTTTTTGGCTGGTCGCTCCCGGTCATCCTGGCCTCTCTCCGCCGCCTGGGTATACAGCGTACACCATACACGTGTGAGTGACGTCCCCTCATTGACGCCGTACGCGTCTACGTACATCGTATATTTACTTATCGTTGTACGTCTTGGAGTTGTGATGTCAGCGAGTTGCACCACACCACTTCAACCAGCCCCACCGTGCCCGACACCCCATCCGGACGCTTCGGCGCCACCAAACACCGTCGCGTCACCACGCAGAGCCACCACCCCAGCGCCCAGACCACAGACCACAGCCAAGACCCGACTTGGGCCTGCCCACAGTCACCCGCATGACCCCCCGCATCCAAACCACACCCGACACCCCCAGCCACACCACCAGTCCGACCCGCACCCGCAGGCAGCCCACGACACATCCCCCACCGCCACCGACAACGCCACCGCCCTGCTAGAGCCCGCCGAGCTGGTGCACCACGCCGCACGCGGCGACCCAGCAGCATGGCAAGAAATCATGCGCCGCTACAGCCGCCTCGTCGCCGCCAAGGTCCGCGCGTTTCGACTCCAAGACGCCGACGCCCTCGACGCCATCCAAACCACCTGGCTACGACTAGCCGAAAACCTTCACCGCATCCAACAGCCCGAGCACCTCGGAGGCTGGCTAGCCACCACCGCCACCCGAGAATGCCTACACATCCTGCGCCACGCCCAGCGCAGCACCACCGTGGCCGACGACACCATCGACACCCTCACCGAACCCAGCGCAAACCCTGAACAACACGTCATCAACGCCCAGACCACACAGACACTGCGCACACTGATCGCCGAGCTACCACCGCGGCGACGACGACTGCTGCGAGCACTATTCACCGACCACCCCCCGTCCTACGCCGAACTGTCCCGCACCACCGGAATCCCCCCCGGCAGCATCGGCCCCACCCGCAACCGAGCCCTGCGCCAACTCCGCCAAATGCTCCACGACCACGGACTCCTCCCCCCAACCGAACAATAAAACCACCACCGGGCGCCTTATTACGACAACCCACCACCGGCTCACCCCACGACCCCCACCCCCCACAACACACATCATCGCCGGCCAAACCGAGCTCACAGCAATGATGCGTGCCAAACCTCGAAAGTGCTCCGATGTCGCCGCCTTCTCCTTAATTACGCAGGCGGTTACCTCAAACACACTCAGGCAACATTACCTGATCCGCAATATACTCCGCTCATCGGTCACGGTAGTCAAAAGTGACGCCGCAGCACCGGATCGCTTCTCCACTGCCCTGTGACGACAACGCACTGCGATCAACACCCGTAACAAGGATCGGCGAGAACAGTTGGCAACAGTGAGGTACACACCATAGTACCTTTTCCAGGTAGAACAGCATCGTGGCGAGGGATCGAGCGGGCGCACTGCCGCGGGTGTCACGCCACCTTCGACGAAGAGATTTTATTCGATGCTCATCGACTGACCGGGACCTGCGTGCCAGCTCGCTGGCTGGATTTGGTTGCCGTGAGCGATGTGTGGTGTCGCTTGCTCGCCAGCCAACAGACCGTGGGTCAACTCACCATAACGACGGCTACCTTAAAAGCCAGCACAATGAACATCCTCGCCATGATGATTTATCCGGGGACACGGTGGCGGCGAGGGCTCGGGTCGGCAACCGCGCGCGGTAAGACCGCTTATTGCCTAGGGCAGGAGGTCGTCACGACCCTGCCGATGGGCCAGTTGGCGTGAGTCACGACTGATTGAGGGGCCACGACGTCGCCTGGGGTAAGGCAACAAGTGTAGCAACGGACGGGCTGAACGTCGCAAAGCTGTGCCCCAGGTTTGCGGTGTGTTCTCGACCACCAGGTGGGTCGGATATTGCCGCGCGTCACTGTTTCGGTTCATTCCGGTGGCCTTTCCGGTGCGCGGCGGTCGTGAGGTGGGGTTTCGGTGGGTGCAATTCGGGCATGCGCGAGCAGCACCACTCGCTTGCGGGTGGCCGGCGCCAAGGAGTGATTGTGCCTGCCGAATTTTGCGCTCGCGATGCTCGCGCTGGCCACTGACTCGATAGGCGGCTCGACGGGCACGAAAAGAGGCGGTGGCGCTTCCATATGGCACCAGAGGCAGCGCCACCGCAGGGACCGGCCGCGGTATTCCTCCCCCGAACCCGATCCTGGGTTCTAGGCCGGCCACCGGAACCGGTCAGGCCGTAGCCCACCGGCAAGTGTTCAGACCAGTTCGCGAGCACCGAAGGAAGCACTCGCAGCCAGCGTGGTGGCATCAGGGGCGCTGCGCCGCGACGGCCGAGGTCTCGGCCCACCCACAGCTTGGGCATTCGATCTTCTCTTTCCTCCCCGACCCCAACCAGCAAGCACAGGAAAGAGGCCGATCACCAGCCGGTAAATACACCACGCCCAACCCCGCCCGGGTGAACTGCGGCAAGTGCACTGCTGTTACGACCGTCCAGACGACAGGATTTGAACCTGCGACCCCCAGAAGCGCGTAACTCGAGGCTCTGGCCGTCGATCTGCGCGATAACCGGCTGTCGAATGGTGCTGCTGGTGCTGGATTGTCGTCTGCGTTGTCGTCACTGCTGTCGTCAGCTCGCCGGTGGGTGGGCCTTGTCCGGATCGGCGTGATCGTGCGGCATGGGATTGGGTGGGCGGCGGCCAGCTGACAAGTTGAGGCTCCTGTTGAGCCGGCAGGAGCGGTAGGGCCTGCCGAAGGCGGCCACGTGCTGGAGGACTTAGTATCGGCGGCATCGTCGTCAACGGGTCGAAGGTGAGGGAAGCAAGGGTGACGAGCCCTTGTCAAGTGCATTCTGTGCGTAAGTTATCGTTTGAACCGTTGTCGGCGTGTCGAGGCCGCGCTGCGACACATCTGGTGAAGGATTAACTAATGACGGCAGGAACTGTGAAATTTTTCAATGCCGACAAGGGCTTCGGCTTCATTATACAGGATGACGGCGGACCGGACCTCTACGTTCACTACTCAGCCATCCAGACTCCCGGCTATAAGAGCCTTGAGGAAGGCACCCGGGTCACGTACGAGGTTACCCAGGGCCCAAAGGGACCGAGGGCGGGGAGAGTCGTCCCCGAGTAGAAGTTGCGGAGTCAGACGTATCCGGACGCTCTCTCAGTATGAGTGAACAGGATCGTGCCGTTCTCGGGGCTAGTGCTGTGGCATACGGCGATGTGTCGATCGGGTACGGCGGCCAGTTCGATGCAGGTGCCGTTGTTGCCGTTGAAGCTATTGGTGCGCCAGTGGATGGGGATGGGTCTGGGGTAGTCACGGGTGTCTCCGAGTTTTGCGGATGTCATGGGTTGATGGGGGCAACGCCATGAACTTCTCTGGCTAGCCATGGCGGTTTCGTGACTACGCGACGGGACAGACTTGGCGGTGTCGCAAAGACTGATGCGTCTTTTCAGCTGGTGGTGCTATTGCGGAGTTCGGCGCGTACAAAGATCGCTGGAGGTTGGGCAATCTGTTGGTGTGCGCGGTGCTCGACGCGGTAGGCCTAAAGCTCGTCATGAGAGCGGTAACACAATGACTTCGCGTGGGGAGCGTGGGAGCTACGTGACTCGGGGGGGATGCCACCGGAGGTTTCCGGTACTCCGCCGCTGGGTCAGAGTTATCTCAAAGCCAGTGCGGGGGCGTAGTTGGTTTCCTGGTCGAGGCGACGTGCGATCAACTCAGTTGACTAACGGGTGATCTTTGCCGGGGACCACTTCGCTAGCTGGTGGATGACTGTCCGTCACCGCCACCCAGCCTGCCCTACCCGACCCGCGAGTCCGCCCCATCGCTGCTGCAGACGGGAGTCTTATGGACATCAATGACCAGCGACTCGATGAGATCCTGGCCGACTTCTCCGCCCTCGGTCGGACCACCTACCTCGACGATCCGATCCTGGGCTTAGGTTATGCCGCCGTTGAACGAGATGAGCTGGGCATACCCCTGTTCAGTCCACAACTACCCCAGATTCCCGTCGCGCTGGTCCAACGTCACCACGCGGTGTGGACCCATCCCGGCAATGACACGCCACCGCAGGAAATCTGGACCGAGCATGCACTAAGGCAAGGGATGCAGCGCATCGGCCCCGGCGTGCAGCAGTTGCCCAATCTAGACGGGTGGCTAATCGCGGCATGGCCCCGTGATGGCGGCGGAGTGCAACTCCAACAACCCGATGGCAATCTATTCGTGTACGCGCCCTGCGACCTCGATCAAGCGTGGGTCACCGCAGCCCAGCACTACCACTGGGTGCTGGTGTTCCACGGGCCGCGCCTGGGCCTACGCGTTCCACCCACTGAGCCCGACGCCGACCACCAGCACACCACCGAGCTCGCCTCCGCCCGAAAAGAAGGCCTTGTCACCGGCGGACTCATGCAGTGGGGACCAGTCCCCACACCATAACCCGCAGCAACACGCCACCTCAGAGACCTTCGCCACGACCCAAGACGACGCTGGGCATCAGGTGACACCATCCACCGCAGACGTCCACTCACAGCGCTACAAGATCCGGCTTACAGCCAGCTCGTCCGCCCCATGCTTCGCCATCAGCGCCAACAGGGTTATGCAGCAGGGTTGAAGAGAAGGAACGCTCTGGCTACTTCTCCAGGTTTCTTGACACTTCTCGACGTCCGACGGCCCGGCGACGGCCCAATGAGTCGATCTTGCAGGACTCTGCTCTGTGCGTGTCGTCTTGCCTCAGTCACACATCTGGTTGCGGGGGAAGGTGGGGCTCTCGGGCCGCCGGGAAGCATCGGATTGTTCTCCTACACCATCCCCATGCCGGTCCGTGGGAGATACTGGTCGCGAACGTGGTGGGTGGTCACCGTAACAGCACCGGCGGTTTGACGATCGCTCGTCCTGGTGCAGCGGTGGGAGGGCAGGTTGGCTACCGTGAGGTAGTGACGTCGCTGGAGGTCGTCCTGGTCATGGCGGGTGTTCCCCTCGCCATTATGGTCCTGTTGGGGTTGCTGACGTTGGGGCCGCACCTCGTCCGGACTCAGCGCTCCCGCCCAGTCCAGAAGTCCAATCGCCCTCCGGTGTTGTGGACAGTGAACCCGGAGGACCTGCGCGGCGGCTCAACCAACCACAAGATCCGCGGCGCGGTACGGAAAGGTGATCGCGGTGATCGGTGACCAGCGCACCGGTTCCACCCCATTAATCGCTGTTGATTTCTTGGGTGTGAACGCTGATTGGCCGTACGTCCGCGTACCGGAGAGTGCTGTTGTGTACTGCTGAGCTGGGGCAAACATGCCGTTGTTAATCGTCCTGTGCTGACTGATCCTGTTGCTTCTGCTGAAGATTCGCTCCGGGTGAGTGGTTGACCCTGCTCCGTTGAGGTACCAGGGGTGTGCTGGATGCCAACCAAGCCGTAACGTGTATGGCGTGCAAGTACGTCTGCACGTGCATCGTGCGGGAATGTGGTTGGAAGATCCAAGGACTTAGGTGGGCCGAGGTAACCGGGGCTGTGCGAGCCGAGTTGACCGGGGCCGTGAGCAAGGTCAAGGCGATTCGTGCCGCAGCGCCCGTGTCGCATGAAGCGTGCACTGCTGCCCGCTCACCAGAGAGGAAAGCGCATGCTGAAATTCGCTCAACTGCGCAGCAAGGCTGAAATTTTTGTCGAGATCACCCGCACCTACCCAGACGCCAATGATCTGCGCGGCGGCTGGGAGATTGACAAGTTCGACTTCAAACCGCCCAGCGACAGATGGATGGACGCTTTCAAACCGCTGGCAACCTTCGAACTGGAGCTAAAAAGCGCATCCACGTTCGACACGTTCGACGTTTGGGTCTACGGAACAACTCCGAAAGGTGACACAAAAACGGCTAAGGTGGGAACTATTGCATGGTCAGGTGGCAATCAGGCAATGCTGAGCAAAAAGGCCTGGCATCCCATCGACGCAGCCTGACCACACGCCGCCCCGGCAGCAACATCTTTCACCAACGGGTGTCCAGATCAGTGCAGCACACAAACCTGCGAGCTAGCGATTAGCAGGAACCACTACCGAACACCGCTGGTCATGACCGAACGGTTCGTTTGACCGGCGCAGACACTTCTCAACAGTACGAACTGGTACCGGACGCTGACGGTTGTTTCAGGTAGGTTAACGGTGGAGGCGATCACGGGTGGTTCTGTTGACGGTCTGGGATGAGGCGAGGCAACGGGACACAGACGGACTTGCTGCGGCGTTCGCGGCATGGACATGAGGCTTGGCGGAGACGAGCTTGCGAGATGCTGACTTTTTCGCAATCGGGTAAGCGGGCCTGCGACGATCAGACGGCGAGCTTGCTGTGACGTGCTGGGTTGGCCTCGACGGCCTGCTCGCTGCTGACTTTCTCAGGGTGGCGCCTGGACGTGGCTACTGTGTACGTGTACGGCCGGAGATTTACCCCGGTATGTTGTAGTAATCTGGCTGACGTGATCACTCTAGGCATAATTTTGCTCATTGTCGGGTTGTTGATCCATAGCGCCATTCTGTGGGTTATTGGAATCTTTCTGTTGATAATTGGGGTGATCCTAGCCTTGCTCGGCGCCCTCGGGCGTGCCGTGTTCGGCCGACGTCATTATTGGTGAGAGTCCAGGATGATTTCCGTGGCACCCGGTGTTTCCGCGCTTGGGAATATCTCAACAGGACAATGAGAAATTAAGGGGGTAATTCACGTGTCCGAATCTCCGTTCGTCAATCTTTGCCCCGACGACAGGATCTGCTTCTTTCAAGGAGATGGCTGCGAGGGGGCATCTGAGATACGTTCTGAATCGTCTGTGTGCGCGCATCTTGAGGTGCTTCCCTTGGCCAGGTCGGTCGTAAACAATGCCGCAGTGCCGATACAAGTATACTCATCCCTTGGGTGCATTGGATCGTTTGTAGAGGTCGCGCCGAAAAGTGGTTGCGTGAATCTCGATCCCCCGGGGCGGTCTTTTAAGAATAAACAAGAATGAGCCTTCTTGCGCTGACCGCCTGGGCGGGTGGTGCGGCCGCGTGCGCATTCGGTCGTATACCGACCGTACAGAATAATTACAGTACCGCTACTAAGTGCCCGGCGCGCACTGACCGGGGCGATGACAACCTGAAATGGCTTTGAACTGCCGAAATACATCTCAGTAGTTCTGACGAGTGCTCAATGGTGCCCAAACGTACGACGGCCCAGATACGGCCCTTGGTGGTGCTAACGATCGGGGCGGCCGCATTGGCGAGGCGACGGAGGGGGATCCCGCGAGTAACAGGTTGAGGCAGATGCCTGATCGGACGGCGCGAGGTAGGGGGATCTTGGATTCGCTAGGTGGTGTCCGGTTGTGCTGGTGTGCTGTTAGGTTGTGGAGGCTTGGTGGGAACCGGTCACGGTCTAGCGCAGCTGGTGCACTGACATTCAGGCCCCCGGGGGACATGGATGACATGCCAGCCGTCGCTTATCGAGAGGTCTCTTCGCGGCGTGGCCGTGGGAGGTGCTATACACTGGGGTTCGGGGATATGTGCAACGATGCGCTGGCGGTGTGGGGATGATCGGTCGGCATAGCGATGTCTTGCTGCACCCGTCGGTGGAGCGTCGGGTGATTCGGGTGCGACGGCATTGGGCGGTTTTGTTGGTTGCGCTGTTGCAGACAATCGGGATCCTGATCGTGGTGTTTGTGTTGTCGTTGCTTGTGGGCAGGGTGGCCGACTTGTGGTTGGTGCAGTCGTTGCTGTGGTATATCGCGGTGGCGCCGTTGGTGCGGTTGGCATGGAAGGTGTTAGAGTGGTGGCATGAGCTTCTTGTCGTCACCGATAAACGTTTTATGCTTACCAGTGGCGTCATTCAGACTAAAAACTCCATGATGCCGATCACCAAGGTGACCGATATGAGCTTCATGCGCCCATTTTTTGGGCAGATACTCGGATACGGCACCCTGAGAGTAGAGTCGGCTGGGCAAAAGCAGGATCTGGAAAGAATCGATTATCTACCCATGCCAGAGGAAGTCTTTCTGGCGATCTCTGAGCTGATCTTTGGTGACAAGAAGCAACCACGTTCCCATATGTTAGAGCCACCGCGGGTTTCTCGCCGCGGTCGCTGGCGGATGAGGCGGGGAGCCGGTCAGCTGCGACCGCCTCCGATACAGCCCTGAGGCGGAACCTGTCCGCAGTTGTCTAGACGCGGGTCGATCAGTGACGAGTTACGCCGACAGGCTTGCAAGTGTGCCTATGTCGATCGGCCAATGGGAGCGGACTGTAAATCCGTCGGCGTACGCTTTCCAAGGTTCGAATCCTTGACCCGCCACGCAGCACAAACGGTCTTTGACCAGCACGGAGACGGTCATGGACGGATCTTCGTCGCGTCCGGTGCTGTCCGGTCGTGTCCGGCTGTCTACGGCCAGTTGCGCCCTATTCGC
>Ga0213881_10001250_pt1 | contig 12530 bp, 10 predicted proteins | sample BarmaccoBMER_R08_FD_160104 | JGI IMG/M metagenome (GOLD analysis project Ga0213881, IMG submission 160104) | Barbacenia macrantha exposed rock microbial communities from rupestrian grasslands, the National Park of Serra do Cipo, Brazil - ER_R08 ... | reverse complement strand
TGGGTGTGCTGGTCGAGCCGATGTGAGCGCTCGCGTCGCCAGACTCGTTCGGTGTCCTTGTCGGCGAAGGAACGCAGCACGACCCAGTATAACGCGACGCGTTATTACCGCGCCACGTTATGGCGTGTCCCGTGCGTCGTGGGCGAACCAGCCACTTCTCGTGTTGCGGACCGCCCACTGCCCGGCGCAGGAAGCACCAAGTCGCAGTGCACCAATCGATGACAGCCCCCAGACCGTCCGGACTCGGGATCAGCCACCAGAGGAATACCGCAGTCTGCGTTCATCCACCTCGGAGGCCGAGCGACGATCATAGCGTGGAAGAGTTGTCCCGGTGTCTACTGCGGGTGTCCAACAGACTGTCCAATAACTCCAGTGCTCTGAGTGCTTCTGGTGTCTCTACGCCGTAACCACGGCAAGCAAAATGCCTGACAGTCGTACTCCTATCAGGTGGACTTGGAACTGAAAATCGGAAGGACGGCGGTTCGACCCCGCCCCTGGCCACCACGTCTGACCAGGCTAAACGACTTAGTCTGGACAATCTACGATTGCTCGCTGTCCCACAGATTGTCCAATTCTCCGGCTCAGAATGCCCCGCTTGGGTACACGGTCCTGTCACACCACCACGCCCGTGTTGCGGAAGCCGCCTCTACGGTGATTTTCAAGGCGGCGCGCACCGCGCGCCGCGGGGCCGGGCCCGCCTGCCGCTCCCGCTCCGGCGACCCGGCCCCTCACACACCGCGCCCCATGATCCAAGCAAGTGCCCTTCCCGCACCGGCGACCCTTCGGAGCAAGATCGCGACCGCCCGGGTACAGACCGTCCGTGGGACTCGGCAGGTCTCCGTCCTTACAGGCCGTCCCCAGGATGGTTCTACGTCGCCTCACCGGCAAAGGGTGCTAAGCATCACGAATACGACGTGCCTGCGGCGGTTGGGAATTCAAATCTCTTCGGGCGCGCGAGGCTTGCCTGCGGAAACACTGCTCCACCTCTCGTCGTAGGATCGCCCACGGAGATCACGTGGTCGCATGCTGTGGGATCGGGCGTTCACGTGGTCGCCGTTACCGCAGTTCTCGCCGCAAGTGGAGGATTTGATACCCATCGATGCGACCCAGGCGGCACTCATCGGGGCCGGGATCGGTGCTGCGGCCACGGCCGCAGGGTCGGTGCTAACCGCTCTCGTGACCCGCAGAAACAGCTATGCCCAGCACCTTTACGTCAAGCGCGCTGAGGTCTACGAGGACCTGCTGCGGGGGATGGCCACATGGATGGACAAGAGCCCTGAGGAGCGCCAGGAGCAACAGGGCGACGTCATCATTCGCTTGAGCCTCTACGGGGCGGGCGACGTCTCGCGTGCCCATTACGACGCCGTGCAGGCGTTCGAGCGGTTCGACGCGATCCGGCGCCACGACGAGGGCTTCGAGGGTATGACCATTGAATGGGAAGAGCTGCTCGCGATGGACGACTACGACGTGCGGTTGGAGAAGGCCAGACAAGCGTGGGTCGCCAGATTCGACCAGCTGCTCTGGGTCACCACATGGGACAGCCAGCGCACTCCGACCCGGCGCACCTTTCGCAGTCTCCCGCAACTGATCAAGTCGATACTTCGCGAGGAAGCGGTCAGTAGCTCTGCGGCCGGTAGATACTGTACGACCATCGGCGCACGTGATGGTGACCACGATCAACCTCGGTGACCTACGCATAGCACGCCGCAGGGGGGCCGGCGTGTTGGTGGCCGCGCAATCGGGTGTCACCGAAGATGGCGACCTCGGTGGACGTTTTCACACCCTGGTGAGCAATTCAACAAATGCTCAAATATGACAGAGGCAAGATAGCATGAAGTATTGACGCCAGCTCGCCCTAAGCGTCTGGTCCAAGGACTGGGCCGCTGATATCAACGAAGACACGGATGGTGCGGTGACCACTAACCCAGGCGAGACGCTGTTCAAGCGTTATGTGGACGAACACAACTACGATGTCTTAGAAAACGAACGTGACTTCGGCACAGGGAAGAAACCGGACTTCCTGCTTCGACGAGCCGATGAGACAGTCGTGGTCGAGGTCAAATCGTTTACCTCGCAGCCGACGGTTCTACCACCAAGGCCAGGCGGATTCGCAGCCTGGTCGAGCCTGGAGATCGTACGTAACACGATCAAAAAAGCCGCTGGCCAACTGAAGGGAATCCACGGACACCCCTTGGTCATCGTACTCACCAATCCGCTGAATTCGGTGGTCTCTTTGGCGCCATGCGATATCTATCAAGCAATGTATGGCGATATACAGTTCACCTTCAATGACGATAGACGATACCAGTGGCGTACTGGCCGTAATGGTCGACTGCATGTCAGTGAACCAGACGGATCGGTCCGTGGCCATCACGAGCATGTAAGTGCTGTCATCGTTGCTCGCAGCATGGCCGTCATCGACGCCCGGGCCACAGCTTGGCTTAACCAGCAAGGGACCAAGTACTCTAACACAATGGTCGCGTATACCGACGCACTCCAACACGCGGAAAGCGAAGGAATCTCTAGCGAGACGACGATACAGCTGGATGTCTTTGAGACTGTCAGCGATGCTGCTTACCCACTGCCTCGCACAATCTTCAATGGGCCATACGACACACGTTGGGGTGTGATCAGCGCAGGGCATTACGGGCGACTGGTGCCACCCTTGGATGCGAATACTTAAGGCAAGAGGTTTCGAAAGCCGCTGGTAGTCGGCACTATTAACAAACAACTACAATGACGGTCCGAGAATCCTTGGGTTTGGAGGGCCTCCGCTCCCTCGGCCGGAGATCGTCCACGTCGCCGCCAGCGGAGTCAATGGCGCCTAACGGCGTCGCTCCGCGATGGCGCAAGCGCCACCATTGACGCCACAGGCGCGACGAGCAAGGCGGCCAGGACGAGGGAACGAAGAGGAGCAGGGACCGGCGCCGCGTGGACGATCATGCGGACGTACGGGTCTCCTGCTCCGTGCTGGAATCAGCCGCATAGCACGCCACGTAATCATCCTCGCGGAGCGCGAAGCCATTGCGAAATAACCACAAGCCCGCCCTCTGATGACCGAACAAAACAGCACGTCAAACCCTCTACACAGACCGTTACTGACGACCCATTCCTAAACCGCGTGTCGCAGAAGATCCTGTTAGGGAAGGTTACCATGCGTGAGGGTCTTCGTGAGCCGGTGAAACCCTGGTGGTCTCATCCTTGGTCTCACCCGCTTATGTCCGTCAACGTTCATCAGTCTTCGGATCAATGCAACGATGCAGGTGACGGACGTGCACGGTGCTTGTGAACTATTATCCTAATTCTTGAAAGACGAAAAGTTGGGAGTTCGAGGGGCTCACGAGCGCTGCATAGTCAAGCGGCCATCTTGGCGATCTTTAGTCGATCTCTATTGCAATGTCTAATCCGTTGGAACGTCAAAATATGCTAGACGGGTTACTCCAAGGGAATCGAGATCCGCGTCACTGTAACCTCCGTCTGGTTTCGAATTAAAGAAGTCGGAAACTCTATCGTCGTTAACTAAAATAAACCATTGCCGGAAGGTAATGCCGTCGGCATTCGCCGGGGAAGCCGGTCCGTACTTTCGCACGTAACAACCTCCGGAAAAATTTGTGTTGTCGCCTAGGTCTAACGATGTTTCCTTATCGTATCTATAGTACAGTCCGGTGCCCGGGTTGCGCGGGTGAGTCGTTACGTCACTTGTTGGACCGACCTGGCCGATCACGTACAGTTTTGTGCCCGAAGGACTCGCACCCCTAAGGCGCACCCCAAACTCTAGCTGAAGATTGCCGGCAATCACAGCCTTGTAATAAGCCGGGCCAATGCTGAGCGAAGGTGATACAGTCTGACCCTTAAGGACCGCATCCTTGGCTCCTGTTTCCCCGGAGGGAGGGCATGGTAAACCCGTTGGGACTGTTGTGGCAGAACTTTTCAATTGAGGCGCGCCTGCCGAAGTACTCTCACGTGGAATTACCAGGCCCGTGGAGGTACTTGATGGATTTCCATGTACGGGACTCAGGGGCGTCGCTGGCGCTGGATATACCGGAGTACTCTGTGGAATTACCGAGTTTGTGGGGGCGGCACTTGGTAGGTTGCTAGGTACGGGACTCACCGAGCTTGTCGGCCCCCGACTTGTTAGGACACCACCTCCAGTTAGCACTCCACGTTCAGTTAGCGCCCCACCTCCAACCGTTTCTGGAATAACGTATAGGCCAATAAGTATGCCTGATGCCGTACCTATAAGACCGGAGGCGAGGAGAACAGATCTCACGCGTTTAATCGGGACGGATTTCGCTAAGGAGATAATGGCGTACAGCAACGCCAGAAGAAGTATGAGTCCTAGTACGAAGAATGCCCTTTTGACGCCTTCCTCGTGGATTACTGCTAGCGTATCGGCAAATGTGCCAAACAGTGTAATAACTACCGATGTTAGCGTTAGCAGAAACGACTTTAACCCTTTCGACTCCTTCTCGGGGATATCAGTCGCAGTTTTGTCAACTGGATCCTGAGTCTGAGTCATATTTTCCTCTTGGATGTGCCTAAATGAAACTCTCTGATTAAAGACACGAACAGGTGAGGTGTACCACTTGTAATCGATCGAGGCTCGTTTACCTGCATGGAGAGGATACCCGACTTTGCGCCTAACGTATAGCCGGGGTCCGAGTGCTACGCGATCAACGCGCCGTTGTGATGCGTTAATACTGCCGCCATGAAAGCTTCAGGAAAAGAGGATGACTGATCTGTCGAAGTTTGAAGTTACAGCGAGGCCATCCGCCGCGTCCTATACGTCATCGCTATCAGGAGATCAATGCACGATCTAGAGCTGGGTGTTGGAATACCACGTGCGCCTGGCTAAAGGCTGGCGCCGCCGACCACGACCAGGCTGTCGTAGCGTGGTCTCTCAGTGTCAACTGGCACGGTTACGTCCGTCCCACCCATCAAGATCACGTGCCGGAGTCGCACTGATGTGTAAGGCCTGTGTGCTGTACGCGCCCGCGTCTGCAACCATAGCGATCTTGGAAGGGCGGTCCGCTTAGAGTGATCATCACATAGACACATAGACCGAGTACCCACCATCCAGCAGATCAGCTCGGACACTGATGTCATTCTCGCTAGCCAAGGCCGCCGGGCGCCGGCTGATCGGGCTTGGCCAAGCCACAGGACCCCTCCAGTCCACCATGCAAAGTCCATGATCGCTGCGGAGGGGGGATGGCCGCCGTCCTGCGCAGCCTCACCGTGCTTGCAGCGGCATGTCGGCTGATGCGTAGTCGTCCGCGAACTACCTTGGGTTTCGCGCGTATCAGGGAGTGCAGCCGCCGACTCTGCAACAGTACGACAGTTGAGATAGCGGTTCATACCTACTGCCGCGGCACGGGTGACCATGCGTGCTGCCTGCTGCGGTCGTGCCGTAAGGAGATGGAAGGGCTATGTCTGCGGAAACGTCCCCGGGCGAGACGATGCCTCCTGACCCGCCGTATGGATTCTACATCGTGCTGGCTGGGCTTAGCGCCTTAGTCGTGATCGTTATCATTGCGATCCTCAGGTACGGCACAGCAAACGATGTCACCTCCGTCACCACTTCCGCCGGCGCCGTCATTGGCACGGTCGTTGGCGCGTTCTTCGGACTTTCTGTCGGCCAGGCTGGGCGTAAGCGTGCCGAGCAAGGCAAGGACCAGGCTCAACAGCAGGCAATCCAGTCCACAAAAGCCCTGGTAAGGGTTGCCGCGCAAGCTCCGCCCGACAGTGAAGTGGCAAAGGCAGCAGTCGCCGCGGTTTCGTGACGAACCGGTCTATACGACGTTGGAGCACCTGTATCCAAGAGCGTGGGCGAGTTCAGTAAAAGCCGGTAGCTCACCATCGAGCGCGAAGGTCCGCGCATGGCAGCCGGGCGCTAGTGGTCTCATCTTTGGTCTCATCCGTCTACGTTCATCTGGGTTCATTGGTGTTCAGATCGATGTGTTGGCGCAGATCGCGGACGTTAACAGTATTCGGCGAACTGTTATCCCAACTCCTGAAAATCGGAAGGTCGGCGGTTCGACCCCGCCCCTGCCACTGTATTTGACCTGCGCAAAAGCCGAATTTCTTGATCTTTTTCTTGGGGCTTCGTCTCAGTTTCGGCCAGGACTATCTCTTACCTCTCCCGTCGAGAATGGACCACCGTTGGAAGCGCTTCTTATGTGGTATCGACCAGGTGGGCGGGGTAAAGATCGCGGTCTTGCCCGGGGCGGAATTGAACATTGCATCGTGGTCGTGGCCCACTCCCCAACGACGACCAGTTCGTGTCGTGCCGAGGGGAGAAAGGTCTTGATGAAGGAGTGGTAAAAGCAGCCACGTTGGAAGCGGTTGGCGCCCTGTGCGCGGGCGGCGCAGTTGTTTCGAGGTCTTTGTCCTGGTGAACGTCAACGCTGCCGAGTAGGTAGGTCACTCGGCGGCTCGCGTATTGCCGGCGGATTTGCTCATCGCTGAAGGCGCTAAGGTATCCGCTACGATTGTCTAGTCCGTATTTGTAGTCGTTATACTGTGGACATAGTCGAAGTTGGCTTTTTCGACCGGGCGGTGCGGGCTTAGGTATAGGTAGGAAGATGGGTTGGCGGTTACGTAGCTGACTGGCATGCCTGGCGACGTTTTTGGCGCCCGTCCGCATGCGGCGTAGCGATGAATGAATTGGCCACCGGCTGAGTGCCCGACAAGGGCAACTCGGGCCAATTGGGGGAACTGATGTTTGTCTGCCAGGGTCGTCAGGATTTTATCCATAACCTGAAACGAGCTGAGACCAGCAGGCTTGACAGCGTCTCCGCCGTCTTTCCATGAGCTTGGGCCGGAGTCTGTCCAATATGCGTCACTAGCCTTTCGCGTGTCGCCCTCGATCTGAAAGCACGGCGCGATGACGAGAGCCCGCTGCGTAACGTCGAGATCGACGGCGGCGCGCACGATCGATCGGAAGTAATCATCCGCGTTACGCTTGATTCCATGTACCACGACCACCGCTAGAGTGGCAGCGCTGGTCCCGGGTGAATAATTATGGTAGTACGGCAACGTTGACTGGGATTGCAGGACGATCCGATCGAGGCGGCCCATGGGATTTATCACACGACCCCTCTCCGCGCATTGTGATAACTGAACATTCAAAGAGTGTAGTGCTGGGCGCGTAGCGGTCGAGTACTTTCGGATAAGCCAAAGCTCCGGCGTCACGGTCATGTCCACCTCATGGTCGTGCGGGTCCGCGCGGAGCCGACATGGTAAGGCCGGCTTCGCCTTCACTGCGCGATGGTCCTCGGCCCAACCATCCGCGTTGCAGCGACGAGATCGGCGGTGAGGATGAGATGGAGGCAGAGTAGTTAGATCATGATCGGTATTGAGATTTAATCCACTCCCCCTATTGAGGGCCCTGCTCATTCGCACCCAGAGCATTCAGTACGAGGGCGAGGTTATTGGCCGTGGCGAGGGTGTCGGGGTGGTCGTCGCCCAGCACCCGGCGGCAGCGGTCCAGGGTGTCCTCGCTGAGTGCGCGGGCCCGCTCATACTCGCCCAGCCAGCGCAGGTCTTGAGCAAGATTGTTGGCCGACCGCAGGGTGCGAGGGTGGTCGTCGCCCAGCACCCGGCGCCGGCGGTCCAGGGTGTCCTCGTCGAGTGCGCGGGCCCGCTCGTGCTCACCCAGAGCGTTCAGTACGAGGGCGAGGTTATTGGCCGTGGCGAGGGTGTCGGGGTGGTCGTCGCCCAGCACCCGGCGGCAGCGGTCCAGGGTGTCCTCGCTGAGTGCGCGGGCCGGCTCATACTCACCCAGCCAGCGCAGGTCTTCGGCGAGGCTGTTGGCCGACCACAGGGTGAGGAGGTGGTCGTCGCCGAGCACCCGGCGACAGCGGTCCAGGGTGTCCTCGTCGAGTGCGCGAGCCCGTTCGTACTCACCGAGCCCGCAAAGGTCGATGGCGAGGTTGGTGAGCGAGTTTAGGGTGGATGGATCGTCCTCTCCCAGGATCCGGCGCCGGCGCGTCAGGGTGTCCGCATCGAGGTTACGGGCCCGTTCGTACTCACCCAGCTCGCGGAGGTCTTCTGCAAGGTTGTTGGCTGAAGTGAGGGTGTTGGGGTGGTCGTCGCCGAGCACCCGGCGCCGGCGGACCAGGGTGTCCTCGTTGAGTTCGCGGCCTCGCCTATGCTCACCCAGGATGGTCAAGGTCCCAGCGAGATTGTGGGCCGACAGCAGCGTGTCGGGGTGGTCCTCGCCGAAGATGTCGCGGTACAGCAGGTGTGCGCGTTCGAACAGCGGTCGGGCGGGTCGGGGTTGGCCCTGGGTGACAAGGTAGGTCGCGGCGCGGTCGAGCAGCCAGGGGACATCCGGGTTGTCGGTCGGGGCGTTTTGGGCGGGGCCGGTGACGGTCAGTACGTGGGGCAGCAGTTGCCGCCAGACCGGCCAGCTGTCCGGGGTATTCCACGCGACATGCGGCACAGCGTCCCGTAGCAGCCTGCGGGCTACCGTGGTCATATCTTCATCGGCCGAAGTGATGATCGAACTGTCGTTGAGGATGGCTTGTACGAGCCGGTGGACCTGCAGGCTATCTGGGCCCACCCGGGCCAGTGCCCGGCGCCGCAATAGCCCGGTGATTCCAGCGAAGGCCATTGGGTCACTCGCTGCCGCCTTCAGTGGGTGAGGCAGTTTGTCCTGGTGTGCAGTGAACAGCGTGAAGGGGATGGGTTCGGGCGCCAGCTGTGCGGCCAGCCGTAATAGTGCCAGCGCGGCGAGGTCGTCGGTTTTTAACTGGTCGAACGCCAATTGCAGGCTGGCGGCCAACGACACCGGGTAGGTTGTCGGCACCCCCTGGGTCAGGAGCGACGTGGCTCGGCGGGTCAGCAGTTCCAGGTAGGCCTGGGCGGTCAGCCCGGTTTCGTGAAGATAGGTGGCTGCTTGGGTGAGGGCTAGCGGCAGGTTGTCCACCGCATCCGCGATGCGACCGGCATCGTCCTCGGTCAGCTGCGGGAGCTGCTGGCGCAGCAGGCTGACGGACTCGCTGCGGTCGAATACGTCCACCGCCAGCGCCGCGGCCAGCTCTTGCCAGTCCGGGTGCCGAGACGTGATCACTACATGACCTGCGCCTCCCGGCAAGAACGGTGTAAGGACGCGTGGTTGGTCGGCGTTATCGTAGATCAGCAACCAGCGGTCCCGGTCCTGCAACGCGCCCAGCAGACGCGCCACCGCCACCGTCGCCTTCTCGGTCTGCTTGGCCAGGCCTAGCGCCCGGGCCAGCACGGCCAACTGGTCTGGGATCAACGCTGGTTCTTCCGAGGGCACCCACCACGCCACGTCGTACTCATTGCGGTGCCGGTGGGCGTACTCAATGGCCAGCGCGGTTTTTCCGACTCCACCCATTCCATACAGGGCTTGCACCACCGTGGATCGGTTCGCGCACAGACGATTGTGGAGGTTGACCAGCAGCTGCTCACGGTCACTGAAGATGAGGTTTCTGGCCGGCACGTTCCATGCCCGTCCCAATGGCGCCGACCCTGAACTGGTCTGGTGCAGATCGCTCAACGCCTGGAACAGCACCATCTCTAACTCATCGGGCGTGGTCACCGTCGCCGTGGTCAGCCCACTGTCGGTTATCCGAGCGCGGAAGGCCTCCTGCCGGTCACCGTAATCACGGTCGATGAACAAGTCCCTCGGTCCTTGCGCTTGAGCGCCAAGGAGGAATACCAGCCGCGGCTTGCCAATTTCGCCAGCAGCCTGAAACTCTAGTTCCGTATAGGACAAGTCCGGTTGGTCACGCACCGGCGAGCCATAGCGAAACCCGACGATCGCCACATACACGTCGGCATCAGCCACCGCCTGTCGACATACTTGCGCGGGCGCCTCGTGCCGGGCGCCGAAGTACTCCATGTCCACAATCGCGTCTTTGGCTCGAGTCACCGCCTGCTTCGCAGCGTCCACGAACGAGCGATCCTTAGGCAGCCGCCCCAGCTCCGACGTGTGACTCAAAAACACCCATCGTGGCGGTCCCCGCATAGCCGACAGCATCCCACCCCGCCACACCAGTCAACCAGCCAGAACAGGAGCTTCGATGCCAGCCGGCACTGTAACCACATTCCAAAGCTCGTAACCAACTAGGGGTGTGCCTTCGGTGGGGTGTCTCGCTCAGAGATTGCCCGAGGTGGGTCTGAAGTGGTGGGTCACCAGCTGCGCGGGTATCCCGTCGCGTCGGCGCCGGGGGCGTAGCCGACCGGGGGTAGGGTCTATGTCGTTCTGCTGCTGAGTGCTCTCTACATGAATCCCTGCCCCTGGCCCGCTCCGAGACAAGCTCGTCGATGCGACGGGATACCCGCTTCGCTCTCCGCATGTTTGGGCACGAGCAGATCACCTCTATGGGCCGCTTTAGCTGTCCGTGGTCAGCTTCCATCCGGGAATGATCAAATCATCGGAGAATCATTGTGCTATGGCGCGCTCCTTCTCTATTTACGCGACGGAGACCGTATCCCTGTATCCCCGGTCGCCTAAACAGTTACTTGATTCCTGGGTATGACCCTGTGATCCCGGGCCCTGGATCAGCCCTGCGTACGCCGACAAATGAGCTTCAGGTTTCCACTGCCGTCCCGGACGGCCGTGACCGCCTGGCTGCGCGGCCTGCAGCCGTGCGCGCGAAACAGACTGGCCCGCGATGGATAGCTGTCCGTGACAGCGTCGAGTTCGTGGCCATAGTCGGCAGATTTGCCAAATTCACGTATCGCTCTATTTGCGGAGAGCGACAGGTCCTATCTGGCCGGACATGCATCCTGTCTAGCTTGAATTTACCCGGAGAGTGCTAGGAAGTAGAGACCGTAATCTCCAGCGGCTGCGATTGTCGTTGACGCCAACTTTAGGCGAAATAAGCGGCCTGCGACACGTAGCGACGTGATAGGTGTGCCGCTAGTGGGGTCCCAGAGCCGTAGCTCCCCCTCATCGTCGGCAGAAGCCAGCCAGGATCCATCTGGCGCCACCACCAACGTCTGTACGCGGCCTCGGTGGCCGGTGAGGGTGTGGCGGATGACACCGGTGACCGGATCCCAGATCAGTACCTGCCCGTGGGTGAACAGTTCGCCGCTGGCGGCAGCCAACCAGGATCCATCCGGTGCCCCCACCAACGTCTGTACGCGGCCTCGGTGGCCGGTGAGGGTGTGGCGGATGACACCGGCGGTCGGATCCCAGATCCGCACCTCCTGGTAATCGGTGGCGGCAGCCAACCAGGATCCATCCGGTGCCACCACGAACGTGTGCACGCGGCCTCGGTGGCCGGTGAGGGTGTGGCGGAGGGCACCGGCGGCCGGATCCCAGATCCGCACCTCCCGATCCTCGCCAGCGGAGGCCAGCCAGGATCCATCCGGCGCTACCTCCAACGTCCGTACGCTGCCTCGGTGGCCGGTGAGGGTATGGCGGAGGGCACCGGCGGCCGGATCCCAGATCCGCACCTCCCGATCCTCGCCAGCGGAGGCCAGCCAGGATCCGTCTGGCGCTACCTCCAACGTGTGTACGGGACCTCGGTGGCCGGTGAGGGTATGGCGGAGGGCACCGGTGGCCGGATCCCAGATCCGTACCTCCCCAGTGTGCATGTCGCCGCCAGCGGCAGCCAACCAAGATCCATCTGGCCCTACCGCCAACCTGTGCGCCCGGCCGCGGTGGTCAGTGAGAATGTGACGGGTGGCACCGGTGACCGGATCCCAGATCCGTATTTCACCGGCGAACATATCACCGCTGGCGGCGGCCAACCAAGATCCATTCGGAGCCGTTACCAGCGCCTGCACTCCACGGGTCGGCCCAGTCAGGACGTGACGGGCGGTTCCGGTGGCTGGATCCCAGACCCGTACCTTTCGGTCGTCGCCAACGGAGGCCAGCCAGGATCCATCCGGAGCCGCTGCTAACGCCTGCACTCCACGGGTGTGATCAGTCACGACCTGGCGGGCGGGACGGGTAGTTGGATTCCAGATCCGTAACTCCCCGGTCAACACGTCGCCGCCGGCGGATGCGAGCCAAGACCCATCCGGAGCGACCACCAACGCCCGTACGCCGCCGCGGTGGCCGGTCAGGGTGTGATGGGTGGCACCGGTGACCGGATCCCAGATCCGTACCTCCCCGGGGGTGAACATGCCGCCGCTGGCGGAGGCGAGCCAGGATCCATCCGGAGCCACTACCAACGCCCCTACTTCACTGGTGTGGCCGGTCAGGGTGTGACGAGCGATACCGGTGGCCGGATTCCAGATCCGTATTTCTGCGTCTGCGGCGGCGGAGGCCAGCCAGGATCCATCCGGAGCCACCGCTAATGCCCGCACTCGGTCGCCGTGGCCGGTGAAGGTGTGGCGGGTAGCACCAGTGGCTGGATCCCAGATCCGTACTTCCCGATCGTCGCTAGCGGAGGCTAGCCAGGATCCATCTGGAGCCACCACCAACGCCCGTACGCCGCCGCGGTGGCCGGTCAGGGTGTGACGAGCGATACCGGTGGCCGGATTCCAGATCCGTATTTCTGCGTCTGCGGCGGCGGAGGCCAGCCAGGATCCATCCGGAGCCACCGCTA
>Ga0213881_10001249_pt1 | contig 12532 bp, 10 predicted proteins | sample BarmaccoBMER_R08_FD_160104 | JGI IMG/M metagenome (GOLD analysis project Ga0213881, IMG submission 160104) | Barbacenia macrantha exposed rock microbial communities from rupestrian grasslands, the National Park of Serra do Cipo, Brazil - ER_R08 ... | reverse complement strand
GCCGCCTGCCCACGAGAACGATGACATCAGCAACTGGATCGAGCAGGTGGTCATCCCGACCCGTGAGTGCTGGGTAGCGGAGCGCTCGTCCGGTGCGGTCGTCGGGGTGCTGCTACTCGGAGCCGAGTGGATCGACCAGCTGTACGTCGATCCAGAGCTGACGCGTGCGGGCATCGGCACCGAGCTGATGACGGCGGCCAAGCGCGAACGGCCGGAGGGGCTGCGCCTCTGGACCTTCGTTTCGAACCAGGGCGCACAGCGTTTCTACCTGCGCCACGGGTTCCGGGAAATTGAGCGCACGGATGGCAGCGACAACGAGGAGCGCGCTCCGGCCATCCAGTACGCATGGCTGCCGGCCGGCCCGGTGTCCACCACCTGAATGCCTGCGGCGGCCGCTCAACTCGCTGCGAAGCCGGGCAGAACGAGCTCGATCGCGGCCCCCCGAGCACCCTGCGGATCGCGCACCCGCACGCTCCCCCTGTGCGCCTCGGCGATCGCGCGCACGATGGCCAGGCCCAACCCGGCTCCCCCTCCGGCGCGCGTTCGGGCGCTGTCGGTGCGGTGAAACCGTTCGAAGACCCGCTCACGTTCGTGATCGGGGATCCCGGGACCGTCGTCGGTGACCACGAAGGAGATCCGGTCGGGCGCCAGTGGCCTCACGTCTAGGCGTACGAGCCCCGGGCCGTCGGTAGTGTGCTCGATCGCGTTGCGCGCGAGGTTGCGTAGCGCTTGCGCGAGCCGGTCGGGATCGGCGTGGAGTGTTCCGTCGACGATCGTTCCGAGCTCGAACCGGCGCTCCGCGGTCAGGGTCAATCCGTCCCAAAGGTCGGTGACGAACGGACGCAGGTCGATCGCCTCGATGCGCAGGAAGTCGGTCCGCTCCGCCTGGGCGAGAACCAGGAGGTCATCGACGAGCCGGCTGATGCGAGTGATCTCGGCGCGCACCAACTGCTCGACCCGTGTCACCTCTGCGCTGGAAGGGTTCTCCTGGGCGGCCAGCACCTCGATCTGCCCGCTGATCACGGTCAGGGGCGTACGCAGCTCGTGCGAGGCGTCGGCCACGAACGCTCGCTGGCTCGCGAACGCCTCCGACAGCCGATCCAGCATGCGGTTGAAAGCCTCAGCCAAGACCCTGACCTCGTCGACGCGGCCGTTCGATGTCTCCATGCGCGGGCCCAGCTCGCCGGCGTCGACCCGGGTCGCCACTTGCGCCATGCGTCGCAGCGGAGCCGAGACGCGTGCGCCGGCCAGGTACGAAGCGATCAGCGCCAGCCCCAGGACGACGATCCCGGCCAGAACGAAGGCCCGAGCGACGCCATTTTGGGCGCGCTCCACGAGCGAGAGCGGTTCGCCGGCCCCCGCGATGACCGGGACGGCCCCGATATCCGCACGTTGCTGGAAGATCCGCATTCGCCCCACGTCGGGCACGCGAGCGGTCGAGTAACCGAGACGGGGCACCTGCAGGGTGCGCCCCTCGGCATTCTCGAGCGTTTGCTCGGCCTCGCTCTCTCCCGCCTGGGGACGACCGCTCCCGAACACGTCCGGGTGGTTGCTCGCTGTCCCCACGCCTGGCATCAGCACGAACAGGAGCGTCGATGCCGCGTGGTAGGGCTGGGCCAGTACGTATCGCGTTGCTGCCGCCCGGATCTGGGTGGGAGTCTCGCCTTTGAGCGCCTGCAGCGACTGCAGCAGCTGCCCGGTGTCGCCGCTGATGTCGCGATCGATCTCGCTCTCGAGCTGCGCGCCGGTGTCCTGGTAGACGACCAGGAACACGACCGCGGCCGACACGAACATGACCGCGGCGACCCATGCAGCCAGTCTCCAGCGCAGGCCCGTGGGCAGCGCCGCGTGAAGCCGCGCACGAGCAGACGACCGCGAGCTTCGCCGCCGGAGGCTACGTGCTCGCATCCAGCCGGTAGCCAACCGAGCGCACCGTGACGATCGGCGCGTTCGTGCCCTGCGTGCGAAGCTTGCGGCGCAGGTAACCGATGTAGACGTCGACCACGTTCGTGCCCGGATCGTAGTCGTAGCCCCATACCGCGCGCAGGATCTGCTCGCGCGAGAGGACGTGTCCGCGGTTGTGCATCAGGTAGGTCAGCAGTTCGAACTCCGTGGTCGAGAGGCGGACAGACTCGCCGCTCCGGCGCACCTCGCGCGTGATCAGGTTGACCTCGATGTCGCCCGCGCTCAAGGTCGTCCGCGGCGTCTGCGCTGCGGCACGCAACTGGGCGCGGATCCGGGCGGCGAGCTCGGTCAGGGAGAACGGCTTGGTCAGGTAGTCGACGGCGCCCGCGTCAAGCCCCGCGACGCGATGTTCCACCTCGCCGAGCGCGGTCAGGACGATCACCGGCAAACCTGGCTTCGCGTCGTGCAGTGCGGCCAGTATGTCCAAACCGCCGCGGCCCGGGAGCATCAAGTCGAGGATGACCAGATCGACGTCCTGATCCAGCGCCGCGGAAGTGCCGCTGGAGCCGTCGGTGGCCGCGATCACGTCGAATCCCTGGGCCCGCAGGCCACGTTCGAGGAAGTCGACGATCCCTGGTTCGTCTTCTATTACGAGGATCAATCCGGGCATGCCCAACCGCCGCCTCCGCCGGCGCGATCCGGGGGCCGATCATAGAACTGGGGCTGTCGGGCGTATGTTCGAACAAAGAGCATTCTCATTCTCCGCTCACGGGCTCCTTCGGTTTGCGCCGGAGAATCCGCCCGTGGGTACGAGCGACGATGTCATCATCGGGCGCCCCGCGCTCGAGCGAGCGCGTGTCTCACCGGACTCACCCGGGGATGACTCCGGACGAGGAAGCGCTTGGGCCGGCGGCGGCACCGACGGCAACGAACAGCTGACCACGGTGACCGGCGCGATCCTGATCGTGCTGCTCGCGGTCATCGGCTTCACCATTCCGCAGCTTCGTCAGTTCATCTCGGTACACCTGTTCGTCGGGATGCTGCTGATCGGGCCGGTGCTGCTCAAGATGGCCAGCACGGGCTATCGCTTCGTCCGTTACTACACGGGCAACCCGGAGTATCGGCGCAAGGGACCGCCCGAGCTCATCCTGCGCCTGATCGGTCCAGTCGTCGTCCTGGCGACCCTGGTCGTGTTCGCCACCGGGATCGCGCTTCTGATCGTCGGTCCGCAGCACCGAGACCCCTGGCTGATGTTGCACAAGGTGAGCTTCATCGTCTGGGTTGTGTTCATGTCGCTGCACGTCCTCGGCCACCTCCCCGCGTTGGCGCGCGCGCTCGGCTTCGGGCCAGGCGGGCGCGAGCAACGGGCCAGGGCAGCTCCAGGCGCGGCGGGCCGGTGGATCGCGCTGACCGGAGCCCTCCTCGGCGGCCTCGTCCTCGCGCTCGTGCTGATCCCGGACTTCTCAGCCTGGACCAGCCACGGCGTATTCGTGCACCATCACCACTAGCGGGCGTACTCGACGGCGCGGGATTCGCGGATCACGGTCACCTTGATCTGCCCCGGATACTCGAGCTCCTTTTCGATCTCTCTCGCGATCTCGTAGGACAGCAGGGTGGCTGCGTCGTCGTCGATCGCACCGGGCGCCACCATCACGCGGATCTCCCGACCAGCCTGCATCGCGTAGACCTTGTCGACCCCCTTGTGCCGCGTGGCGATCTGCTCGAGGTCGCGCAGGCGCTTGACGTACTGCTCCAGCGATTCACCGCGCGCGCCGGGACGGGCACCCGACAGTGCGTCGGCTGCCTGCACGATCACCGCTTCGATGGTTTGCGGATCGACCTCGTTGTGGTGGGCCTCCATCGCGTGCGCCACCGCTTCCGTTTCCCCGTACTTGCGCGCGAGCTCGCCGCCCACCAAGGCATGCGGGCCCTCCACCTCGTGGGTGACGGCCTTGCCGACGTCGTGCAGCAGGGCGGCGCGGCGCGCGGTCTTGGCGCTGGCCCCGAGTTCCTCGGCCATCATCGCGGCCAACCGAGAGACTTCGATCGAATGGGCCAGGACGTTCTGGCCGTAGCTGGTGCGGAACTTGAGGCGGCCGAGCATCTTGACCAGCTCGGGATTGAGGCCTTGCACGCCGGCCTCGAACACCGCCTGCTCGCCCATTTCGACGATGTGGTTCTCGAGCTCGGATTTGGCCTGGTAGTACATCTCCTCGATCCGCGCTGGATGGATCCGGCCGTCCTGGAGCAGCTTCTCGAGGGTCAGCCGGGCGATCTCCCGCCGCACGCCGTCGAAGCCCGAGAGCACGACCGCGCCGGGCGTGTCGTCGATAATGAAGTCGACGCCGGTCAGGTTCTCGAGCGCGCGGATGTTGCGACCCTCACGGCCGATGATCCGCCCCTTCATGTCATCGGCCGAGAGCTGGACGACCGAAACGGTCGTCTCGGCCGCGTGCCCAGCGGCCAGGCGCTGCATACACACCGAGAGGATGTTGCGCACGCGCCGCTCGGCCTCGCGCTTGGTCTCCTCCTCGATCTGCCTGAGGCGGCGCGCGGCGTCGTGCTTGGCCTGCTCCTCCAATTCCTTGAGCAGGAGCTGCTTGGCCCGCCCGGCAGACAGGCCCGAAATCTGCTCGAGCGTGCGCTCGACCTCCTGGTGCTGTTGCGCCACCTTGACTCTCTGCCTGTCCAGCTCCGCCTCCTTGCGTGCCAGGGCCTCTTCGCGGCGGGTGACCGCCGCGGCGCGTTCGAGCACGTCGGCGTCGGGGCGTACGGGCTCTGGAGGCACCACCTCGACGACCGCGGGGCTGGCAGCCGGAGTGCCTGCGGGCGCGGTCCGGGCGCCGTGCATCCGACCGTAGATGACGGCGGCCAGGACGATTCCCACCGCTATCAGCGCCGCGGCAACGATGCTTTCCATGGTCGATCCTCTCCTGAGGTTCCGGCGAACTGCCGGACCTGCTTCTAAAGCTTTGGTTTTTGGAGCGACCGAGCGGTCCGCGCAAGCCTGCACGAACGGATGCCGGCAAGGCGACAGTCGCCTGCCTTTAGTCGGCGGCTACGTGACGGGTTCTGAGTCTTGTCTAAATGGACCAGGCGGCCCGGTGGTAATTGCCGTCAACACTAAGTCCGGAATCCAAGATATGCGTATTTGCTGGTGTTCTTTGTGGCCCGCGGGCCATTCGTTCGCTGGTTGGGATCGTAGTACCGGCGGGCGATGGGCGCAACGACGCACGGTGCGCTCCGCGGCGCCCCGTCCGTCGTCGCGTTGTTTCGCCACGACGTCTCCGCCGGAACGCCCGGAAGGCTTCAGCGCCTCAAACAACGGGGCATCGCGCCGCGATGCCTTGCGGAGCCCCCGTCAGCGTCCGATGGCGTTAGAAGGCCGTATGGATCGCGATCGCCTCGAGCGCCAGGTCGGTGTCATAGCCCTTACGAAGCAGCACGCCCAGTGCCCGCTCCCGCTCGCGCCGATCGCCCGCCAGCGAGGGGAACCGCCGGCGCAGGAGCGACAGCGCGCGTTCGATCTCGCCGTCACTGTCTTGCTTGGCCAGGGCCTCGTCGACGAGATACGCGCCGACCCCCCGCGCGAGCAGCGCCTGCCTGATCCGATCGCTGCCCCACTCCTCAAGCTCGCGCTTATCTTGGACAAACAGGCGGACGAACCGCGCGTCATCCAGGTAGCCCTGGTCGACCAGGGTCGCGATCGCCTTCTCTCCGTCTTTCTGCTCAATGCCCGCGCGCGCCAGATGCGTCCGCATTTCCGCCTCGGTGCGCTCTCGCCGATTCAGGTAGCGGTAGGCAACCGCGAGCACCTGCTCGGGGCCGGCGCCAATCCTGGTCAGGCTGCCCGTCCCTGGGTGGCCGCAGCTCCCCCGCTCACCGCTTGGAGCGCCGGCTCCTCGCGCGAGTCGATCGACTTGACCGAGTCGCGGTTGATGCCCAGGGCGGCGTAGATCTTGGCTTCGACCTCCTTGGCCACGTCGGGGTGCTCATCGAGGAACGCCTTGGCGTTGCCGCGTCCCTGACCGAGCCGCTCCTCACCGTAGGAGAAGAACGAGCCGGACTTCGTGATGATGTTGTGCTCGATGCCGTAGTCGATCAGGCAGCCTGAGGTCGAGATGCCCTTGCCAAACTCGATATCGAACTCGGCCTGCTTAAACGGCGCCGCGACCTTGTTCTTGACCACCTTCACCCGGACGCGATTGCCAACCGCCTCGGTGCCGTCCTTGAGCGTCTCGATGCGGCGGATGTCCAGCCGCTGAGACGCGTAGAACTTCAGCGCCCGGCCGCCGGGCTGCGTCTCCGGCGAACCGAACATTACGCCTACCTTCTCCCTGATCTGGTTGGTGAACACGCACAGGGTCTGGGTGCGGTTGAGGCCGCCAGTGACCTTGCGCATCGCCTGGGACATCATGCGAGCCTGTACGCCGACCGTCTGGTCGCCCATCTGCCCCTCGAGTTCGGCACGCGGCGTAAGCGCCGCCACCGAATCGATTGCGATCACGTCGACCGCGCCAGAGCGGATCAGCATGTCCACGATCTCGAGCGCCTGCTCGCCGTAGTCAGGCTGGGAGACGAGCAGCTCGTCGATATCGACCCCGATCTGCTGGGCGTACAGCGGGTCCATGGCATGCTCGGCATCGACGAACGCGCACACCCCGCCCAGCTTCTGGGCCTCGGCGATGATGTGGTAGACGAGCGTGGTCTTGCCGGATGACTCCGGGCCGAAGATCTCGACGATGCGCCCGCGCGGGACGCCGCCGATCCCGAGGGCCAAATCAAGCGGCAACGCGCCGGTCGGAATCGCGTCCACGGCCACCCGCGCGCCCGGATCGCCCATGCGCATGACGGTGCCCTTGCCGAACTGTCGCTCGATCTGCGTCAGGGCGCCCTGCAGCGCCGCCTGACGCTTGGCATCGGCCTTGGGGTCCGACGTGGCCCCCGGCCTCTTATCGTGCTCGCTCATCTTCCGTCGGCTCCTTGTCTACGCGCTTTGATCCACCACGGTAGGAGGGGTGGCGGACGGAACCGGCACGCTAGAGCCGCCGCCTGCAACGGAACAAGACGCGTTCGGCGCGGAAGAGCGACAGCTTTGCGCCAATTGTGCGACAGCGGCCCGACGGTTCGGGCAGGGATGGGCGGCGGCGGGAGAGTACCGGGCCGGAACGTGCGGGTCGACGAGGCCCGCGAGGGTCAGCGGCGCCGACGGACCCGGCCCCCGGCGTCAGCCCGGACGGTTCAGGACGTCGCGTAGCGCCGGCTCAAGGTCGGGGTGTCGGAAGCCGTATCCGAGCTGCTCGAGCCGTCTCGGCAACACGCGCTGGCCGGTGAGCACGATCTGGGCCATCTCGCCGTAGAGCGCCTTCAGGGCGAGCGCCGGCACCGGCAGCACGGCTGGACGCGCGAGCACGCGCCCGAGCGTGCGCGAGAGCTCGGCATTGGTGACTGGGGTAGGCGCGGTGAGGTTGACCGGCCCGGCGGCGTCGGGGTTGTCGAGGCAGAACAGCATGGCGCCGACGACGTCGTCGAGGTGAACCCAGGGGACGTATTGACGCCCGCCGGCGACCGGGCCGCCGATGCCGAGCCGGAAGAACGGGAGCATCTTGGCCAGCGCTCCCCCGGCCGCCGATAGGACGACGCCGGTGCGCATAACGGCGACGCGGAGATCGGTTGCGGCGATGAGCGCCTCGTGCTCCCAGGCGACCACCACGTCGGCGAGGAAGTCGTGGCCGGCCGGCGCCTCCTCGTCCAACAGCTCCTCGGCACGGGGACCGTAGTAGCCGGTGGCGGATTGCGAGAGGAGCGTGCGAGGCCGTCGATCGGGCGCGAACGCGAGCAGTCCCTGCACGACCGACCGGGTGCCGGCAACGCGCGAGCGGCGGATCTTCTCCTTGGCCTCGGCGCTCCAGCGCTGCGCCACCGGCTCTCCCAACAGGTTCACGACCGCGTCGGCGCCGGCCAGTGCGGCCTCAGGCGGCGGCTCGTCTCCGGGCCTGGACCAAGCGTGCGTCTGCACCCGATTCCCCAGCGCATCCCGCGCGCGCCCAGCATCGCGGGAGAGCGCCACGGCCTCGTCCCCGCGATCGACAAGGGCGGCGATGAGCGCCCGCCCGATCGTCCCCGTGGCACCAGTGATGACGACTCGCATCCTTGAAGCTTGCCGGATGTCCGGGTTGTGAGGCGTGTCGGCGGCTTAGGACCAGATCCGGTCGAACGCCGCCTGATCGAACGGGATCAGCCAGCACTCGGCGATCCGGCCGCCGGCGACCCGGAACACGCCTACGGTCTCCCAGCTGAGCACCTCGCCCCCACGCACCGCGCGTCCGCCGGCCAGCTGCACGACGCGGCCGGCGATCGTCGACGCTCCGTGCACCTCAACGCGGAACGTCCCGTCCATCATGTCGCGGCGTCTGCGGAAGTACTCCATGACCGCGTCGACCCCGCGATGCTCGCCGGCGATGGCACTGGCGCCCGGTACGTGCCACACGACGTCGTCGCTCAGAAGAGCCCGGACCGCGTCGATCGAGCCGCCGGCGTAGACCCGGGCCTGCTCGTCGTGGAACCGTCGCACGACGGACACCGGGTCGGCCGCCCCCGGGGCCGACCCAAGGTCGACCACGCCCAAGGGTTCGTAGCGCGCGCCACCGGAGCCGAGCCGCGAGCGGTACAGGGTCACCCGCGAACATCGCACCTCGACCGCCGGTGCCGGGGGCAACTCCGCCGGGCGGATCCGGTCGTCTCGACCGGCGCGCGCCACCGTGACGTGGGCCAGGAACGGACGCGACTCGGGGACGTACCAGCCGCCGGCCACCAGGGCCGAGGACAGCGCGGCCTGAACCCGCGCCAGCACCCCGTCGTCATCGGCCAGCTGCACAGCCAGGACGCGCGGGCGCCGCGCCGGCAGCCACACCGGCTCGTCGAACCGGGACTCGACCGCGGGCTCGCCCGCCACCACGGCGCACGCGGCGGCGATGGCGTCGATTTCGGCGGCCCGGCGGGAGCCGAGGAAGCAGAGCGTCGCGTGGAGATTCTCCGATCGCACCGGGCGTAGCCCGCGAAACTCTGAGAGCACCGCCGACCGCCACTCGACCAAGGCCTCGCGCGCGGGCTGGGTCAGCTCGAGGGCGACGAACAGCCGCGCGCGCTCGTCGGAGCGTGACGTCGGGGCGGGGAGCCGTGGCGCCGGCGCGCCGGACGGCGACGCAGGCGCCGGGGCGTTCACGCCCGCTCGGTGCGAGCGTCCCGCACCGAGGAGGAGGGCGCGGCGGAAACGTCGCCGACGAGCACCCGGCGAAGCAAGTGCATGGCGATGGTGGTCGATCGCTCGCGAATGTCCGATCGGTTCCCGGGCAAGCGCAGGCGGCGGGTGAGCCGCGCCCCGTCGCGCGAAGCGACCGAGAAACACACCGTCCCCACCGGCTTCTCCTCGGTCCCGCCGCCGGGCCCGGCGATTCCCGTGATCCCGATCCCGAAATCAGCGCCGAGACGCATTGCGGCCCCAACAGCCAGCGCCTCGGCCACCTCCGTCGACACCGCGCCGAAGCGCTCGATCAGCGCCGGGTCGACCCCGGCCAGGGAAATCTTGGCCTCGTTCGAATACACGACGAGTCCGCCGAGGAAGTACGCGGACGAGCCCGCCAGTTCGCTCAGGCGCCCCGACATGAGCCCGCCCGTGCACGACTCCGCCACTGCCACCGTCCACCCGGACCCCGCCAGCAGCGACGCCATCTGCTCATCCACGGTCGAGCCATCGCGCGAGAACAACTGATCCGGGTGGCGCTCGGCGAGAAAGTCGAGGAACGCGGCATAAGCCGGCTCGGCCGCGGCCTCGTACCGGGTGGCGACCTCGATCTCGCCGCGGCGCAGGCAGGTCGTGATCTCGAGCGGCGCCAACGGCACACTCGCGTCAGCCGCGGCGCGGAGCGTGTTGGCGATCTCGGACTCGGGGATCCCGTACAGCCGCACGACTCCCCACCGATACACCTTGGCGCCGGCGATGGCGCGTCGGAACGGCTCCGTCTGGACCGCCTTCTCCCACATCTCGTGCAGCTCGCGCGGCGGTCCGGGCAGCACGACGACGATGGGACAAGCACCATCTGAAGGCGGCACGACGAGTCCGGGTGCGGTGCCCACCGGATCCAGAACCGTAGCCCCGCGCGGGACCACCGCCTGCTTGCGGTTGGCCGAGCGGATCGCCTCCGCGTCCAGCCCGGGCCAGCGACTCATCAGCGGCCGCAGGATCTCGGCGATCCGCTCCTCGAGCTCCGCGTCCAGCACCATCTCGCGCCCGGCGAACTGCGCGACGATCTCGACAGTCAGGTCGTCCGCGGTCGGACCGAGGCCGCCGCTGGTGACGATCAAAGCCATTTCCGAGTCGGCCATGAAGCGAAGCGCCGCCATCAGGTCGTCGGGGCGGTCGCCGACGATATGGATCATCGCCGCGTCGACGCCGAGTTCGACCAGGCGCTCGGATAGCCACGGGCCGTTGCGGTCGGAGATGATCCCGGTCAACACCTCGGTGCCGGTAATCAGGATGCCGGCCCTGACCGCCGCCCGATGCGAGCAGGCGCTCATGCGCAGGTGGGCAACTGTCCACGGGGCAGCAACTTCATGTTCCCTGGGGTGAGCTGATACCCGATCGGTGCCCCCTGAGCGACGGGCACCGTCTTGCCGTCGACCTTCATTTGCACGGCGCTGTTGCCGAGCGTGATCAGCAGCTTCTTCGCGGTCTGGGTGGGGATCGACTGGCCGGCCGAGTAGATCACGCCGGGGACGAGGCGCTTGCCGTTGCCATCTTCCACGCAGACGTACACGGTGCTCGTGGGTACGAGCTTCAGGGTCACGCTGGTCGGCTTGGGCGCAGGCCTGTGACGATGCCGATGGCTCCTTGAGGGGTGCTGATTGGTGGTCGTCCGCGCTCCAGCCGAGGTGGTCGGCGTGGAACTCGTCCCCGTACTCGAGTTGAATCCTCCGCCGATCAGAAACAGCGCGACCACGACGGCAGTCAGCACCAGCACAACCGCTCCGATGGGACCGAGTCGAGGCCGGCGTCCGCGGCGCTCGCTGCGCTCGCGGTCTCGACTCCGCGCGCTGATCGGCCGCAGGTCCTGGTCGGCCGGCCGCTCGAAGCGGCGCTTGTACTCGTCGACCAGGTGCCGGCTGTCGAGGCCCAGGAAATCGCCGTATGTCCGCAAAAAGCTCTTGACGTACACCGGGCCGGGAAGCAGGTCCCATTCCTCGTTCTCGATCGCGCGCAGATACTTTGCGCGAATCTTCGTGCGCGCCTCGACCTCGCTCATGTCGATCCGGGCGCGCATTCGCGCCTCGCGCAGTGTCGTGCCGATGTCCGCCATCCGCCTGGGAAGGCTAGCGTCGGAGCGCACCCTGACTGGATCTCTAATCGCTTTGCCGCGGCGGTCGCGGACGAGCTCTCACGGCTGCTCGCCGGTGTCGTCCGGAACGCGCACCGGGGCCGCCCCGCCGGCGCCCTCGGCCTCGGCCAGGTGGGCCAGGATGCGGGGGACGTCCGCCTCGGTGATCAGCACCTGCCGCGGCTTCGAGCCCTCGTAGCCGGAGATGATCCCGCGCCGCTCGAGCATGTCGATCAGCCGCCCCGCGCGCGTGTAGCCGAGACGCAGCCGGCGCTGGAGCATCGAGGTCGACGCGGTCCCCATCTGGGCCACGAGCGCTATCGCCTCGTCGAGCAACGGGTCCTCGTCGGGATTGAAATCCGAATCCTCCCCGGAGGACGAGTCTCCCCCCGCAGACTCCACCTCCTCCAACAGCTCGTCGTGGAACTCCGGCTGGCCCTGCCGACGCCATGCCTCGGTCAGCTCGGCGATCTGCTCCTCGTCGATGTATGCCCCCTGGATCCGCTGGAGCTTGCTCGAGCCGACCGGCGAGAACAGCATGTCGCCCTGGCCGAGGAGCGACTCGGCGCCGTTGTGGTCGAGGATCACGCGTGAGTCCGTCTGCGACGACACGGCGAAGGCGATCCGCGACGGCACGTTGGCCTTGATCATCCCGGTGATCACGTCCACGCGCGGCGACTGGGTGGCCAGCACCAGGTGGATCCCGACCGCCCGCGCCTTTTGGGCCAGGCGGATGATCGAGTCCTCGACGTCGGCCGGGGCGACCATCATCAGGTCAGCCAGCTCGTCGATCACGCACAGGATGTACGGAAGGGGCGGCTCCCCGCGACGCTCGCGGGCGCGGTTGAGCTCGGGCAGATTTCGTGTCCGGGCGAGCGACATCGTCCCGTAGCGCTGCTCCATCTCCTTGACCAGGTTCTGGAGCGCGTTCGCCGCCATCCGCGGGCTGGTGATGACCGGCGTGAGCAGGTGCGGGACTCCCTCGTAATGGTTGAGCTCCACCTGTTTGGGGTCGACGAGCACCACGCGAACCTCGTGCGGGGTGGCCCGCAATAACACGCTGCAGAGCATCGCGTTGACGCAGGCCGACTTGCCGGACCCAGTGGTGCCGGCCACCAGCAGGTGCGGCATCTTGGCCAAGTCGGCGCCAATCGCACGGCCGGCGATGTCCTTGCCGAGCCACACCGTCAACGGCGACCAATCAGCCGGCGGGTCCTGGAAAACATCCCCGAGATGGACGATCCGCCGGCGGG
>Ga0213881_10001248_pt1 | contig 12535 bp, 18 predicted proteins | sample BarmaccoBMER_R08_FD_160104 | JGI IMG/M metagenome (GOLD analysis project Ga0213881, IMG submission 160104) | Barbacenia macrantha exposed rock microbial communities from rupestrian grasslands, the National Park of Serra do Cipo, Brazil - ER_R08 ... | reverse complement strand
CGCGGTTTTTTCCAGGCACAGCGTCAGAAGACAAAAGAACCGCTGCGCCTCATTGAGCGCCGCGGTGATCTCGGCCGTGGGATAGAAGGCCGCGCCCGCGCCTTCATCCAGTCTCTGCGAGACCCGCGCCTGCATGTCCTGAAGCTGCATAAGTTACGTTCCGAGCGACCGGCTACCGACGGCGCTGCCGACATGTCGCCAGCTCAGAACGGGCCCCCCTGGCCCGGTCCCCACGTTCGGTTCAGCCCGCGGCCCGCGCGTTCGAGCCTGTGCCGGGTAAAGCGATTCGCCATCTGCACCGCCACTTTCTGCCGCTTCTGCGCGTGCTCGAGGCGCGCCATGCGCGCCAGCTCTTCCTGGAACTTCGCCTCATAGAGCTTTGCCCCCGCGGCGTCGCCCAGATAAGCCCTGATATCGGCCCGGCAGCCGTAAAGCAGCACCGAGCTCGAGACCCACGGCAGAGGCGATCCCGACGTGGTCGAGCCGTCGAACGCCGTGGCCGAATGCAGATACTCGATCGAAATGCCGCGCGCATGGAGCGGCGGCGGAAAGAATTCGATCTGATGAACCACGGGCGGGGAAGACTCGTTCGAATCGTCGTAGACCGCATAGCTAGCCGGATCCTGCACAAGGGTCCGCGGCCCCCAGCTCTCATCGGCCCGGTCTTTTTCGAATCTCGTCAGCGGGAATCCCGTCACCGGATCGAGCGCCGTCGCCACGCTGCGGCAGTCCGCCGGCAGCGCGTAGACGTTCTGCATGAACACGTAGCTCGATCCCGCGTAAACGGTTCCTGACGCGTCCACGCCGTTGCCTTCATACGCGCGATCGAGCGTCAGCGCCGTCCCGCCGCCCACCGCGCTCACGGTATAGATCACCGAATCGCCCGGCCGGTAAAACTTCTGCCCCACCCGCGCGCTTGTCCAGTTCGTACTTGCGCCCGCCACCGAAGCCGAGCCCACCGTCAGCGTGACGGTATCCGTCGAAGACTGATAAGCCGCCTGCGTCGTGATGGTGGCGTGGTATTTGAGCCCGCTCCAGTCGGTGTGCTCTAAAACCTGCTCATAACGGACGTTCAGGAATTCGTCAATAAGATCCAGCGAAACGCCCGGCGCGCTCGTTTGCAGGCTAAGTCGTAACTGTCCCCAGGTCATCTTATGGCCCCACTCCAAGCAAAGTCATTCTGGGAATCACCGTCGTCCCGCCGCCGCCGCCGGAGGCCTTCAGGCTGATCGCGGCCGCGTCCCACGTGCTTTGCGAATCGGTCCATTTGGCGGTTTCCGCAGCCGTCGTCGAATCGACGATCCAGATCGGCATGTAGCCGTCGCTCGTGACCGTGCCGGTGGTCCCGCCGTAGAAGTCCTTCCAGCCCGTCTGGTAATGCCCGGATGTGACCGAGCCCGAAACCATCGCGAACCCGACCACCAGATCGCCCGCCACCGTCGGAGTCAGCGCCGAAGCCGTCGGATCGCTCGATGAGCCGTTCGCGTTGGCGACCGTCGCGTCGAGAGGGCTGCTGGTTGCGGCGCCCGAGAATTCCGCGATGTAGATGGAAGTGACCCCGGACGATCCCGATCCCATGCTGACCGTGTTCGCCCCGCCCGCCGTATTCGCCTTGTAGAAAAAGTTGTAAACGCCCACGTGCCCGCCGAGCGAGTTGCTCGCGACTCCGGCGTAGGAGCTCGCGCCGTTCACCGTGTCGCCCACGTGCCACGTGTTGGCGCTGGTATTGGTCGAATTCGTATTGGCGACGACCACCACCAGCAGATTGCCCGCCGTGACGGCGCTGGGAAACGCGCCGCTCGAGGCGTCGAACGCCTTGCCCTGCACGAAGGTGATCGCCGCCCAGGACGGCGCCGCCGCAATCAATAAGAGCGGAAGCAGCTTACGCGTCATTGCTGCACGTAGGCGATCGAGCCCGAGACCTGATTGGCGGCGGAAAGGATCATGCACACGTCGTGCGAAGCGCTTCCGGTTCCCATCACCGTGCCGATGCCCGCCCCGATCGCGACGCCGCCGTTGGCCGCGAAGTTCCAGCCCGCGCCCGTCGAAGTCCCGCCGATAATGGCCGCCGTCGAGGTATCGCATTCATTCGTCGTTTTCGTACCTTCGATGAACTCGATGTTCGTGGCGGTTCCGGTCACCACCAGATTGAGAGAGCAGATATAGGTTTTCTTGCCGCTCGTGTTCGCAATCAGCTTGGCCGCCGTGGTCGAAGCCACGTTGATCAGCGCGAACGATTTCGTGTTGACGAAGCAGGGATCGGCGGCCACCGCCGTTCCGCCCCACTGCGCCACGTTGGTCGAAGCGTTCGAGGGCGGGGAAGTGGTCACCGTCCCGCTGACCGTGACCGTGGCCGCCGAAGCCGCCAGATTGACGTTGAGATTGTTCGTATTGGCCGGCGTGTCCTTGATGCTGACGCGCAGCAGGCCGCTCGTGTCGGTGCTCAGAGGATTGGTTTTCGCCGTCGTGTAACTCGGCGCGCTGGTGGTGGTCGCCGTCTGCACGAGCGGTCCCGACTGGCCCGAGGTGGTCGAGGCCTGTCCCACCAGCAGCCCGTTCACCGACGAATCCAGGGCCGCGCCCGAAGGCAATGGCAGCGACGCCGCCGACACCGGCTGCGTCACGGCGCTCCCGTCGACCTTCACCGCGGTCATGCCGGAAATGCCCTGCACGCTGATCACGTCGCTCGACGCCGTTCCCGCCGTGCCCAGCGCCGGCTGTTTCGCGCTCGTGGCCGCGCCCGAAGGCAGCGGCAGCGAAGCCGCCGACACCGGCTGCGTGACCGCCGAGCCGTCCACCTGGACCGCGCCCGAGCCGTTCAACGGAGTCGCGATCTTCACCGGCTGCTGCGCGCTCGCGATCGCCGCCAGCAGCGCCGTTCCGAGGAGCGCTTTGAAGGTGGTTTTCATGACTGTTTCCGTAAGTGCTCGCGGTGCATGGCGAGCCGCGCCAGCCGGTTCGCGATCTCGCGCCAGTGGCGGCCGAGCGATTCGGCGAACTGCGGCACGAGCAGCGCCGCGATAATGGCCAGTTCGATCTTCATGTCAGCTCCGTCACCACGCATGCCCCGCCCGATGCGCTCGAAATGGCGTTGATCGCGCCCGTCCACACCACGCCCGAAATCGTTCCGTCCCAGCGCCGGCTCGAGCCGTCGTCCGCCGATCCCGAGGCCGGCAGCGCAATGTGATACGCGGTCTGCGTCGGCGTTTTTCCGAGCCCCAGCTTGATCACCGTGGTCCCGGTGTTCTGCACGCTGCAGGCCTTGCGCGAGCCGTTCGAAGCCAGAATCGAGGCCGAGGAAGTCGAGACCGTCGTCTGCGCTACGGCGCTCGCGGTATTCGACGAGGGCGGCGTCGAGCTGAAAGAGCCCGCGATCGCAAGCTGCCTTGTGCCCGGCGACATCTGCGCAATCAGCAGCTGCCCGCTGGTCGGGTCTTCCGCCATGAGCGGCGTGCCCGCCGAAGTGCCGGCCGTGAAGGTCGCCTGGTCGACCGACGAGGTTCCGCCCGAGCCCGCGCCCGTGACGGCGCACTTCAGGTTGCCCGAATTATCGAGATTCAGTCCCGCCGGCGATCCGTCGGGATTGAGCGCAACCGGAAGGCTCATTTAGCCTCCCAGTACTTCGCAACTTAGCGAATAGGTGTAGTTCGAAGAATCCCCGTGCGTAACCTGAAAATCCCACTGATAGGGCAGATAGCAGCCGACGGACTCCTTCACCGAGCCGAAGGCCGTGCGCGCATTGGGCATCATTTCGTAGCAGTAGGTTCCCGTGGCCGTGATGGCCGCGCCGCCCTGCGAGAGAGCCACCGCGTTGCCGCTGACTCTGTCATAGCCCCGGAACTGCGGCGTGAGCCCGCCCGTGCCGCTCGCCGCGGTCACCGACAGGTACACCCGGCAGCACTGCTCGACCGGGTCCGTCTGCTTCGCGCACGCCGTCGTCGACGTGCGCGTGGCAGAGGAAAGGAGAACCCGCTGTGTCTTGATTTTTACGGACATCAGCTTAGAGTGATGGTCGTGTAGTAAACCGTCACGACCGCCGTTCCGTTGCCCGTGGTGAAGGCTCCGGTGCCGTTGGTGATGTCGAGCCCGAGTCCCGCCACCGCGCTCAGGTCGATCGCGCCGGAGGTGTTGGGTCCGAGATAAACGTATTTCGCCGTGGCCGCGTTGATCTGCGCCGCCGTGACGTTGCCCGTGTGCGGATTGGTCGATGTCCCGTGATACTGGAACGTCACCGCGCCGCCCGACGCGTACTGCGTGCCGCCCGGCTTGGTCTGCACGAAGATCGCATCGATCATCAGAACCTGGCCTGCGGCCGGCGCCGGAAGGATCGACACCGGCGTCGTGTTCATCCCGAGGATGTTGGCCGACGTCAGCGTGACCTGCGCCACCTGCTGCAGCGGCGTGTTCGACACGCCCGAGCCGTACACGTTGCCCGACTGATCCACGCGGAACAGATTGACCGGCGCCGCGCCCGGGTTCTGGATCTGCAGCGAATCGACCGATTGCGCCGCGGGAACCGAGATCACCAGCGGCACGTCCTTGCCGTCGCCGATCTGCGTTTTTTCGTTGCCCGCGCCCAGCGTGCCCTTCGGCATCAGGTCCAGCAGCCGGAGCCGCGTGCGGTTAGGCAGATTGCCTTTGAATAAAGCCATTTAAAAGTTTTTCCCCCCTGGCTCAAAGGCCAGCTCAACGGAAACGAGGCCGCCGGGAGTTCCGGCGGCCCTAAGTTAACTGTTCGACGATTTAGCTGCTCGGAATCCCATACACTCCGTAGAACCCATTAAAACCGACGCTGAAGCGCATCCAGCCGGCAGTCTTCACCGAGCGCGAATCGAAATCGATATCGTGCACCGTGTTGAACTGCTCGCGCCAGTAGAAGCGCAGCTCGGTGTCTTCCTTCTCGCACTGGATGAACCAGGCGTTCGGGTCGGTGAGGTAATCCCACACCATCCACGAATCGAAGGAAGGCATGCCCGAGCGCCGCTTGAAGGCGTTGATGGCGCGGTTGGCGGTATCCGGCCGGTCGTTTCCGCCGAGCAGCTCGGCCGTGACGAACTCGAGAGCCGGCGGCACGATCATTTTCTTGGGCGGAATGCGCAGCTTTTTGCCGCGGTGATCCACCGTGTTGCGGATGTCCGTGAGCGCCAGCTGGATCGAGGTGACGTCCGGATCGGTCGCATAGGACAGTTTGTTGGTCTGCGTTCCGCCGCCGACCAGCGGGTGCGCGGTCGAGAACAACGCCACGCCGTCCGGGCCCGTGGCTGAAGTGAAGCCCGTGTTGAACACGTTGGCGGCCGCCACTTCGACGGTCTCCTTGGCCGAGCGTCCCAGCTCGGTCGCGAGCTTGCGGGTGACGCCGAACTTGTCGTCGTCCATCGCCACGCGCGTGACCTTGAAGCCGAGGCCGTACTGCGCGTGCACGTAGCTCTTGTTGAAGGCCGGCAGCGCCTCGTCGTAGCGAGTCGTGTCGCCTTCGGCCACGACCGAGAACTGGCCGAAGCCCGAGACTTCGGTGGTCTGCTCGATCGAGCGGCTGGAAGACTCCATGCGGAAGACTTCCGAGAACTCGTCCGGATAGCGGCTGTACTTGGTCATCACGACCTCGTCGATGGCCGGAAGCATCGACTGAAGGTACAGATCAGGAAAAAGTGTTCTGATGAACATCGTTTCTTATAGTTCCTTTTGAAATCGCCGAGCGCACAGGCCGCTACGCGAGCGGCCCGTTGTGCGCGGTTCAAAAAATCCCTTAGACGCCCGCCGAGGCCTGCGCCATCGCGTGCTTGTTGATGGTTACTTCGAGAATCGCGTTGGCGCCTTCGGCGTTGGGCGAGATCATCGAAATCCGCTGAATGCGCAGATCGAGCGACGAAGTGGTCGCGATCGAGCTCGAATTCACCTGCATGCCCGACTGCTTCGTCGTGGTCGAACCGGCCTGCGACAACTGCACGTTGGCGTTCTTGTGCACGTGCGCCGAGGTCGTCACGCTGCCGTCGGCCTGCGCGATGTAAACCACGTCGATCTCGTCGGTCACCGGATGAACGGTGCCGGTGGACGCCGCGCCGTAAGCGAGCGATGCGCCCAGCCAGAGACTCGTTCCCGGCGTGAGCTGCGATCCCGACTGGATGCGCGGCAGATTGTAATTTGCGTTCTCGGGCAATGCCAGCGGAGCGCCGGTCAGATAGCCGACCAGATCGAACGCGAAGATCGCGTTCGCATCGGCGCTCGGTTTGCCGTATTCCGTAACCGAGTACGGGCCTCCTCCGAGGCGGATGATCGGGCGGAACCCGAACGGATTATTTGGATTGGCCATTTTTTAGGTGGTGACCTCTTCGATTGAAAAACCTGCGGGCCTCGACTGGCCCAGAAAACCTTCGTTCTCGGTGGCGTTGGCGGTGATGATGTCGCTCGCCCTCAGCGGCCCTACGCCGCGATGCCCCGAGTTGTGCGCGAGGCGCTCGGCCTCGTCCTGATACTTTTCGACTTCCTGCGCGATGGCGTCGGTGGACTGCTTCTCGTAGTAAGCCCGCCGCCGCTCCGCGATCCCCTGCGGGATCTCGCCCAGCATCAGCGTGCCGACCTTCACCGGATCGCCCTTCTCGTCCTTCACGATCTGGTAGCCGCGCAGGCCGAGCACGTCGCAGCAGCGCTGGGAGAGAAACTTGTAGCTCATCCCCGGACGCCCGTAGCGGTCGACCGCGTCGTTCAAAACGCGCGAGCCCGCCACTTCCACGTCCACGTCGCGGTCCATCTCGTATTCGACCTCGCGGCACGGAATCTTGAGAATCCGCTCGGCGAAGGCCTCGGCGACTTTATCCACGCCGAATTTCGAGATGGCCTTCTGCAGGCCCTGCCGCAGCACGCCGTCCGCTACCGCCATCGCGCCCTTTTCGCGGATGGCTCGCGTCGTGGCCGCCGCGTAATCGTGCAGCCCGGTCTTTTCGATCATGGACCTCAAACCGGGGCACTGATCGAACAGCGGGTCCGGCCCGTAGACCAGCCGCCTGACCGTCTCGGCCGGAGCTCCGAACGCCTTCTTGTCGAACTCGTCGGCCAGAAACTCCGCAGCGGTTGAAACCGGCGTCTCTTCCAGTCCGAGCCCCAGATCGGGAACCGGCTTGCGATTCGCTTCGATGCGCTTTTGGCGCTCGGCCAGAATCGCCTCGTTGGCCGCCTGGGCGGGATCGATGATTCTTTTCTTCGTCGCCTGGTTTTTGAGGGACATCGCTTACTTCACCCCCCGCATGGCTACGCCTTTTTTGGCGCGCGCTTTATAGGCCTCTTCCGAAATGCCCATGGCGGCCGCGATGTGCTTCTGCTCGGCGGTCAGGTCTTCGTCCTCTTCGGACTCGGCCGGCGTTCTCACGCCGCGATCGCCCGCCTGAGCGGCTGCTCGCGCGCGTCGTTCCTGCTCGCGCTGGGCTTTGTCTTCTTCCTTCTTCTGCTGCGGCGTCAGCCGCTTGCCGTCGCGGATCTGCGCCAGTTCGGTGCGCTCGGCGGCCAGCTCCATCGCCACCGCGGGCGCCACGCCCGACTTCACCAGATGGCCGTAATGCTGCGCCGTGGCCTTGAAGAAGTCGCTCTTGTGGTCGCCCAGCTCCGGATATTCCTTGAGCAATTGCTGCTCTTTCGCGAAGGCCTGGGCTTTCGCGTCCGTGATCTGCTCGACCTCGCTCTTGCGCACATAGCCGCGTCTGGCCAGCAGTTCGTCGAGGCCTTTCGCGCCTTTCGAGGTGATTACGTCGAGGACGTCCGCTTCGGGCTCCTCTTCGACGGGCTCCGCTTTGGCGGCGGGCTCGGGCCTCGCCGACTTCGATTGCCAGAACTCGATGGCCCGGTCTTTCTCGCCGAGCGACTGCTTCAGCTCGTCGATCTGCCTTTGCAGAGCGGCTGCGTCAATGGCCGGCTGCGGCGGCGCCGCGGGAGTCGCGGCTGAAGGAGGCGACTGCGGCGTCGCCGATACCGTGGTTTGCGTCATATTTTCAGGGCTTGTTGTCCGTATGCCGTGCCGCGGAACAGGTCTGCGCGTTGCGCCGTGTACGGCCTGACGCAAGGCCCGCAGAGCAACTGGTAGATGCCATCCCGCGGTACGACATACAGCCTTACTTCGACGCCGGGCGCGCTATCGCGCAGAAACTGCCACGTGGCTCCGCACGCCGAGCAGCCCTTCGGCGCCGCGCCCGCGAGGAACTCGATCGCGTGGTTATGCCATTCGACGCAGTAATCGCAGATGGTCTGCGCTTCGGTCAGCTGGTGCACGCGCCACCTGGGCCGCATCTTCGAGCAGAAGTTACAGCGGTCTTCCAGAACGGCGACCGCCGGAACCGCGAAGGCCGGACTAGACAATAGGACTCTTCGTGAGGTAGGCGATCAGGGTGGCGAGCGCCGCCGCGCCGGCCGAGATGCCGGAGGCCGCCGGCGACTGCCCCTGCCCGAGGCCCGTCAGAAACGCGAGCCCGCCGCCGGCGAGAATCGCCACGATGCTTTTCAGCGCGGTCGCCTTGCCGCTGCCCTGCTGACCCTGTGGCGCAGCCGCGTCAGTGCTCTTATCCGGTGATAAGGCCTGGCCGCTGCTCGTTGCCTGGGTCGAAGGAGACGGGTCCGGCGTCGGTGAAGGTGAAGGTGTCGGTGTCGTTGCCATTAGTGTTTGAGAATGAATCCGAACAGGCCCAGCAGAAAGCCGATGATCCCGACCCCGCCCAGCGTGCGCGCGATGGTCATCTCGGCCTTGCGCAGCCGGTCTTCGTGGTCCCTGATCACCGCTCTCATGTCGGTCAGGCCGTCCGAAAGGCGGTCGAACCCGTCAACGAGAATCTGCCGGATTTCGCTGTCCAGAGGCATACCGGATATGAGTTCGACAACACCGCGCCCAGGCGTCGCGGACCGGCTCGGTCACCCAGGAGTAAAAAGCCAGCCCCCCGTAAACCGCCATCACCAGAACCGCCGAGGCCTTCCACAGCCGCGTCTCGCCGCTCACTTGCCGCCCTTCACGCTGGCCGTGATCTCCTCGAGCACCCGTTCGGGCAGAGCCAGCGCCGTCCGCAGCGCCTGCGCCGCGCCCTGCGCCCGGTGAATCTCGAGCGGCGCGTCACCCCGCTCGCAGATCCCCCGCTGGCGCTCGAGCTCGGCCGCCAGACGCTGGCGCACCAGCGCGAACGGCCGCGACGCGAGCATCTCCTTCAGCTGCCTCACGTCGAAGTCGTCGAGCTTCGCCGGCGTTTGCGCGATTTCCATCAGGAGTTGCCGTGAAGATTCTCAGGGTGTCCTGAATACAGGAACGGCCCCGCCGCCTGCGGATTCCCCGGCGGCTGGGTAATATTGCCGCCGAAAAGCCCCTGCGGCATCTGCAGCGGCGCGCCCCCGCCGGGTTGAGCCGGAGCCCCGCCCGGCTGCGCCATCCCCGCCCCCGGCTGCATCAGCTTCGCCGCGTAGTGCGCCGCCTGCTCGAGCACCGCCTGCTGCATCTTCTTCTGCTGCAATTGCGCGATGTGCTCGTGATAGTGCACGACGAGCTTTTTGATCGCGTCCGGGTCTTTGTTGGGATCGGTTTCGGCCTTCTGCAGGTCTGAATAGTGCCGGATCAGGTGCAGCTGGTCGTTGTCGAGCGGGTTGACGTGAATCTCTTCCCCGTGCAGCAGCTTCACGAACTCTTCCTTCGGATCGACCGACAGGTCGGGAGCGGGAGGCCGCGGCACCAGCTGGTCGAAGTTCGGATCGCCCAGCGCTTCGTGCGCCGCCCGCGTCGTCTCCCACAGCGCCACCGGGTTCTGCGCGATCAGCGGATTCTGCAGGTCCAGCTGATAGCGCGCCAGGGCCTGCTCCTTTTTCGCTTCCCTCGAATAAACCGAATTCGCGAACTGCAGCCGGAAATCGTAGCGCCCGTCGCGGTCCTCGATGGTGAGGATCGAGCCGCCGTTATTGACTTCGAATAATCCGTCCGCGTCCTCCTCGGTCACGCGGAAGAAGGTCTGCTCCGGGCTGAACATATACTCCAGATCCCAGAAGTGCGCCAGCACTTCGGCCATGTCTTCCCTCAGCACCTTCGAGTCGAGCGAGATTCTGACGTTGCCCTCTTCGAGCAAAGCCACCGTTTGCCTCGCCGTGCGCGGCGCGTTGGGGCGATCGCTTTGCCGCCCCATCTGCAGGTCGCTCATGCCGGTGAGCTTTTCGCCGTAGGCCAGCACGCACTGCTCTTTCCACTGCGCCACTTCCACGTTGGGCTGGATTTTGATCTGCATGAGATCGGTCGCCGGGTTGTCGAGCGGAATCGCCATGCCCGGTTCGACCTTGAAGGTCTCGGGATTGAAGCCCGAGGCCGGCCGGTAGCCGAGCACCGGACTGTTGGCGAGCTGGCCCGCCTCGGTCGCCTGATCGTGATTGGTCCGGAGCTCGTCTTCGAGATCGATCAGCATTTGGGCGAATCCCTCGGACCAGTAGCGCCCGTCCTTCACCATCGACGACTCGACGAAAGGGCGCCGCTTCTTCTTGGTCGGATAGAGCTCGGCCAGATCCTGAACCCCGATCACCATGTGGAGATCGGGCAGATAGCGCACCACGAACTCGCGCGTCTCCATCTCGCGCTTCGAGAAATCCCATTCGTCGCCGTCGCGCGCGCTCTTCTTGAGCGGACGCCATTTGCCGTACCACTCGAGCACCGTCACCCATTCGCCACTCGACAGCGGCCGCTGGTAGAGAATGCCTTCGGCCTCGTCCTTTTCGAGCTTGATTTCCTCGCCCTCGAAGTCGCGCTGGATGCCGTGCTTCGCGAGATTGACGATCTTCTGGAAGTTCTTTTTGATGCCCTGATAGCGGCCGTCGCGCTCGCCCTTCAGCAGATCGTCGGGCGTGGTGCGGTAGCGCCGGACGACGAAGCTGAACTCGTGCAGGCTGTTCACTTCCTCGGCGGGCACGATGAAATCGTCGGGCCACAGCGGGCAGAAATCGGGCCCCTCGTAATCGACCACTTCTTTGCCGCCCACCTCGAAGGTGTCCCGCTTCCACGGCGAATACGCCACCGCGCGTCCGAAGAGAATCTTGCGCAGCACGAAAACCGAGAACGGGTTGGTCAGTTTCATGGAATTGAACACCCGCCACGTCATGTATTTGCCGATCTTGGCGTCGCGCCGGTAATCGGAAGCGCCCACGGGCACCGCCACGATCTCGGCGTCGTCGCCGAAAAGCGCGTCCATTTCCTTGGCCCATTTCGTGAAAATGTTCCATTTCACGTAGGGCACCGGCACGTTCGAGGCCTGCTCCTCGCCCTCGTCCGGCAGATCCGCCGAGCCCAGCCAGCGCCGCATGTACTCGCGCCACTTCGCCATGCGCCGGTTATGATCCGCGATCGCCGCGCGGTAATCGTGCAGCACGCGGTTGCCGATGCGGTCGATCTCGGCCTGCGGCCACTTTAATTGGAAGTCTTCCTGCGTCATTTGGAGTGTTTGAATTTCTTCGAGTTTTCGGCGAATTGCGCTTCTTTACGCAGCGATTCGCTCTTTGAGTGGAGCGCCGCCTGCAGCTTTCCCGCGGGAATTCTTTCGCCCGCGGCCACGCCGAGCTTTTTGTGCAGCAGCCCTTTGCGGCTCTTTTTGATCTCGATCGCCATCAGATTTGAATTCGACTGGTTACGCGGCGATCTCCCAGCGGATCTTCGGCAGGCAGTCGCCGGCCTCGCGCCTGCGATTCGCCCTGTCCCACGACTCCGCTTTGACGCGCGCCGCCTCGGCGAAGCCCGCCGCCCGCAGGCTTGCGCCCGGCTCGGAGGCGAGCGTGTACGTCACGATCCTGCGGTAGCCCATCGCGAGAGCCGCTCGCCGTGCCGCTCCGTAAAGCCGGGAGCAGCCGTTTTCCACGCCTTCGCGCACGCAGCAACGCACGATTTCGGCGGTCAAACCGTCGGCCAGCAAGCGCGCCACAGGCCTGCCCACGATCACTACCCCGACGAGCTCATCGCGGTCGTCGTGGAGCGCAATACCGAATTTCCAGCCACGCGGGGCGCCGCAGTGCCGGTGGTTCTCTTCGATGAAGGCCGCGGCTTGCCGCAGCGTGATTGGCTTCAGCGTCACTCGCTCAGAAGCCCTTCACCCGCACGATTCGCCCGCGCGCGTCCTCGTCCGGCTTCTGGCCGTACCGCGTCAGCACCGGCGCCACCCGCGAATTCTGCTCCGGGCGCGGCCTCGGCATCCGCTCGCAAACCACCAGAGCCAGCGCCAGCGCGATCACGCAATCGTCATGGCAGCCGCGCTGCGCCTCGGGCTTGCCGTTCGGCTGGATGATGAAGGTCAGCAGTTCCTGTTGTGTAATCGGGTCGTGAACGTGCAGCGCCCCCGCCCGGATGGCCTCGTCGAGCATCGAGAGCAGGATCGGCCGCGAGACCCCGGTCGTGTCCCACCCGATGCGGTCCGAGCGAACCTGCGGATGCTGATCGGGCTGTACCGAGCGGTGGTAGAGCAGAGCGGCCGGATAATCCGCGTTGATTATGGCCTCCAGCGCCGATACGCCGCCGCCGCCTGGATTGCGCTCGCCGCAAATTTGCGCCAGG
>Ga0213881_10001247_pt1 | contig 12568 bp, 12 predicted proteins | sample BarmaccoBMER_R08_FD_160104 | JGI IMG/M metagenome (GOLD analysis project Ga0213881, IMG submission 160104) | Barbacenia macrantha exposed rock microbial communities from rupestrian grasslands, the National Park of Serra do Cipo, Brazil - ER_R08 ... | reverse complement strand
CGCTGCTGGCCGTGAGGATTGGGGAGCCCGGCTGGGCGTTCGCTCTGGAGATTGATCGTCCACTCCGCCGTCGCCTCGTCGAGCATCTGGGCCGCGCTACCCCCGAGGAGCTTGAGCAGGTCGACAACGCCATCCGGGCGGTCTTCGAGGTATAGCGACCAGCCCGGGCGTCGAAGACTTGGGATCGGCCGCCATGGAGGCCCGCAGTCGCGGGCGGATGCCTGCGCTTCGAGGGACTTCTCGCGGATGTACTCGCGTTCGAACTCGGCCATGCCGGCGAAGAAGGGGAACAGGGCGGCGCCGTGTCCGTGTTGGGGTCGTACACCCCTTGGCGGGGCCGGTGCGGAGTTCGAGCCGACAACCCACCTGCTGGTGACCCCGATGAACGCTGAGGAGCCACGGAAGGCGATTGCCTGCCCGGCCAGCGTGCTCACCTGGTGTTGGAGCCGGGGTGCTGGTGTGGCGGATGTAGTACGCCAGCCCGCCGGGTTTACCCGCCGGCACCTCCGGTTACAATGGACGCGTCACCGCGCGATAAGAGATGATGATCCATTGGCTGAGAATGCACCACTGGCTGAGCTTCGCGGGCAGATGTGACGCGCCGCTCCGCCCTTGGCGTCGGCTGTCTGATCATGGCTATCGCATGTGGGCTCCCTGCCTGCGCCCCCTTCGCGCCTATCGGTACCTGGATTAAAGACAGGCGCTGTGCAGGAAATGCCGTCACAACGACAGATAGCGTTCAGCGCGACGTGAAACAGAACACTAGCAGCGCCGCCGCTCGCTATGGCTGGAAGCTGATTGCCCACGACGAGTTCGAGGGCCCCTGCCTGTCCACGGCCTGGAAAGTTTACGACAGTCCGGACGCATATGGTATCGCTATACGGCGCCCACAAGCCGTGAGTCTAGCGGACGGCCAGTTAAAAATAACCAGCCGCCGTAATGTGACAGGTGGTTTGGCGTGGAGGGGTGATCGGCTCTACGGCCGCTGGGAGGTGCGGGCCCGCTCCGAGAGAGGCAGGGGCTATTCGCAGGTGCTGTTGTTATGGCCCAAATCGCAGAATTGGCCCCAGGATGGGGAAATTGATTTCTCGGAGGTAGCTGAGAGCGATAGAAAAGAAGATGCATTTTCTGTGCACTATGGTGCCGGCAATGACCAGGTGCGCACAATGATTTCGGGAGATTTTACCCAGTGGCACGACTACGCGGTTGAGTGGGAGCCTGACCACGTCACTGTGTACGTAGACGGGGAGCCAGTTTTTACGACTGTGAACGCCGCCGCGATCCCCCGTACGCCGATGCACCTGTGCATCCAGCAAGACGTCGGCCCTCTTCCGGGCGGGCTCCCGCCGCCAGACGCGAGCACACCGGCCGCGGTAACCATGCATGTCGCCTGGGTCCGGGCATATGCCTGACGCGCGGACTGCAGCGGAGAAGCTCAGAGACGGCAGGAACTACTTCGAGCGTATCCAGGCGGACCGGTCGCGCACCGCGTGGATTAATGAAGAAAGTTGGCGCACCCGGGCGACAGACTGTGGTGGACGTTCCGACCTACCGGCCCAGGCCTGCATTGTCGTCGCACCGTAGCTGATCAGCCCGAGTTCGGCGCAGGCGTCGTCTGCTGCCTGCCGGACCTCATCGTAGTAGGCGTAGTCGTCGAAGCACACCACGCCGTTTGGCGAGAGCTTGCTCGCAAAGTTCGCAGCATCCCTTCGAACTGCGTCATATGAATGCCATCCGTCAATGTACAGCAGGTCGATGGTCTTGGTCCACGTTTGTGCAACTTCGTCGGACGTGGCGACGTGCTCCTCAACGACGTCACCGACCCCAGCACCTTCGATGTGTTGTCGGAACAGCTCTAGAGAAGGCAGTGTGGCGACGTTCAACGCTTCCAAGTGCTGCCGGTCACCGGTGTGCGGATCGATGGCTGACACCGTGGCGCCAGCTCTGCTGAGGTGTCGAACACCGAGCGCAAGCAATGTCGTACTCTTGCCGAGGTAACTACCGATTTCAACCACTGACTTCGGCCTCACCTCGGCGATGACTCCCCAGAAGACTGCAGCGTTGACTTCGCTCAGCCACCCCGGAATATTATTGGTGATCTCCCACGCCTCGGCGAAACCTGGAGCGTCCCGGAGGGCGCGATCACGTGCCCATGTGTTCCACGCCGCCGTCGCTGCCGCGTACAGTGCTTGCCCAAGCAATGCGGCCACCGAACACCTCCTGTCTTTCGCTACATTGAACGCGATCCACTGTTGGCAAGATCGCACAAACTACCCCGTAGGGCGGTACTTGAAGATGACGACCTCGCCGTTGTCGAGAAAAGTCCGCCACCGCGGTGACGCGCGGAGCGCGGCCTTTAATTCTTCGAGTGAGCCATGCGGAAGATATCCAAAGTAGTTGCTGTAGACTACCATCTGCTGGCTGATCACGAAATATACATCGGACCCGTGGAATGACAACGCGTACTGCGTCACAACAGGTACGGAAGAAGGGCCAAATCGAACGTGGCGAAACTTGTCCTCGTCGAGAAGCGCAGGGTCGCCGGATTGTCCCGCATTGAACGACCCGTAGTTCGCGGTGAATCGAGCCGGGAAGTTCTGTGCGGCCAGAACGATTGTAGCGCCCGGCCGAGCGTGCGCATAGAGATACTCAGCAGCTGCTACCTCGTTCGGGGGCACGCGGTCGACCGCGAACTGCCCTTGCAGCCCCTGCAATGCCAACAAAGTAGCGACAGTAAGCACAATGGTTGAACCGACGATTCGAGCTCGGCTACCATCGGCGAGCGCCAGCCAGCGGACAGCGATAATCAATGCGCACCATGGCAGCGAGAACATGTAGATCCGGTATATCGCTTCCCCACCGTAGTTACCGGCAAGGATGATTGCGAAGGGCGTGAAGCCTAAGACCAGAGGGAGGATATCGCGACCGAGTTGCCGACGATTCAGAAATGCAATGAGTAACGTGCCACACCAGATACTGAAGGCCATTCCACGCACGGCTAGCGCTGAGAACGCTTGTCCGGGGGTGGACCAACTGTCCTGGGCGTTGCCGCTCGCGTTCTTGAGAAAATTGAATCCGCTGAAAATCTGGTATTCACCGGCGATAGGACCGAACCTCGGAACGAGATAAGCGATCGCGACGGCGATCAAGACAATGACCAGATACTGCGGACGGAGGAGGTCGAGTACCGTCACTGCAACGAGGCTACAGAGGATGAGGTATGGCGTCAGTTGGTGCGAAGACGTGATCGCGAAGAAGACCCAGGTGGCTGCCACTACAGCCCATCGACGCGTCCAGTCACGCACCGGTTCTACAGGCACAGCGCCTTGGACAAGTCGCGCACGCACCCGCGCCAAAACTGGCGCGTGGATACGTACGGTCGGGTCTGGGGAGTGACGCAGCCAAACTAATACAATAATATAAAACCCGAGGCTCAGGGCGAACGCAAAGGCTTGTGGCGAGAAGTAGTTCGTGTCAGGCCAAGAGCAGGCTCCGAACAGAAATACCGCCAGGAAGATGACACGGCGGCGGCCGCTCAGGACGCGTACCACCGCGGCCAGCAAGAACGCATCGAGAAGCCCAAAGAATAAAGAAGACCACGTGGCGAAGCTTACTGGGGCGACGTGCGCGAGGCTCGTCAGCTGAGCGATAGCTGCGAAGAACATAGGCCATTGCTGATAAATGTCTCCAGGATTGACGACGTGACCGTACTGCTGGAAGAATGCGACGACTCCGAAATGCTTGTAAGTCCATGCGTACTCGGGCAACTCGAGGAGCAAAGAGGCCGTAGCCCGGGTGATGACGAGAAATAATACCGAAGCGCTGATCAGCACGGCCGTTCGCACTCTCGTGAAGAGTTCGACCGCGAAAGCGAGGCAGACGAGAACGATGCACGCGATGAACGGCGCTCCCAGCGCGGCGGTCAGCCCGTAATCGCCGACACTCCGGGCGTCGAATCCGAGGAGCGACACCATCCAGACTGCTGCCGATGCTAGCAGCAGCCCGTAAGGGAGGGCGTCGACCACGCCGCTCGGCGCCGGAAGTCGCCGCCCCATGAATGGTGGCAACGGAGACGCGGTGTCCACCTCCGTCGGAAGCGGTATGTCCGAAGGTCCGAGCGGCTTGTGCCACTTCCCAGACCGCACGTCGATCAGGATCCGCGTGGCCGCTGATCCGACGGTAAGAGCGAGTAGACAGACGTGTGCGACAAGTGGATGCCAGATATCCGCCCAGATCGTTACCGCTGCCACCACCGCGACCGTGGTCATGCTGGTGGTTACTGCGAGACTCCACGCGATTAAAAGGTTCGGCAGACGCAGGTGACAGAGGAGAGCGGCACCTGGCCCGAAGAGCATGAACATGAGCAGCAGCAGGAGCCGCGCCAGCCCGGCCGGAACCACCAAGCCGAGCACGCCACAGGCAGCGATGGCAAGCGCAGCCGTCACATTGACCTGAAGTGTGGGCCAATGCTGACGGTGCCGGGCCGTGCCGCGCGGCCTCGGGAGCGGCAGTGCTACCTGGCGCTTGTCCGTGGCTGCATCAGAGGCTGCATCAACTGACACTTGCGACCTCCTGTAGAAAACGCGCTGTGTCAGTATGCGGGCCGAGACTTCTGCCGCCCAGCTTCTGCGTATTTGCAGGATCTCGCGGTGCGTCAGGCGATCACTTCCACTGCATCGAGGGTCGCCACTGTAGGCGGGTAGGGTGCGTCGGCAGCTGCTTCGGGTAACGACCACTGCCCGGATCGTAACCGGGTGACGACGGAGGGCAGGAGGAAGGCGGCCAGGGCTGCTTGTACGACCAGATAGGTCAGGCCCACTGCCGAGAGGTTCGAACCAGTGAGCGCCTCGACAGTACCAACGAGCAGAGCGGTAGCGCCGAGCGCGCTAATGAGGACAAGCTTCCACAGCCGGCGTTCGAGAATAGCCATGGCAGAGTAAAAGATGACTACCGCGGTGAACGGGAAGCTCAGTGCAAGCAAGCGGAGCAGCAGCGTACCGTGCACGGCGAAGTCATCCCCCTGCAGCCTCAGCAGGAATGGCGCCACGACAAGCAGGGCCGCTGTTCCTAGGAGTACCACGACCACTCCAAGCTTGATCGTGTGGCGGGCGTGGCGCTGGATCTGATCTGGCTGTCGTGTCGATTCGACGATGAACGGCATGACAATATTCCACAGCAGCGTCTGCATAGTGATCACGACCAGCCACGGCACGTTGAAGTAGGCGGCTGCGGTGGCATCCACCATGTGCAGCACCAGCAATGGCGGAATGAACGTCACCACGTTGCTGACGAGGTTGTTCAGGTATTCCGCGAAGATGAACGAGGCGAGCTGTCGTCCCGGTGGGAGCGCAGAACGGCCCGCGGATTGACGAACCTGCTCGGGGGCTAGCCGAGAGAAAACTATCGCGTTGACGACGAGGACGGCCACCAGCGGCGGCACGTACCATGTCGCCGTGATGCCGACGACCGAGCCCCCGCGCAGCAGCGGGAGAAGCAGAGCGAGCAGGACAAGCTTGACGATCCCCACCGTCAGCTTTCCGACCGCCACCCACGGGGCCTTACGGAAGGTCGTGAGGACACCGTCCTGCACGACGAATAGCGCGAAGACCATGATTGTGAGCACGAAAGCCGATCGCTCCAGGACGCTTCCAGACAGGAACCCCGCGCCGAACCCGAGCAGAATAAACGCGGCACCTGCAAGCACCGAGGCCACCACGATCGCGGCGTAGCCGGAGGACAGGAACTGCACTGTGCGACCGCCCGAGCCTGGCAGGAACCGCAGGAACACACTGAGCATATTGAGCTGTGCCAAACCCGCGAGCAGCGTGATGGCCGCGATCTCGGCAGCCGCTTCGCCAACCCACTCCGCGGGGTAGGTCCGTGCCGCGACGACCCAGAACAGCAAGTTGAGTGCGGCCGCCCCCGCGGTGGAGACCATCAGCGCCGGTCCATCCCGCCCCACCCGCGATGGGACACGGCACTGCTGCGCCGTCACGACGGTGCTCTGGCGGTCGCACTCACCACCGCCCTCTGGGTGCCCCTGCGGAACCGTTCGGAGAGATAGCGCACGGGCCCGACGAGCATGGCGCGTCGGTTGACTGCCAGCAAGTCAGTCGGGAAGTCTTTGCCCAGGGTCGCGACACGTGGGCTGTTCGTGCTCATGAGATCAAGAATCGCACGCGGTGCCAACTTTACGAGGGGCCACAGCACCGACGGGTCGTCGACGATTAGTGCAGTATAGAATGCCGTAAGTCCCGTCCCGTAACCTTCCAGTTGCTCCCGAAGGCCGGGTAAGTCAGCGCGGTGGAAATGCCGGACCAGTGCTGACGGCTGATAGACGATTGTCGCGCTCGAACGTAGTAGCTGGGTGAAAACCTTGGTGTCTTCACCGCCCTTGGTCAAGGTCCCGGCTCCGAGTGCTTCGTCGAACCCGCCGACATCACGAAGCGCATCCGTCCGGAATGCCATGTTCGCTCCCACCCCGAATGGTGGTAGCGGGTACAGGGGGCTTTGCCGCGCATGGGTGCGGGCCGAGAAGACATCGCTGACAAAGCCACGTCCCTTGCTGTGACCACCGAATTGTTCGAACCAAACCTGTACGATGCTGTCCACGGCGCCCGGGACTACGACTCCGGAGACGGCGGCTGCGGCGGGATGCGCGTGGAATCCCCGCGCTAACTCGGCAAGCCAGAAGACGTCTGCTTCCTCGTCGTCGTCCAGCCACGCGATGAGCGGAGTGGTTACCTGTCGCAGGGCGTGATTGCGAGCGCGGGATAGCCCGGGGCGTGGCTCCACGGTATACCGAACTGATAGCCGGGACTCGAAGCCTTCAACCACTCGGCGCGTTTCATCATTCCGTGGCGCGTTGTCGACCACGAGCACCTGAAACTGCGGGTACCGTTGCGCCGCCACACTCTCGAGGGCACGCCGCAGCACGTCTGGACGCTCGCGAGTACAGACCACCGCCGTGCACGCCGGAGCGTCTGCCAGCACTGCTGCGCGGCTGCTCACGAACGGCGGGATGCCGGTATAAGTGACGCCTGACGTAGAAAGCGACTGTGTACCCAGACCCAGCGGAACCAGCCGCTGGGTGAGCTGTCTGCCACAGCGTTCGATGACCTGAGTCAGCACATCCGCAGCATCCAGCCCTTTCCCAGGCAGGTCGAGAACGACTAGACCGATTGGTTCGGTGAACAGTCGTACCACGAGCCACGCCTGGCGACGCCGATAGCCGTCCTCGTCGGTCGTCGAGATGCTGGGAATCGCGTCGGCCAATTCGAGGTCAATCAGTATGCCGGCAAGCTCTAGCGGTTCGGTATTTCCGACTAGGTCCTCCGCGATCCTCTTCTGCGCTGCGACTGCACGCAACCTACCGATCATGTGAGCTCCCTGCCGGGCAACCGAGACGACGCGAGCCGCACCACTCTCCAGCCTGGATGGAGGACGCGTTTGATAGTGGGGCTCATCCCAGGCTCTCCTCGCCGTACAAGCCGGTGCAACTCTCCCTCACACACTTCTGGTCGTACCTGGAGCCGAGGAAGGGAGAATCTGTCGTCCTTCAACCGCGAGACACGACGGCCGACGATGCAGGCATTGCGATATCCTGCCTCGATGACGGCCCGCCGTACGCGTGGGCTGCTGTAACCGTGCGGAAAGCTGAAGGAGCACACTGTGACACCGAGCCGGTCCTCGAGATCCATTCGGCTACCGTGGATTTCTTCCAACAAGATGCGTGGCGGGCAAACGTCAAGCGGCCGATGGTGCCGCGAGTGACTACCGATTTCAATGCCCTGCCGGGACAATTCAAGCAGGTGGTCCCACCCCAGAGTCGAAGCGACGCCGTTCGATAGTGATCCACGAATTCCGACACGTGCCGTAGGAACGTATATCGTTGCTCGCGCGCCTGCCTGATCAAGCACTTCCACCGCATTTAAAAAGTCGAGTAAACCGTCATCGAACGTCAAAGCCGCGATGCGGCGACTCGGGGTATCTTCAAAGGATTGAAGCGCTTCCGTAAGGCCAAGCAGCTCCCATCCATCTGCCGTCAGTGTAGCCACGTGTCGACGAAGACGGGACACCGGTACCACCAGTGGGTCCGAACTTCTAGGCTCTTCCTTCGCAATCGAGTGGTACATCAGCACGGGCAGCTTCGCGCTTGAGCGGTGAAACCTATCGTTCATTTTCCACATCCTGCGCGCCCGGCAACGGAGCCAAAAAACCTGCAGCAAGAGGCTTGCTGGGTAGCGCCCCCGGCATGGAGGGCACACCCTCGGCTAACACGCTCGATCGGAATCGAGCCAAGACATGCCGTGATCGCATGCTCGCCGCTGTCACAGCGAACCCCATACCAGCAGAAAAAACACCGGCGATGATTGCCGCGGCTCTGCCGAGTCCAAAAACATCTCCTCCGATCGCAGCCGCAAAGTTAAAATACAATCCTCTCGATAAAACATTTCCTACGAAAACGGCTTCGTCGGTGAGAGTCCGCACTCCACCGTCGGCGACCGACGCGAGCGCGGCTTTGCCTCTCCCCTCTGCCCAGCAACGGCTCACAAAGTACAGCCATGTGGCCCGTTCGGCGGGCACGACATGCCTAACAGCAGCGTTCGGAATAAACAGCCAGGTCGCCTCTGGTGTCAGTAGAGCCATTCGAAGACACAGTTCGGTATCTTCCGGTTCTGGGGAGCCGTCGACCTTACCAAACCCAGCACGAAAAGCGCCGGCTTGATTGAAACACTGTCGCCTAACAATCATGTTGCATGACCATACGTTTCGAACTGATGACGGGCCCCCAGCCGGCCTCGCAGGCGTTCCGCCGATGACCCAGCTGAACTCTCTCGGGTACCACTTAGGGCATGACGTCTCCCACACTGGCACTACTGCACCACCTGCGCCCACTGCGGAAGGCTGCTGCTTAAGGCCGTGCATGAGATGCTCTATCCAGGTTGGTTCGGCAATTGCGTCATCATCGAGAAAAGCGATCAGATCGGCTGTCCCTGCTAGCACGCCGGTATTGCGCGCACCGGAGGCGCCTTTCGTAAACCTGTTTGACACTACGGTTACTTCCGATGCCACTTCGGCTTTGAGGCGAGCCAGTAGAGATTCGTTGTGGTCAACGACAACCACTACCTCGCTTTCATAGGTTTGCTCTTGTGCGGAACGGATCGCTTTAAGGGTGTGAAACCACCGCCTTTCAGTGAAGCACGGTATCACTATCTGGACCGTCAGCACAGTGAGTCCTCCTGTTCATTCGACTCCGCGTCATGCAAATAGGGAATTACAGGATAACTGCGTTGTTGACGATTCAAGGATGCGCCGTGGGGATGGAATCGTCGTTCCCGAAGGACTGCTGTCAATACTCGCCATCCATCTCTCCAAGTAGCCAAGTTGGATTCGCCGTTTCGACGTTCGTGTTCGAAGCTGAAAACCTCGGCCACGCGCAATCTTGCGCGAGCGGCACGGCAGAACAGGAGAGCCTCGATTTCAAAGCCATGGCCGTACGGGTGCACTCGTTCGACTGCCGACAGTGGAGGCACGGCGCGTCGTCCAATTGCAGCGTCTGGGTTAACGATACCAGAGACATTGAGGAGCTGCAGGACATCTGTCCAGAATGCAGCATAACCGTAACATAACTCACGCCAGTTCTGGCGGTAGATTCGATTGGCTATGAAGGTGAGGGCCCAGTTCCCGATCTTTCGGAGGGTCGACAGATCGCGCGAACCACCGCCTGCGGTAGCTCGGGAACCCTTGACCACGTCGGCGCCGGCAAGCAGTGCGCCGACGAGACCCGGAATTTCAGCAGGATCCATGGACCCGTCTGCATCGATCATCACGACGATGTCACCAGTCACAGCAGTGAGCCCGAGCGCGAGAGCCGCACCCTTCCCTGGAGACTTCTGCTCCAGCACCCGGATGTCCGGTCTGAGCTGCTGCGCGACAGCAACGGTACGGTCGACAGATCGACCATCCACTAACAACACCTCGTGAAGGCCTGCTGGAAGTCGGCCTAGCACCCACCCGATGTTCCGCTCTTCATTCATCGTGGGCAGAACCAAGCTGACTTTCAGGTTGCGCGCTGTGGTTGACTGGGTCGCAAGCTCAGCGTCGTTGCTCGAAGGAGAGTAGGACCGGGCAAGGAGGGTGCGCGCGGTGCCGTTCCCGTTTTCTGCCCTCCCGACCACGCCGTTACTTGGTGAGTCGTTATCTGCTCGCCCAGTGAAGCCAGCCCCAACCAGCGCACGTTGGTGATCGCTTCGTTGTGGGGAGACGGCGGACTCACGGCATGTGAGTTCAGTGTCGTCTCCGTAACTTGAGTGGAACATCTGCACCTCCGCCGAGCACAAGGTGAGCTTCCAGGCCCCGTCTCAGGGATGGGATTAGCGGGAGCGGACATCATGACGAAGTGATAATCGGCTCCTGCGCCGCGGTGTTACGGGCCACCGCTACTTATGTTCGTGCCGCTGGCGTTGTACGTCCTCTGTTCATTCACGCGAAAGCTTCTGAATCACTGGCGTCATAGCAACCAGTGGACTACGGAATGTAGCAACTTCGATCGGAGCAATTTCAAGGCCTGTGGAGGAAGACTTTTTAGGCTGCGGTGGATGGGATCATTCGACGTGTTTGCCGTTGTGAAACACGGCGCCGGCGCGGACGAGCGCGACGAGCAGCCGTCGACCGAAAGCCGTAGAGACTACTGACGGGCGCGCCACCCGGACTGGGGAGGCAACGACTCGGCATCGCGTGGATCACAACGCTGGCGATCTCGCAGCCTGATCATCCATGCCACAAAGAGAGCAAGCGGGATCGCGATCAGGACCCAGACGAGGATCCCCACCCCGATCATCACGGTCGTGCTCATCAGAACCCCAGGTTAATTGACCAGCCCGACGGTAGTCTTGTCGGAGCAGCAGGTCTTCCTCTCTCCGCAGTATAGCGTGTGATCACGCGGAGTCACATCCAGCGAGGCGGCGAACCATCGACCGGTCACGGTCCGACACGATACTGCCGCATATTGTATTCGTTGCGTACACCGTAACGTTACCGACGCTGCGTCCGATCTGTTCGGCAAAGCCGCTCAAACGCATCATTGCCGGCACCGGCCGTGCCGTCACGTAAGTCACGAATTTCTCACTGTTCAACGAATGTAGGCGATGATTCATGGACGTTGGACAGCGTGGGAGAAGCATGAACGTCGATCTCGGTGAGTCTGCCGGAAAGAGGAGACGGCCCGGTGTGCGGTTCTGCTCACCGAAGAAGGCGGGGCTGATCGAACGTCGCTGGTGGCCCGCTGCCGAATTCCGGCACTGCCCCGATAAGCTCCTCCCGGGCAACCTGGCCGAACTGCTCGACGACCTCCTTCATGACCGGTTCAGCGACAAGCCCCTCCTGCTCGCCGGCTGAGTACCACGGGACTCCCAGGCAGCCCGCGCACGATGGCAGACCGAGCAGCACGTCCAAGCCGAAGCTCGTGGCCCTGAGGGATCAGCGCACGATCATGAAGCGGGGCGTAGGACGGCTACCCGAGCTCCGTGATCTGTGCTCTGTTGCGCGGTGGCCCTGGGGACGTCAGTTGTGCCGGTGGTAGATCCAGTGCACCACGTGCATGCGTACCGTCACGTGATCGCGACCGAGCAAGTCCGGGTGCTCGACCGCCATCCGACGCACCGCCGCCAGCACCTCTTCCCGCTGTCCGGCAGGCAGTACCGCGACCATGCTGTGGCTCAACACATAGTCGGGCAGCGCCGCCACGTCTTGTTCGCGCGACCACCGAAGCCAAGTCACCTCGGCCGGGCGGAAACCCTTGAGCATCGATGGCGTTGGCCGCTCGCGCGGTTGGATGCCGATGAGTCGCTCGAGTATCATGACCCACGGGACGCCGTCTTTCTCGTAATTCCACAGCATGGCCAGCACCCCGCCGGGGCGCAGCACTCGCGCCGCCTCCGCGGCCCCGGCGGCATCGTCCACCCAATGCCATGAGTTGCCATAGACCACCGCGTCCACACTTCCGTCGTCCAGCGGAAGCTCTTCCCCCCGCCCGGCATGCACGCGAACCGCGGGAAGGCGCGCGGTCAGCACTGCCCGCATCCTGGGGTCCGGTTCGACAGCATCGACGTCGAACCCCGCCTGAGCGAGCACCGCGGTCAGCTTGCCGGTACCGGCACCAACGTCGGCCACCCGAGACAGCCCCGGCGGAGCCGGTAAGGCCGCCAACAAGCAAGACAGCACCTGCGGCGGATAGGAAGGACGCACTCGATCGTAGAGTTCGGCCCGCGCCCCGTACGACAGTGCTCGTTGCTGATCGACCGCAGGAGCCGTCGGGTCATCCACGGTCTGACAATACAGCCGTGAGAGGGCGGCTATCCGAATTCCGCACCATGCGGATGATCGCGGTACCAGCGGACCGTCGTCGCCTACCCGTCCACCAGTTCGGCGGACGCCGAGCAGCCGAGTAGCTCTTTCGCCGCGGTCAGGTCGGAGATCCGCGACGTGTCCTGCCGGCGCCGCGGAAGTGCCCCGAATTCCGGCTGCACAGCGGAGCTGACCAGGCCAGTCAGCAGGTGAACGGTCT
>Ga0213881_10001246_pt1 | contig 12572 bp, 9 predicted proteins | sample BarmaccoBMER_R08_FD_160104 | JGI IMG/M metagenome (GOLD analysis project Ga0213881, IMG submission 160104) | Barbacenia macrantha exposed rock microbial communities from rupestrian grasslands, the National Park of Serra do Cipo, Brazil - ER_R08 ... | reverse complement strand
GGGGGGGGGGGGGGGGTGGGGGGGGGGGGGGTGGGGGGGGGGGGGGGGGGGGTGGGGGGGGGGGGGGGGGGGGGGGGGGGGGGGGGGGGGGGGGGGGGGGGGGCCGGTCGTCGTGGTGAGCGGGGGCGGCTGGGGCGGCGAGTTGTGCGGGTAAGAAGGGGGATTGAACCAGGTGGTGGGCCAGGTGTAGTGAGTGACCCAGGTGGGCTCCGGCGTCCGGGGGGGGATCGCGGCGGGCTCTGGCGTGGCGCCGCCGGCCAGCCTGCCTGACTTGTTCGGCGCGGCGGGAGGTGCCGTCCGGGAGCGCTCACCGGCGTCCTCGCTACCCGAGCTTTTGTCGTTGGTTGCCCCACTTGTGGCATTCGCTGCTGAGCTAGCGGCATCGGTCCCCGGAAGCATGGGCGCGGGCGGTGCCGCGCCGCCCAGCGGGGCTCTGGGCACGAGCGGAGAGCTGGGTGCCGGAGTTCCGGCGTTCGCCTGAGGGAGAGGGGCGCCGCGGGAAGTCAGGACAAGGATTGATGCCACGCCTGCGGCGGCGATGAGGGCGAGAACCGCGGCGAGAGCGACCCGCGTTCCCCGCCGGGAGCCGGCGTGCCGAGCGGGTAGCCGGACGGCATTGAAGTCCAGCGGGATGGCGGTCAGGGATGGTCGTTGTGGGGTCTGGGGCGGTGCGAGGCCCGAGGCGGTGGACTCGGTGGGAACGGGGGACGGCGTGGGGACGGCGTCGCTGCGGGCTGGTGCCTTGCCCGCCGGCTCCGCGGTGGTGGTGTCCGGAGAGGTGGTATCGAGGGCGGTGGTGTCGGGGGGGAGGGCGAACAGGGCAGCGCCGAGCGCGATGGCAGCTTTGGGGTCGGCGTCGATCGCAACGGGGCGGCCGAGCTCAGCGGAGACGAGTTGCGCGACCAGGGGTACCCGGGAGGAGCCACCGACGAGCAGCACCACGTCGAGGTCTTGCGCGGTGAGCCCAGCGGATCGCAGTGCCCGGTGGAGCGCCTCGATGGTCTGGGTGACATGGGGGCGGATCATGTCTTCGAACTCGCCGCGGACCAGCCGGACCTGGGCGTGGATCCCGGGAGCTAGGACGGGGATCGTGACTTCGGTATCAGCGGAGAGCGCTTCCTTGGCGTCAATGCACTCTCGTCGCAATGCGGCCGTCGCGGCGAGGGCGGTGGGGTCGGTGGGGTCGAGCTCCGCCAAGGCGGGGACCGCGGCCAGGACGTGGTTGACGATGGCGTCATCGAAGTCCGCACCGCCGAGGTAGTCGAGTCCTTGGGGCTGGCCGAGCACGGAGAACGTGCTGGCGCTGGTCTTGCGGACCACGGCCACGTCGAAGGTTCCGCCGCCGAGGTCATAGACCGCGATGGTGCTACCCGTCTCGATCCGTTCCTGAAGCGCATAGCTGGCGGCAGCGGCCTCGGGCTCGGTGCGAAAGGTGATCTCGGGGAGGCCGGGGGCGCGGAGTGCGTGCGCCAGGGTTTGGACCTTGTATGTGCCCCAGCTGGCCGGGTGTGTGATCACAATGCCGCTCGCGGGACCGCCCTCGCGTTGCGCAACCCGGTCGATGACCCAGCAGAGCACCTTGGCGGCAATCTCGGGTGCGGAGTGCGGCAGGCCACCGATCACCATTGGAACCTCGTCACCGATGCGCCGCTTGAACTCGCGGACCACCCGCTCAGGGTCGGTGACGGCGCGACGCTCAGCGGCCTCCCCCACCACTACCTGCCCATCAGGTGCGAGGTAGACCACCGAGCTCACCGCGGTGCAGCGGGTACCCAGGGGGACCATCTCGGGCAGCGCACGCCGCTGGGCCCCTGCACGGCAGATCGCCGCGGCGGTGAAGGTGGTACCCGCGTCAATCCCGAGCCAGTAGCTCACCCTCGCGTGCCCTCCCTCCCTCGTGGTAGAGATCCCGCCGGCCCCTCCCCCAGCGCCCCAGCAGATCTGCCCAGCTCCTGGCCTGCGGTATGTATCGCCAACCCGGGGCACTCTGTTAGCGATCCTGCGAGACCCCCCGCCCCCTATGCTGCAGGCCGTCAATCCCCTAACGCGGCTCGGGGCGACTCGGTGCGATCCCCGATGCCGGCTGTGGCTGAAGGCACTTAGTGTGGGTCCCTCATCGCCAGGCAGCTCACCCTGCCGGCCCCGCCCCTGCACAGCGCAAAGAGCACAGCGCAAAGAGAAGAGAGTTGACAGTCACGATGGCTATGGCGCAAAGTCTGCTGGAGTTCATTCTCGCCCTACTGCGCGACGGCGACACCAAAGCCGCTTTCGCCGCCGACCCACAGAAGACGCTGGCTGATGCCGGTCTGGGCGAGGTGTGCCACGAGGACGTATCCGACGCGATGTCCTATATCGCGGAGTACCACCCGGTGACCTTCGTTGGCGACCACGGGTACCATGCCGGGCCCACGAACGTCCCCTCGCCCGTCGCCCCTGACCGGCCGCTGCACAGCGTGCCGCCCCATGGCTATGGTCCCGAACCCCACCCCAGCGTGGTGCACCAGCTGGAGTACATCACCACCAACTACTCCTACATCAACAATCACGACACAGTGATCGACAAGTCGGTGAACCAGCACATCTGGAACCAGGGCTTCCTCTCCCAAGGCTTCGAGGACCACTCGGTGACCGCGGCGGATCATTCTGTGGCCGCCGGCCGTCTCGACGGTGCCGTGGCCAACGGCAACAACAATGTCCTCGGCGAGGGGAACAGCGTGGGCAACGCCGTCCACCTTGATAACCACTCCGTCCGTGGCTCCTTTAACGGCGACAACATCGCCGATCACGCTGCTGTCGCCGGAAACGGCAACGCCGACAACGTCACCGATCCCTACCGCAGCAACGCTGCCACCAGCGGCAGCGGGCTGGAGAATTCGCCCCGCACCGCGCACGACACCGCGATCAGCGGCTCCTTCAACGACGCACATAACCGGGAATCACACCACGTCGCCCCCTTTGATTCGGGCAACGACAACTCCTACCACAACGCCGTCACACACCATGAGTCCCTCAACCATCAAACCTTTAATCACGAATCGTTCAACAGCAATTTCAACAATCCCGACTCCTACGATCACGACTCGGCAATCACCCAGACCGACCAGCATGGCCTCATCAACGCCAACCTCAGCCCGGCAATCCCTATCCCGGTACACCACAATGTGCTCAACCTGCTCAACGCCCACGAGCCCCCGCTCCCCGGCTGAGCCGGCACCGGCAGCTCGAACCCCGTAGGGTGCAGAGCTGCTCATGATTACCGTCTGGGCCACACCAGCTCCGCCACCTCGAGGTGGCGGAGCTGGTTGCGTGACCGCCGGCAGGGAAGGGCAACGCAGTGAGCGCAGCAGGGCCGGCAGGCCTGGACATCGTTGACCGAGCCATCGGCGTGGCCGAGGCCGGCGACCGGCGTGACCTGAGCCAGCGGCTGGCGCACACCCGCCGACGGCTGCTCGACCCCACCGTGCGGGTGCTGGTAGTCGGCGAGTTCAAGCAGGGCAAGAGCCTGCTCGTCAACGCGCTGGTTGACGCTCCGGTCTGCCCGGTGGACGACGACATCGCCACCGCCGTGCCCACCGAGGTCTCCTACTCGACGACTCCCACCGCGACGCTGGTGCGCGGAACAGACAACATCGACCGCACGGGGGCCGCTGACGCGGAGACCACCCGGGTCCATGTCCCCCTCGACAAACTCGCCCACCACGTCTCCGAGGGGGGCAACCCGGATAACCGGCAGGGCCTGCTGCGCGCCGAGGTCGGCCTGCCGCGTCAGATCCTGGCGGGTGGGCTGGCCCTGGTCGACACCACCGGCGTCGGCGGGCTCAGCTCGGTGCATACTACCAGCACCCTGGCTGCACTGCCCACGGCCGACGCTGTGCTGTTGGTGTCCGACGCCTCGCAGGAGTACTCCGAGCCGGAGATTGACTTCTTGCGGCAGGCGATGAAGCTGTGTCCTAACATTGCCTGCGTACTCACCAAGATCGATCTCTACCCGCAGTGGCGGCGCGTCGCCGAGTTGGACCGCGTCCACCTGGCAAGCGCCAACGTGGGAGCGGACCTGCTGCCGGTGTCCTCAACGTTGCGCCTCCGTGCGATGCACACCGAGGACAGGCAGCTGGATGAGGAGTCCGGATTTACGGCGCTGGTGCGTTACCTGGTGGATGCCGTGGCGCAGGCCGACCGGCTCAGCCGCCGCAGCGTGGCGCACGACGTCCTCACCGTCACCGACCACCTGGCGGTGTCGCTCCAGGCAGAACTGCAGGCGCAGCAAAGCCCCGAGGGCACTGCGACGCTGATGGCCGAGCTAGCGGCCGCCAAGTCCCGCGCCGAGGATCTACATCGCCGCACATCACGATGGCAGCACACGCTCAGCGACGGGATGGCCGACCTGAACGCCGACATCGAGTTCGACCTGCGGGACCGGTTGCGGCAGGTGGTCCGTAACGGTGAGGCGGCGCTGGAGCAGGCCGATCCCAGCGCGATCTGGGAACAGTTCACCGAGTGGCTCACTCAGCAGCTCGCCGCAGCCACCTCCGACAACTTCGTGTGGGCGAACCAGCGGGTACAGTTGATCGCCCACCAGGTGGCCGAGCACTTCGCCGAAGACGGCGGCGAGCTGCTCCCTGAGCTGCGGCTGGGTGATGCGGCCAGCACGCTGGAGGCGGCGGGCGAGCTCCCGGCGCCGCACGTCGAGGACCCGAAGCTCTTTGGCAAGCTGCTCACCGGAATGCGGGGTTCCTACGGTGGCGTGCTGATGTTCGGCATGATGACCACGCTGGCCGGGATGGCCCTGATCAACCCCATTTCCGTCGCCGCTGGGCTCATGCTCGGGACCAAGACGCTGCGCGAAGACAAACAGAGCCGCCTGAAGCGGCAGCAGGCCGAGGCTCAGCTGCTGCTGCGGCGGCAAGTTGACGACGTCATCTTTCACGTCGGCAAGGAATCCCGGGACCGGTTGCGCCAGGTCCAACGGCTGCTACGAGATCACTTCAGCGAGGTGGCGAGCGAGCTGCACCGGTCGCTGTCGGAGTCCATCCAGGCCGCGGAGAGGGCCGCGAACACGGAGGGATCCAACCGAGCACGGCGGATCAGCCGGCTGGAGACCGAGCTGGCGCAGATCGACGCGCTGCGAGACGAGGCCCGCGCTTTGCTGATCACTCCGGGAAACGGGTCGTGAGCTCGCCAGCGAAGGCGGCCCCCAGCATCAGCACCGCGGTTCGGGCGGTGTTGCGGCGGGCAGCCGAGGTCTACCGCGACAGCCCCGCCACCGCCCTCCAGCTCCGCGACCAGCTCGACCGGCTCGACGAGCCGCTTCGGGTGGCGGTCGCAGGCAAGGTCAAAGCCGGTAAGTCGACGCTGCTCAACGCCCTGGTCGGCGAGCAGATCGCCCCCACCGACGCCGGGGAGTGCACCCGAGTCGCCACCTGGTACCGGGACGCCGCAAGCCCACGGGTCACCCTGATGCCCTACACCGGGGTGCCCCGGCAGCTGCCGCTGATCCGGGCCGACGGTCGGTTGGAGTTCGACTTGCAGGGTAGTGCACCCGAGGAAGTCCAGCGGCTGGTCGTCGACTGGCCCTCCCGCAGCCTGCGGACCACAACACTGATCGACACTCCGGGGATTGCATCGCTGTCCACCCACATCTCGGCTCGCGCCGTCGCGCTGCTCACCCCTGAGGACCGGCCGTCGGACGCGGACGCCGTCATCTACCTCATGCGCCACCTGCATGCCACCGACGTGCGGTTTCTCGAGTCGTTTTACGATCAGGCCGGGGCTCGCGCCGCAGTCGTCAACACGGTCGCCGTGCTCTCCCGGGCCGATGAAATCGGCGCCGGCCGGCTCGACGCGATGGTCTCGGCGCGGCAGATCGCCCGGCGCTACCGCACCGAGCCTAAAGTGCGCCGGTTGTGCCAGACCGTGGTCGCGGTGGCTGGCCTGCTCGCGCAAACGGCTCGAACGCTGCGGCAGATGGAGTTCAGCGCGCTCTGCGAGCTGGCGCGGGCCTCCCGATCCGAGCTGGACTCCCTGTTCCTTTCGGCCGACCGGTTCGCCGCAGCGCAAGCTCACCCCACCCTGCCGGGTCAGACCCGCAGTGCACTGGTCGAGCGGTTCGGGTTATTTGGGCTGCGGCTGGCGACCACGCTGATCCGTCAGGGGTACCGCGAACCAGCCGGGCTCGCTCAGGAGCTGGTTCGGCGCAGCGGTCTGGACGAGCTGCGCACCGTGCTGGCCACCCAGTTCACCGAGCGCAGCGACGTCCTCAAGGCCAGGTCGGCACTGCTCCTCGTCGAGCGCACCTTGCGTGAGCAGCCCCGCTCCGAGGCCCCCCTGCTGCGTGGGGAGGTGGAACGGATCCTGGCCGGTGCGCATGAGTTCCGCGAGCTGAGGCTGCTCGCCGAGCTGCGTGGCGCCGATGTGGCACTCCCACCCGAGGCCCGGGCCGATGCGGAGCGGCTACTCGGTGGACACGGCGCCGCCACACCCAACCGGCTCGGCCTGGCACCCGACGCGGATCCCGCTCAACTCCGCGAGGCCGTGATCGCTGCGCTGGCCCGCTGGCAGCGGCGCGCCGAGAGCCCGCTGTCCGACCATGCCACCAGCGATCGGGCCCGAGTGGTCGTGCGCAGCTGCGAGGGCATGCTCGCCCGGCTACAGAATTGAGGGAAGCAACGCCGCGCACACACTAGGCTCGGGGGTGTGAACGACCGTCTGGTGTGGATCGACTGCGAGATGACGGGACTAGATGTCGGCAAGGATGCTCTGATCGAGATCGCCGCGCTAGTCACCGATGGGCAGTTGCGAGTACTCGGTGAGGGCGTCGACGTGGTGATCCATGCCGACGAGGCCGCCCTGGACTCGATGCCTGAAGTGGTGCGAGAGATGCATGAGCGCTCCGGTCTGACCGAGGCGGCGCGGCGCTCCAGCGTGAGTCTTGCCGAGGCAGAACGGCAGGTGCTGAGCTATGTCCGGGCCTGGGTGCCCGAGGCCCGCTCGGCGCCGCTGGCTGGCAACTCAGTGGCCACCGACCGGGCGTTTCTGGCCCGCGACATGGTCGAGCTGGAAGGGCACCTGCACTACCGGATGGTTGACGTGTCAGCTATCAAGGAGCTGTGCCGGCGCTGGTACCCGCGGGTCTACTACGCGCAGCCAGCCAAGGGCCTGGCACACCGGGCCCTGGCCGACATCACCGAGTCCATCCGCGAGCTGGCGTACTACCGGCGCACCGTGTTTGTCCCCGAGCCGGGCCCCAGCTCTGAGGAAGCGCACGCGGCGGCCCAGGAGATCATCGGCCAGATGCCCAAGCGGTGACCGCGAGGCCACCCGCTACCATAGGCCGGCAACGCTGGTAAGGCAGCCGTATGGTGGGTGTAGCTCAGCTGGTAGAGCACCTGGTTGTGGTCCAGGATGTCGCGGGTTCGAATCCCGTCACTCACCCCACGTTCCCGACGTACCGTAGTCGGCTGGCACGGGAGTCCGCGCATGAGAAGCGTCGAGGTGCACCACGAACTCACCGGGCCGTCGGACTCGCCGGTGCTGATGCTGGCCGGACCGCTGGGCAGCACGCTGGAGATCTGGGAACCGCTGGTCATGGCGCTGGCCGAGCGGTTCCGGATCCTACGCTACGACCATCGTGGCCACGGCCGGTCCCCGGTTCCCAGCGGTCCTTACGCAATCGCAGACCTGGCCGCCGACGCGCTGGCGCTCCTGGATCGGCTCGGCATCGAGCGGGCAGCTTTCTGCGGCCTCTCGCTGGGCGGGATGGCCGGCATCTGGCTCGCCGCGCACGCCCCCGAGCGGCTGTCCTCCCTCGTGTTGTGCAGTACCACCGCCCATTACGACGACCATGGGCCGTGGATTGAGCGGGCCGCATCAGTTCGTTGGGTAGGCACATCCGCGATAGCACCCGAGGTGGTCGCCGGGTGGTTCACCCCGGACTGGGCAACTGCACATCCCGAGATCGTGCAGCAGGCAATCGGGATGATCGCCGGGACTTCAGACGAAGGTTACGCCGAATGCTGTGGGGCTATTGCCACCTGGGACGGTCGCCGGTTGCTCGGCCGGATCAGCACGCCCACTTTGGTGATCGCTGGTTCCCGGGATTCGGGGACACCGGTCACCCCCCATGCCAAAACTCTGGGCACCACCATTTATCGGGCGAAGCTGGAAGTCCTGGACGGTGCGCACCTGACAATCATCGAGCAAGCTGACCGAGCCAATCGCCTGATCGCCAAGCACGCCACTGGGGGGTAGTAATGGAGACTACCTGTTGCCCGACACCCACTGGCCCCACGGAACCTGCCAGTCCCCGAAGCCGTCCCATGGCTTAAGGTTAGGTCCGCCAGTATTGGTGGTGATGACGACATCGCCCTTCTTCACGTTATCGAAGAACCACTTGGCGTTGTCCGGCGAGAGGTTGATACAGCCATGACTGACGTTGCTGTTGCCCTGCTGGGCGACTGACCACGGCGCGGAGTGCACGAACTCGCCGCTGTTGGAGATGCGGGTGGCCCAGCGCACCTTGGCGATGTACCCGCCAGCGTCGTGGGCGAGGCCAAACGTGGTCGAGTCCATCACCTGGGTGGCGTTGCGTTCGGTGACCACGTGCACGCCCTTGGCGCTGGCGAAATCCGGACGGCCCATGGAGATCGGCATCGTGCGTACTATACGGCCGTTGATTTCGACGGTCATCTGGTGGAGCGCGCCGTCAGCCCGCGCGATGAAGGCGTCGCCGATCGTGAAGTGCGACGTCCGGTCCTCCTGGCCGTAAACCCCGTTACCGAGATCCTTGCCGTAGTCGTGGATGTCCACCGTAACCTGGGTTCCCGGCTCCCAGAACTGCCGTGGGCGCCAGTGCACCTCTCTGCGGGAAAACCAGTAGAAGGCGCCTTCGACGTGCGGTCTCGTCGTCACAGTGATCGCGTTCTCGGCTGCCTGTTTGTCCGCGATCGGCTCATCGAAATACACCGAGATCGGCTGGCCTACGCCCACCGTCTCCCCGTTGAGTGGGTTTATCGAGGGATAGGTGAGGTTCCGCGGCTCGATGGTGGTGAACGTGAACGTCTTGCTCACCGGCCGGTTGTCGTCACCGACCGCATTAGCGTTGATCGTATAGACTTTGCCATAACCCAGTGGTTTGGTGGTTTTCCAGCTCGCGCCGTCGGGCTCAAGCTGGCCCACGACTGGGACTCCCTGTGGATTGATCACGGACACCTGCCCAAGTTTGCCCCTTGCGACGGTGACAGTGATAGGCATCACCGGTGAGACCCCGGCCGCCTGATCCGGCGGATCGCTCGTGATGGTGGCAACCGGAGGAGGCAGCGGCGGGGCGGCCAGGTGCCGGACAGGACTCGGTGCACTGGCGTGATTCACGTTGCACCCCGCCAAGAGCCCGCCAAGGACGAGGAACACCGTGATCACTACGCCTCGACTGAAAAACCCTGACACTGCGCTGCGACCTCCGGTCTCTGGACACGACCTGCTCACCCGCACGGACACCATCCAATTCCGCGATCTACGTACAAGGGATTCAGTCTGCCGCCCCGGACCGACAGATTCCGGCGTGTTTGCCATGTGGATACGCCCATACCGACGCACAGCGACGTTGCCTGGTTGCTTGTAGCCTGGGTGCGGACCGGCCGGCACCGACGTGCTAGCGTGCTGGCCGTCGCGCCGGCTGTGGCCCGACACCGGCGCCGCTAGCTCAACTGGCAGAGCAGCTGACTCTTAATCAGCGGGTTCGGGGTTCGAGTCCCTGGCGGCGCACCACCTCTCACCAGCACAAATAGCCAACAGAAGATCATTATTCTCGATCTTCTTCCATCGAACTGTCCATTATCACGCTGTACGCTGCGGTTATGGCACGCACGAAGCAGCCTCCCAAGGACCTGACCGGCATCCGCCAGCGAGGCGGCACCTACCAGATTCGCGTATCTGCAGGGTACGACCCGGTGACCGGTCGGCAGCTCATGCTGTGACGAGGATCGGAACACGATCCTGAGTCGGAGCGGATCGGGAGCGTAGACAGCGGTCACGGCGGAGATGTCAGCAGCCGGAATCTGTACGGACTGATGGCTCATCGTGTGCGACAGCACGGCACCTGAGCTGGGCAAACGCCATCCGCGGGACATGGCAGTGACAACGTTCTGGCCGCTACGAACATCAAGCTCTTCCCAGCACCCCAAGATCTTGATCATCAACGCCCAAGCTCGCTTGACCAGGAGTTTTCAGGATCCTGCACGCGTCCTCGTCGCAGGCCCTGTCGTGCGTAACGACGACACACGGGCGTGCTGTTGGCTGGCTATGAGCCGCGGCAAATCACGGTCACAGCGGGCGCCGTGAAGCGATCGACCGGCAGGTCAACGGGCGTGAGCAGGGCCCTTCCGAGGTCGAGGGGTAGCCCATGCTGTATGAATACCAACCTTGACCTCAAACTACTGCCCGTTGCCACCCTAGCTGTCTAAGGAGGGCCAGCCATGGATCAACAGCGGCCCAGAGTTGGCGGGCTGCGGCAGAAGCAGGGAAAACGAGTTCCTGCGGAGCAAGCTAAGCAACGAAAAATATCATCTAGGCGCAACGTGACTCAGCAGCGGCGGATCACGGGCCTGCGGCGGAAGCAGCAACAGCGATCCCACACGGAGCATCTGCATGGCCCGTTTCATAAGCTGTTCACTGGAGCGGTGCGATGGATAACAGGTGTGGTGGTTGTCGCCATGGTGGCGACTATTACGGGTGTTCTCACCGGAATCCCAGCCCAGCTTTTTAATACCGCCAAAATTAAAGACACTTTAAGGACCGGGCCCGACACTATCAGCCACCACCAACATTATATATTTCGAAGACCAAGGGCAATCGATAGCGCTGCCCAGCGACTTCCAGCCAGACCCTCAGCTGTGGCGGATGATGACCCAACCTAACGGTGCCAAGTCCGATCAAGTCATTACCAAGTTGCGCGAGACAGGTGGGGCTGATATCCAGAATCTCACGATACGAGTCATTGTTGAGGGCCACCGCAACCAGCAAATCCGCATCCTAAATGTTCGCCCACTCCTGCTGGCACGTGCCACGCCGCTGAAAGGAACCCTGTTTTTCTCTCCCCCGCAGGAAGGTAGTCCCTCCACCCTACGAATGATGTTCAACCTCGACGAACCGACCCCGGTTGCCCACGAGAGCATCCAGAACGAAAAGGACGGCTACATGCCTAAGCCTGGGCCGCCCTTCTTCGAGAACAGTACCATCACGCTAAACGATGGCGAACAGCAAGTCCTCATGATCCGCACTAAAGCCGAGCAGCACTATGTGGCTTTTAACTTGGCGATTGACTATCGGATCGGCGACTACAATAAAACCCTGGTGATCTCCAATCACGGTCAACCATTTCGGATCACCGGAATGAACTACGGTTCCAGTCGCGACATATGGTCGTACCAGCGAGCCTTCAACATGACGAACGACTACTCCTATTGCTCTGTCATTAATCCTCACACAATGTCTACGCTGTCCGATATCCCCTGCGCATGAGCAGATTGAAGTTTTCAAGGAACAAGTGTAGTGCACACGCATCATGCAACTCGGGGTGTCGTTAAGGAAGCTGACAGGAGCCGCAACCCGCAGTATATCGCCTGGTCAGTGCACTGCGGCCCCGCAGCACCGTGGTACTCTAGACAGCACCCAACACAGAAAACGATCAGTGTTCTGACCCGAATCGGCGGGTAGTGGTGCGACACGGGTCGTGAAATGGCGATAAGTGCCCTTGTGACCTGGGATGATGATGGCTACCAAGGCATGATCATCTCGGGTGAAGGGACACCTATCTGGTGAGCAGACTACGCGTTGAGAAACGGTGGCGGCCCAAGGTGCGGATCGGCGCGCCGGATCGGTCGCTGACGGGTGTGTCGGGGATGGTCGCGGTGAGCGAGCTGTGTGAGCAGCTGGATGTCGTGGGTGCGCTGGATAAGGCGGTGGGTCCGGTCAAGCAACGGGCTCGCGGTCACTCGGCGGGGCAGCTGTTGGTCGGGTTGGCGGCGGCACAGTTGGCCGGTGAGGACCATCTGGTCGGGTTGGACCGCCACCGCGCGGATGCGGCCGGTCAGGTGTTGACGCCGGTGCCGGGGTTGTGCTCGACGACCGCGGGTGGGCTGGCCCAGCGGATCACCGAGGAGCAGTGGAGGCGGGTGGAGGCCGGAGTCGCGGTGGTGAGCGCCCGGATGCTGGCCCGGCTGCCCGCCGCGCGGCGCACGGCGCTGCTGCAGAGGGCCACGATCGATCTGGACACCACCGATGTGGAGGTTTACGGCCGGTGCAAGCAGGGGGTGGCCTACAACTACCAGGGGCAGCGCTGCGGCCGCCCGCACGTGGCGAGCTGGGCCGAGATCGGTGTGACGCTGGTGGCGGAGTTATTGGCCGGTAATGAGGACCCTCGTCCGGGGGCGGCGGGGCTGCTGCGCCGGGCACTGGCCGCCCTGCCCCCGGGGATCAGTCGGTCAGCCTGGAGGTCGCTTCCCGGAAACTGGTCAGCCTGGACCGCGCGCACGACCGACACCCCAGCGGTCCGGTCAACCTAGGTATGCCCGTGATCA
>Ga0213881_10001245_pt1:5000-12575 | contig 12575 bp, 7 predicted proteins | sample BarmaccoBMER_R08_FD_160104 | JGI IMG/M metagenome (GOLD analysis project Ga0213881, IMG submission 160104) | Barbacenia macrantha exposed rock microbial communities from rupestrian grasslands, the National Park of Serra do Cipo, Brazil - ER_R08 ... | reverse complement strand
TGGAGAGCACTTGTATGTAGTCTGCGCTGGTGAATGGAAGCCCCCGCCGCAAGAAAGAAGCGGCTCCTCCCACGGCTCCGTCACCATTGACTCTATTTATTATTATGGTAAATCAGTCTATCAAGATGTCAATCTGAGATCTTATTTCGGTTCGATACGTCCACCTACGATACTCACCTTTGGCTTTCGTCTCGGTAGGTGTATTATTCTACATTTTCCAAAAAGGACATTCATTCATTTCTTTCTTCCCCGTCGACCACTACGACTGAAAGGACGCGACAAATCAAGACCCAGCCGGTGGTGGGCATTTGGGAAAGTCGGGCCGATCGGGTGTCTTCATTCAAGCGAGGGTACAGAGGAAGAACGAAAGGAAGTGAGAGGCCGGGGGGCAGGGAAAAGAGTAGAGTCGATCAGGCTCGACGACCGACAAAACGAAATCAGGATTTGGCCGAAAAAGATGCAAGGCTATGGATACCATGACCGATCACCATCGAGAAAGAAGAATTTTTCTAAATCACTTCGGGTCAGCGGGGCCTTCAAGCATCCGAAATACGCCGGGGTTGTAAATGATATAGCCTTCCTGATAGAAAATGACGACTCCTCCAGAAAAACTCAGTTATTCAAGTTCATTTTACCAAAGAAGTCCCGCTCTGACGGCCCGACGAGTCATCTACTAAAAAGGACCCTCCCCGCAGTGCGCCCCTCCTTGAATTATTCGGTAATGCAATACTTATTGAATACAAAGAACAAAATTCCGATCGAGCCCGTCGTAGTTCTCAATCATTTCGTGGCACCGGGCGTGGCTGAACCATCTACGATGGGGAAGGAAGGAAGCAAGGATAAGAGAATACGCTCTCGCATCGCTTTTTTTGTAGAAAGCTCGACCTGCGAGAATCAGTCTTTGGCCCAAGCCAAAAAGAGGTTGATCCAATTCATTCGCTTGGCGAATGATCTTCGCTTCGCGGGAACAACAAAAACCACCATCTCGCTCTTTCCTTTCTTCGGTGCTACCTTTTTCTTTCCAAGGGATGGGCTTGGGGTCTATAATAACCTATTTTTAGAGTATGCCCGGGAACAACTCCTAGGTCAATTAAGGATCAAATGTTGGAACCTCATGGGTAAGGATAAGGTAATGGAATTGATAGAGAAATTCATAGACCTAGGTGGGATAGGAGAATTGATAAAGGGAATAGAGATGATGATAGAGATCATACTGAGAAAGAGAATCATTCCGTACGGGTACAACTCTTATTTGAACGAAGTGCAAAAAATGCGATCTTTTTTGTCTAATAGAACAAAGACTAATACCTTAATTGAGTCGGTAAAGATCAAATCTGTTTATCAAAGTGCTTCTCTGATTGCTCAAGACATCTCTTTTCAACCGAGGAACAATCAAATCTCATTTCGTTCCATTTTTAGTAAAATAGTGAAGGATATTCCATTAATAATGCCAAAAGGGGTGGAGGGGATACGTATTTGTTGTTCAGGTCGATTAGGAGGTGCGGAAATAGCTAGAACTGAATGCGGAAAGTATGGAAAAACATCTCGTAATGTATTTCATCAGAAAATAGATTATGCTCCTGCGGAAGTATCTACTCGTTACGGAATTTCAGGTGTCAAAGTGCGGATCTCATATAGTCAAAATAAGAAGGGACGTGCTATATCCGAAACGTACAAAATTTAGTAAATATCGTAAAGGCAGATGTAGTAGGGGTCGCGAACCGGACGGTACACAACTTGGTTTTGGAAGATATGGCACCAAAAGTTGTAGAGCTGGTCGTCTTTCATATCGAGCCATTGAAGCAGCGCGTCGGGCTACAATCGGACAATTCCATCGTGCTATGAGCGGACAATTCCGAAGAAATGGTAAGATATGGGTAAGAGTTCTCGCAGATCTTCCTATTACGGGGAAACCTACAGAAGTGAGAATGGGAAGAGGAAAAGGAAATCCTACGGGTTGGATTGCTCGTGTGTCTACGGGACAAATCCCATTTGAAATGGATGGTGTGAGTTTGTCAAATGCTCGACAAGCTGCTACTTTAGCGGCGCATAAACCACCTTCGTCAACCAAGTTTGTTCTGTGGTCGTAACGTAATTGGTTAGTGGGGAAAAGAATTTGGCCTTGTTCCTGAACGACGGAAGTGGAAAGACAAAGAGGGAGAGGGATATACTCCTTTATTTTTGTAATCGCCGAAATTGTACGATATCTTGTTCCAGGCGTACGACCCAGAGACTATTGGGTGTCATCCGGGCCGGATCCTTTCTTGCTCGACCACTCCGCATTCCAATCTTTTATGACTATACTCGCGTTCTATCTGCCCTGTCTGATGAGTCTTTTCTGGCTCGACAAAATCACTGCTGCTTCTTCAATTCAAAGCGAGACTGAGGTTCTCACTCGTTAGGTACAGGTGCTCACTGAAAGCCATGGACGATTGACTTGCTCGAGCTACCCCTACCTTTACTGGCTCCTTACGTATACTTCACTCGCTCCCTCCTTCTCTCTGGTTTGCTCACTGATTGAGGAACCCCCTCTGCCATTGGCTTGACCGCTTCCTCCTTTTAAATGGATAAAGATTGATAAGGGGCAATGAAGCGGAGTTTGCGCCCAGGGGATAGAAAGTCAATCAATGTCTTTTGATCCGCTGAGCTAGGAATGAAAAAGCAAACCTCTATCTCGGATCTTGCTAAACCTGTCTTCTAGCCTGCTTGATCCTTGACTTCGGAGCTAATCTATCCCAAAACCCCCTGGGCCATTATTTTCTTTCACTTGGCCTTCAATTCGAATTCATTTGTCCCTCGGGCTAGGAAAAAGCCTATGGATAATCAGTCCAATCAACCAAGCAGATGGAAAGAGGGATGCATTGAGTAGCCCTTGAGAAAGGGAACTAGACAACCAACCCGCTATGATACAATTTATCCTACGCGTCTTTCCAGTAGGGAAAGGATGGTGCTGCTATCGGTATTTCAGTGAATGGAACATCAGGAATAAGCTCAATGCCAAATCAGGCTACACTAGCTAGTCCAGCAGTTAGACCAAGACAAGACAGGAGAGTGCCTCGTCTTCCCTTCGTTGAAAAGAGAGGCAGATGCATCAATGTTGATAAGGAATTTCTTTTTCCATCATCTTCGTTCCAGAGGTCAAGTTTTTTTAGTTCAAACTAAAATGCGCCTTTCTGGTTCCGGACCAGGGGCATAGCTTTCCTCCTTGCCTGCTTTCCCTGTGACGCGGTATTGGATCAGCGCTTAACCAGAGTGAGTTGATCAGATGATAGGCCTATCACTTATTAAGAATAGTTGGATTCCATGCAGCGAGCGAAAAAACAGCCCAGGTCGTGTAAATCGAGATCGAGGTAGGAGTCATCAGTCTGATCTAATAGTACATGAAGGGCGTAGCGGAAGCTATATAATATATGCTCTCACAAAAGGTTCGTGAATTCAGTCACCCTCTTCCGTCAAGATTGAAAGCGAAATCAAGACTTTAAAACACAAAAGGTGGAAGCGGCATCACGATTCGGAGGTGGTCGATAGGGCTTTCCTTGTGGCGAGGGCTGACTTCGAAAACTTGGCTGATTCTGTCAACTCTGTCTTGTGTGACTCAATGTCATCCTTTTCGGGGCAGGGCGAGTCAATCTACCATTATCTGTAAACACCCTTTTGCCTACTTGTTGAATGAAAGAAAAAATCTAATGAAAAAAAAAGTACAGAAAGCACAGAGGTGAGATGTTTTTAAAAACAGAGACGAAGGTCAAGTAAGGCTACGAAAAAAGGATTAGAGAGAACCCTTGCTTTGACATAACAAAACCTTACAAAAGAAAAAAAGTAGAATAAATAGATATACGTGAAATGAGCCCCATTCCTCCTTTCCAATGGCCAATTCACCACTTCAAAAACGGACTACTTACTTATTTCATTTTCATACCGAAAAGGAAAGTAGCACTAAAAAAGCAAATAGACTGAGTACAATACAGAACTACAACATTTTGGTAACTACATAAACTACTACGGAAGCCTTTATAGAGCTTCAAAAGCATTATGCTAACTACAAAATTTGCGAAACTGGAATAAGTCAAAGGGTAGGCCTGAAATTGGAAAAACCAGGAAGAGACTGTAACAACTTTTATCTTTATTAGTCTCTCCGGTCACCGAGGAGGACAGCCTGCACAATGAGCTCTTTCCGTTCTTCGAGCAGCGCCCTCTTCCTGTCTTCGAGGAAGTCTATTTGGTTCCTGAGAAGGCTCATACGATGAAGTAGAATAGCGGGATCGATAACAGGCATATGCTCCCAGAAGGCAGCCAGCATTTGCTCCCTTTGGAGCTTCTCGTTTTCCACTTGAACGATTTCTTGCTCCACTCTCTCAAGTCTGCTTGCGATATCCATGGCTACGCTCTTTCTTGCCGTCTTCTAAGTTCGGCCCCCTCTCCCTTTGCCTGAAAGAAGCTTCTTTTTATAGGCCGCCAAAAAGCCGGTGGACATTTCACACTTTTCTTGATTATTGAACCCAGTGCGCTGAATTCCGTACTTTAGTACAGTACGAACCACCCCAAAAAAAAAGCGAATAGTCCATTGTTTTTCGCCACGCGGCTTAACCTCGATCACCCCCTCAGGAAGAGGAGGCAATATATTCGCGCCCAAGCGAAGCCTCAATTCTGTCATCGAGTACTCCACCGCGACCCCTCAGCCAATCCTCACTCGACAGCCCAGACCAGTACAAAACCATGTGATCTGTCCACCCCACTTGCTTCTTAGTACCCTGCCTACTCGTCTTTAACTGGCCCAGCTACATGATGGAAGTCCCCTCGGCCAATCCTCACTCGACAGCCTAGTCCTTGCTAGGGACATTCCAGCCCACTGCTCTCTGAGCAAAAGGAAGGACCAAGCAAGAAAGTGGGATTGGAGTAGTACTGGTTAGGCTGGCAAAGTGGATGAGATATAGGCTAGCTAAATGAGATGGCTAATAGGCTAGTAGTCAAGGTTGGGAGTGAATGACCGATAGTCAATCTCATAGGAGTGCATCACAGTAGTAGGAGCGTCAAGTAGTCTCAAAGTGAAAGGACTGCTATTTTTCATTCATGAGACTAAGACATCATCATGCCCCCGTTCAGTGAGGACCATATTACTTGGGGGATCGATCAAAGCAGAATACCGAGCTTTCTTTCTATCCGAACTTTCTTCGGGGTGAAAGCTGGAAGCTTTCTCGATAGAGGTACTATTACTCAAATTTGATTTATGAATCGTTTTTCCCTCAGGTGGGGAGTTTCCGTAGTTTAGCTTCAAGAGATTGCCTTAATACCTATAATTGGGCAAAGATCAGACTTAGAGTTCTTCTTTCCTCTATTCCGCATAGGCCGCCTATCTCATCACCCCTGAACTGATCCGAAGGGCAGGAGAACCCAGCGGGTAAGGATGCTTTCAGTAATTTTGAATTTCGACTCCCAATGTCGAAAGAGGCAGTCCAAGCAAGAAAGAAAAGCAGTTCCTTAGAAGTCTCTCGTCAAGGTAGTCGAAGGTCGAGTATGCGTCAGATGTCCTTATGCTTCTAAAGGCGGAAGATCCCTACAATCTCAATAGGAATTCCGGACATGATCACATTTTCTTCGATTTCGAGTACCCTCACGTCATATAAGCTTTTTCGCTGCATTGAAATTAGGGGTCTCTCACATTTCTTTTCTTTCCCGGGCGGTCTGTCTAATAAATACTGTCCTGCCTCAGCTAAGGAACAATGACTACTGACTACTTTGGCTTAAGGCTAGATAAAGACATTGGGTGTAATCGCTCTGGTTCGCTCAGATCCTGCTCTTCATTGAGTTGGCTTCTCCGGAGGATCCTCGCTTTGTCTAGACAGCGGTACAAGCAGTCCCCTCGTTGGAAGACCTTTTTTTGATTTTGATAACCTTGATCTTCATATGAACTAGATCCACTACGCAGACTTTCCGATACAAAAAGAGCCAAATATTTTTGATCTTTATTCTCTAAGGCCAGCGGATCTATATTCTCTGGAAGATCCCACTTATCCATCGGAAGATCATTATGAGAAAATGGGTGGAGAAAAATGAGCAACTACCATTTGCATAGACCAATCCTTGACCTCGATCGACTCGAAAGCCCTTTTTCGCTCTTTCGTCTTGGACATGGAATTGCTTAAAAAGAAGGATTCCGTTCTAACGCGATCTGAGAGGCTTCGTACTGTCGGGCCAGCCGTCTATTACATAATAAAAGTAAGTCCCCCCAAGGGAAAGCACTATTCTTTTAGGAGAATCCGGCTAGCCAATAGAAAGCGCTACTCCTATTAGCCTTAAGCGAGCATTCAGTAAAAGTTAGTATTAACCTTGCCAAGGTTTACTTTTTTGGGGCTAGCTAACCATAGAGAGGAGAGCCCGTTGAGGAATGGGCATCTGAACCGGGCCAAGCTCTTAGAATGAATGACTACTTCGGGACTCTATGACTAACAATCTGTTCGGTAGTATCCGAATGCAAGGAAATTGGTTTTCTAATCTTTTGATGCCCGGGAAACTAACATGTTAGAAGGCTGTGAAAAATTTTGTTAACCTACTTAATTAAATAGAAAAAGAGAATGTGGTGGTACCGCCCAAAATATGGTCAAAGAATCATTCGTAGGTCTCTCCGTCTCGGTTTTAGAGAATCGGAGCAGGCACCAACCAACAAAGAATAGGTTGAATGAACCGGACACAGTACCTCACCCGAAATCCCGCTGCCAAAAAAAAAGGAAAGCACCTGCAGCCTACATCTGAAAAGACGTAGTGCGCGTCTGAGCAAGCGGAGTCTAAAAAGACGTAGCGCGCGTCTGCGCTCTCCTTCCCCTCCCACCGCCCGTAGCCTTTTTGGGGTAGGAACAAGAAGAAATCTTCGCTTCTTTGACTTCTTTCCATAGCAAAAGGAGGAGCAAGCACAGAGGCAAAGAAAGGCCTGGTTCAGAACCCGACACTCTTTCTCTCGCTTGTCAAGGTTGAAGAAAAAGGTCACTCACGGTAAACAGCACCTTCCCCTCCCACCGCCCACCTTCAGGCTTAGAGCTAAAGTTCATGTTTTTTTTTGGAAGGAGGGATGGGCCAAACCAAGGTTCCGACTGACTCCGACTTCATCACCCGGATCTCAAAGTCTTAATTCGAGGCTTCCTAGGCAAAGGGAGAGATTCTTTTATGGACCCTTTTCAGGTCTTGACGAGACCGCAGTTTACCGCCCGGTTGAGTAAATCCAAAACTTGCGTCCAGCTCTTCTAACGGACCAAGGCTTGGTTTAGCTACTCCGTGTGTCATCTGTGTACGTACCGCTTATAAAGCACTCCTTTCTTGTCTTGCAGCTATCTTCTCTTGCTTCTTCTTGTTGAGGTGCGCTACTTTTGAGTTGGGTTAGCTATCTTTTGCATAGTCAAAGAGTTAGCTCTGTAGTTCTGTCTTGCTTGAGTTGCCGCTGCAGCCACGGCACTAAGCTCCTTCGACTGACTTAGCCAGCTTTACTAAGTGTTGAAAACTTAGAAAAGAATTCGAAAGGATTTTCACTCTTTTTCTTCTTCGTTTATGTTTAAGAGTCAGTTGACACACAAGGCAAATTCCCAC
>Ga0213881_10001244_pt1 | contig 12585 bp, 6 predicted proteins | sample BarmaccoBMER_R08_FD_160104 | JGI IMG/M metagenome (GOLD analysis project Ga0213881, IMG submission 160104) | Barbacenia macrantha exposed rock microbial communities from rupestrian grasslands, the National Park of Serra do Cipo, Brazil - ER_R08 ... | reverse complement strand
CTCTAGATGCCAAGAGGCTAAGGGGTTTTGTTGACTCCTCTAATGGATTGGCTGCCAATGCCTCTGATGGTAAAACCTTGACTATGTGTAATACTCGCTGAATTGCCTGGTCAGTGGCTGGAGGAGTTTGGGGCTGGGCATCAAGCTCATCTTCTGGCAATTGCCGCCAGTTTTGCTGGGATGAATAAAATCTTTTCTCAGCTGATTCGGTTGTCTGAAATAGTAGATAAATCGGATAAAGCATGACCTGAACCCCCCAACTGGTAGCAACTCGGAGGTGCCGGATAGTACGACCTATTTGTTCGCTCACTCGACGGGATTTTTGGTGGACGAAATTAAAGATTCTGCTTTGATAAGGACCAGAGGAGGCAGCAGGCATGCTAGTTGTTAAATTCAAAGTTAGCGCGGTTCAGTGGGGGCTTATACCCTCTTTAATTGCAAATTGCGAATTGCGTTCTTGCAATTGTTTTTGTCAGTGCCCTGATTCTATCGAAAAATATGACTTCTCCAACCTCTTGGTCAGATAGTAACCCAGTCTTAGAAGCAATTGAGAAGCTGCGTTCCTGCACTCAAGTGGATGTTCGGTCGACTTGGCGATACTGGGCAGATGAACTTCCTGCAACGACCAGCGTCACTAAATTTGATTGGATGAATTGTCCGGTTGTGCAGCTTAATGCTAGAGGACAGATTACTTGGCAATTGGGGCAACGAGTGCTGTGGCTGGGCCAAAAAATAGTCATCCCAGAGAATTTACAAGGCTATCCTCTAACAGGCTTATCCTTACGGCTAGCACTGACTTGGTGGGCAACATCGGCTCGAATTTTTATAAATGACGATCTTGTACAAGAGGGAGATTTATTCGATCACTCAGCTAGAGTGCTGTTGAATCAAGCAGTGTTGCCTGGTGAAGAATTGATTGTCGCTTTGCGGCTGGTGAGTCCGGGTCATGATGATGGGGCTTTAGTAAGATCGCTCTGTGTATACGAAGCTGACTACAACCAGCTTGACCCAGGTTTTATCGCTGATGAGTTAGCAGTGTTGCTGCGTTATCTAGACGGTGAAGCAGCTGAAAAACGCTCTTTCCTTGCCGCAGCTATGGCGATTGACTGGTCAGCACTGCCAGATCGGCAAAAGTTTGAACAGTCGCTTTTTCAAGTGCGCTCCTCACTTCAAAATCTCAATCATGGGCTCAAACAACATCGGATTCAATTACTGGGCCATGCTCATTTAGATTTAGCTTGGTTATGGCCTTTGAGTGAAACTTGGGAAGCTGCTCAGCGGACATTTGAATCAGTCCTCCAGCTCCAGCAAGAATTTCCCCAGCTCATCTTCTGCCACTCTACACCTGCGCTCTATGCCTGGATTGAAGCAAATCGTCCAGACTTATTCGCCACTATTCAACAGCAGGTCGTAGCTGGGCGCTGGGAAGTTGTCGGTGGCTTGTGGGTGGAGCCAGAGCTGAACTTGAGCGATGGTGAATCTATCGTGCGTCAAGTTCTCTATGCTCAGCGTTACGTCCTAGAAAAATTTGGCAAAATCTCTACCATTGCCTGGTTACCAGATAGTTTTGGATTCAGCTGGATTCTGCCGCAGATTTTTAAACAGGGTGGCATTGAATATTTCGTCACCCAAAAATTGCGCTGGAACGATACCACTGAGTTTCCCTATGGTGCTTTTTGGTGGCGATCGCTTGACGGCACGGAAATATTTAGCCTCATGTCTGCCCCAATAGGAGAAGGGATTGAACCACTGAAAATGACCGACTATGCCCGAAACTGGGAAAAGCAAACCAGTCTACTAGACGCCCTTTGGCTCCCTGGGGTTGGCGATCATGGAGGTGGACCCACCCGCGACATGTTAGAAATTGCCCAGCGTTGGCAAAAGTCCCCCTACTTCCCACAATTAGAATTCACCACAGCCGAGAGTTATTTACAACATATCAGCAGCCATACATCGAGAGCTGAATTTCCCATCTGGGAAGATGAGCTGTACCTAGAATTCCATCGTGGCTGCTACACCTCTCACGCCGATCAGAAGCGATGGAATCGCTATTGTGAAGGACTGTTGTATCAGGCAGAACTGTTTGCAGCTTTGGCAAGCCAAAGCTGTGGGACAGGTTATCCTCAAGCTGAATTAGAAGCTGCCTGGAAACTGTTGCTGTTCAACCAGTTTCACGATATTCTGCCGGGTTCATCCATTCCTCAAGTTTATCTAGATGCCAACCGAGCTTGGCAAGAGGTAGAGCAGGTTGGGACAGAGATCTTGCAACAGTCGTTGAGCGCGATCACAAACCACATCTCCTTTCCCCTACCACCACAACCAGATGCTTTACCAATTGTCGTTTTTAACTCCCTTAACTGGCAGCGCTCAGAGGTCGTTGCTGTCTCCTTACCAAAAGCTTTCCCTAACTGGGAGATTTACGATCTAGAAAGACATCAACTACCCTCCCAGATGTCAGGGACATCAACGCTACTTTTTTTGGCAAGAGACATTCCCTCTGTTGGTTATCGCGTCTTTTGGCTATGTCCTGGAAAGGCAAGACCAAGCCAAGAAAATTTTTCTAGAGAAGATTGGATTTTAGAAAATGAATTGTTGCGTGTAGTTATAGAACCTCAAACAGGTAATTTATCTAGTGTTTTTGACAAGGTTCATCTTAGGGAAATCTTAAATCAATTAGGAGGTAATCAGTTGCAAGCCTTCCGGGATTGTGGGCAGTACTGGGATGCTTGGAATATCGATCCTAGCTATGCCCAACACCCCTTACCTGCGGCTAAACTCAAATCTATCCAATGGGTAGATTGTGGACCAGTACAGAGTTGTGTACGCGTTGTGCGCCAACTAGGTGAATCTGAGTTTTGCCAAGATTACATCCTGCAAGCCAGCTCATCAGTTCTCAAAATCGCTACTACGGTAGACTGGCGAGAGCGTCAGGTATTGGTGAAAGCGGCTTTCCCACTCAACTTAGAGGCTGACCATGCCACATACGAAATTGCCTGTGGTGCCATTCAACGACCAACTAAACCCAAAACTCCAGCCGAGCAGGCAAAATGGGAAGTTCCTGCCCTGCGTTGGGCAGACCTCAGTGAAGCTGACTACGGTGTCAGTTTGCTAAATGATTGCAAATACGGTTATGATAGCCTACCGCAGCAGTTACGACTCACCCTGCTACGAAGTCCCAGCTGGCCCGATCCGGAAGCAGATCAAGGTCTTCACAAATTCACCTACGCCCTCTATCCTCACAAGGGAAGTTGGCAGTCAGCTCACTCTGTTCGACGAGGTTATGAACTCAATCTACCGCTCCAAGTGATGCTGCTTCCTGCCATTTCCAGTTCAATGTCTAGTCAGTTACCGTCTGTTGGTCGTTTATTAGATTTGTCTAGCGATCATCTCATCTTGATGGCATTCAAACGATCAGAAACTGATCCGCACAAGTGGATTTTGCGGTGCTACGAATGCCACGGAGAACCAGCGCAGTTATCTTTGCAGAGCGATTTAGGGTTTGTAATAGCACACCCAGTTAATTTACTAGAGGAACCTGATGATACTCCTAAAACATTCTTCAAAGGGCAAACTTTTGAGATTGCACCTTGGAAAATCGCCAGTTTTATGGTTTTGGATTTCTAAAATTTAGACAAATTCTCCTTTAGCTACCATAATGACCTTGCCCCCCACTAATACTTCTATCTCTTCAGCTTTTCGTTGAGCTTTCAATAATAGTAGAGAGGGTCTCCCAATCTCATAGCCTTGTTCTACTTGCAGACTAATCGACTCTGTACCAAAATACGAATGCTGAACTAAATACCCTGCTAGACAACCGTTAGCACTCCCGGTAGCAGGGTCTTCTGGAACCCCTAGATAATCAGCAAATACTCGCACGCTCAAGTCATTGTCTGGGCTATATGTCTCTGGACAAAAGCTAAGTATCGATTTTGCTTGAGTATGACTAATTAATTCAAAATACTTGTCTTTATTTACCTTAATTCGTTTTAACGCAGCTAGATTTTTTAAGGGAACAATGATAAACGGAACACCAGTAGAAACTTCTTGAATAGGAAACCTTGCATCTATCTCATCTAGTTGTAAATTCAGAACTTGAGCTAATACTTCTGGAGAAAATACCTGATAGAAACTTGGTGCTTTTTGCTGCATCCATAACCATTCTAAAGAACCCTCCGAGTAATGCAACGTCACTGGAATCTGCCCAATTTTAAGATTTAAGCAAATCTTCTCAACTGGTTCAAGTAATTCTTGTTGCAATACGTAAGCAGTTCCTAAAGTGGGGTGTCCAGCAAAAGGTAGCTCTTGTTCTGGGGTGAATATGCGCACATCATATCCCCCTTCTCGTAAGTCTGTTGAAGTAATAAAGGTAGTTTCAGAATAGTTAATTTCTTTAGCAATGCGCTGCATTGTCTGTTCAGAAATACCAGCGGCATGGGTAAAAACTGCTAGCTGATTCCCAGTATACTTTTCTTTTGCAAAGACATCAACGATGTAAAATTTCATCCTAGCCTAGTTTTTTCTCCTCACTTTTTACTCCACTTAAGTCAACTGCTAAAGAGCGAATTGCTTCTAACAATCCTCTAGCCTTATTTAGGGTTTCTTCGTATTCTTTATCTGGGTCGGAATCAGCAACTAGACCGGCACCAGCTTGGACGCTAACTACGTGATCGCGGACAACCATTGTGCGAATGGTAATCGCGCTATTCAACTGACCTTCAAAATCATAATAACCGTAAACACCTGAATAGGGACCGCGACGGCTAGCCTCCAGCTCGTAAATAATCTGCATTGCCCGGATCTTGGGCGCACCGCTAACTGTGCCAGCCGGGAAACAAGCTTTTAATAGATCCCAAGCGGAGCGATATGGAGCTAGTTCCCCAACAACATTGCTAACAATATGCATTACATGAGAGTAACGCTCAACTACCATCAATTCATCCACTCTTACTGTACCGCTAGCACAGACACGACCAATATCATTGCGCCCCAGGTCAACCAGCATGACATGTTCAGCAACTTCCTTGGGATCTTTGAGTAATTCTTCAGCTAAAGCCACATCTTCTTGTAGCGTCTTACCCCGTGGACGAGTTCCAGCAATTGGGCGCACTGTTGCTAGCATACTGCCAGATGAATTGCGCTCAGCCTTGACCATAACTTCGGGACTCGATCCGATAATCTGCCAATCATTGAAGTGAAAGTACGCCATATATGGCGAAGGATTGATCAGGCGCAGAGAGCGGTAGAGGGCAAAGGCTTCACCTGTAAATTCAGTAGAGAGGCGCTGAGACAAAACAACTTGGAAAATATCTCCAGCTTGAATATAAGCTTTTGCCTTTTGGACATTAGCGCAAAACTGGGTTCGTGAAGTGTTGCTAGTATAAATTAACTCTGGGCTACTGCTACCTGGAGTTGGGGGAGTCCACTGTAGGCGAGTCGTTTGCGGCGAGACGGGGAGTTGGAGTTTGCTGACTAGCCGATTCACGCGATCGCTAGCTTGTTGATAAGCCTGTTGCAAATTCACTGAAGGGTCACGTAGATCGGCATAGGCAACTGCCCAAATTTTACGCTTTACCTGATCAAAAATCAGCAGGTGGTCCACCTGCATCCACAGCCCATCTGGCAAGTCTGTTGCCGTAGCTAAGTGAACCGGAACACTAGGCTCAATCCAGCGAATCAACTCATAGCCCCAAAAACCAAAAAGCCCTCCAATTCCAGGCGGCAGTTGAGGTAGCTTAACTGGTTGAAAGGTTTGCAAGCACCGATCTAAGGTTGTAAAGGGGTCCCCTTCAAACACTTCTACTGCACCCTGTCGGTGTGTCTGGATCGTGCGATTTCCCCTAACTTCCAAAATCCACAGCGGATCGCAACCTAGAAAGCTGTAGCGCCCTAGTTTCTCCCCACCTTCTATCGACTCTAGCAAGAAGCTATAGGGTTGACCAGCACAGACTTTATACCAAGCTGAGACAGGCGTGTCCAGATCCGCTACCCATTCTTGATACACTGGTATAAAGTTACCCTCACAAGCCAGGGTCGAAAACTGAGAGAAATTAGGGAATACCATAGAGACGATCTTGAAAAAGAAGGAGCGGTGATTAGCGCACCGCCCTTCTGATTGCTAACTGTCGTAAGTCGTACGACCACTAAACTTTAGCCTAGCTGGTTCAGGATTCTCGCCAATGCCATGGTCTACATAGCGCACTTTCTCACGGCCTTCATTCACCTTTTCAGGGAAGACGCCATCATTGGGATGTAGATACTGGATTTCTCCGTTAGGATAAATCCGGTAAATTTTGTAGTCATTGATTCTGAACTTTGCTCGCAGTTGTTGACCGCCTAAAGCAATGCCGTATTCCTTACGAGCTAGATAGAGCAGGTTTTCGCCTTTGCGCATGATAGCAGAGCCACCTGTGGGCAGCTCAAAAACTTGCTCTTTTGGGCTAGTCCAGGTAATGGCGTACTTTTCTTCCTCTTCAGCCTTTTTCAGTAAGCCGCCAGTACTGCCACCGAAAATAGGAGTTTGTCCAGTCAGAGTTTGTTCTGCCATAGGTATTTCTCAAGGGTTTTAGGGCATCCTAGCATTGAGACTGTACTGGGTCTGTGACTGTGTTAGGAACTGTTACACAAGATCGTTACACCAATTCTCTAAATTCCGGCTACAGATTCTGAAGCCTCTCAAACCTGAGATCGACTCATTCTTCAATTGCGTTCAAGCAAATTGGTATTACACCCCAATTGAGACTTATTATTTCCTTATTTTTTTGCCTTATATCTTAACGAAAGAATAACTGGTCTTTTAGACTCACTTAGAAAAAAAGTGGAGATGCATTTTGTCCTGCACAGCTGCTACCTCTAAAGACAGACAAGCAACGGAAATTCGCATGGAAAATACTCTAGATGAAGGGAAGATGTTGGTAGATGCGCTGGCTCTAGAGTTCAATTCCGGCAGCACTACCCAGTTACAGCCAAGCCCTAATCTTCGCACAACTGACTTAGTCCGTTTATACTTACAGGAAATCGGTCGGGTCCATTTACTTAGGGGAGATGAGGAGATTTCCGAAGCCCAGAAAGTGCAGCGCTATCTGCGGATGCGTTCACTGCTGTCTAGCAAGACTGTCATCTCAGACCAAGTCATTCAGACTTATACCCAGCTAAGAACCATCCAAGAGCGTCTAGTTTCTCAATTAGGACATCGACCGTCGCTGGAACGCTGGGCAGATACCGTGGGGCTCTCACTGGCAGAACTCAAGCTAATGTTGGCTCAGGGAAAACAACGCTGGGCTGACATTGCAGGTTTAACGATCGAGGAACTTGAACAAATCCAGTCCGAAGGCATCCGCGCTAAAGAACACATGCTCAAGGCAAACCTGCGCATGGTAGTATCAGTTGCTAAAAAATATCAAAATCGCGGTTTAGAGTTTTTGGATTTGGTGCAGGAAGGGACTTTAGGTTTGGAGCGGGCGGTAGAAAAGTTTGACCCCTGCCAAGGTTACCGCTTCAGCACCTATGCCTACTACTGGATTCGCCAAGGGATGACAAGGGCGATCGCGACTCAAAGCCGTACCATTCGCTTGCCAGTGCACGTGACGGAAAGGCTCAACAAAATTAAGCGAGCTCAGCGGAAAATTGCGCAAGAAAAAGGTCGGACTCCCACAATTGAGGACATCGCACAGGAGTTGGAAATACCACCGTCTCAAGTGCAGGAAGTGCTATCAAAAACACCGCGAGCTGTCTCGTTAGAAATCAAAGTAGGCGATAAGAAAGATGTAGAGTTTGGGGATTTAATCCAAACGGACACTGAGTCTCCGGAAGATGCATTACTCCGAGAAGCCTTGCACCAAGACTTACAGTTACTGCTGGCAGAATTGAATGACCGAGAGCGCGATATAATCCTGATGCGATTTGGGCTTACAGATGAGCACCCTTACTCCTTAGCAGAAATTGGGCGAGCGCTGAACCTATCGCGAGAACGGGTGCGGCAAATTGAATCAAGAGCTCTCCAGAAGTTACGCCTACCAAAAAATCGTAATCGTGTTCGGGACTATTTCGAGTCCTTGCGTTAGTTAAAGCTCTCCCATAACCTGTCTTCCCAGTTGAGAAGGGAAGGCGGGTTTAACAAAGTGAATTTAATTGTTGATTCTTTGAGAGAAGAAGCACGACTTGACTTAAAATTAAGATGTAATTTAATTAACAAGCACTGGATAAATAGTATCCCTTGTGAAAATTCTACTGGTAGAAGACGACCGACGGACAGCGTTAACACTATCAGAAGCACTTAATGCTCAGTACTACACAGTCGATGTGGCAGAAAATGGTCAAATTGCGCTAGAGTTCGTAACATCTTGGGACTACGACCTGATATTACTAGATTTAGTCGTTCCCAAACTAGATGGATTTAGCCTGTGCCGTCAACTTCGTTCTCAAGGGTATCAGAAACCGATTCTCTTACTCACAGTTAAAAATTCTAGTGCCGATGTGGTTGGAGGATTGGATGCAGGTGCGGATGACTATGTTATCAAACCTTACAATCTGTCTGAGTTGCTGGCAAGGATTCGGGCATTACTGCGGCGGGGAGAGACAAACCTAGCTCCTCTGATGCTGACATGGGAGCATCTTTGTGTGAATCCAGTCTCGGCAGAAGTTACCTATAGAGGGCAAACTCTGTCTCTAACCCCAAAGGAATACAGTTTGCTGGGGCTATTCCTACGTAGTCCGCAACGCGTCTTCAGCCGTAGTGTGATTATTGATCGCTTGTGGTCGATTGATGCCACCCCAGGTGAAGGTGCTGTCACCAACTTGATTAAAGACTTGCGGCAGAAGCTGAAGGCAGCGGGGATGACCACCGACCTGCTGGAGACGGTCTATGGTTTGGGCTATCGGCTTAAGGCACCGCCGAGTACTCAGGCACAAGTTGACTTGTCTTCTAGTGAGGGAAAAGGGGAGATAAAGAGGCAAGCAAGCAAGGGAAAAGAGAAACGTCAAAAGGATTTATCTTCAGTCAACAAGGTGCTGGAGCGGTTTAGAGAGACATTTACTGAACGGGTTGATCTGCTGGAGCAAGTTGAACAAGCCTTGCGAGTAGGAAACCTCAGCCAGAATCTTTGGCAAGCTGCCGAACAGGAAGTACACAAGCTGACAGGAATCCTAGGCTCGTTTGGCTACGAGACAGGCTCAAATTTAGCACGGGCAATCGAACATCTACTGGACAGTAATAAGCCTCTAGAGTCAATAGAAGTTACCCAGCTCTCAAAACTGGTTACTGAGCTGAAACAAGAACTGACTAAATCTCCGAAACCTTTAGCCAGCCTGCGAACTGAATCAACGCCAGTACCCCTCGTGTTGGTTATTAGCAGTGATGCGTCCTTCACTCAGCAACTTCAATTAGATGCCGCTGCCTGGGGACTTCGGATCGAGACGGTGCCCACCCTAGCAATCGCTCTTCAAGGAATGACTCAGGATTCTGCCGGGAGCTTTCCCAGCGCTCAACCTCCCGACGGGATTTTGCTCGATCTTACTGGTCACGGTACTACTAGAGACAGGGTGACAGTGCTACAGGAACTTAGGGAACTGTTCCCCACAGTACCAGTTATGGTTATGAGCGAACGAGATGAACTGAATGAGCGAGTTGTTATCTCCCGCTTGGGAGGAAGGAGATTTTTGCCCAAACCAATTGCCACGACTCAGGTATTTGAAGCAATCTCTCAAGTCTTGCCCAAATCTCAAAATGCAGAAGCCAGGGTGATGGTTGTGGATGACGATCCCACGATGCTAGTGGCATTAAGCGATCTGCTGCAACCTTGGGGACTACAGGTAATCGGTCTGCAAGATCCCAAACAGTTTTGGAATGTACTCACGAAGACAAATCCTGACCTATTGGTGATGGATTTAGAGATGCCGACCTTTAGTGGCATTGACCTCTGCCAAGTTGTGCGTCAAGACCCAATATGGGGCAATTTGCCGATTTTGGTTGTCACAGCCCACACAGATATGGAATCAATTCAGCAAGTATTTGCAGCAGGAGCTGATGACTTCATTGGTAAGCCTGTTGTAGGACCAGAGTTAGTGACGCGCACAATTAGTCGAATTGACCGCTCGCGGTTACAGCAGCAGCTTGGGGAGATAAAGCAAAGGATTGGCATATGATATCGCCCCGTCTTCTAGACAAAAGGTTGAGTCTTCGCGGCATCAAGGTGCCTCTGCGAACTGTTCTCATCGTGCCCTTCGTTCTACAGACGGTTGGTGTGGTAGGGCTAGTGGGATATTTATCCTTTCGTAATGGACAGCAAGCAGTCAATAATCTTGCCAGTCAGCTAATGGCTGAGCTAGGTGCTCGCATTGTCCAAAAACTGGACACCTATTTATCAACGCCTCATCTAATCAATCAACTTAACATTAGTGCAGTTAAACTTGGTCAGCTCAATCTAAATGACTCTCGTCAACTCGAACGCCAATTCTGGCAGCAAAGCCAGCTCTTTCCCTCCGTAAGCTATATTCAGTTTGGCAATACCCAGGGGGAATTTGTTGGCTTAGCCGTTAATAACGATGGCACTGTGGACTACCAGGTAACGGAGTTTACTGGCAATTTAGTGTCTTATGCTATTGATACTCAAGGCGATCACGGGCAGCGCTTGCAAGTTGCTCCCGATTATGACCCACGCACCCGTCCCTGGTATAAAGCACCAGCGCAAACAGGGAAGCCAACCTGGTCTAGTATCTATAGTAGTCGGGCTGGTCCGCTAACCCTAGCAATCACGCTAGGAGAGCCTTACCGAGATCGAACTGGAACATTCCGAGGCATTTTTGCAGTCGATCTGACGCTGAGGCAGTTTAGTAATTTTCTGCATTCATTAAAGGTAGGTAAGACAGGCAAAGTCTTTGTTATGGAACGAACAGGCAATCTGGTTGCCAGTTCAGATGAGCGATTGCCCTTCAAACATACAGGTAAAACCCCAGAGCGAGTTTTAGCTAGCGATTTTCCAGATCCACTGATTCAGACAACCGCCCGTTATCTAGAGCAGGCAACTGGTGGTTTAACCCAGATTGATCGGAATCGGGAATTCACATTTGACAACAACGGTAGGCAATTTGTGCGAGTGCTTCCCTACAGAGACTCTTTTGGATTGGACTGGCTGATTGTGGCTACCGTTCCTGAAGCAGACTTCATGAAGCAAATCGATGTCAATACCCGCACAACCATTCTGCTATGTACGGAAGCATTGATAGGGGCAACTGTTTTGGGGCTGTTGATTGCCAGTTGGATTAGCCGCTCGATTCGGCAGTTAAGTCTCGCAAGTCAAGCTTTGGCTCAGGGGAAATGGCATGAAACACTCCGGCAAACAAGTCCGATTGCAGAACTGCATCTTCTGGCTCAGTTTTTTGAACAAACGGCAGAACAGGTGCAACAGTCTTTTGATTGCATTAAGAGCAGTCTGGAAGCATCTGAGGAAAAGTTCACTAAAGTGTTTCGCGCCAGTCCTGACCCAATAGGCATCGTCGCTGTCGAAGGACGCTATCTAGAGGTGAATGACGCCTTTATCGAGCAATTTGGGTATTCCAAAGAAGAGGTGATTGGTCGCACAGCAGCAGAAGTAGGACTTTGGGTAAACTTAGACGACCGGGAGCAGTATGTGCAACTGTTGCAGACCAAGGGACAAATCCGGGCTCAGGAGTATACTCTGCGCCAAAAATCGGGCAATCTGCTAACTGTTTTATTCTCAGCTGAAAGCATTGATATTCAGGGACAACTCTGTGTCATTGCGATCGCTAAAGAGATCACCGCTCGCAAACAAGCCGAAGCGGCTCTGCGTCGGAGTGAAGCGCGGCTTCGACGAGCACAACAAGTTGCTCATATTGGTAGTTGGGAACTGGACATCAAACTGGAGCAAGTCACCTGGTCAGAGGAAAGCTTCCTCATTTTTGGTTGGGATCTACAAGAGCCAGAGCCAACCCTCTCCCAATTCTTTGAGCTGGTCCACCCTGGAGATCAAGAGTCGCTAAGGCAGATTATCGAGCAAACAATTGCAACTAGAGTCCCCTACAGTACAGAATTCCGAATTATCTTGCCAGATAGTTCGATCCGGCATGTGGAGGCGAAAGGAGAAGCTATTGTTAACGAGCAAGGACAGGTGATTCAACTGATTGGCACAAATCTAGACATTACCCAGCGTAAACAATCGGAAGAATTATTGCGTCAGAGTGAAGCAACAAAAAATAAAATTCTTAAAGCCATCCCCGATTTAATAATTTGGATGACTGCTGATGGCACATATCTCGATCTTATTGAAGGCACAGATATCACCTCTTTTATTTCTAGAGCGGCGGCGATTGGTAAAAAGCCATATGAAAACTTGCCTACAGAACTAGTACCACAACGCATGAACTCCATTCATCAGGCAGTGCAAACTGGTGAAGTCCAAGTTTACGAACAGCAGTTTGTTACAGATCGAGGGGAGACCTGTTACGAGGAAGTTCGCGTTGTCGCTGTTGGAGTTGATGAGGTTCTAGCGATTATTCGCGATATCACTGCTCGCAAACAAACAGAAGTCGCATTGAGAGACAGTGAAGAGAGGTTTCGCAGTGCATTTGAGG
>Ga0213881_10001243_pt1 | contig 12586 bp, 19 predicted proteins | sample BarmaccoBMER_R08_FD_160104 | JGI IMG/M metagenome (GOLD analysis project Ga0213881, IMG submission 160104) | Barbacenia macrantha exposed rock microbial communities from rupestrian grasslands, the National Park of Serra do Cipo, Brazil - ER_R08 ... | reverse complement strand
CCCGATGCAGCTGACATGTGGCCGGAATCGCCTTACGGCGGCGTCCGCTCGCAGGGTCGCCTTGCTCGGGCACAGACAGATTACGTGCGGGTGGCACGGTCCACCTCTGTGGCTGTCATCCCTAGAGGGCCAGCGGGTGCCGGTGCCGCTGGTCGGGACAGCGCGCCCGCTGCAGGAGAAGCCGCCAGGAACCCACCCAGGCACGAAGCCTCTGGGCATTCACGATCGGAGTTGTCGTACATCACGGATCTATCTCACCGAGGCCCTCGACCCTAGGGAAGGTCCCGTCCCTAGTCCGAGATCTCCCAATTGCGCTAGTCTCAGCCGACAGACACGCGCTGTAACGCTGACACCACATCCGCCGCAGGCGCACACCGTGACGACGCGTGCACGTGCTGTGAGGAATTTCCTTACTCAGGTCAAGACGCCGCTAGCGCGGCGTGCCCCTTCATATGCAACGTGGCCGTGACCGGGACCACGACCCTGCGCGCGGCCCTGCGGGCCGTGCTCGGTCGCCGTCCCGGTCACACGGCCAGCGTGTCTGGTGAGCGCCGTATAGCGGCCGGTGGCTAGCGTATCGTCGAAGCATGACCAGAGGCGCGAAGCCGCATGGTGGAGCATCGCGCCATTGGAGTGGCTTACTTGTCGCTGCCGGAACAGGGCTTTCGGCCGGTGCAGGTGCTGCAACGGCTTTTGTCAGCCCACCTACTCCGTTCCAGTTAGCGACGAGGTCGGCTACATCCTCTTCGAAGCCGAGGCGGCGAACCTGTTCTTCCAGCTCGTCTCCTCCCGCTACGAGCGGGCCAGCCTGATCGTCACCAGCAACAAGGTCTTCGGCCGCTGGGGTGAGGTTCTTCGGCGACGACGTGGTCGCCGCCGCCATGATCGACCGCCTCGTCCACCACGCCGAGGTAATCTCCCTCAAGGGAGACAGCTACCGGCTCAAGGACCGCGACCTCGGCCGCGTCCCACCGGCCGGCACAACCGAAGAGTAGAAGATCAACAAGTCAGTAGGGGGTCAAAATTCAGATGGCGGAAAGGGGTCAGGATTCAGCTGCCGTTGACACCAGTCCAGTATTTTGATCATGTTTGCTCTGTTGACGGCAGCTTTCACCTGGCACACACAGTCTTCTAAAAAAATCGCTCCAGGTAGAGAAACAATCTAGGTAGGTTTGGTTGTGCGCGCCTCCGCTCTGGGATGGCCTCAGGTCGGACTCCAAGGCGGTGGGTCACTAGGGGACTCGGGACATTCTCGGGGTGCTCATGTCAGCTAGGACCAATGCTCGTGCTGGAGCATGGGTGGTCGAGTTAACCGATTTGCTGATTTGCTGATTGTCAACCATGAAGACCGAATCTTTAGCGTGAGCGCCTTGGGCGAGACCGCGTGTTACGTTTCTTAAGAGGTCGTCTTTTCCTGTTGGGTGCGTTACCGGCTGGCTTAACGCCGGCCGTGGCTAGCGCCATTGACTGTCGTCCTCGGCGGACCACTGCCCAAACTGCTGCGACGATTACCGGGACGGTCAGGCCGGTCGCCGGTCCATAGTCTTTTGCCCACTGCAATGCGATGTAGACCGGATTAATCTCGACCTCGACGTTTTCAACGAATGTTTTGACATCCACGGGTGGGCCACCGTCTTGAAGACGGACGTATAGGACCAGGGTAAGATTTCTCGGTCCGCTATGCAAGGGCTGCACGTCCCATTGCCACTCTGCGAATGTTCCTGTTTCTAGCGTCCGACGGCCATCATCACTGCCCACCCGGACGATGTTGAAATCTGGGCCCGTAAGATCGGCTATAAGATCGGAGCCGACCCAGACGCGACGGTCACGTACTGGGCCACTGCCAGGGAGACCTGCCACGAAGTCAGGGGGCGCCGACGTACCAGAAACCCGCACGACCACTCGTCGCCAGTCACTCACCCTCATCGGACTGGGCGGTCGGTACACCAACTGACCAGTCCTAAGAAAAGAAAGCTGTCGATCGAGAAACTCTTGTCGCTCGGTCGCAGGTGACCCCAGACCCGCCTCGCGGGGCCTGATGAAGTCGGGAGTATCAGGAACGCCACCGTTGTTCCCGGCGCCATCAGGAACGCCACTGTTATTCCCGGCGCCACCGTGTTTGACGCCATCATGTTTGTCGCCACCGGAGTTGTTGCCACCGGGATGGCCGAGCTCAGCGGGTGCCGCTGAGCCCTCATCATGTTTTTGAGGTGGTGCCTCCATCGTTGGGGATGGCACCTCCATCGTCGCGGATGGCGGCATTCTCGCCGCCGGGGGTGATTCTACCGCAGGCAGGGATGATCCTTTGACGGCTAATGTTATTACAATCGTCACTATCAAAATTGGCGCGGCGAGTAAAAATCCAAACTTAACTATGCGTTTAAATTCTGGGCTCACCGTAACTAACGCCTCCACCTGCCCTAGTCAACGACGCAGCTGTAGAAGCGCTCTGAGAGTCAGGGCGTTACCGCACTCGTCGAGAACGTTGAATAACCTCAAGGTGTCAATCGTCATAGCTTCTTCTTATACCCCCACCGTTTCGACCCGTGGCCAGCGTTGGAATCGGAAGCTTGTGAGGGTAGCACTCGCGGCCGCGGCGGCGTCAAAGGCTGGTTACCAGGGCGGCCACTGTTGCATCGGCGGATCACCGCGGACGAGCAGACAGGGCTGACGCACCGTCGCCCTGCCCGAGTGTCCGCACCGAGGCCTGGCTTCACCGTTTCGCGACTGAGCAGCGCATGCCGGGCGGCGCCTCAGGGCATGCAGCGTGTCAGCGGCTTGAGTGGGTGGCAACGACAGCGGTCGAGTCGATGGCGGTGATACTCCGTGAAACGGTCGCTACACCTACCCCTTCCCTGAAGCGCTGGCAGCTTCGCTGCTGTGCACGGCCGCCCATGTTGACAGATAGAGTCCATTCTCCTTCATCGTAGTGAGTCAAGGCCAAGGTTAGGGGTAGCGGTAAGGTCATTGAGATTGGTAGCTAGCCTGGCACGGTGGACCCTGCGTCGAGGGACTCCCTCGCACACCGTCTATGACCGATCGCTGATGTCCGGTGCACCGCAACAGGGGGAGGACGTGAAGATGTCAATTGTCGGCGTTTTCCGAGGCAGGCGCGTCGAATGCAGGTTAGCGAACGACCTGTCACGTAGAACCTCGAAATATGACGTGTTCATTTCCGACAATCACGCGCTGGACGGCGCTCTAGCACCAGCGCTGGAGACCGGATTGGAACAGTTCGCCAAACCCTGGTACCAACGGCGGGCTCTACGGGTCTGCCGGGGCACCACGAGTCTGTCCCCGAGCCAAGGCTCGCGGTCTTCTGTCGAGGAAACGTTAGCAACCTCGGCGTGGCTGGCACTGATGGTCTCGTCGGAGGTCTTACAGTCACCATGGGTTAGTCGCGAGATCACGTGGTGGTTGGCAAAGAAGTCGCCGCAGCGGTTGCTCGTGATACTCACCGAGGGCGAGTTCGCCTGGGACGAAGACGTCGGACACGTCAACGATGCGAGACCGGCTCTGCCACCTACTCTGCGCGACATCTTTGCTGAGAGATCTCGTTGGGTGGATCTGCGCTGGTTGCATGATGTGAACCAGGTAGACCAATCCAACCCGCGGTTGCAAGAGTGCGTGGCCGACATCGCTGCGACCATCCTCGAAGTTCCCAAAGACATGCTGTTAGGTGAGCACATTCGTCAGCGCCGTCGCACCCTACGATTAGCTCGGAGCGGTGTCATTGCCTTAACAGTGCTATTGGTCGCAGCGCTGGCGGTCGTTGTAAGTCAATGGAACCAGGTAATTGCGGCTCAACACACCGCGATCGCCCGGGGCATGATGGCTCAGGCAGACCGGATCCGCGACCTGGATCCCCGGCTTGCCCTCCAACTCGGCGTCGCCGCCATCCACCTCGATCCGAGCCCACTGACGCAGGCAGGACTCGTGCAGACCCTCCTGTCCAGCCGCTATCAGGGCAAGCTCACCGGGCACACACCGACCCAGTAGACGCGGTGGCGTTTAGCCCTGATTGGCATACCCTGGCCACCTTCAGCGACAAGGCCGTCGTCTTGTGGGATATCAACGACTTCCACCACCCCACATCGCTGAGCGTAACCCCAACCGCGAGCACGGACCTGGTAAAGTTGATGGTCTTCAGTCCTGATGGACGCACTCTGGCCGTGGTCCGCGAAGATCAGGCCGTCCTTCTGTGGGATCTCACCGACCGCACCCAACCTCGCCAGCTCGGTCTACCGCTCACCGGCCCAATATCGTCGGTGGTTTTCAGCCCTGATGGGCGCACGCTGGTCACCATCAGCCGCGACGAGACCATTCTGTGGGATCTGACCGATCGCAGCCAGCCCCGCCAGCTCGGTCAACTTCTCATTGGCCATCACTACCCAATAAGATCGGTGATGGCGTTTAGTCCTGATGGGCGTACGCTGGTCACCGCCAGCTACTACAAGGCCATTCTGTGGGATCTGACCGATCGCAGCCAGCCCCGCCAGCTCGGTCAACCCCTCACCGGCCATCACTACCCAATAATGTCGGTGGCGTTTAGTTCTGATGGGCGCACGCTGGCCACCGCCAGCTCCGACGAGACCATTCTGTGGGATCTCACCAACCGCGCCGAACCCCGCGTACTCGGTCTCCACACCAACTCAATAACGAACTCAATAATGTCGGTGGCGTTTAGTCCTGATGGGCGCACGCTGGCCACCACCAGCTCCCACAAGACCATTCTGTGGGATCTGACCGATCGCAGCCAGCCCCGTCAGCTCGGTCAACCCCTCATTGACCATGCTGGCACAGTATATTCAGTGGCGTTTAGCCCTGATGGGCGCACGCTGGTCACCGTCAGCGGCGACAAGGTCAAGACCGTGATCCTGTGGGATCTGCCCGATCGCAGCCAGCCCCGTCAGCTCAGTCAGCCCTTCACTGACCGTAACTACGACCTAATAAAGTCGGTAGTGTTTAGCTCTGATGGGCGCACGCTAGCCACCATCAGCGATGACGGGGCCATTCTGTGGGATCTGACCCCGCTTGTCGAACTTCGGTTGAGGGCGGTGCGCGAGGCGTGCACTCGGGCCGAAGGACCACTCGACCCAGCAACGTGGTACTTCTACGCTCCTGGTATCAGCTATACAAACACCTGCGAAAACCGTTGAGTTGCTAGACATCGACCCTCGCTCGCCAGCAGCTGGTCGATTCCCTTTCCCCGTGCTCAATCTGCGATCGTCGGGATAGCTGCTGTTCACTAACAGTAATGAATTGGGTTTGGGGAGTTGATCGAGAGGCGCTCGGAGTCCACATCGTGCCGGGCACCCCGGATAACCCCAGAAAAATCTGGGAAGCTGACTCGGGCAACCACCTCCCTTTCCTCAATCCAGTGCCAGCCACCACCCCGCCACCGAAGTGAGCACGACCCCCGTAATAGAGGTTGAACGCATCCACGTACATACCCACGCGCATCAGGTGCTGAACGCTATCGCCTCCACACGCCAGGCCAACACTTGGGGCGAAGATCTTTAATGCCGGATACGGCTGCGACTTGGCCAGGCGTGCCCCCGCGTGCCCTGTTCTCACAGCCGCCAGCGGTCAATCACAGTCACTCCAGTCCTCTGTTGCCGGGTACCCACAGGTCAGCATTTTGCTGGTCAGTACCATGATTCATTCCCGATCTTCCAAGCTGGCCATGCGCGCGAGGCGCTCGGCAAGCCGACGCAGAGGCGGCCGGATATGAGAGAAAGGGGCGACCAGGACGGGCCCAACGACGAAGGCCGACCACCAGAGAAAAGACCCAAGATCAGCCGGTCTCCAGGCCGTCAAACGTCAAGTCACGTCGGGACACAACAGGACACAACAGGTACAAAACGGTAGGTCAGGGCAGGTTAGCCGCCCATCCGCCCCATGCCCGCCGTCCAGGTCAAGAGAAGTCGGGCATCTCGGGGTCTAGCCAGCGGCAGACCGGGAGGCTGGCTGGAGGTGGTGAACACCCGGCCCCGGCGGGCACTGGGCTGTGCCCCGGCTGATCGGATCCCCGCCCGGCTGGGTCGTGATCACTACATCCGCCTGGATGACAACGACTACTCGGTGCACCCGGCGGTGGTCGGCCGGCGGATCGAGATCATCGCTGACCTGGACCGGGTCCGGGACTGTATGTGATCAACAGGGATCGCTTCCTCCGGTTCAACCCTGTTTTTACGCCATCGCGTGTCGGCAGCCGGAGTCAACTTGGGTTAGTTTCGTTCGAAAGACAAACCCGCGACAGTTTTTCAAGACTGGACGTCGTTGGTGTCAGTATGGAGAAACTCTCAAGCGCGTGTCAACTGAACCAGAATTCGTTTTTGATCAGCAAGTTGATATTATCGCATGGCAGGGAAACCTTGTGAGTTTCTCGGCGTTGGCATTGAAGACCCTGTTTGCAGACGTCGGGCTAATTCAAAGTGACGTCCCGCGATATGTTGCGATAGCAAACGGCCTCATCCGCGAGGAAGTTCTCTCTCGAATGGGTAACGGACTCCCCAGAACTGGCAGCTACGAGGACAGGTCCCCGTCATGATCGTCTGGCTCGTCGGATGGAGTGATCAGGGCGAGGTAAGCATGCTCCGTGCTGACCTCCGCCGAGCAGCTCGCCGCGAGTAGGGCATAGGCGAGTTCCTCGCCGCCGTTGGGCTCGGAGAGCCACCACGCGGCAGCATCGACTAGGGCGAGGCGCTGCACTGCGGATAGTTGCGTCTCACGCTCGCCCAGGACTGCCACGGCGGCCAAACGTTGCCGGTTGGGGATGACGCGCGAGCCGCGAGGAGACCGCACGAGCGGCTCGTCGTCGCCGAGCGCCGCGGCGGCCATCTCCAGCGTTCGCGACAGCTCCAGCTCGTCGAGGTGTGGCCGAGTCGAGTGCTCGAAGATCCGCGACACCGATGACCACTCCTGCAGCACCCGGGCCACTGATCGAGCACGCCCGGGCGCAAGCTGGAGCAGCACGCTCGGGGATTCCTCGCCATCCAGCACGAGCGTGCCGCCATCCAACTCCACTACCTCACCGCGATCGAGAACCACCCGGAGCCGGTCCGGGTCGAACTGGGTAGGGTCCGACATCGGGTCTCCACCCCTCCATTCCAGGGTTGGTGATCAAGGCCGTGGGCCGGTGTTCACAGCACCAGCCCTCGGCCGCCTCATCAGGGGGCCGGTGCACCCCCTGATCTCACTTCCTCATCCAGCGCGAAACCAGGTCTCGCACCTGGTCCGCTTCGCCCATGCGCAACTAGTCCCGTCGGTGTGCCGTCCTTGCTGAACGCAGTAGTTCCAGCTCGTCAAGTTCGGCCCAGCACCAGGCTGAGCTGAGTTACGTAGCAACGACCCCCCGTCACAAGTTGCCATCGGGCTGACGCGTTGACCCACGAGCACGTGAGGAGGTTGGTCGGATGCTTCGAGATGACGGCGCTTTCTCCTATTTCCCCTCGGCGAGCTGGTCCGCGTATGGTCCGCGGAGCGCTGTAAACGGCCGGATTTCACTGGACTGAGCGGGACTCCCAAGATCGCCATTAAGGCAGTGGATTCCCATGCTGAGCAGGGTAAATCGGTTTTGTAAGGCGGGGGAGAGGTGACCGCTAAGGCCCGCTTAGGAAACCGTGACCACGACAGCCACGCACAAAACAACTGCGTGCGCCGTCCGCCAGCCCGGGGCCCTCACCCCAGTCGAACTCCCGACCACATTCCCGGTTCCGGGATCCATGCCCGGTACTTACGCCGGTGTCCGGCCTTCCACGCCGCCTTCACCTCGGCCACCGCCCGCCTAGCCGAGCGGCCCGTCCCGGAAAACCCCATCGCCACCAGACGCTGGTGCACCACATCGGCGCGGATCCGGCCCTGAGAGTTCTCTACCAACTCCTCAACCTTGACCAGGAACCCGTCGATCGCCCGGGCTCGCCGGGCTCACGCGAACGGGTCTCGACCAGCGTCGCGGATCGCGAAATAGCGAGCCACCGTCTTCTCATCCACCCCGGCCAGCTCCGCGGCCGAGTGCGCACAACGGGTCAGCTCAAACGCTTCCAAGATCTCCATGTTCTCCCCGTCAGACTTGGCCAAGGGATCCCTCCAGGACAAGGTTGGCACTGATCGGCGACCAGAGCCAACCCACCCCAAGCGATCCCGCCCGGCATTTACTACCCAGGCGTGTCCGGAGATCTCACGGCCACAGACCCGGAGATTTCATGTCTACCCAGCCGGACCGAACTGTCTACCTACCCGGATCTTCTCGCGTCCGCCGACAATGTGGCCCGACAACATCGATCTCCCGCCCTCGAGCGCCGGGGGCTGCTGCGCCGCGACGCTCCAGGGCACTTGTCCCCATCCAGAAGAAACGCCTCGAAGCACCGCAGCCAACCGCAACCAACCTGCGCGCGAAGATCAATTCATCCGGGGAACGGCACCTGAAAGTCCTTCGCCACGGTTAAGAAGGACCGGAAGGGTTGCCGCCGTCACACCTCACACACCTGAACCCCACCTGCCGGCTGTGGATGTGCCGAGCGCCGGCTACCCGGTCTCCTCATCAGCCGCTGGACTCTTCGTGTTCACTTTCGGCGTGAGGACCTTCTGTGCCCTCAGAAAAAGCCTTACCTTGTGTGATATTCAAGCCACCTCGGTATAACATCGGGACCTTGTAGCTGCTCCCAATTTGCTCCAAGAAACCAATACTTTGGAGATACTTCGCGTCCTCGGTGGCGTTCTCGCCAAGAATGTCACGGAGTGAGTCAGGATTATGCTCAGCTTTACCATCCCGGAACTTGTCGATTAGTTCAGCAAAATCTCCTGCTTCCGCTAAGAGGGTGTCTAGGACTCGTTGCACACTGAGCGCTTCCAAGTCCTTTTTTAATGAATCTGAGGTAATTAACGGCTCCTGATAACTGTATGTGCGCGGTACTCGATCCTCTTCTCTAAGTTGCGCCTCGCGTGCCTTCGATACAAGATCGATTAGGTTGCGTGGCGGTTTAACTCCATTCCCGTCTGAAATGCGCCCTAGCATCCAAGTCCACGTTTTAGGTTTCCGACTACCTGGATCGACCTGGGAGGGGAATAAAGTGTAGAATAAATCGGCGGAGGTAAGCTTAGAACCAGGCAGCAGCGAAAGGAACTGTTCGTTTTGCATGATACGTTTGTATAGCAAGCTATCCAGGTCGGCGTCATCCCAGCGGATGTCCATCTTGCGGGCATCGACGTGGGTCAGGTTAACAAATCCGCCACTCACGATGCGCCGGAAGAGATCACGACGCACAAAGAGTTTCAGGCGAATGTGACTAAACTCTTGCATATCGAGAAAAGTTCGGAGCAATGCACGAAGAGCACTTCTCTCGATGGCAGGTCGGCCCTGAAAAGCCTCGTCGAGGCGGTCTACTGCCAGCCAGAACGTCGTACTCATTTCCGTCATCACGGACTCGAGTATGCGCAAAGCATCGTCGTAGCTCGCGTTTGTGCAGTCGAGTCCCGAAACTCCGTCGAATAGCTCAATCTTGCCAGCTATCTCGGCGGGTCCAAGCTTGGCACGGGCTTCGGCCGACTTCAAGCGCAGGACCTTTTTAATCCTATTAATCAGATTTGAAAATGCCCCGTTTGGACTACCGTCGTCAGAACGTAGGCCAGCCTGCGTCAGGGTGTTATGAAGCACCCGCATGCGGTCTGTGTAGTCGCCATCTGCAAATTCGAGGACCCAGTTGCCGGCCAACGCCAGGAAGTAAGCCTTCCAAACGTTAATATACTCAGTCTCGTCCAGTAAATTGGCCTCGTTAAGACGTTGAAATACCGGTGTACCGACAGGGTTAAACGCGGAAAGCACCTCAACATGTCTAAGCTCTGGATACTGAGAATATCGTTCACTTAGGATCTTGTAAAGAGCGCTTTTGCCAGAACCCTTATCTCCGGCTATAACATCAACGCGACCCTCGACTAACGCGCGAAAGGGCTCGGTCTCGACAAAGTACCGTTCCAAGTGGGCGTCGTATTCTGCGACAGAGGAACCGAAATTGAGTTCGCGGAGAATTTCCTTGATGAACAATATGTCACCTCTACTCGGGTTGTTGAGTGTGGCTGACGCTGCCGTCTCCGGACGCTTCTGTCAACAACTGTCTCGCAACATGATCGCCGATGCGGGATCCTACGTGCTGGCGCTACCAGTGGACCGCTGATCCCCCACCACCTGGGGGGCCAACCGGGGGGTCGCAAGCCACCACCTCGGAGGAACAAGTCCCTGACGCGAAGATCCACTGTTACCCGGCGGACTCCAAGGGGATTGGAGTGACAGTGTAGCCCATCTTGCCGGAGTTGGTCTGGGGGGCGCCGGTTCTTGGGGGCCTTATCGGGGTTGAGCCGGGTGTAGAAGTCGGGGCTCCGGTCTCAGTGATGATCACGTCGGCGGCGCCCATGCTGATCCCCGAGATTGCGATGATCAGGTCTCGGACGCCCGCGAAAGGGGGGTTGATCACCAACCGTGATCCGGGCCGGTGAGCTACGTCCACAGCGTGGGTGTGCCCGCTCGATCAGGTCCTGCAGCTGGGGGCCCAAGGAAAGCGTGGTGTTCGACGAAGCGGCCGGTGAGAGCCTCGGTCAGTGCCGGGATCTTCGAACGCAGCCGCCGCTGCCGCCAACTGAGCCGACGCGATCGTTCACCGGTCGATCAGCGCCTCGATAGAAATCATCCTCCCGTAGGCAGGCCTTATTAGCAACTCGGTGGATGTCTGTCGATGGGGCTGTCTGTCTGAATTGGCTTAGTGGGTGCGTTTTTAATACACTCTTCGAGCTGTTTAATGATTTGTTTTTCCTGGTCCGGCGTCAAAGTGATCGGATCTTGTGGTTTCTGATTCAATGCAACCAACGAGATAATGAGAGCTACGATGGAACTCACCATTTGAATGAAGCTGTATGCTTGGTCCTTGTTCTCTGGCAATATATGAATGAGCCATGAGAAAGGAGTCTCGCGGATCTCTGCGGCGAGCAGCTCAGGCTCAAGATTGTGCTCTTGAGCGTCCTGAGCAATCTCGGCAAGCTTTTGGTAGTTCTCGACAGTGGCCGGAGTGTCAACTATCGCCTGGACTATTGGAAGGAACTGACCGCGCCGCATCTGCTGCATGAGGTTCTGCCGTGTGACTAGGTGGCTCTGCCGTATGAAGTGTGCGGCGTGGTGAGCCGCCGTGTAGCCACCGCTCCCAGGTCTCATGGACGGTCATCGTATAGGGGGGTGACGCGGTCTCCCGCTCCTGCGCGAGTTCAAATTCCATCGAGGCTACAACCCGGGGGTCACGCCCGGGAGCGGGGGAGCTGGTGAGCGGAGGTGACCGCCGACGGTGCGCCGTGATTGCGGGGGCTGGGGGGCCGGCGACCCGCGGGGCTTTCGGAGCTTCGGCACGTATTCGGCACCGCCACCCGTAGACGGCCGGACGGCACCAGACGTGGCCGGACTGGACGAAGATCGGCCCCCCATTGCGTTCGTGCTGGCCAAGGGCTGATCTCGCTGGTGTGGCGGGTCAAGGATTGGAACCTTGGTAGGCGTACGCCGGCGGATTTGCAGATCGTCTTCACCCACGCGTTCGGTCCATAGACCGGTAACTACGAGGAAGTGCCCTCGCCGTGATCGTCTGGTTGATCGGGTGGAGTGATCAGGGCGAGGTAGGTATGTTCCGTGTTGACCTCCGTCGAGCAGGTCGCGGTGAGCAGGGCGTAGGCCAGTTGCTCACCGCCGTTGGGTTCCGAGAGCCACCACGCGGCAGCGTCGACCAGGGCGAGGCGCTGCACTGCGGACAGGTGTGCCTCGCGCTCGCCGAGGATTGCCACGGCGGCCAAGCGTTGCCGGTTGGGGATGATGCGCGCTCCGCGAGGGGACCGCACGGTCGGTTCGTCGCTCTCGCTGAGCGCTGCGGCGGCCAGCTCCAGGGTCCGCGATAGGTCCAGCTCGTCCGGGTGCGGCCGACTCGGGTGGTGAAAGATCCGTGACACCGAGGACCACTCCTGTAGCGCCCGGGCTACCGACCGGGCGCGCCAGGGTGCGAGCCGGAGCACCACGCTGGGGGATTGCTGTCCGTCGAGGACGAGCGTGCCGCCGTCGAGTTCCACGACCTCACCGTGATCGAGAGCCACCCGCAGGCGGTCCGGGTCGGGCTGCGTAGGGTCTTCCATCGGGTCTCCACCCTCCGTTCCAAGGGTTGGTGATCAAGGCCGGGGGCCGGTGTTCTCAGCACCAACCCTCGGCCGCCTTCATCAGGGGGCGGGTGCGCCCCCTGATCTCACTTGCTCATCTGGCACAACACCAGGTCCCGGACCTGGTCCGTGCCGCCCGCGCGCGGCTAGTCCCCGTCAGCGGTTGATCCGCAGCTGTACAGCAGCGAAGTACAGCAACGACGCTGACCAACACCGCCCCGAGGCATCCGCCAGCAGCCTGTGACGAGCGGAAACAACCCCCATTGACCGCCGTGCCGGCAGTTCGCATCGAAAAGGTCACGAATCAATGGCCTCAAGATCGACACCCCACCTTACTCCCATGTTCGCCTAAGAAACGATGACAATCGGCAGGCATTGACGCGCGTTCACATTCGCTAACCATGCA
>Ga0213881_10001242_pt1 | contig 12590 bp, 10 predicted proteins | sample BarmaccoBMER_R08_FD_160104 | JGI IMG/M metagenome (GOLD analysis project Ga0213881, IMG submission 160104) | Barbacenia macrantha exposed rock microbial communities from rupestrian grasslands, the National Park of Serra do Cipo, Brazil - ER_R08 ... | reverse complement strand
ACCGGGAAACCCCAGGCGAACGCTTATTTGAATTAGTGCGACACTCAGTACATTCCAATGTCACAATGATGCGTACACCCTTACCCTTAGCCATAATTTTACCATCACCAGAATTTATAACAAAATTTAGCGCAGTCTTTTATTGTGACACAAGACCGTGAAAAAAGCAAGGAGTTTCTGGAAGGCTTGTGAGGATATACGGATTGCTTCAGACTGGACGACCAAGTCAATAACAGCATTCTGCACTGCTTAAAGCACAGTGGCCAATTAAGGTGGTTGACCTACGATGATCGCTTGGTCGATTTTCGTCTTTCTGTCAAAACAACGACTAGAACTGGGTCGTGGAAATGATAATTTGACTGTGTTAGACAGGGTTAAAGCCAAGTGTTTTTAAAATCACTTACCAGTTATCAATGATATCAAGCATTTTTTCTTTAGAAAGATAACCCTTACCTATTTCAGCTAGCACGTCACCAAAAGTACGAAACCTGTTATGTTCTGGGTTTTTTATTTCTTTTAACCTATCAGCTAGTTTTTGAGCTTTCGTCTTGCCTAAAAATCCTATCTTTTTAAGAACCTCGCTGTAGACTATGGGGTCTGAGATATGATTGAAAGCCTCAAGTGGAGGTAAAGGCTTTGGTAAGCGATCTTGAAAATTTTGTAGAACCTCAGATCTAACTTGGTTACTTTCTATGCTAATTCTATTGGTTAAGTTCTTTTCTAAGCTTTGGATTATAGATTTAATGTTTCCTAGTTCTAGTAGGGTAGTATTTTCACCATTATCATAAGTGAGTCTTATATTCTCAACAGCTTTTAACTGCTCCAACGTCGGTTGAATATTTTCATCATCAATAATGAAGACTCTGATCCTATCCGGCAAAGTTGAATCTAGCTCAAGAGCTTTAATGAAAGCGTAGTATTCAAAATGGCCAGAGATTAACTTATAGGATTCTATGCCTATCCTTGTGACAATAGGAATTGTAATCAACCCCTTTAGATTGACAATAGAGTGAGCCAAAGATTCGAGTGCAACTTTTTTCTCAGGAGTAAACTCAGCTTCTCTATTATCAGCTTCAACGCTATCAATGTCTATTAGTGATGTTGATAAATCCATTTTAGTTTAGCTCTTGTTAAAGGTCAGTTAAGTCAATTACCTCTTTAGCTAGGTTTTCAAACTCCTCTGCTGATTGAGAGTCTGGCTTATGGTCTAGTATGGAACGAGGATCTGGAATATCCAGTTCCCCCACTTCAATAGTACGTTCAATAGCCGCAGATACATCTCGGCGCTCAAATATACGAGACTTCATCAACGGGAACTCATAACGCTCAACGACAATCTGTTCCATCTTGGGTAAAACATATTTAACAAACTTATCATGGGTTAAAATTTTTGATGGTAAAACTCCTAAAACCTTGATAGGTGTCTTTCCAATAACTCCCCGAAACTCATTGATTTCCGTCAAAAAATTCTTAACATTGAGCAATCCTTCATTTGCAAAAGGTTTAAGGTCAGAGGGAATAATTAAATAATCAGTAGCAATCAGAGCAACTTTAGCATAGAGATTAAGAGAAGGAGGAGTATCAATTAAAACCACATCATATTTGTCTTCAACCTCTACTAACTTCGTTGGTATTCTGGTGCGTGTGGCATCTATTTCTGCCAATTCTTTTTCATGATGCATGAGATCAATGTGGCACGGAAGTACATCAAATTCAGGTTTACTAAAGCTAGATTCACGCACTACATCACTTATAAAAAACTTGTTTTTTTCTTTAAGGACGTGATAGACATATTTGTCTTTGATGCTATCAAACGCTTCATCATGAAATTTCACTAGTCCTAAGGCGTAAGTAGTATTAGCCTGACTATCTAAATCAATAACTAAAACTCTTTTCCCTTTTTTTCTTAAAGCAGCAGCTAAATTAATTACGGTGGTGGTTTTACCAACACCGCCCTTATTATGGTAGATTGCGATAACTTTCATGTGTTTTGCCTCTTGATGAAAACTCTGATATTTCTCTGATAGACTCTTTTTACTAAGAGAACCAGAACCTAAAAGGCTTGGTACAGTTTTTGTACTATTTAATTCATCTCGACCAATAAGGAATTTTATCTCCTGAATTTTCTCCTCTACTTCATGCCCTTGTATTTGAAGTATTAAACTTAACTCATTATTTATCTGTTGATAAACCTGAACAATTTTTCCATTGGTTAAAAGCCCATAACGAGCATTAAGACTTGTCAGATAGCGTTTGAATTTCCTGACATGTTTATCAAGCTTTTGCCGAGGATGCTTCGCCTCTAGCACAAGCATAACTGTAGATTTCCGATTAACTATTTCCGAAGCAACTACTAAAAAATCTAGTCGCATTCTACTAAAGGTAATCTCCTGGTGCCAAGTATCAGGAGGATAGCCCAATTTAGGTAGTAGATAATGAACAATCAGCTTGCTCTCAACCTCAGTCTCATTCCGACATTTCTCTGGATTGAAAAATAAACTCACCTTTATATTTTTATTCCTTTATTCCACGGAATAACCTAGCATATGCTACATCTTAGCCTTGCCCAAGAACTCTAAGAACGGTAAATGTACTGAAAACTTTCTATCCTCAAGACTCTGGATATGCTTGTCGTGAAGGATAGCTTTAGAGTTGTGGAGGGTAGCTTTAGATAGGCGGCTGGACAACTCGTTGCAAGATGTTGAGGCTAACCTCAGCGATCAGCGCTAGCAGTGCTACAGGAATAGCACCCACTAGGAGAATGGAATTGTCATACAGCGAAAAGCCAAGAGTAATAAAAGTTCCTAAACCTCCGCCGCCAATAAACGCGGCTAGTGTAGCGCTAGCAATCACTTCAACTGTTGCTGTTTTAACGCCTGCAATGATGATAGGCAATGCCAACGGAATCTCTATTTGTCGTAGTACCTGACCTGGTGTCATACCCATGCCAAATGCGGCTTCGCGAAGCTTAGGCTCAATGCTGCGAAAGGCAACATCTGTACTAATCAAAATCGGGGGCATAGCCAGAATCGTCAACGCGATCGCTGCTGATTGAAAGCTAAGACCGAAATAGGGAATAGCAAGAAACAAAATGGCTAGACTGGGGATCACTCGCAGAGCGCTAAAGCTATTGATTAACAGCGTCGATGCCGCTTTAGAGCGGGCACTGAAAAGCCCCAATGGTAGACCTACTAATAAGCTAATGCCAAGTGGAATCGCCACCAAGAGCAGATGACCTCTCAAGGCGGAGAGAAGGTCATTCAGATGACTGGTTGCATACAAGTAGGCTTGGATAAAAACGTTCATGTAGCTACTTAAAACGGAGAAGGAGGGATTCGAACCCTCGGTACGGAGTTTCCAACCGTACAGCGGATTAGCAATCCGCCGCTTTCGACCACTCAGCCACCTCTCCAGGTTGGTGAGAAACCATGATAGCAGATTTTCTGATTTATAGCACTTGTGATCGCAGCCATGCTACTGGCAGAGTTCTTAACTTTTGTAGTTGCGGCACGTAAGCCCGCTTGTGAAACACATCGTATTGATTACGTTCAATTCGATCTAGAATCTGGCTGTAGAACAGCATAGCTACCCAAATTTGCCAATGGGCATCGGGGGATAGATACTTAATTCCCTTTTCTGCCTTGGCATAGAACTGACGTGCCCGTTGGATTTGGAACTGCATCAGTTTCCGCCAGCGTTCATCTATCACACCTTTAAACAAATCTTGCTCAGTGTAGTTGAACTTGGCTAAATCTTCTAATGGAATATAAATCCTTCCTCGCCGTGCGTCTTCCCCAACATCTCGGAGGATGTTCGTGAGCTGCTTGGCAATTCCTAGCGCGATTGCTTCTTCCGTTGGTACGTAAGGCTCTCGATCCTGATTCCAGGGAGTGCTGTTATTTGAGGAATCTATGCCCAATACTGCTTTCGACATTAATCCCACACTTCCAGCAACGCGATAGCAGTAGAGGTTTAATTCTTCAAATGTCTCATAACGACTGCGATACAAGTCCATTTGCTGACCAGCAATCATGTCTCGAAACGGCTGTATCTCTAGCGGGAAGCGCTGAATGGTATCCACCAAAGCTACATCGGCAGCTTCGACAGGATTCCCTGCAAAAATAGATTCTAGTTGAGACTCCCACATTTCAAGGGTCTCTGGAGTAGTAATCGTGGCTGCAGGACCATCCACCAATTCATCAATGCGACGGCACCAAGTATAAATCGCCCAAAAAGCCTTACGCTTTTCTTGACCAAACAGCAGGGTGCTGAGATAAAAAGTTGTGGAATACTTTGCCGTGATTTGGCGGCAAAGCTGGTAGGCATCCTCCACAGAGGGCAGCGTTCTCATGTGCACGGAATCAGGCAGTTGCAGCATTCGTTGCGGGCTGGAAGTTCGGCAGTTGCAGATCAATTGTGTTTGCTTCAGGATGAGCAACAGAAATTGCCTGCGCTGTCAGCTTACCAGAAAGCACGGCACCTTCCATACTTGCCAGATAGCGCTGCATTGTGTAATCCCCAGTTAGATAGAAGTTAGCAATTGGGGTAGTTTGAGAAGGGCGGTACTGCTGACGACCTGGAATTGCTTTATATACAGAACGCGGCGTCTTAACGACACGAGATTTCAGTAGCCTAGCTGAGTCTTCTTTGCCAAAATGACCAAAATGAGAGGGAAAGAGTTTTTCTAACTCTGCCATCGTCGCTGCCACAATTTCCTCATCCGACTTGCCGATCCAATCTTTCGCTGGTGCTAGCACTAATTCCAGCATCGAGCGGTTGGGGTTCGCATAAGCTTTACAGGTATTACTCATGTCAGCATAGACACTGAGCAAGGAGGATCTAGAGAAAAGTAAGTGATCGATATCTGTCAGCTTACGGTCAAACCACATATGGAGATTAATGACTGGCACTCCTTCCAATCCCTCCAACTTCTGGAAAAACTCCTGAGCTTTCCAATGTGTCGGTAAAATTGCCTTGAAGGGATCGACCGGCATAGCAGAAACATACAGATCGGCTTTCAGCACCTCATCTGCTGCGCCATCCAACCCTTGGATGAGGAACCCTTGTACCGTGCCATCGGGATTAAGCAAAATTTCTTTAAGTGGAGCACTTAACCGCACTTCACCCCCACGCTCAGTGATGTAATCCACTAAGGGCTGACAGAGCCGTTCTGTAGGAGAACCATCCAAAAACGCCATTTTAGAACCGTGCTTTTCTTGGAGAAAACGATTCAGAGCAGTAAGCAGAATCGTGGCAGAAATCTCATCTGGACCAATAAAGTTCAGTGACTTGGACATGGCAATGAAAACTTCTTTATTAACCCGTTCAGGGATGCGCTGTTGGCGCAACCACTCTGTCCAGGAATATTTATCCATTGCCTCAACATATTTCTGCCCTTGGAGCATCGCCGGGATCAGACCAATGCCAAAACGAATCTTCTCTGGCCATGTGAGCATATCGTTATTTCTCAGAATCGCCACGATGCCATTGAGGGGCGCAGGCAAATTGGGAAAGTCAAACCGCGAGTAAGTACCAGGTTTATCAGGCTGGTTGAAGATCATCGTGTGTTCTTTCCACTGCAGGCGATCCTCAATACCCAGTTCCCTAAACAGCTGCAACATATTAGGATAAGCTCCGAAAAATATGTGCAGTCCAGTTTCATACCAGTCACCATCTGCATCCTGCCAAGCCGCTACCTTACCCCCAAGTACATCTCGACGTTCGAGGACTACAGGAGTGTAACCAGCATCCGTAAGATATTTAGCACAAGCAAGACCAGCTAGCCCCGCCCCGGCGATCACTACTCGCATTGAACCGTTTTACCCCTAACGATTGTTTTAGCTATTTCTCGCTCTCATTATACGTTGCAATCCGTTACATTTTCTCCCCATTGCCCCTAATCCCCAAAGGGGACCCCGAGTTCCCCATCCCCTCACCACCCCATCTCCCCACCCCCTTGTCTTCCGCCGCAGGATACAATAAATTCAGCAAAAGTTCTCAATAATTTAAGATTTAAGTTTTTAACCTTGTAAGGAGAACAGCAAAGCATGGGCAAAGTAGTTGGTATCGACTTGGGTACAACCAACTCAGTAGTCGCCGTCATGGAGGGCGGCAAGCCAGTGGTGATTGCCAATGCCGAAGGAATGCGGACTACCCCCTCTGTTGTTGGCTTCAGCAGCAAAGAAGGAGAACGCATTGTCGGGCAGATGGCGCGTAGGCAGACTGTCCTCAACCCGAAAAATACCTTCTACGCCGTCAAGCGATTCATTGGACGCAATTGGAGCGAACTCAGCCCAGATTCGAAGCGAGTCACCTACACCATTCGTCGTGATGACATGGGCGGTATCAAGATTGAATGCCCGCGACTGAATAAGGAATTTGCTCCAGAAGAAATTTCTGCGATGGTTCTCAAGAAGTTAGCAGACGATGCTAGCCGTTACTTAGGGGAGGCGGTTACTGGAGCGGTAATTACAGTACCAGCGTATTTTGATGATTCTCAACGACAAGCAACGCGTGATGCCGGACGGATTGCAGGGCTAGAGGTGCTACGAATCCTGAACGAACCAACAGCCGCTTCATTGGCTTACGGGTTAGACAGGCAACGCAGCCAAACTGTGCTGGTCTTTGACTTAGGTGGCGGCACATTTGATGTTTCCATTTTGGAAGTTGGTGATGGAGTCTTTGAAGTCAGAGCTACCAGCGGAGATACACAACTTGGTGGTAATGACTTTGATAAAAAAATTGTCGATTGGTTAGCCCAGCAGTTTTTAGAGGCAGAAGAGGTCGATCTGACCCGTGATCGTCAGGCTCTACAACGCCTCATGGAGGCTGCAGAGAAAGCCAAAATCGAGCTTTCCGGTGTCGCCGTCACTGATATTAACCTACCCTTCATCAGCGCGACCGCAGACGGACCTAAACATCTAGAAACCCGCCTCACTCGTTCTCAGTTCGAGGGCCTTTGCGGCGATTTGCTGGCACGGCTGCGTACCCCTGTCAAGCGGGCACTAGCTGATGCCAATCTCCGCCCCGCAGATATTGATGAGGTTGTGCTGGTAGGAGGCTCCACAAGGATGCCAATGGTACAACAACTTGTGCAATCTCTCATTGGTAAAGAGCCTAACCAAAACGTCAACCCTGATGAAGTCGTCGCAATTGGTGCAGCCATCCAGGCAGGAATCTTAGCTGGAGAACTCAAGGATGTGTTGCTGTTGGATGTCACCCCCCTATCACTTGGATTAGAGACTATTGGTGGCGTGATGAATACACTTATTCCCCGCAATACCACCATTCCCGTGCGGCGCTCTGACATCTTTTCAACTTCTGAGAACAACCAGTCTATGGTTGAAATCCATGTTGTCCAAGGCGAACGAAAGATGGCGGCAGACAACAAATCGTTAGGGCGGTTCAAACTAACTGGGGTTCCCCCAGCACCAAGGGGTGTACCACAGATACAGGTTTCTTTTGACATCGATGCCAACGGGATTCTGCTAGTCACAGCACTAGATAGGACCACTGGTCGAGAGCAAAGCATCAACGTTCAGGGAGCTTCTACGTTGAGCGAGGCAGAAGTCAAACGCATGATTCAGGAGGCTGAGCAATATGCCCAGTCAGATCGCGAACGCAAAGAACGGGTAGAAAAGCGTAATCGTGCCGAAGCTTTGATTTTGCAAGGGGAACGCGATCTCAAGAATGTAGCCCTAGACTTCGGTATGGGGTTTGCTCGCTACAACCGTCAACGAGTCGAAACTATAAGTCGGGAGCTACGTCAATATCTGGCGCAGGATGATGACAGAGGGATTGACCAGACCTTAGCTGATCTGCAAGATGCTTTATACGAACTGAATCAAGAAGTTCGTCACTATTATAGTGATGACGAAGATGATGACTTGTTTGGCTCTATCCGCAATATGTTTACGGGGGAACGCGATCGAGAACGAGACCGTGAGCCGTACGGTAGAGATTCCCGTCCCTACTACGACAGTGGACCTTCAAGTCGCAAGCGTCCAACCTATCAAGATAATTGGGATGAAGATGATGATAATTGGCTGTAACAACAAGAGGAGCTAGGAGCTACAAAATATTCAGATGCAGAATTTGCAGAACTTTCGGGACTACTACGAAATTCTGGGAGTACCCAGAGATGCTTCAATTGAGGAGATTAAAAAGGTGTACAGGCGGTTAGCACGTCAGTACCACCCAGATGTTAATCCAGGAAAGAAAGAAGCAGAGGAGAAATTTAAAGATATTGGTCAGGCTTACGAAGTCCTCTCCGATCCTGGAAAACGGGCGCAATACGACCAATACAGCCGATTCTGGAATCAGCGAGGCTTCCGCTCTAAGCAAACGCCTCAACCGAAAACCTGGGACAACCGCGCTGCTAATAGTCGTACCAACAGTGAGTCAGTTAGCTTTGAAGAGTATCCAGACTTCAATAATTTCCTTGACCAACTGCTAGGGCGTAAAGAAGGTAGAAATGGTCCGTCTCCAGCAGACCCCTTTCGTCCTGGGACTAAGAAATACGCTACGACAGTAGCATCGTCTCGTCCTGGTCGGCGAGATGTGGAAGCTAGATTGACGCTGCCGCTGGAAAAAGCGTACCAGGGCGGATACGAACGAATCCGCTTAGAGGATGGTCGATCGCTTGAAGTTGATATGCCACCTGGAATGGTGACAGGTCAAACAATCCGTCTTAGAGAACAAGGTGTTGGTGGAGGAGACTTATATCTGAAAATTACTGTCTCGCCTCACTCCTTCTTTAAAGTAGAGGGTTCAGATATTTTTTGCCAACTGCCAATCACTCCTAGTGAAGCAGTGTTAGGGGGACTAGTAGAAGTCCCAACTCTGGATGGTCGAGTGATGATGAGAATTCCACCTGGAGCAAGGTTTGGTCAACGCCTCAGACTTCGTAATAAGGGCTATCCCGATGAGAACGGCGAACGTGGCGATCAACTGGTAGAAATCCAGATTGTTGTTCCTAAAGACCCAAGCGAGCCAGAAAAGGAACTCTACGAAAAGTTGCGCCAAATTGAAACCTTTAACCCCCGGTTAGACTTACCAGTTTGAAGCAATATACAGAGTATATTCGTTGGAATCCTAAAAACTTGTTGTGTGGGTTTCCCTCATCCCTTTTCTTTAAAGGGTCTTGATAGGATTAAAAAAGATAAAGAAAGCTAAGAGTAAAGTAACTATGACTCTGAGCAATGTCCGCGACCTCTATCAACAGGTCATACTCGAACACTACAAAAAACCAAAACACAAGGGTAAAACAACCCCGGTACATCGGTATCAAAAGGGGCACAATCCCTCATGTGGCGATACGATCGAATTAACATTGCGGTTAAATGAGACTGGTGACACTATTGAAGATGTCAAGTTTGAAGGGGAAGGCTGTGCGATCGCTATGGCATCTGCTGATCTGATGGCAGATGTGTTGCGGGGTAAGCAGATTGATGAAGCCCTGGAAATGGTGCAACGCTTCCAGAGTATGATGAAAGGTCAAGCTGAGTTTCCCAAAGAGCAGCGCAAGCTCAATGTGATGCAAGGAGTCGCACAATTTCCTGTGCGCATCAAATGTGCTAATCTCACTTGGCATACCTTAAAGGCTGCTTTGGAAACAGCCAGTAGTGCGTCACTAGAGGAGTTTATCAGTAACGAAAAAGACGATTGAAACATGGCAAGTTACACTGATTCTCTAACCTTAACTCAGTGGGCAGGGATCGCCACGTTAGCCTGTGCCGCCATTACAATCCTAGGCTTCGTTTTGCAATGGGGCATCAGGTTTCGGCTGGTTGGTGCCACTGGCTTTCTGGTAGTGCTGACAGGCGGAATATTTGCACTAACTTTAGTACCATTCACCCGCACGGTGGTTCCAGGAGCAGTGCGATTCTCACTCATTTATGACACTGGTGCCACACAAACTGTAATTGCCGTTCCTCCCAAAATTAGTCACGATCAGCTAGAAGCAACTCTACGCCAAGCAGCTAGCGACCTCTACTCATATGGTCGTCTAGGTCGGGACGAAGATAAACTTACTATCCGTGCCCGCACTGTTATACATCCCGATCCAGGAGTCTCACAGCCACTTTACTTAGGTCAGGTGAAGCGATCACTCACTAACCGCAATGATGAGCAAATGGCAATTGAAATCTATCAAGATAAACTGGCTCTGATTGCGGATGATGTCTAATTTTTTCATATATTAGCCCCTAAAAGAGATTTCAGGTTTTTCTGATCAAGAGATGAATCAAGCCCCTACTCAGTTTTTTCTTAACGTTGCCCCCAGCCGTGTGCTGCGCAGCCCAGAGGCAATAGAACAGGCGGGAGCAGCAATCGCAGCTCTAGGTCGTCGTCCCTTACTTGTGGGAGGCGATCACACCCTGACGGCAGCACAACCTCGGTTGCTACCAGTATTAGAACAGGAGCAGTTGTTAATTGCCCAAGCTGGCTATGGGAGCGACTGTAGTGAAACTGGGCTAGCAGTCCTTAGACAAAAAGTTACAGGACATCGGGCTGATTTAATCATTGGTGTAGGAGGAGGCAAAGCCCTAGATGCTGCCAAGCTTTTAGCTCACCAATGTCAGTTGCCAGTTGTAACGATTCCTACTTCAGCCGCTACATGCGCCGCTTGGACTGCCCTCTCAAACGTTTACTCCAATCAAGGAGCATTTCTTTACGATGTCAGCCTTAACCGCTGTCCAGATTTGCTGATTCTAGATTATGAATTGATTAAGTCTGCTCCAAAACGCACCCTCATAGCTGGCATTGGTGATGCTCTTGCCAAATGGTACGAGGCTTCTGTTAGCAGTGGTCACTTGGAACAAACGTTGATTGTAGCGGCAGTCCAGCAGGCAAGAGTGTTGCGAGATATTCTGTTCCAAAAATCAACTGCTGCACTCAAAGAACCAGGCAGTGCTGTCTGGCAAGAAGTTGTAGACGCAACGATTTTACTGGCTGGAGTGATTGGAGGACTAGGAGGCGCTCAATGTCGTACGGTTGCCGCCCATGCCGTTCACAATGGCCTCACCCATCTCACAAATCACAGCAGTATTCATGGTGAGAAGGTTGCCTATGGCATTCTAGTGCAACTGCGATTAGAAGAATTGGTACAAGGGAACCAACTTGCTGCCGCAGCGCGACAACAACTATTGAAGTTCTATACCGAGATTGGATTGCCTCAGACACTAGGTGATTTGGGCTTGGGCAATGTCACCCTAGGCGAACTACAAGCAGCTGCTGAAATTGCTGTAGCCCCAAATTCTGATATCCACCGCCTGCCTTTCAAGGTAGTCCCTGAGCAACTTATGGCAGCAATGGTTTCTACTACAGCTCCAGATGTGGGGCGTAACCAGCATAGCTCTCTATCTCCAACTTTAATGCAGGAAGTTGAGCAATGAGACTGGATTGGATTACCCCAGCCGACCGAATTCAAACATTGCCACCCTATGTATTTGCTCGTCTGGACGAACTTAAGGCTAGGGCAAGAGAGCAAGGATTAGACCTGATTGACCTGGGGATGGGAAACCCAGACGGCAGCACACCCCAGCCTGTTGTAGAGGCAGCGATCGCTGCTTTGCAAAATCCTGCGAATCATGGCTATCCACCTTTTGAAGGGACAGCTAGCTTCCGCCGCGCCATTACCGATTGGTATCGCCGTCGTTATGAAGTTGAACTTGACCCAGATAGTGAAGCTCTGCCCTTACTTGGTTCTAAAGAAGGTCTAACGCACTTAGCGATCGCCTATGTTAATCCTGGCGATCTGGTTCTAGTGCCCAGCCCTGCCTATCCAGCTCATTTTCGCGGTCCTTTGATTGCTGGTGGTAAAGTTCATAGCTTAATTTTACGACCAGAGAATGACTGGCTAATAGATTTGACGGCGATTCCAGAGGCGATCGCTCGACAAGCAAAGATTCTCTATTTCAACTATCCCAGTAACCCCACAGCTGCCACGGCTCCGCGCGAATTTTTTGCTGAAATTGTCGCCTTTGCCCACAAGTACGAAATCCTGCTGGTGCATGATCTGTGTTATGCAGAATTAGCTTTTGATGGCTATCAGCCCACTAGCTTGTTAGAAATTCCTGGGGCAAAGGAGATTGGCGTAGAATTCCATACCTTATCTAAAACCTATAACATGGCTGGATGGCGGGTCGGCTTTGTCGTTGGCAACCGTCATATTATTCAAGGCTTGCGGACATTGAAAACGAATCTGGATTATGGCATTTTTGCTGCACTGCAATCAGCCGCTGAAACAGCTTTGCAACTGCCAGATGTCTATCTGCAAGAGGTACAAGACCGCTATCGTCGTCGTCGCGATTTTCTGATTCAAGGGTTAGCCCAGCTCGGTTGGGATATTCCCATATCCAAGGCGACAATGTATCTTTGGGTCAAATGTCCACCTGGAATCGGCTCAACAGACTTTGCTCTCTCTGTGTTGCAGCAGACTGGAGTTGTGGTGACTCCTGGGAATGCTTTTGGAATTGCTGGGGAGGGATACGTCAGGATGAGTTTGATTGCTGAGTGTGATTGCTTGCAAGAAGTCTTGCACCGATTTAAACAAGCTAATATCTGCTACCAGCCTACAAGGATGATTTCTA
>Ga0213881_10001241_pt1 | contig 12606 bp, 11 predicted proteins | sample BarmaccoBMER_R08_FD_160104 | JGI IMG/M metagenome (GOLD analysis project Ga0213881, IMG submission 160104) | Barbacenia macrantha exposed rock microbial communities from rupestrian grasslands, the National Park of Serra do Cipo, Brazil - ER_R08 ... | reverse complement strand
CGGAGATGAGCACCAGCGGTGATCTTCAAGGAAGTCCGGCAGGGCCGCCCCTATCCCGAGCACGGGTTTTCCATGAAGGACTGGGCGCAAATCTCGCCCCAGCAGGTGCGCTTGGCGGATTTGGTCACCACCGCGACGGTGGTGGAGCTGGAGCGGCTGCTATCCGAGGACTCCACTATCCGAGGACTCCACTATCCGAGGACTCCACGCCTTTCGGCGATCTGTTCCCGCACGCAGTGCGGTGGTGCGGTGAGCTGTTCTTAGAGGACAGTTTGCATCGAGCCCTATGCGCCGACCTACAACAACACACCGCACTACACGTCCGGATCCTGGACCTAGACCTCCTCCGCATCGTCCTCGGCGTTCAGCGGGCTCAGCGGAGCTCATCGGTCGAAGACCAGAAGACCACCCGCTCAGCCCACTGAATGCGATCTTTACACTGCATGGAGCCGCTTGGGTTGGATGAGGAACGGATTGGCTTTCGCGCCTGTCGCGAATCCAGCCATGCCCGCTATCTCATCATCGCCCAATCCTCGCTCACGCATCCTCGCGCCAATTTCTTGCGCCAGTTCCGCTCGTTCAATAGGAAGTTCATCACTGGCTGGCTCACAAACCTTCCATCCTCGCGAATTGAGCGCCTTGTAGAAGTCCACACGATCGCTCGATTTAACGAATCCAAGACGGTAGGCCCGCTCGAAAATAGCTTGCATGGAAACCCCCCACTCACGCTTCAAGTCGATGAGCTTCCCGAGAGTGAGGTTGCGTAGCTCTGACCGGATGACATGCTCTGGCATGAGGAATTCGGCGGCAAACGCGTTCGCTTCTTCTTCCATGTTGGCGGTGGCGAGAGAGCTATGTAGGCAAAGGTGACCCAGCTCGTGCGCAAGGGTCAGACGCTTCCTATCTGTGGGGAGTCTGCTATTGATCAAGATGACCGGATGGTCCCCGATCCACTGGGACAACCCATCAATGCGTATCGTGCCGAAATCCTCCTCAATGACGACGCATCCCGCAGCCTCGAGCCAACGAATGAGATGCAGGACCGGACCGGCAGGCATCTTCCACTGCGCGCGCGTGATCAGCGCTGCCGTAGCAGGCTGCGTCCCTTCTGGGTCGAAGGTTGGGATGATGTTGGTCGACCGGATCGACACCTCCTCGAACAGCAGCGAGATGTGCAGGCGATACATGGTCAAGCGGGCTTCAAGCCGCCGCCAGAGTGTTGCTTTCGTGGTTTTCTGTCTCCGCATATGCGAATCAATCGCCAAGGCACCCTGCGTACGCTGTCCATACCGCAGAAAGCTGACTGTAACCCCATAGATCTTTGCGAAATTGGCGAGTGTTTCGTCATCAGGTATCCGCTGATCGTTCTCGTATCGTGAGAGCGTCGCCTGTGTGATGCCAAGCTGGCCGCAAACGTCGTCCTGCGTGAGGCCTTGCGCTTTTCGCGCCACGAGCAGGGCTTCACCCGGTCCGATCATGATAACGAGCCCTCCTCGTCTCGTTCGTTGATACGAGTCACATCAAAGAGATCGACGGTAGGAAGGTCAGGTCGGGTGATCGGCCGCCAGCCTATGGTGTCTGCGCTCTCGCCGGGCTCATCAAGCTCAACGGCCCAGAGGGGGTTGTCTTTGCCGTCCCGGTATGAGATCACGGCCGGACCAACCCGGCGTTCCTGCGCGATCCACCGATAGCCCGCGCCCAACGTGATCGCCTCAAGGCTCGGCAGTTGCGATCCCTGCGCCCAGAACTCCAGGGCTGCAGCTGTTGGGTATGTGCTGATCTTGTCCTCTGGGTGGTGCCGCTTAAACCGAACCTGGTATTTCTGCGAAATCCAAATCTCTCTGACCGGTTCGCGATCGATCGTCTCAATGCCTGGGGTGCCATCGACAGCCGCAACCAGCCGAGCCCAGATGCGGTCATGGATGAGGTTGGCAAGGCATCGCCTGCTCATAGAAGGGAACCAGGCCGGTTGCCACTTCCGAAATTCAGCGAGGTCCTCGCGTGCCCCACGAACCGACCAGGCCAGGTCCGTGAGGAACTTGTCGCCGAGGCCGGACATCACTGCCCGCTGATCATGAGGCGAAAACATACCAGAAAATATACCACCGTCGATCTTGGCCGGCACAAGGGGACACGCGACTGCGGAGCCGCCAGCACAGGATGATCACCACTTGCGCACCGGAAGCGACACCTGATGTCGCTCTCGACACCCTATCTGGCGATCACGAGGCGTGGGCAGCATCTAAGCTTACCGTGACCACCGGTTCGGCTATCGGACAGACCCCGACCGGAGAGGCCGCCCCCTTGCTGGTCGTCCCTGTTCCCACCCGTGTTGGTCAGCTGACGAGCAGGTCGCGCACCACGGTGTCGGCGAGCAGTCGGCCGCGGGGGGTGAGCACCAGGCGGTCGCCCGGGGTGGCGGTGAGTAGGCCGTCGGTGATTGCACGATCGGCGGCAGCTCGCTCGGATGCGTCGAGCACGTCCAGCGGCAGCCCGTCGGCCAGCCGCAGCCCGAGCATCACCCGCTCGGTGTGCCGCTCCCCGGGGCTGAGCACCTCCCGGCCGGCCGCCGGGGAGCCACCGGCCTTCAGCACAGTGGCGTAGCGGGCTGGATGTTTGACGTTCCACCACCGCACTCCACCAACGTGCGAATGCGCCCCCGGTCCGGCGCCCCACCAGTTCCCCCCGGCCCAGTAGCCGAGGTTGTGCCGGCACCGGGACTCGGCCGAAGTGGCCCAGTTGGAGACCTCGTACCAGTGCAGGCCCACCGCGGACAGCGCCGTGTCGATCTGCTCATAACGCTCGGCGAGCACGTCGTCGTCCGGGCCGGGCAGCTCACCACGGGCTACCCGGCGGGCCAGCGCGGTGCCTGCCTCGACGACCAGGGCGTAGGCCGACACGTGGTCAACCCCGGCGGTCAGCACCGCGTCCAGGGAGGCGGCTAGGTCGTCGTAGGTCTCCCCCGGCGTGCCGTAGATCAGATCCAGGCTGACCTGCCCGATCCCGACAGCGCGGGCCTGCGCCGCCGCAGCCACCGGTCGGCCAGGGGTATGCAGCCGGTCCAGCACAGCCAGCACGTGCGGCGCGGTGCTCTGCATCCCCAGCGAGACCCGGGTGTAGCCAGCCGCAGCGATCCCGGCGAAGAACTCCGGTGAGGTGGACTCGGGGTTAGCCTCGGTGGTCACCTCAGCACCCTGGACCAGGCCCAGCGACCCGCGGATGGCATCCAGGACCGCAGCCAGGCCACCGGCGCCAAGCAGCGACGGGGTGCCGCCGCCGACGAACACCGTGTCAGCCGGCACCGGCTTTCCGAGTACGCGGGCAGCGAGGTCCAGTTCCCGGCGTACCGCGTCCAGCCAGCTGGACGGTGATGACGAGGAGCCCAGCTCTCCCGGGGTGTAGGTGTTGAAGTCGCAGTAGCCGCAGCGGGTGGCGCAAAACGGCACGTGCACGTACACCCCGAACGGCGCCTGAGCCAACTCGTGCAGAACCGTGGCGGGCAGTGCGCCGTCAGGTGGGGCAGGGCCACCGAGGGGTAGGACAGCCACGTGAGCATTGTCCCAACATCCGAACCTGGGTAGTCGAGACCGCGCGCGGGTGGCAGTCTGGTGGGGTGGGCGCACTCGGACTCTTGCTGGTGGCTCGCCGCCACGTCGACTATGTCCGGGTTTCCAGCGCGCTGTGCCACCCGATGAGCTGACGCCCCGCCCGATTGCTGTTCAGCCGGCGCTGGGTGCGCCCGGAACCGGGCGGAACACGACCTGGTCACGGCCTCCCCGGCACGCCGGTGCTCCCTTGACGGAGGCACTCCGATGTCCGCACCAGTCCGCCGAGCACCAGCGGCGAAAGCCCGCCGGGGGGAGGGCCAGTGGGCCCTGGGCCATCTCGAGCCGCTCAACCCTAACGAGCGGACCAAGAAAGACGACGACGGCCTCAACGTCCGGCGCCGGATCGAGATGATCTACTCTCGGCGGGGCTTCGACTCGATCGACCCCGCCGATCTGCGTGGCCGATTCCGCTGGTGGGGGCTGTACACCCAGCGCCGGCCCGGCATTGACGGCGGCCGCACCGGCACGCTGGAGCCCGAAGAACTCGACGACTCCTACTTCATGATGCGGGTGCGCATCGATGGCGGCGCGTTGAGCACCGAGCAGTTGCGGGTGGTGGGCGAGATCTCCCGGCTCTACGCTCGCGACACCGCCGATATCACCGATCGGCAGAACATCCAGTACCACTGGATCCGGATCGAGGACGTGCCCCCGATCTGGGAACAGTTGGAAGCCGTCGGGCTGTCCACTACCGAGGCTTGCGGCGACTGCCCCCGAGTGGTATTGGGCTCTCCGGTCGCGGGTATCGCCGCCGACGAGGTTATCGACGGCACCCCGGCGATCGAGGAGATCAAGCGGCGCTACATCGGCAGCCCTGAGTTCTCCAACCTGCCCCGCAAGTACAAGACCGCGATCTCCGGTCTGCAGGACGTCGCCCACGAGGTCAATGACATCTCCTTCGTCGGAGTGGTGCACCCCGAGCACGGTCCGGGATTCGATGTGTGGGTCGGCGGCGGCCTGTCCACCAACCCGAAGATCGCGCAGCGGCTGGGCGCCTGGGTGGCGCGCGACGAGGTGCCCGAGGTCTGGGCCGCAGTGACGGCCCTGTTCCGCGACTACGGCTACCGGCGGCTGCGGCACCGCGCCCGGATCAAATTCCTCATCGCCGACTGGGGCGCGGAGCGCTTCCGCGAGGTGCTGGAGACGGAGTACCTGCACCGCACACTTATCGACGGTCCCGCGCCGCAGCCGCCGCCCGCGCCGATCGACCACATCGGCGTGCACCGCCAGCAGGACGGCAAGTTCTACGTCGGACTCGCCCCGATGGCCGGGCGCGTCTCCGGCACCACGCTGGTCGACGTGGCCAAGGCCGTTGAGCGCGCCGGGTCCGCCCGGGTTCGGCTGACCCCGTATCAGAAACTCGTCGTGCTCGACGTTGCCGAGTCCGACGTGGACGGTCTGGTCGTCGAGCTGGGCCGACTCGGGTTGCGCGCCGATCCGGGCCCGTGGCAGCGCTCGGTGATGGCCTGCACCGGCATCGAGTTCTGCAAGCTGGCCATTGTGGAGACCAAGAACCGGGCGATCACGCTGATCGCCGAGCTGGAGCAGCAGCTCGCCGACGTTCAGGCCACGCTGGAGACTCCGGTCTCGGTGCACCTCAACGGCTGCCCGAACTCGTGTGCCCGGATCCAGGTCGCCGACATCGGACTCAAGGGCCAACTGGTCACCGACGCTGAGGGCAACCAGGTCGAGGGCTTCCAGGTGCACCTGGGCGGCGGGCTTGGGCTGGACAGCGGATTCGGCCGAAAGCTGCGCGGGCACAAGGTGACCTCTGCCGAACTGGCCGACTACGTAGCGCGGGTGGTCCGCGGTTACGCCCAGCAGCATGTGCCGGGCGAGCGGTTCGCGCAGTGGGTAGCCCGCGCCGACGAGGACGCTGTGCGATGAAGGAGATTGCGTGACGGAGGTTGGGGCAGTTCCGTTCTACTGCCCGTACTGCGGCGAGGAGGACCTGCGGCCGGCGGAAGAGTCACATGCAGCGTGGCGTTGCGCGGACTGTCAGCGGGTGTTCGTCGTCCGCCTGGTGGGACTCGTAGCCCCAGCCCGAGAGGCAGCGGAATGACGGCGACCGTCAATCTGGAGCAGCTGGCACGCCGCGCCGGGCGGGAACTGGACGCCGCCCCGGCGCAGGAGATCGTGCGCTGGGCGGTGCAGACCTTCGGTGCCCGGTTCGCAGTGGCCACGTCGATGCAAGACGCCGTGCTGGTGCACCTGGTGTCGCGGGTCGCTCCGGGTGTCGACGTGCTGTTCCTGGACACCGGGTACCACTTTGCCGAGACGTTGGGCACCCGGGACGCCGTGGCAGCCACCTACGACGTCAACTTGATCACCGTGACACCCCGGCAGACCGTCGCGGAGCAGGACGCCTCGTATGGACCCCAGCTGCATGACCGCGATCCCGACTGGTGCTGCTGGTTACGCAAGGTGGCGCCGCTGGATCGCACGTTGGCGCACTACGACGCCTGGATCACCGGGTTGCGCCGGGCCGAGGCACCGACCAGGGCCAGCACGCCGGTGGTGTCCTACGACGCTCAGCGGGGCAAGGTCAAAATCTCCCCGATTGCGGCCTGGAGCGACGCCGATGTCGAGGACTACATCGCCACGCACGGCATTCTGATCAACCCGCTGCTGACCGTCGGTTACCCGTCGATCGGCTGCGCCCCGTGCACCCGGGCGGTGGCGGTGGGGGAAGACCCTCGAGCCGGACGCTGGGCAGGCTCGGCCAAGACGGAATGCGGGATCCACCGTTGAGCCGGGGAGCTACCGTCTGGCTCACCGGACTGTCCGGGGCCGGCAAGACGACGATCGCTTCAGTCCTCGCCGGGCAGCTGCGCGCCGCCGGCCGGGAGGTCGAGGTACTCGACGGCGACGAGGTGCGCCGCGGCCTGTCCGCCGGACTGGGCTTCTCCCGTGAAGACCGGGACACCCACGTCCGCCGGGTCGGATTCGTAGCCGAACTGCTCGCCCGGCACGGTGTCCTCGCACTGGTTCCGGTCATCGCCCCCTACGCGGCCACCCGCGATGAGGTCCGGGCCCAGCACGAGGCGCACGGCACCGGCTATCTGGAGGTGCACGTGGCTACCCCGCTGGCCGAGTGCGTTCGCCGCGACGTCAAGGGCCTCTATGCCCGGGCAGCGGCCGGTGAGCTGACCGCGATGACCGGCGTGGACGATCCGTACGAGGAACCGGGCAGACCAGATCTGCGCTTGGACACCACCGGTTTGGACGTCGCCGCCGCGGCAAGGCGCGTGATGGACCTGCTGATCGAGAGGGGCATGGCATGACGGCGATCATGACGGCACCGGTTAAACTGTCTACAGTAGAGACTGATTACGTGGCAGCGCTGGAGTCCGAGGCGGTGCACATCATCCGCGAGGTGGTCGCCGAGTTCGACCGGCCAGTGCTGTTGTTCTCCGGCGGCAAGGACTCCGCGGTGCTGCTGCACCTGGCGCTGCGCGCGGTGTACCCAGCGCCGCTGCCGTTTCCGCTGCTGCATGTGGACACCGGGCACAACTTCCCCGAGGTGATCGCCTACCGGGATCGCCTGGTCGCAGATCTGGGACTGCGGCTGCACGTGGCGGCGGTGCAGGACTGGATCGACGACGGGCGACTGACTGAGCGCCCCGACGGCACCCGCAACCCGCTGCAGACTGTCCCCCTTCTGGACACCATCAACGAGCATCACTTCGATGCCATCTTCGGCGGCGGCCGCCGCGACGAGGATCGGGCGCGAGCCAAGGAACGCATCGTCAGCCTGCGCGACGCCTTCGGCGGCTGGGATCCTCGCCGGCAACGTCCGGAGTTATGGAGTCTCTACAACGGCCGGCACACCGCCGGTGAGCACGTCCGGGTTTTCCCGCTATCCAACTGGACAGAACTGGACGTCTGGCACTACATCGCCCGCCGCGGCATCCCGATCCCCAGCATCTACTACGCACATGAGCGGGAAGTGTTCGCCCGGGACGGGATGTGGCTGACCGCCGGCGAGTGGGGCGGTCCGCGTCACAACGAACGGATACTCACCAAGTCAGTGCGCTATCGCACCGTCGGGGACGCCTCCTGCACCGGCGCGGTGGAGTCCACGGCCTCGACCATTGATGAGGTGCTCGCCGAGGTAGCCGCCAGCCGGATCACCGAGCGCGGTGCCACCCGGGCCGACGACCGGCTGTCGGAGGCCGCGATGGAGGACCGCAAACGCGAGGGCTACTTCTGATGGCAGCGCTGACGTCTCGACCCTGCGAGCAGGTCTCGAGCTTGCTGCGGCTGACCACCGCGGGTTCCGTCGACGACGGCAAGTCCACGCTGGTCGGGCGGTTACTGCACGACACCCAGTCGATCCTGGTCGATCAGCTCGCCGCGGTGGACCGGGCCACGCGTGCCCGGGGCGGTGTCTCGTTGGATCTCGCCCTGCTCACCGACGGGCTGCGCGCCGAGCGGGAGCAGGGCATCACCATCGACGTCGCTTACCGCTATTTCGCCACCCCGACCCGTAAGTTCGTGCTGGCCGACTGCCCCGGACATGTGCAGTACACCCGCAACACCGTCACCGGGGCGTCCACCGCTGAGCTCGCCGTGGTGCTGGTCGACGCGCGCAACGGACTGGTGGAGCAGACCCGGCGCCACCTCGCCGTCATGGCGTTCCTGCGGGTGCCGCACGTGGTACTCGCAGTGAACAAGATGGACTTGGTGGACTTCGACGAGCCGACGTTTCGCCGCATCGAGTCGGAATTCACGGCGGTGGCGAGCTCGCTGGGCGTGCCAGATGTGATGTCCGTGCCGGTGTCCGCGCTGCACGGCGACAACGTTGCGACTCGCAGCCGGCACACCGGGTGGTATCAGGGCCCGACGCTGTTGGAGCACTTGGAGGCGGTACCTGCTGGGCGGGAGGCGGTGGCCGAACCGATGCGCTTCCCGGTGCAACTGGTGCTGCGACCCCGCACCCCCGAGCATCCCGACTACCGCGGTCTGGCCGGCCGGGTCGCCTCCGGGGTACTCAAGGTCGGCGACGATATCGTCGCGCTGCCCTCCGGAGGCCGCTCCACGGTTGTTGGCATCGACACCCCCGACGGTCCGATGCCGCGCGCCGCCGCCGGGCAGTCGATCACCGTGCTGCTTCGCGACGAGATCGACGCGGGGCGCGGCGAGGTGCTGGCCCACCCGGAGCAGCCGCCGCGGGTGGTTACCGAGCTGGACGCGGACCTGTGCTGGTTGGCCGAGGCGCCGCTGCGGGCTGGCGCGCGGGTGCTAGTCAAGCACGGCACTCGCACCGTCCAGGCACTCGTCACCGAGCTGACCGGGCGGCTGGACCTGCATACCCTGCGGCCTACCGAGGCACCGACCGCGTTGGAGCTCAACGAGATCGGTGGCGCGCAGATCCGGCTCGCCCAGCCGCTGGCGGTGGACTCCTACGCCACCGACCGCCACACCGGCAACTTCCTCGTCATCGACGCCACCAACGGCAACACCCTCGCCGCCGGACTCGTCGGCCCCGCGGCGTGAGTGCCGGCGCATCGGGCGCTGGTGCCGGCCGGGGAGCCGCCGCGCGCGGGTGTCGGGACGATGGGTGTCGGAACGATGGGTGTCGGGACGATGTGGTAGACCGTTTTGTTGGCGCGGTCCACTGGGCGCTCACCCGCCGGCAACGACGTCACGGCTCAGGTGTTTGCCGCGCTGGCCCATTTCGCCGACGGCGCTGGCGTGGAGGTGAGGCATGCCGCGGGTTTCGGTCGTTGCCGTGAGTGCGGAACAAGTCGTGTTCGCGCCGCATACCGAGGTGAGATGGCTGACCAGGGACCTTGTCAATGACTGCGGTACCACTCTCCCAGAAGTGGGTCAGGTCGGGGAGTTCGAGGAGGATTGCTCGAACTGGATCTTTGAGGTGGATCCGGGGTGGCGCGTCGAGTTGCGTGGCCTGAAAGCGGTCGGCAGCCCAGAGTTGATGACGTTTCGGGTCAACGGCACGAGGACTGTCATTGACCTGACCGATCATGGTGTGCCGCCGGCGATGAAAGCGAAGGCAGCGAGGTTGAGGTTCTGGCTGCTCGTCCGCCGCGACGGGGACGTCGCTGCCGTGCCGGACCAGGGGGGACTGTATGGACATTTCGATCACCCGGACGTGCCGTCCTGGGTGGCGGAAATCGAGCAGGAGGCCGCTGCCGAGACTCAGCGAAAACAGGACGCGGAGCTCCTCTGGCGCAAGCGGGAATCGGAGAAAACATCGCGGGACCATTTCATCAATCCGTACACCTTCGTCCCGTTCCCGGCGCAACCGCCGCAGCGTGTTAAGCCGTATGGCCATCACGCACTTGCGGAGGAGAGGAAAGAAGCCCGTTTCGCGGGTAGGATCACGGCCCAGCTGGTGGCCCGGTCGCCGCTGTTGGTGCGTAACGTCGGCTCGGCCGCACCGCTCGTTGACGATGTAATGACGGCACCGCGAACGGGCACGGGCCTGCTGTTCATCCCCGGATCGTCGCTGCATGGTGCGATCCGCTCACTGCACGAGACCCTTACCGGCAGCTGCCTGCGTGTCTTCGACCCCGACTTCGTCCCCGTCTATCGGGACGTCGCCAGCGGTGCGCTGCGCCAGGGCTGGGATCTGGGTGTGGTCGAGGAGGTCGGCCAGGACCACGCTGGCCGTCCGACCAGGCTCACCCGCTGCGATGAAACCAGGTGGGTTCCGCTCACAACGCTGGCCCGCAGCATACCGAAGGGCGGTGCGGTGACGACCGGACAACGCTTCCAGCTCAACGAGCAGGACTTCTCCACGCAGCACGGCAGGGAGGTTTACAAGGAGACAGCGTCCGCAATTCTCGACCCGAACGGTGGCTGGGTCGTGCTCGTCACCGACGACAGCGCCCGGAAATCGAACATGCCGTACTACTGCGCGGTGGGGCGCCTGCCCGCAACGCCGCAACCGATGGCGCTGACCGACCGCGCGTGGCATGAGTATCTGCGAGCTGCGGAGGGCACCAAGCAGTGGTTCGCCGGAGAGACCCAGCCACACTTCGAGGCCGAGCGTGCGCGGCTCGCCCAGCCGGGCACCAACATCGGCGACGTGGTCGGTGACCCCACCCTGGCCCGGGGACAAGGTCGCTGGTTGCGGCCGCGTCGGTGGTTTCATCAAGGTCAGGTGGTGTGGCTTGCGCCTAGCCATGGTCGGCTCCTCGACGGTATGGCGCTGTCGTACCTGTGGCGTACCGCGGGTCAGGGCAGCACCGGTGAGCGCCTCCCTGATGACGGATTCCACCCGTGCCACGACCCGGATTTGCTGTGCCTGAGTTGCCGGGTGTTCGGCAGCGCCGATGTGCGGGACGTGAGCGGGCACGAGGTCGACCGTCGGCGCGCCGAGCAGCGCAGCTATCGGGGGCACGTCCGGGTGCTGGATGCGGTGCTGGAGTCGGGCGGCACGCTTGCTGAGCCTGTCGTGTTGCCTGCGATGGGCTCGCCTCGACCGGGGTCGGGGCAGTTCTATCTCGATGATCCACAGAGTAGTAAGGAGAGGCTGGGTTATCAGAAGCCACGCAACAGATGGGGTACTCCGGACCCGCTTCAACCTCGTCACCTGCGGGGGCGGAAGTTCTACTGGCACACCGATCCCCGGACTGATGAGCGGCGTCAACGGTGGCGAGCGCACGATCACGCCCCGGCCGGCGAGCAGGTCGAGTTGGTCGCCGCGGGCAGTGCCTACCGGCTGGACGTGGTGTTCGACGGGTTGACCAAAGCTGAGATCGGCGGCTTGGTGGCCACGCTCCAACCGGACCGCCTGTTCGCCACGCAGCAGCAGCCACTGCCGTATCCGCTCAGCGGCGACCCGGAGTACGCCATCCACATCGGAGGCGGCAAGCCGCTCGGCCTCGGCTCCTGCCAGGTCCGGGACCTGCAGATCATCGCCGACAGCGTCGAGTCCCGCTATCTGGGTGCTGAGCAGCCGGTGCTCGATCCAGCCGACCTCATCGCAGCCTTTGTCACGGACCAGGGCGACCTCGGTTCCACCTGGCAGAACCTGGCCGCGGCGTTGCACACCGACCACGTTGACTCCCGCATCGTCTCTTACCCCACCGCTACCGAGTGGGCAGACGACGACGGAACCTGCTCCGGTAAGCGACAGCATGAGGCATTCACGTGGTTCCAGCAGACGACCGGCGAAGCCTTGCGAGACGGAGAGCGACCGTTCGTCCCGTTGCCGTCGGTCTCGGATATCGCTCCGGTACTGCCGGTGCACGCCAAGGAGAACAGGTGACGGTCTACCTCGACATCGGCGCGAAACGCATTCAGGCGTATCTCGCTCGCACACCCCGCTTGCGGGGCCGACGGGGTGCCTCCGCGCTGCTCGAGTACGAGAGGTTGCACGAGTGGACCAGGGATGCCTGGTCACGGTACGTGGAGGTCAACGAGGAGGGCAAGAGGACCGACGGGGTGCTCTCGCTGCGCTTCACCAACCCGGACGTCGATGACCGCACGATCGATGCCGTGGTGACCGAGACCGCGACGCGGCTGCAGCGTCTGGCGCCGGGAGCCGAATGGGACGTGCATCTGCGCCGCGCGGACAGCTATCGGCAGGCTCTGCGCGACGGTGCCGCCGCCGAGCGCGCCGGGCACGATCTGTTGCCCGGCAGTGTCATGCGGTACCGACCGCTCCCGGCCGCACCGAACGAAGTGCCGGTCGTGCGGTTCTGCGACACCTGTGGCCTCGACCCGGCGGTGTGCACCGGGCAGGTGGAACCGGCTGAGGCAGACGGGAAGAAGTCGTTGTGCGCTGACTGCTCCCGCCGTTTCCTGGAGGGCGGGTACCGGACCGACACCCGCAACTGGACGCCGGACGAAGCGCGGAGGCGCTGGCAGGACAAGATCGCGCCGGGCGGGCTCGCCGGCTGAGCGGGACCTGCGCGTCGGCGTGGAGCGGACCAAGCGCACGAATGCCGGGACGTTGAGGGTTGCTCCGGATTTCGGTGACCTCGCGGCGCTCGGTTCGGGCGACGCGAACCACTTATGCACCGTG
>Ga0213881_10001240_pt1 | contig 12612 bp, 10 predicted proteins | sample BarmaccoBMER_R08_FD_160104 | JGI IMG/M metagenome (GOLD analysis project Ga0213881, IMG submission 160104) | Barbacenia macrantha exposed rock microbial communities from rupestrian grasslands, the National Park of Serra do Cipo, Brazil - ER_R08 ... | reverse complement strand
CTGCTCGTTGGCCGCGTCCATGAACGCGTCGAGGTCGGTGCGCAGCGGCTCCCACCACAGGCCGGCGTAGACGAGGTAGGCCCACTTCTGATCGAGCGTGGGCTTGACCTCGTGCTGGTGGATCGTCCCCACCAGTGCCTCGAGCTCCCGGTGGGCGAGCAAGAGGATCGTCGCCGCCGGCACTTCGTAGATGTCGCGGACCTTCAGCCCCACGATGCGATCCTCGATGTGGTCCACGATCCCGACGCCGTGGCGGGCCCCGATCTCGCCGGCGCGCTCGATGAGCTCGACCAGCGGGAGGCGCTCGCCGTTCAACCCCACCGGCACGCCCCGCTCGAACTCGACGGTCACCACCTCGGCCTCGTCGGGCGCCTCCTCCGGGCGGGTCACGAGCTGGAAGACGTCGTCCTCGGGGGCGCGATCGAGGTCCTCGATCCACCGGCCCTCGCTCGAGCGACCCCACAGATTGTCGTCGATCGAGTACGGAGCCACCTCGGTTCCGCCCTTCACCAGGATGCGGTGCTCGCGCGCGTAGGCGATCTCCTCCTCTCGCCCCATCCGCCACGAGCGTACGGGCGCGATCACCTTGAGCTCCGGCGCGAGCGTGGCGACCGTCGCCTCGATGCGGACCTGGTCGTTGCCCTTCCCCGTGCAGCCGTGCGCGACCGTGTCGCATCCGGTGCGCCGGGCGTACTCGACCGCCTTGGCCGCGATCAGGGGGCGTCCCAGCGCGGTGAACAGCGGGTATCCGCGGCCGTAGATCGCGTTGGCCTTGATCGCCCTCACCACGTACTCGCGCGCGAACTCCTCGCGGGCGTCGACGACGTGGCATTCGACCGCTCCGAGGTCGAGAGCCTTGCCCCGGATCACGTCGTAATCCTCGCCCGGCTGTCCCAGGTTGACGGTGAGCGCCACGACCTCAGCGCGGTACTGGTCCTGGATCCACTTGAGCATCACGCTCGTGTCCAGCCCGCCGCTGTAGAGCAGCAGCACGCGGTGGACGTCTTCCGGTTTCGCCTGATAGGAGGCGGTGGGATGTTCGCGGATCGCGTCGGGCACGGGGGTGCGAAGAGTAATGGGATGGCTTTCGCCGGGGTGTCCGAGAAAAGCCGCCGTATTGGAGGCAAATCTCGGACACGCGTCGGGAGCCAGGCCGACCCCTATCCCTCCCCCACCCTCGCGCGCACCTCGCGCCACAGCGCCTCATAGGCCCCGGCGGCGCGGCTGCGGGGAGCGAACGCGCACAGCACGTTGCGGTAGGCGCCCATGCGCTCGACGTCGGCCGAGGTCGGAATCTCCGCCTCGAGGACGCCGGCGCGTTCGGCTCGGACGCGCTCGACGACCTCCCGGTGGAGCTTCTTGCGCGTGTCGACCATCGAGAAGAACGGAAGCAGCCGCAGGTCCCCCGCGCTCCCCCCATCGACCACGTCCTCGAGCTGCTCGAGCGTTCGCGACGACAGCGTGGCCGGAACCACCGGGACGAGCAGCGCGTCGGCGGCCTCGAACACGCTCTCGGATACGAGCGAGATGCTGGGAGGGCAGTCGAGGAACACGTAGTCGTACTCGCCGGTGAGTGGCTCGAGTACCCGCGCCAGCCGTCGGGTGGGGTGCTTGAAGCCGTCCAGCGCGAGGTCCATGTGCCGATAGGAGAAATCGGCCGGCAGCAGATCGAGGCCGGGATGGTCGGTTCCCTTGATCAGGTCCTCGACGTCGGACTTCAGCCGCACGAGCCCGCCGCCGCCGCCCCGGACCTTCGGCTTGACCCGGAACAGGTACGTCGCGCCCGCTTGGGGATCGAGGTCCCACAGCAGCGTTCTAGCGCCGTCGCGCGCCGCCAGGTACGACAGGTTCACGGCCGCCGAGGTCTTGCCGACCCCGCCCTTGATGTTGTAGGTGGCGAGGATCCGGCTCAAGCGAACGTGTCCGTGACCAGCTTGCGCTGAGCCTTCGAGGCGAACACGGCGAACCGCTCGGCGAACGTTGCACGGGCCGCGAGCTCGTCCTCCGCCAACCTGGCGACCAGCACTCCCATCGCCATCAGCGCGCCGGTCCCGCCCTGCGCCGCGTCGACCTCGTGCTCGAGCGAGCGCAGCGTCGCCACCTGCACCTCGCGATCCTGGTGGAGGCCGAGCACATCCTGGAGAGCCTTGAGGCTCTTGATCATCGGCTTGACCACCTCGCCGGGGTAGAGCGGGGCTCCGAACAGCTCGAGGAGGTAGCGGAGCTCCTTGCCCTTCTTGCGCAGCTCGTGGTAGTCCTCTGGCGGACTGTCCTTGTCGATCGCGCGCCCCATCTTCACCATCTGGCGATAGACCTTGCGGATTCGCCCGGCCGCCACCGCGCTGATCGGCTGACCCGCATCGGCGCGGTCCTCCTCGGGCCGGTCGGGGAGCTCGGTGAGGAACGAGGACCATTCCGAGAGCAAGGCGGCCGTCCGCTTGGAGCGGATCGCCCTCACCATCTTGCGCCTGGCCGCGCCGCGTCGCCGGCGCAGCACGGCGAGCAGCGGCTCGAGATCGTCCCGCATCGTCTCGGGCACGAGCGCCCGCATCGACTCGAACCCCAGCACGTACACGTCGAGGTCCCGGGAATCCCCCGTGACCTGCTGTAGCCAGCGAAACTCGCTCCGGAAATGCCGGAGCTCCTCGGGCGGGAACAGCGCCTTCAGCTCGCGCTGCACGGCCCGGGTGCGGCGTACGGAGACCCGGAAGTCGTGCAGGAACTCGCTGTCGAGGTCGGCGATCGTCCCCTCGAGGTTCGCTTCGATCACCGCCTCGAGGCGCCGCAGCACCGCGATGGTCGCCAGGTCGGCTCGCTCCTGGGCTCCCAGCGGCACGACGATCTTCGAGGAGATGCCGGCGGGATCCCCACCCGACGCCTTCACGGCCTCGTCGACCAGGGGCTGGGGCGCGGGAGCGAAGCCGAGCTCCCCCTCGAGTGTCCGCCGCACGAGCGCGAGCTCCTCGTCGTAGCCGCGGACCGGCAGGACCCGAACGCGCGTGCCGAGCGCGGGGTCACCGCGAGAGTTCATCAGCTCCGGCTGCTCGAGCATCATCCGTACGACCGTCTTGCGCTCGTCGTCGAGCACCTGAAACGCACGTGTGCGGATCCGCACGCGAGCGATCGGAAGCAGCGCCCGAACTTCGACGACCTCGCGTAGCTGGTCGCGCATCGGACTCACCGCCAGGTCCCCCGTGAGCAGCCGCTCACCGGGGGAGGCCATCGCGAGCCGGGCCCGCTCGGCGCCGGAGTCACGCTCGCTCAGCGTGAGCGTCCCGGCGCCATGGGAGAGGGTGAGTCCGGCCCCGTGCACCAACCCGTCGAACGTGTCGTAGTAGGTGCGGTCGAGCGCCCGGGCGGAGCGGCCGTCCCGAACCTCGAACCGGCCGGCGAGCGCCCGCGCCACCGCCTCTAACGTCATCCCGCCGGGCGGGAGGAAGTCCGAACCCGCCGCCAGCGCGCTCACGGCGCCAGCGCTCCCAGCCGCCTCACGGCCTCGTCGATCTCGCTCTCCGAGACGACCAGCGGAGGCTCCAGCCGAATCGTCGCCGGGCCGGTCGCGTTCACGACCAGCCGCTGCTCGAGCAGGGCTCTCCGCGCCAGTGCGGCCGCATCAATCCCGGCATCGACGTCGATCCCGATCATCAGGCCGCGGCCGCGGACTTCGCGCGCGTACGGGAGCGAGCGCACCGCGCTGGCCAGCCGCGATCCCAGCTTCCGCACTCGCTCGAGCAGTTCGGGATCGGAGCAAACATCGAGCGCCACCAGGGCGGCCGAGCACACCAGCGGACCGCCCGCGAACGTCGAGCCGTGCTCGCCCGGACGAAGGGCGTCGGAAAGCCGCTCACCGGTGATGAGCGCGCCGATCGGCAGGCCGCCGCCGAGCGCCTTGGCGGTCGTCATCGCGTCGGGGACCACGTCGCTCTGCTCGTATGCCCAGAGGGTGCCGGTCCGACCCATCCCGCACTGGATTTCATCAAAGATCAGCGCCGCTCCGGAGCGATCGCACGCCTCGCGCGCGGCGTGCAGGAGCTCGTCTGAGAGGACGTTGATTCCCGTCTCTCCCTGGATCGGCTCGAGCAGCACCGCGGCGGTGTCGGGGCCGACCGCGGAATCGAGCGCGGTCGCGTCCTTGGGGACGACCACGAACCCCGGAACGAGCGGCGCGAACGGCGCCTGCTTGGACTCTTGCGGCGTCGCCGAGAGCGCGCCGTACGTGCGCCCGTGGAACGCCCCCTGGAGCACGACGATGTTCCCGTGCGGGCGCGCGCGACGCGCGAGCTTGATCGCCGCCTCGATCGCCTCGGCGCCGGAGTTGGTCAAGAACACCTTTCCGCCCAGGGAGCTCTCGGCGAGCCGCGCCATCAGCCGCAAGCCGGGCTCGGTGTAGTAGAGGTTCGTCGCGTGGGTCAGCCTCCCGGCCTGCTCGCGCACCGCCTGGACCACGCGCGGGTGACAGTGGCCGACGTTCAGCACCGAGATCCCGGCGAGGAAGTCGAGGTACTCGTGTCCCTCGGAATCCCACAGCCTGCAGCCCTCCCCGCGCACGAACTCCACGGGGTTGCGCACGTAGGTGGGGATGGCGTGCGCCGCCTCGAGCGCTTGGAGCTCGGCGAGGCTCACGTCGCCGCCTCGGGAGCGTGAAGCCCGGCGAGTCTCATTGCCCGGACCCGATCTTCGTGCCCTGACCCGCGTCGGTGAACAGCTCGAGCAGCAGCGAGTGCGCGACCCGGCCATCGACGATGTGGGCGTAGGTGACGCCGGCCGCGATCGCATCCACGCACGCCTGGAGCTTCGGCCGCATGCCCCCGGCAACCGCCGGCAGCGCTTCCCTGACCATGTCCGCTCCGACCTCGGAGATGACGCTCTCGGGGTTCGCGGGGTCACGCAGCCACCCCGGTACGTCCGTGAGGAACATCAGCTTGTAGGCGCCCAGCGCTGCCGCCACCGCGCCGGCCGCCTCATCGGCGTTGATGTTGTAGGAGTTGCCTTCGCGGTCCGCGCCCACGCTCGCGATGACCGGGATGTAGTCCTGCGCGACGTGCGTCAGCACCTCCACGTCCACGCGATCGATCCTCCCCACGAACCCGATGTCCCGACCGCTCGGCGAGGTCTGCCGGCTGGCCTGGAACAGCAGGCCGTCGTCACCGCAGAGGCCCACCGCCGGCTGGCCATGGCGGTTGATCAGCAGCACGATGTCCTTGTTGACCTTGCCCACCAGCACCATCTTCACCACCTCGACCGTCTGCGCGTCCGACACCCGCAGCCCATCAATGAACTGAACCGGCAGATCCAGTCGTTGCATGTACCCGGTGATCTCGGGTCCGCCGCCGTGGACCACCACCGGGTTCATCCCCACGTACTTGAGCAGCACCACGTCGCGCGCGAACTCCTCCTTGAGCGCAGGCTGGGTCATCGCCGCGCCGCCGTACTTGATCACGACCGTCTTGCCGTGGAACTCGCGGATGTACGGGAGCGCCTCGAGAAGCGTGGCGACGTCTCTCACGCCGCCCACACCTTCCCCACGCCGGGCCCGGTCACGTTGTGTACTCGGCGTTGATCGTCACGTACTCGTGCCCGAGGTCGGAGAAGAACAGCTCGGTCTCGGCGCCCTCGCCCGGCAAGCCCACCTCGTACTCGATCTCGTCACCCTGGACGGCGTCGGTCAGCGCGTCGCGGTCGTGTGGAACGCAGGAGCCCCGAGCGCACACCTCCACGCCCTCGATCGCGACATCGACGGCGAGCGGCGCCGTATCCGGGAGCACCGCGCCGACGGCCTGAACGATCCGGCCCCAGTTCGGATCGCCTCCGTAGAGCGCGGTCTTGACCAGCGAGGAGTTGGCGACCGCGCGCGCCGCCGCGCTCACCGCCGTCGCGTCCCCGCCGCGAACCACCACCCGACCGACCCGGCGGGCGCCCTCGCCGTCGCGGACCACGTCGAGCGCGAGCTGGCGCAGCATCGCGTCGAGCACCTCCCCCAAGCGAAGTTCGTCGTCGGTCTCGGGTTCGATGCGCACGCCCGAGGCGCCGCTCGACTGCAGGATCACGGTGTCGCTCGGCGACAGCTGGCCGTCGACGCTGATGCGCTCGAACGAGCGCTTGACGGTGACCCCAAGGAGCAGGTCGCAGGTCTCCGGAGACAGGTGCGCATCGGTCTGCACGAAGACCAGGAGGGTGGCGAAGCCCGGTGCGATCATTCCTGCGCCCTTGGCCTCCGCGGTTACGCGAACGGTGTCACCGCCCAGCACTACGTCCAGGCAGCAACGTTTTGGATAGGCGTCGGTGGTCCGGATCGCTTCGGCAAAGTCGGCGTCGCCGTCGGCTTTCAGCTGATCGGCGGCCGCAGCGATTCCACGCGTCACCGAATCCATCGGAAGCGGCACCCCGATGACCCCGGTCGACGCGACCGCGACGGACTCCGCGGACTCGATCCGGCACGCGCTCGCGGTCTGAGCCTGCATTCCTGCTGCGTGCTCGAGACCGCGACCTCCGGTGGCCGCGTTCGCGTTGCCGGAGTTCACCACGATGGCGCGGACCGCATCGAGCCGGCAGTGGTCGCGACAGAGCAATACGGGTGCGGACTGGGTCCCGGAGCTCGTGAAGCGCGCCGCGCTGGTCGTCGCGGGTACGTCCGAGACGATGATGCCCAGGTCGAGCGCGCCGCTCTCCCTGATCCCGCAGGCGACGCCGGCGGCTCTGAACCCCTTCGGAAGCCCGCCCGGGAGCTCGGCCACGTCGGCTGGCGCCTGGACCCAGCGGGAGCGGAAGAACGGCGCGGTGGTGGTCACCGGATCCCCTGCCCTTCTGGTAGCCCGAACATCAGGTTGAGGTTCTGGACTGCCTGCGACGCCGCCCCCTTCCATAGGTTGTCGATCGCGGCGAACACGATGATGCGGCCATTGCGCTCGTCGCGATGGGCCGATATGCGGCACATATTCGTCTCACGTACATCGCGCACGCCGGGCGGCACCGACACGAGCTCCACGAACGGCTCGCGTTCGTACATCGCGCGGTACAGCTCTTCGAGATCGCCCCCGGTCACGCCGTCCGCGGGCGTCACATAGCAGGACACGAGCTCGCCCTGGTCGAGCGGCAGCAGGTGCGGGGTGAAAGTGACGGTGACGGGTGCGCCGAGCGCTTCGAGTTCCTGCTCGATCTCCGGCGTGTGCCGGTGGCGCGGCACACCATAGGCGTTGACGTTCTCGTCGACGGCCACGAAGTGGGTCTTGTCGGTCGCGGCGCGACCGGCGCCTGACACGCCCGATTTGGCATCGATTACGAGATCACCGATTGCGCCGGCCCGGGCTAGCGGCGCCAGCGCGAGGACCGCTGCCGTGGGGTAGCAGCCGGGGTTGGCGACCAGGTCGGCGCGTGCGATCTGGTCGCGGTAGCGCTCCGGGAGGCCGTAGACGGCCTGATCGAGCAGCTGCGGGGCCTGGTGCTCGCGGTACCAGTCGGCATAGACGGCGGGATCTCGCAGGCGAAAGTCGGCGCTCAGGTCGACGACCCGGACCCCGCGCCCGCGCAGCTCCGCGACGAGCGGGGCCGCGGCGCCGTGAGGATATGCCACCACCGCCGCGTCGACGGCGGCGTGGCGGTCGACGTCGAGTTCCTCCATGGTGATCGGAACGCGGTGGTATGGGTACAGCTCGTCGAGTCTCGATCCGACGTCGCTTCTCGCGGTCACCGCGCGAAGGTCGAACGACGGGTGGCCGTATAGGAGCTTTGCGGTCAACGCGCCCGTGTAGCCGGCGCCCCCGAATACGGCGACGCTATGCGGCACGGACCCTCCCGCCCAGCTCATCGGCCAGCGCCGCCGCGATCCCCTCGCGCCGCGACGCCACCTCCTCGTCGGTTAGCGTCCGGTCCGGCGCCCGGTAGATGAGCCGCAGCGCCAGCGAGACCTTGCCCTCGCCGAGGAGCTCGGGGTTGCGGTAGACATCGAACACCTCCGCGCCGGCAAGCAGCGGCGCGCCGGCGCGGCGCACGACGTCCACAACCCGTGCCGCGGACACGTCCTCGCCGACGACGACCGCGAGATCCTCGCGCACCTCGGGGAAGCTCGTGACGTCCTCGTAGATCGCGACCGGCGGCTCCGGAACCGCGTCGAGGTCGAGCTCGAAGCCCGCGACCACGGCCTCGATGTCCCAGCTCGCCGCGACCTCCGGGTGTATTTCGCCGAGCCAACCGGCCGGACGGCCGTCGATCAGGACCCTTGCTGCCCGCCCCGGATGCAGGAACCGCAGTGCATCGGCCGCCGCCTCGACGCTCCACCGCGCGTGCAGGGCGTCGAGCACACCCTGGAGGACGCCCTTGGCGGCGAAGAAGTCTGCCCGCGGCGGTTGCGGATCGCGCCAGGTCGAGGGTCGCAGCGAGCCGATCAGCAGCGCGCCGATGTGGTGCGGCTCATCCGGCAGGGACCGATCGTTGCGCGGCAGATACACCGCACCCGCTTCGAACAGGCGCAGCGTGGTGGCGCCGTGCGCGCGGTTGTGGCGCGCCACGTCGAGGAGCGAACCGAGCAGCGTCGTTCGCAGTCGCGATTGCTCGAGCGACATAGGGTTCTCTAGCTCCACCATCCGGGCCTCGGGCAGCCCCAGGCGCTCCGCCAGATCCGGCCCCACGAAGCTCCAGCCCACGATCTCGTCCAGTCCCTGAGCGGCGAGCGCGTCGGCCGCGCGCCGCCGGAGCCTCTGTCGTCCGGTCAGGCGTCCGTATGCGCCGTGGCGCGAGGGAAGCGTGGCGGGCAACTTCTCGAGGCCGTCGATCCGGGCTACCTCCTCGATCAGGTCGGCCTCGCGGGTTACGTCCGCGCGGCGGAACGTGGGCACCGTGACGTCGAGGCCGTCGTCGGCGTCGGCGACCGTGAACTCGAGGGCCTCGAGGATTTCTCGACAGCGCTTGCGTGAAATTGGCCCGCCGAGGAGGCTGGTGACGCGGGCGTCCCTGAGACGGATCGTGCGCGGCGGTGGGCCCGGTCCGCCGATGTCGATCGTTCCCGGAACGAGCCGGGCGCCGCACAGCTCGATCATGAGCTCCGCGGCGACGGCCTGGGCCTCCAGGGTCTGTTCGGGCTGGAGCTGCTTCTCGAACCGGGTGGAGGCCTCGCTTCGCAGCCCGAGCTTTAGCGAAGTGCGGTGGATGTTGGCGCCGTTCCAGTTCGCCACCTCCATCACGACTCGGGTCGTGTCGCCGCCTACCTCGGAGCGGGCGCCGCCCATGATGCCCGCGATCGAGGTGGGACCGGCGGCATCGGCGATCAGCACCATGTCGGCGTCCAGCGTGCGGATCTGGCCGTCGAGCGTCTCGACCGTCTCCCCCTGGCGGGCGGTGCGCACCGTCAGGGTGGCTCCGGCAACGCGGTCGAGATCGAACGCGTGCAGCGGCTGACCGGTCAGCAGCATGGCGTAGTTGGTGATGTCGACGACGTTCGAGATCGGGCGCTGCCCGGCCGCCATCAGCCGCGCCTTGAGCCACGGCGGGCTCGGCTTGATCTCGACGTTCTCGAACGCGCGGGCGGTGAACCTCGGGCAGAGCTCCTTCGGGGCCTCGACCGTGATCGTCACCTGACCCGGCGTCTCCTCGAAGCTGCCCGGATCCTCGTCCCATGGCGGCGGCTGTAGTTCGGCGCCGGTCGCCGCGTGCACCTCTCGCGCGACGCCGTAGATCCCGAGGCAGTCGGGACGGTTTGGGGTGATCTCGAGCACGAGCACGTCGGTCGCGATCGGCAGCACGTCGGACAGCGGCATGCCTGGGACCAGATGATCGTCGTCGAGCACGAGGATCGTGGCGTGATCGACCCCGATTGCGAGCTCGTCCTCGGCGAGGATCATCCCGTCGGACTCGACCCCGCGGAGCCTGGCCTTGGTCAACGTGGTCCCGTCGGGCATGACCGCTCCGGGCTTGGCGACCGCGACCGTCTGGCCGGCGGCGACGTTGGGGGCGCCGCACACGATCTGCGACGGCGCCCCGTCGCCGACGTCGACGAGGCAGACGCTGAGGCGGTCGGCGTCCGGGTGCTGGTGGGCATCCAGCACCCTGCCGACGACGAACTTGTCGAGCCCGGTCACGCCGTGGCGCTCCACGCGCTCGACCTCGGTGCCGGTCATCGCCAGGCGCTCGGCGACCGCGTCCGTGTCCAGCGCGGGACGGCAGTACTGCTCCAGCCACTCGATCGGGAGGCGCATTAGCCGAACTGCTCCAGGAAGCGCACATCGTTGTCGTAGAGCAGGCGCAGGTCCGGGACGCCGTGCTTGAGCATCGCGATCCGCTCGATCCCCATGCCGAACGCGAAGCCCTGGACTTGCTCCGGGTCATAGCCGTTCTCGCGCACGTAGTCGAGCACGTTGGGGTCGACCATCCCAGCGCCCAGGATCTCGATCCACGCCGTGCCCTTGCACAACGAGCAGCGCTCCCCGTCGGCCGCGACGCCCTGGCGGCAGTTGAAACACGAGACGTCGACCTCGACGCTCGGCTCCGTGAACGGGAAGAAGTGGGGTCGCAGCCGAACCTGGCGCTCCTCACCGAAGATCGCGCGCGCGAACGCGAGCAGCGTGCCCTGGAGGTCACCGAGCGTGATGTCGGTGTCGACCGCGAGTCCCTCGACCTGGTGAAACTGCGGGCTGTGGGTCGCGTCGGAGTCGGGGCGGTACACGCGGCCCGGCATCACGATGTAGATCGGCGGCGGCTGGGCCTCCATCGCGCGGACCTGCACCGGCGAGGTGTGGACGCGCAACAGCACGGCGTTCGGGTCGAAGATGTCCCCCGCGGGCTTGACGTAGAAGGTGTCGGTAAGCAACCGCGACGGGTGCGTCGGGGCGTGGTTGAGCGCGTCGAAGTTGTAGTAGACGGTCTCCACCTCGGGGCCCTCGGCGACGTTGAACCCGAGCCCCACGAACACGTCCTCGATCTCCCTCTGCGTCTGGGTGATCAGGTGCAGGCGCCCGGTGGCCGGGCGCGGGTCGGCGGGCAGCGTCACGTCGACGCGGTCCTTGGCCAGCCGCCGCCGGAGCTCGCTCGCGGCAAGCGCCTGCGCCTTGCGCTCGATCGCGTCCTCGAGTGCCCGCCTGGCCTCGTTGGCCGCTTTCCCGACCGCGGCGCGCTGGTCCGGCTCGAGCGCTGCGACGCCGCGGAGCAGGTTCGGGAGCTCCGCTTTGCGGCCGAGGTATTTGATGCGCACGTCCTCGAGCGCCGGCGTGGCGGGCGCGGCGTCGATCGCTGCCTGAGCTTCCTCGGTGATCCGGGCGATCTGGTCTCTCACGCGCGCGCCATCCTAGTTGTCTCGTACAGCGCCACGGTGGCTGCCATGGCGGCGTTGAGCGAGTGGGTGCGGATCGGGATGTGGGCCGTGTGATCGGCCTCTTCGACGATGGCGTCCGGGAGGCCGTCGCGCTCGGAGCCGATCATCAGCGTGACGTCGCCTGCAGAGCCCGCCAGCTCGTGAAGCGGCACGCCGCCGCCCGCGACGAGCGCGATCCGCTCGCCGGGGAGCTCGGCCGTGGACGGGGCGCGGGCGAGTGGCACCGCGAACACGGCTCCCATGCTGGCGCGGACGGCGTGCGGGCTGAACGGATCGGCCGTGCCGGGGCCGAGCGCCACGCTGGCGGCGCCGAACGCCTGGGCGGAGCGAAGGATCGTGCCCACGTTGCCGGGATCGTGGACGCCGTGGAGGTAGAGGCAGATCGGACCCGTGGCACCCGCCGCCCACCGCTCCTCGTAGACGGCGAGGGTGCGGGTGCCCGACGCGAGTCCAGAGGCGCTCGCGAGCGCGTCGGAATCCACCTCGACGCCGGGGAGGCCGCTGCCGGCCGCGCAGTAGCGCTCGAGCGGCTCCCAGCCGGCTTCGTCCGCCGCCGCGAGCAGGTCCTCGCCCTCGGCGACGAACCGGTTCGAGCGCTCGCGCCAGCGCCGGCGCTGGCGGAGCTTACGGATCTCCTTGAGCTTGCGGTTGTGATGGCTTGTGATCGTCATGGTGGGACCAAAAAGGGCGCCGTCCTGATGGAGCGGCGCCCTGGTTTCGGTGCTGGTCGTTCGGCGTTCGTCAGCCGGCCGCCAGCGCCTCTCGGGCGCGGTCGGCAAAGCGTCGGAAGGTCTCGGCGTCGCGAACCGCGATGTCCGCGAGGATCTTGCGGTCCAGCTCGACGCCGGCGAGCTGCAGGCCATGCATCAGCTGCGAGTAGGACAGATCGTTCTGGCGCGCCGCCGCGTTGATCCGGGTGATCCACAGCCGCCGGAAGTCGCGCTTGCGGTTGCGCCGGTCGCGATAGCTGTACCGATCGGCCCGGAGCACGGCCTCCTTCGCGACGCGGTAGTGGCGACTGGCGTCACCCCGATAGCCCTTGGCGAGAGCGAGCGTGGCCCGGCGCTTCTTGCGGGCGTGGATCGAGCGCTTGACCCGGGTCACGAGGGGGTCCTCCGGGGGGAGCGGGCGCGCGTGGCCTCGCCCAGGAGGGTCTTGACGCGCTTGGCGTCGTGCCGTGAGATCACCGCTGGCTCCGCCTGGCGGCGCTTTCGCTTGGGGGACTTCTTCTCGAGGATGTGGCTCGTGAACGCGCTGCGGCCGCGGACCTTGCCAGTCGCGGTCATCCTGAAGCGCTTCTTCGCGCCCGAGTG
>Ga0213881_10001239_pt1 | contig 12613 bp, 12 predicted proteins | sample BarmaccoBMER_R08_FD_160104 | JGI IMG/M metagenome (GOLD analysis project Ga0213881, IMG submission 160104) | Barbacenia macrantha exposed rock microbial communities from rupestrian grasslands, the National Park of Serra do Cipo, Brazil - ER_R08 ... | reverse complement strand
GCATCCCGACGCGCGATCTGGCTGGCGTTTTTCTCGAACATCATCCTCACCTTGATGGGCGTCTTCGTGACGTGGTTCCCCGCCGCGCCGGAATTTACTAACCAGCGGGCGTTCGAGTCAGTTTTTTACACCGTGCCGCGTTTCGTCATCGGCAGCCTTGTCGCTTTCTGGGCCGGCGAATTCACCAACTCCTACACGCTCGCAAAGATGAAACTCTGGACCGATGGCAAATGGCCGTGGACGCGGTTCGTCGGCTCAACCATCACGGGCCAGTTCGTTGATACCATCACGATCATGCTTATCGCATTCGTCGGCTATACACCGTGGCCAACCATTGGCAGCCTCATCTTCTGGGGTTACGCTTTCAAAGTAGTGTACGAGTTCCTCGCCATCCCGCTCACCTACGCCGTAGTCAACGCGCTGAAACGGGCCGAAGGCATCGACATCTTCGACCGCAATACCGACTTCAATCCCTTCGCGCGTAACAGAACAGTTTGTTAGCAACACAGAAAAGCAGGAAAATTCTGACGCTAGTATAACTCTCTTCGGTGCGTTGCCGGCTCGTTCTCCGTCTTCATTACTTACGCGCGGGCAATCTCTTAGCGAACAGGAACGAAAGACTTCTTAGAAATCCCATTTCCTGCGTTCCTAGAGATTGTTTATTGCTTGCAATTACTTGGTGAGGTGAATAGCATCCGGCCGACACTTGATGCGTGTAACATTACTCTCTGCCGTAATCCTGCTTGCTGTTTCATCGTTAGAGGCCGGGTTTGTCATGACCGTGGTGCAAGAACCATCGGGAGTTGTCGCGAGTGGCTACGGCAACATGGACTTAACTGGCCTGACTTATCAAACTACAGTGCCTGTGGGCACGGAGATAGATCCACAGAACGGCGTCATCATCGCGGGAACACCATTATTGAGCTGGGTCGACATTTACTCCGGCTTTACTGGGCCCACGAGCTTTGGCCGCGGAAGCGGGGGCTACAGTGGCGCGGGCGCAAATGGCTTAATCGGGATCAGCGGCAGAGCTGACTTGCTGTTCGTGCCGGCTGGTTTTGTCTCGGGCAGTTTCGTGCAGGGTGATTCCTTCTTCTACGGGAGCCTTGCGTCAATTGGTATCGCCCCAGGCACATACGTTTGGCGTTGGGGCAGTGAACCAAACCAGAACTTCACCCTCAATGTAGAAGCCGCCAAAATCCCCGAATCTTCGGCCACGCTCACGCTGTTATTCCTGAGCCTCGCGCCATTGCTGGTTCTCTCGCTGACTCGCTCAAGAGCAAACGCCGCCTAAAGTACGTCTGACTGGCTGAATCGTTCGTCTTCCAGACAGTTGCGACGATGCTTCCCACCAGATGATGTCAAGCAGTGGCAGCATAATTTCGTCGTATTTGGGTATAGCCATGAATTCTAAGTTGCGCCCGTTCGGCTAAACGAGGGCGCGCAGGCGGCACGTTCTTTGAGCGGGATTCATCAATTGCATCGTAATTTCGCGGTTGCAACGGTGGAGAAAAGAATCGGAAGCGACATGGTCGCGGCGCAGTGTCAGGAAGCATTTCGCCACCCCATTTATAAAGAACTGCGCTGTAGAATAAACACGCGTCACATGTGCTCGATAACGTTATCTCCGAATTGCGAGCACTTGATCTCTGTCGCGCCTTGCATCAGGCGCGCGAAATCGTAGGTCACGCGTTTGCTGGCGATGGCGCCGTTCAGACCTTTGATGATCAGGTCGGCTGCTTCGATCCAGCCCATGTAGCGGAACATCATTTCCCCCGACAGTATTACCGAGCCGGGGTTTACCTTGTCCTGGTTGGCGTACTTAGGCGCGGTGCCATGAGTAGCTTCGAAGACGGCGTGACCGGTGATATAGTTAATATTTCCGCCCGGTGCGATACCTATTCCACCTACCTGGGCGGCGAGGGCATCGCTTAAGTAGTCGCCGTTTAAGTTCAGGGTAGCTATCACATCGAAGTCTTCTGGCCGCGTCAGCACCTGTTGCAAGGTGATATCAGCAATCGCGTCTTTGATGACAATCCCCGCTCCCGGTTTGCCATCGGGAATGCGGCACCAGGGGCCGCCGTCGATTTCTTTCGCGCCAAAGAATTGGTTCGCAATCTCGTAACCCCAGTCGCGGAATGCGCCTTCCGTAAACTTCATGATGTTACCCTTGTGCACCATCGTCACGCTGCGGCGTTTGTTCTGGATGGCGTAGCTAATTGCGCTGTGAATCAGTCGCACGCTTCCCGAGTAGCTCACGGGCTTAATTCCGATCCCTACCGCTACCTCGGTGGGGAAATCCTTCGCACCGACGGTTTGCCAGAATTCGCGCGCTTTTTCTTCGGTCCCAAACCGAACCTTATCGAACGCCTGCGGGAACTCTTTTTGCAGGAAGTCGAGTATTTTTTTTGCTTCCGGGGTTCCAGCCGCGTACTCGATCCCGGCATAGATATCCTCGGTGTTCTCGCGGAAGATTACCATGTCCACCTTCTCGGGATGCTTCACGGGCGAGGGGACGCCGTTGAAGTACTGGATAGGCCGGAGACAAACGTAAAGGTCAAGTAGCTGCCGCAAGGCTACATTGAGAGAGCGAATACCTCCGCCGACTGGAGTAGTTAACGGTCCTTTGATGCCGACGAGGTACTCGCGAAAAGCTTCTACGGTTTCATCCGGCAGCCAACTATCGAACTTGTCCTTTGCCGCCTGGCCGGCGAACACTTCAAACCACGCGATCTTCTTGTTCCCGCCATATGCCTTCTCGACTGCGGCATCAAAGACCCGCTCACTAGCCGCCCAGATATCCGGCCCGGTGCCGTCGCCGCGAATGAATGGAATGATCGGCCGGTCCGGCACATTCAATTCCTGACCTCGCGTGATCTTCTCTCCCTGCGGCGGCGTGACGTCTTTGTACGGCATAAGGGTGCGATTCTACTGCCGCCTCTGCATGTCGCAATCGCAATGTCGCGAACGGCAAGCGTTAACCGACCGCTTCGCTCGAGAACACAGAGCGCATAGAGAACAGAAATTGTGGAAGTTCAGGCCGCGCTCCGAAGAGAGACTGGTGCTGCTGGCTCAAACGACGCACGCTACACGGCAAACCAGCTCGATTGGAAACGTCGTGCGGTACTCGAATCGACGGGTCCTAACGACGAAAGAGCTTAAGCGCCGGCACCAGCTTCCGGCGCTGTGTATAGCCTAGTGCTAGTAAGGTCAGTGCAGCCGCGAACCACGTGCTCGGTTCGGGGATCGCCACCAGGCTGAATCCAGTGTTCGTGTAATCCGCCGTGAACCCATAGCCGTCATAGTAAACAACCTGGTTGTTCGCGAGACCGGTGAACGTGCCCGTCTCTGACGTGCCGCTGAAAAGAGTCAATGTCTGTCCTTGCGTGAACGTTTGGCCGGAAGCGATGTTTACGTTCAAGTTTCCGCCCAGGTTCAGCGCCCCGCTCGAAATCACCTTGTCGAAGTTGGTAGGCGTGGCCACATCAAAAACGGAGTTACTCCCGCTCTGTAAGGTCAACGCGCCGGTGTGCAACGTCCCGACGGCGGCAGCCGATCCGGCTGCGCCGCTGTTGCCGGGATTAAGTGTACCGCCGCTCTGTATCGTCACCGGGCCGCTGATCGTTCCCGTCCCACCGAGCGTGCCTGTGCCACTCACCGTGACGCTGCCTGTGCCGGTTCCCGAACCTGAGGTGTCGTCCACAAGGAGTGTACCAGCACTTACAGTAGTCCCTCCAGTGTAGGTGTTGCTGCCAGTCAAAATCCAAGTCCCGCTGCCGCTCTTCGTCACCGATAATCCTCCTCCGCTTCCACTGATAATCCCGGAGACAGAACCGTTGCCGGTGCCGGTGAAGGTAATCGCGGTGGTATGTCCGCCGTTGTTGCTTGAAGTGATCGACCCGCCAATAACAAGAAGATCGTTGTTCGCCGCCGACGAGTTATTCGCGAAGGTATACGTGTTGTTGCTATTGCTCGCTCCAAACCCGGTCAACGGTGCGTTGATGGTTTCTGTCAGGTTCGTACCCGAAAACGTGCTTGCGATCTGTATTGTCCCGCCATTGCTGAGAGCAATACCGTTGCCTGCGGTCGAACCAATGATAAAAGCAGCAGCGCTCGTGTCGAATGTCAGACTGTTTAGAGCTTGAGAAGTGCTGCCGATCGTCAAGCTGGTGAAGTTGCTGGACGAATTGAAAAGTGCTGTGTCACCAGATCCTGGTGCAGTCGTTGTCCAGTTTGCGCTGTTACTAAAATTGTTGTCAGATGCCGTTGCCTTCCAAGTGTCCGTTGCGCCTTGGGCGGCACTTGAGGTTATGAGAAGCGCGAGAACCGCTCGCGGCGCCGCCTTTTTCAGTAAACGATGCAGTACCATAGCCCGGTTCACCTGGAGCTTAAGACACTTGTTTGCCTTTGATGCTCGCGGGCATCATTCACAGAATGCCCGTGCGTGGAGTTGAAGAAAAATACGTATCCGATTAGAACGGTCAGCACGAGGAGCAAGGCATCAACTCTGCGCTGAAAAGGCGTTGCGTAGGGATCGGCTTTCGGGGGCATAAAGGGTCCGGGCAGGGTTGCCATCGAGCGAATCAATTTCGCGCCGAAAAGTCAATCATAATCTAACGGCATTCCGAACATTGTTCCGTAAAAAGCGGAGCCACTGCATTACTTACGGTTGCGTAGTTAATACTAGGTACGTCTAAGTACCTGAAAACAACGCGCCTCTAACACGTCTCCTAAAGTAGCTAACGAATAATTTGCTTGACGTTCGCACCAATTTTTGCGCAGGCTCAGCGTGTCCGCCACACTGCGCAGCGGCAAACGAGGAAGGAGTTGAGTGTTATGCGAAGAGAACTGCTTTTGATTGCTGCTGCGCTGTTTTGTAACGCCGCGGCGTTCGGCACCACCATCACTTACAACGCCACCGGTAACGCGACCGGCAACGGTGAGTTGGAGAATGCTTCGGCGACGTTCGTGACGAACCTGAATTCGATAACTGTCACGCTGAATAATAACCTGGCGAACCCGCATGATGCCGGCCAGCTATTCACCGATATCACCTTTACGCTCGCTCCTTATGTCTCGACTGGTTCCTCGAGCTTAACCTCGAGTAGCGGGACGGAGTTGACGGTCACGTCCACCAGCGTGGGCGGGTACTCAGTGGGCACGTCCGCGGCAACGGGCTGGGATTTCAGCAACTCAGGCTCAAGTTTTACGCTTGACCTGCTCTCCTCCAGCGAAGCGCCCCAACACGGCATTATCGGGCCGTCGAGTAACGGCACGTACTCCGGCGGCGCGTACTCCAACGCCAACAGTTCACTGCTGAAAGGCCATAACCCGTTTCTGACGAGTGGCACCACCTTCGTTATCAACGTCCCGGGTCTTACATCGGCGGCGACAGTGACAGGCGCGACGTTCTCTTTCGGAACGACCCCGGGGAACACGCTGCCGGGAATTGTAGAAATACCGGAGCCTGCGACTTCGGCGCTGTTGATAATAAGCACCGCAGCGGCTTTCAAAAGGGTCAGACGCCGTTTTCCGACAGCGAGCTAGACTGACACTTCGGCATTTCGCCGGGTTTGCGTTACTTGCCGGGCGAGGCGAGCAAGCGCATCCTGCTCGATGGAGAATGTGATCGAATTGCGGCGGCATCGCTCGCTAGTGATTACTCCGCAGGCGCTGGCGTGGGATGGCGAGCAGATGTGGCTGAGCTCGCGCGACCTCGGCACGCTTTACACTGTGGATGTCGGAGCGTGGCAAATCGTCAATGAAATCGATCCGCCGGGGATCGTCTGGGCCGGTGTACTCACAGGCGATGGCTGGCGTTTTACTTTGGGCAAAGGATTGAATGACGACCGGTATATCTACCGCTACTCGGAGAAGGATGGGTTCACCAGGTTGTTTGCCTGCCCGGATTTCACCGGTTCATACCTCAGCTTTGACGGCGACCATTACTATTTAAGCCAGTGGTACAAGGGCGAAATCCACCAGGTAGACGATTCCGGCAAGGTTCTGCGCACGATCGATGCCGGCGCGGAGATTTGCGGGCATACCCTTGCCGACGGTGTGCTCTATGTCTTGCGAGGCAAAGAAAACAAGAACGTGCCCGGCAAGACAGAAGAGTGGCGGATTGCGCGGATCCATTTCCAGGACGCCGACGCCGCGATAGAAGACCTCGCGGTGGTTCCATTCGCTTCCCGCTCACTGGCGTTTGATGGCACAAACTTCTGGTCGAATCACCGCGGGGCGAACGAGACCGTTTCCTTCGCGCTACCTCGCTAGTGCAGGCGTTGCACCTGAGTACGCCTGCGCGCACGAAGTAGTTATCAGTGACACGAACTCCGATAACTGCCCACGGGAACATCACCGTTTCAAACCCGGATAAAGTACTTTATCCAGCGGGTAAGTTTACCAAAGCTCAGGTGGTAGAATACTACGCGCGGGTCGCACCGTTCTTGTTACCTCACTTCAAGAACAGACCGGTGACATTGAAGCGGTTTCCGGACGGAGTTTTCGGCGAAGCATTCTACGAGAAAGATGCGCCCGGTTTCACGCCGGAGTGGGTGAAACGATTTCCTGTGCCGAGACACGAAGGTGGGCCAGACATCCATTACATCCTGATTAACGATATTCGCACGCTGGCGTGGGTGGCGAACATGGCAGCGTTGGAGTTGCATCCGTTTCTTCATCGCGTTCCGCGAATTGAGCGGCCAACGCACGTCGTCTTTGATCTCGATCCGGGAGAAGGAGTAAACATTCTGCAATGCGCTGAGATTGCGTTTCTGCTGCGCGAAGTGTTACGGAAGCTCCACTTACAGTCACTGGTCAAGGTTTCAGGTTCAAAAGGTCTCCAGGTTTATGTGCCACTAAACACCGCGACGACCTATGAAGCCACGCAGCCCTTCTCGCGGGCGATCGCTGAGCTACTGGAAAACGGTAACCCGAAGCTTGTTGTGTCTGACATGTCGAAGAACCTTCGCGTCGGAAGGGTACTCATCGATTGGAGCCAGAACGCTGATTACAAGACAACGGTGGGCGTGTACTCACTGCGAGCAAAGCGAGAACGGCCTTATGTTTCAATGCCGGTGCGCTGGGAAGAGCTCAGGAAAGCGATGGCAAAGTCCGATGCTGCCCGGCTTGAGTTTCAACCAGAAGAGGCCCTGCGTCGGTTAGACCGCATGGGCGACCTGTTCGTGCCGCTACTTAAGCTGAAGCAGCAGCTACCGCACGAGTTCGCCAAACTAGGTCGTACTCGTGGCCGGCGGACAGCTCAACTAGCTGAGTACGAGGCGAAGCGCGACTTTCGTAAAACCAGCGAACCAGCCGCGGGATTACCTCGTCGGAGCGCCCAGGGCAGCCGGCGGAGGTTCGTTGTCCAGAAGCATGCCGCCAGTCATTTGCACTACGATTTCCGGCTGGAAATGCATGATGTACTTAAGTCATGGGCCGTGCCAAGAGGTTTGCCGTTGAAGGAGGGCGAAACGCACACCGGCTTCCAGACCGAAGATCATACAGTCGAGTATCTCGAGTTCGAAGGGATCATCCCCCAAGGTGAGTACGGCGGCGGCACCGTCATGGTATGGGACATCGGCACCTACGAGGTCGTGGACGGCAATTACTGGAAAGGAGCGCTACGCGTCTATCTCACCGGCAAAAAGCTCAAGGGAGAATGGATGCTTAACCGGCTGGAGAGTGAAGATAAAAAAACAAGATGGCTTTTGCAAAGAAAATGAAAGGGTATGTGAGAAGCCAAATCCAGATAATCAGGGAACAAAAGAAAATGCCAAACTCGACGAAAAAACCGGTGCTCCGCGGCCATCGCGAACGTCCGCCTGGAATAAATCCGCAGGCGGTCACTGCGGCAAAGATGACCAGAGCTTGACCTGCTGCTAGTGCACAACAACCTAACGCGAGGGAGGCTGCGTCAATCAGCAGCATCCGTTTCACCTTTTGATCGAAGCCGCGCAGACCTAACGACACGAAGATGAGCGACCGCCGACAGCCAGCTGGACCTGGATTGAAACTGATTTAGTCATCTGGGATATAAATACGCGACGGGCGGCGGTTCGCTCCAGCGGTAGTTAGATGAGAGATTAGGTTAGTAGTGCCTTCCACCTATCACAAAATCGATAGGAATAGTGTAAGTGTTTCCGGCAAACTGTTTGTGCGCGCGCTAAAGGCGCACAGCTTTTACCGCCAATTCATCGAGGTCGCTGTGGGCCCGAACGTTGCAACACTTGAACGATCGCTACACGTCCGTCTCCGCCAATCGTCGCCTTCACCAGAACCTTCCCGGTGTGATACTTTCGGCGGACTTCAAGCGGGTAGGCGGGAAAAAGACCGCTGGGAGTGCTTCGTCTGGGTGCCATGTCAGCGCGTCATTTCCGGCCGCATCGTTCGCGCGGGCTCATGGTACGTCGCACCGCGTCCTCACCTCTGACGGCAACGAATTGAGTTTGCGTGTCTTCACGATTGCCCATTTTGTTGAAACATGAGCATTAGCATTCGAAATCGCCTGCCAGGTACGATCGAGAAGATCGTGTCCGACAAAGTCATCTCTGAAATCCTCATCAACACGGCAGCCGGACCAGTCACCTCAATCATCACCACCGGTTCCGCTCAGCAAATGAACTTGGAAGAAGGAGACAGCGTATTCGCGATAATCAAAGCGACCGAAGTTTCGGTCGAGAAAGAGTGAATTCGTGCGGTATACAATCGCTCGCCGCCTAACCAACGCATTCTGCGCCGTTTGATTTGGCGCGTTTGCATTCCTGGTTGTAAGTGCCACCGCGCAGGAGACGGAGACTCAACACATAACAGTCGAGGCCGAAGCCGGAGAGCTGCCAAGCGCTTACGGTGCTCCGCCCGATCTCTCGCATGGCCGCATATCCACGCTCACCAGATCGTACGTGCTGTCACCGTTTAGCTTTGAACTCGAAGCCGGATATGAAAGCGACATTTTCCGGCACGGATCGCCGGCACAGCTTTTCCGGCAGGAGATCGAGGTGGGACTGCCGTCGCGTTTCACCGTTGGGATGCAAAACCACGTTGAGCATTTCGCGGGAGACACTCGCGACCAGACCTTCACACTCGAAGGCCGTTACGCGCTGGCGAATTGGAATAAGATCCCACTCAATCCCGCTATTTCAGCTTAGTACCGTTTCGGCCTAACCAGCGCAACGCATGATTCAGGCGAACTTGCTCTCCTAATCTCGCACGACTTTCCACACCTGATCGAATGGGCGGCGAACATTTTTCTCGATCACGAATTTGGCGGCAGAGCAAGCACGAGTGCCGGCTTTGCGCAAAGCGTCGAAGTGCCAGTGCTTCTGCCGGAGGAAAAGCTCGAGGTGGGAGTTGAAATACAATACCGCAGCGGCAATGAGGGAATAGTGCGGGAGCGCGCAACAAAAGGTCTCGCGATCGGACCGACGCTGGCGTGGCGCCCAACAAAGAACGTACGTTTCGATCTCTCGCCTCTCATTGGATGTAGCGATCGTGCTCCCGCGCTCCAAGTGTTCGCGGTATGTTCTCTCTCTTTCGGCGGATCCGAGGCAGGCGAAGCAGAAACAGCAACATCCGCGCGGAGCCACTAACCCCACAAAGCGCCTTGGACATTCGAACGCGAAGTTACGCGCCGCGCTGTTAGCATGCGTCCGTCCTCGCCGCTCCCAAGCGGCGGCAGATGGCGCCGGTCGCTCGCTTCCCAGAGTCGCTGCGCGGCCTGAACACGCTATGTCCGCGCGGAGCGTTTTGGTCAGGGCCGGGCAGATTCAGCTGCAACGGTTATCGCCCAGTCGACCCCGGATGTGTTGCAGACCGCCGAAGGCGGAAATCGATGCAACGTCACGTTGCAAATCGAGATCGCCCGCGCGCCATCCGACCAAAAGATGCGCCACCGATTTTGTTGTAGTCGGCCCCACAGCGACGCGTGGCACACGTAGATGCTTTGCACCGATTCAGGCAACACGTTGTAGAAGCAAGTGTGCAGGCACTCCGTGCGACCACGCGTCGGTGCGAAAGACCCACGTGGATTTTTCCGGCGTGGCGCAGTCGCGGAAAGCCACGTCCGCAAAATCTCACTGAAAAGTGTGTAGCCGGAATAGTTGCCTTGGCGACAGCCGCGGGTACACAGAGGCGTGGCGTCAGCCGGCCGACCTTCGTTCAAGGATCACTTCTCAAAACAGGCAACCGATTATGCGAAGTTCCGGCCGCGCTACCCACGCGAGCTATTCGAATATCTCGGGAGCGTTGCGCCCAGTCGCGCACTGGCTTGGGACTGCGCAAGCGGAAATGGGCAGGCTGCAATCGGACTCGCGGAGGTATTCGATCGCGTGGTAGCGACCGACGCGAGCGAGAAGCAAATCGCGAACGCGTCGCCTCACAAGCACGTTGACTATCGCGTCGCGCCCGCAGAAAATAGCGGCATCGACTCAGGCATCGTAGATCTAATCATGGTCGCACAGGCGCTACACTGGTTCGATCTGCCCCGCTTTTACAAGGAAGCGCGACGCGTGTTGAAGAATAAGGGCCTCCTTGCTGCGTCCGCCTACAAGTTTCTCCACATCACACCCGAAATCGACGAGCTCATAAACAGTCGCTATTACGACCAAGTGGTCGGCCCATTCTGGCCACCAGAGCGCGTACTGATTGAGAAGTTTGAAGCAATGGCTTTCCCGTTTCCGGAACTTAAGAGTCCTTTATTTCAAATGGTCGCGCACTGGAAGATCGACCATGTACTAGGTTATCTACAGTCGTGGTCCGCGACGCAGCGGTTCATCACCGCGAACAACCGCAGCCCATTGGACGAGATCGCCGATGAACTGCGCGCCGCGTGGGGCGATCGTGACGAGTCTAAACAAGTTACCTGGCCGTTGACTCTACGGGTCGGGATCAAAGCTAATCCGGAGCCATTGATTACCTGAGGCTGCAATCAGTCTCCACCAAAGACAGAAGCCGCCACCTTGCTAAGAGATGGCGGCTTTGTCTGGAGGCTTCTAGTTGGTAGCTTGGTTAATTAGCCGGATCCTGGCTAGTTCGGCCTGCGATTGCCGAGGTTACCAGCTTTGCAGAAGGAAGCCGTGGTCCACATTATTGCTGTCAATCACCTGCCCAGTGACCATTCCTGTGTCGTTGTTGGCCGACGGAACAGTACCTTGACCCGCGCTCGTGCCGGCGTCTGGGGCGTCGAACGTGGTGAGGCCACCGCGGAAATTACGGACGAACCCATGACTTACGCCATTCGCGTCAAAGTAATTCCCGGCGATATCGCCGAAGTCATCATTGCTCTCAGGTAACGTGCCCTGGCCGGGACCGGTGCCCGCAGCCGGCACGTTGTAGGTGGTATATTTTCCTTCAGGCGAGCGGGTGAAGCCGTGCAGGACAAAGTTGGAATCGACATACACGCCTTCGATTTCGCCGGTTACGCTAATGCCTACACAGAAGGTGCCATTGAAGTTGCCGGGAGTATGGTCAGCTCCCGGGGCATCGATGACAGTGAAAGTACCGCGCGGATCGCGCAGATAGCCATAACCGACGGAGTTCGCGTCAAAGTAGAACCCGACCACGTTGCCGCACAAATCAATGGCATTTGTCTCGGTGAAGGTAGAGCCAGGTGGATCGAACTCCGTAATCTTGCCGCCAGGAGAACGGATGAAGCCGTGCTGAACTGAATTTGCGTCCACGTAATTGCCAATGAGCGCCCCTTCCGGGTTGAGCCCCATCGGTGTATTGGACGAAACAAAGGTGCCTTGCGGGAATGGTCCAGGGCCTGCGTCCGGCGCATCGATCTGGGTGAAGGAGCCATTCGGCCAACGAATGAAGCCGTGACAGTGTGCGCTGTTGTCGGTGAAGAAGCCCGCGACTTCCCCAAATAAGTTGATGGAGTAACCACGCGTTCCCTGGCCGTCGCCGATCGCTCCACAATTTACCGAACAAGTACCCGCGGCCGGATCATCGAACGTGACGAAAGTACCCCATGGAGTACGGAGAAAGCCGTGGCGCGCAGAGTTAGTATCCCGGAAAAAGCCGACAACAGTACCGGTAAGGTTCAAGCCAAACGCCACGGTGCCCTGACCCGATGCAGTGCCTGCGTTCGGGGCATCAAATGTGATGATGTGGTGGTGCCATGGATCATCAGCCTTTGCAGAAAAAGGAACCGCGAAAGTACTAAGGAGAAGGCAAAGAGCCATTAACAGACGCGGCCAGGTTTCGGACGCGGTAATACGTTTTAAGATTTTGGTCTGAGGTTTGAATAACGTGCGTTTCATAATTTTGTTTTGTTAACGCAAGTAGGATGAAGCGTTGACCAGCCGCCGCCTATAGCCAGAACACGCTAATAAGGCAGACCAGTTTCGCTCCACGAGGGGAGACGGGCCTTGGGCGCACCCGGCATCTCTTGAGAAAGCCTTCCCAAGATGTGAAAATCGCGTGGTGAAGACGAAGGGCGCGATCTCCCCGAACGGCGCTTCATCCGTACTAAAGAAGCGCCGGCGGCGCTCAATCATGTCGTTCGAGATGGTGCGACTGGATCGCGCCTCGGCCGAGCCGCTATATCAACAGTTGTATCGGCAGATTCGAGCGGAGCTGGAGAGCGGAAGTTTCGATGCAAGCGCGTCGC
>Ga0213881_10001238_pt1 | contig 12617 bp, 15 predicted proteins | sample BarmaccoBMER_R08_FD_160104 | JGI IMG/M metagenome (GOLD analysis project Ga0213881, IMG submission 160104) | Barbacenia macrantha exposed rock microbial communities from rupestrian grasslands, the National Park of Serra do Cipo, Brazil - ER_R08 ... | reverse complement strand
ACCGCAACTGATTAACGCAGCCACTCCGCCCACCCCCGGCCAACCCAGACATCAGCCGGGCAGACCTCCAAGACCAAGGTCCCTCAGTGGGAAGGAAAGCCCTCTGGAAGAAAAGGCGCCGGAAACCGGCGCCCTATCTTCCACGAAGCCCTTTCTTTCCACGTCGAACAGCGCGGCCGCCGTCACATAACGAGTCATTCAGGGAAAATCGCCGCCCGCCCGCACGCACGCCCGCCCGCATGCACACGCTGCAAACCCGATTTGTTTGGAGCGCTCACATGCTATCCGGGCGGGGCTGGTGGCCGAGTACCGCTGAGATCTGCTCCGCCGACTGCATCACCAGCCGCTGGATCTTGGTTCCCATGCTTGGCTGGAAGCGCACCTCGGGGATGGTCACCGTGACGCTTCCGATCACACCGGACGCGTCGAACACCGCGGCGGCGGTGCCTACCGCTCCGGGCAGTTTCTGGCCCTTGGTCATGCCGTAGCCCCGCCTGCGGATCGCGGCGAGGTAGGCGCGGAACCTGGCCTCGGGCATGGGCGGCCGGTTGCGGACCGGTGACGGGTGGGCCGCGGCTAGCACCCGCTGGAGGTCCGGTTCCGGCAAGTGGGCGAGGATCACCTGGCTCGACGATCCCCAGTAGGCGCTGACCGGCGTGTTGAGGTTGATCCGGTAACTCAGCGCCTGGGAGGAGTCCGCCTTGGCCACGAACGCGACCGTGGCGGTGGCGCGGTCGAAGATGGCGAACAGGCTGGCCTCGTCGCAGGCCGCGGTGAGTTCGTCGAGGAACGGCTGGACGGTCTTGGCCAGGTCGGACCTGGAGTGGATCAGCGCGGCCAGCCGGTACAACGCGGGTCCCACCCGGTACCGCTTGCTGGCCGGATCGGCGACCACGAACCCGGCGCTGATGAACTGCTGCAGCAGCCGGTGGCTCGTGCTGGGCGGCAGTGCCAGCGCGGCGGCGACATCGCGGACCGCGATCGCGTCGTCGGATTCGGCCAGCAGTTTCAGCAGTTCCAGGGTGCGCTGAATCGGGCTGGGGCTCTGGCCGGGATCGGAGCCGCGCATCATCACGCTCGATCCTTCAGCGACCTTCATCCCGCCTCCCCCGCCCCCACACTGGATCGGCGCCGGGCGAGATCTCCTGAAACTTCGCGGCATCCGACGTCACGCAGTCTAACCCCCTCCTAACGGCAGGTCACCTGCCGACCCGAACCGTTACCAACGTGCTCTTGACGAGCAGATTCCTCCGATATTACCGTAACCACCACTGAACGGAATTATATTCCACTCAGCGGTATCAAGGATAGCCGCCTCAGCGGGCTTGCTCCCTGCGGCGCGCGAGCACGAGGAGCGATGCCACTGGTATCGACCAGCGGACTCATCGATGCAGGGAGGTATTCCGGGTGAAGGTCGTGGGCTCTAGACATAACGTGCACCGGCAGGTGCTGACCGCGGCGGCGGCGGTGGCGGCGCTCCTCCTCGCCGCATGCAGTTCAAGCGGTTCAGGTTCCACGTCAGGTGGCGGCGGTTCCGTGGCCGGTTCCGGCTCCGGATCGGGAACAATCACTCTCGGGGAGATGGGACCGCTGACAGGTTCGCGCGCCGACCTCGGCGCGGCCATGGTGCAGGGCTCCAATCTGGCCCTCGGCGTCATCAACGCCGACGGCGGCGTGCTCGGTCACCAGGTGAAGCTGGATCCGCAGGACGACGCCGCTGACCCCGCTGACGCCGTGCCGGCCGTGGACAAGGAGATCAACGTCGACCACGTGGTCGGCATCGTCGGGCCGATCGTGCAGACCGCGCCGGTGGTGCTGCCGCTGGCGGCCAAGGCAAACATCCCCATGCTGATGTGGGGCGGCGGCGCCGTGTTCGACAACGAGACAAGTCCATACTTCTTCCGGCTGGCACCGTCCGACACCGAGATGTCCGACGCGATGATGGTCTACGCCCACAAGCGAGGCTGGAACAACGTCGCCCTGGCCATTGGCAACACCACCGGCGACACGTCGCTGATTCCGGGCCTGACCGCCGCGGCGAAGAAGCTGGGCATGACGATCCAGAAGACCGTCACCATCGCGGTCGGCTCCAGTTCCTTCCGCAGCGAGATCTCCGACCTGTTCTCCAGCCACCCGCAGGCGATCGTCGGCCAGTTCGACATCCCGTCCGCGGGTGTGCTGTTCGGCGAGCTCAAGCAGGAGAACCTGCTGTCCACGCCGTGGGTGGTGAGCAACCTCTGGTTCGCCAAGGAGTTCTTCACCTCGGTCGGCTCGTCCGTCGCGAGCGGCCCCGTCTACATCGCCAACCCGGGCATCGAGAACGGCGGTTACAACCCCTTCCTTACGCTACTCAAGCAGAAGACCGGGCAGACCCAGCCGACCAACGGCGAGACGTACATGTACGACGCGGTGAACATCTGGGCACTGGGTGCCCAGGAAGCCGGCACCTACCAGTATCCCAAGCTCGAACAGGGCATCCTCAAGGCGGCCAATGGGCCGGGCACCAACTGCACCAGCTACACCCAGTGCTTCAACCTGCTGAAGGCCGGCAAGCCCATCAAGTACGTAGGCGCCGCGAGCAGTGTCTCGTTCGACGGTCACCACAACGTGTACGGGCCGTTCGACTTCCTGCACTACAACGCGGACGGCAGCGTGTCCACCGAACTGACCCTGACCCCGGACCAGATCACCGGCGCGCTGGGCCAGTGATGAATCACCTGCTGCAGGCAGTCGGGTTCGGGCTCGTCACCTCTTCAATCGTCGCGCTGGCCGCCGTCGCGGTTTCCCTTCAGGTGAGCGTCACCAACTTCTTCAACTTCGCCTACGGGGACTTCATGAGCTTCGGGGCGTACGTAGCCTGGACCGCCAACAACCAGGGAATCAACTTCTACCTGTCAGTGGTGCTGGGCGGCATCGCCGTGGGTGCTCTCGGCGTACTGGCCAACTACCTGGTGTTCCGCCCGTTCATGAAACGGGGGGTCCGTCCGGTCACGCTGCTGATCGCCGGAGTTGGCCTGTCGTTCGTCGTCCAGAACGCGCTGATCCTCATCTGGACACCCGCGCCCCGGCGGTTTTCGCTGAACCTCGGAAACGCCCTGCACCTGGGGCCGTTCCTGCTGACACCGGGCGACTTGATCATGATCGGCGCGGCGGCGACACTGCTGGTCCTGCTACACGTGATGCTCGCCTACACCAAGTTCGGCAAGGCCATCCGGGCCACCTCGAACAACATCGACCTGGCCCAGTCGTGCGGGATAGACAGCGACCGGGTGATCTCGCTGACCTGGTTCATCGCCGGCCTGCTCACCGCCGTGGCCGGCGTCGGCCTGGTACTCCAGGAGAGCACGCTCAGCCCGACGACCGGATTCACCGAACTGTTCGTGATCTTCGGCGCGGTCATCCTCGGCGGCATCGGACGTCCGTACGGCGCGATGCTGGGTGCCCTGATCGTCGGTGTCCTCACCGAGGTCTCCGGCGCCTACGTGAATGGCGCCTACAAGACATCCATCGCGTTCGGCGTCGTCATCGCGTTGCTGCTCTTCCGTCCGCAGGGACTCATCAAGGCTCGGGGGCTGATCAGCTGATGCTCTATTTCATCACCGACCTGCTGGTGCTCGGATGCATCAACTCGATCATGGTCGTGGGCCTGAACCTGCAGTACGGCTACAGTGGCCTGCTGAACTTCGCCTTCTACATCTACGTCGCCATCGGCGCCTACGTGGCCGCGATCACCACGATGGGGCCGTCCACCGTACCCGGCATCAGCTACGCGCTGGGCTGGACACTGCCCTGGTGGGCCGGGGTGATACTCGGCGGCCTGGTGGCCGCCATCTTCGGCGCGCTGGTGTTCCTGCTCACCGTGCGCCGGCTGCGCAGCGACTACCTCGCCATCGTCACGGTGGCGGTCGCGTTCATCGTATGGAACCTGATCGACACCTATCAGCCGCTGTTCGACGGCGACACCGGCCTGTTCAACGTGCCGCAGATCACCGGCAAGGCCAACGTCAGCACCGAGGGTTACTCAGCGATCATCCTGGCGCTGTCCGCGGTCTGCCTGGCGTTGTTCGTCTGGATGTCACGGCGGATATTCCGCTCGCCGTTCGGGCGGCTGCTGCGGTCCATCCGCGAGGACGAGCAGGTGACCGCCGCGTTCGGCCGGGTGTCCTGGAAGCCGCAGATCGCCGTGTTCGGCATCGGGTCCTTCCTGGCGGGCATAGCCGGCGGCCTGCTGATCTTCTACATCAGCGCGTGGAGCCCGGCGGCCTTCGCGCCGCTCGAATCGTTCATCCTGCTCGCTGCGCTCATCGTCGGCGGGTCCGGGAACTACTGGGGCTCGCTGCTCGGCGCGTTCGTCCTCATCGAGGCGCTGGCCGAGATCGCCAGATACGTGCCGAACTTCGGCAACGGCGCGAACGTCGGCGCGCTGCGCGCCATCGTCATCGGGCTGGTGCTCATCCTCATGCTGCGCTACCGGCCGGAGGGCATCATCCCCGAGCGCTGGCTCAAGTGGTACCGGACCAAGGACACCGCGCCCGCCGCCGAGCCGGCCAAAGAGTCAGCCGCCAAGGCCGCCGAAGATCCAGCCGCAGAGTCCATGCCCCAGTCCGCTCCACGGCCCGTCCGGCCGGCCAAGGTCACCGTAGCCGCCAGAGCGGCCCGGCCGGATGGAGGGAACGTGCTGCTGGACATCCGCGACGTGGTCTACTCATACGGCGGCGCCCGGGCGGTGGCCGGATGCAGCTTCAGCATCGACCGCGGAACGGTCACCGGGCTGATCGGGCCGAACGGCGCCGGCAAATCGACCCTGGTGGAGATCCTCAGCGGCCGGCTCGCCCCGCAGTCCGGCGAGGTCGTCCTGGACGGGCGCAGCGTGGGCGGGCACGGCCCGGCTGCGATGTCCCGGCTCGGGGTGGCCCGCACGTTCCAGACCGCCCGCCTGCTGTCCCACCTGCCGGTGATCGAGAACGTGATGATCGCCGCACCGAAGCAGCGCGGCGAAGACCCGTTTGCCGCCCTGTTCTGGCAGCGGGGGTGGCACAATCAGGAGGTCGCGCTGCGCAAGGAGGCGACGGAACTGTTGGCCTGGCTGGGCCTGAGCAGCCATCTCGACCGGCCGGCCGGTTCGTTGTCCGGCGGGCAGCGACGCCTGATGGAGATCGCCCGCGCGCTGATGGCCCATCCCCGGCTGCTGCTGATGGACGAACCCACCGCGGGCGTGTACCCCGAGACCAGCCAGCTCATCGCCCACCGGGTGCGGGAGATCGCGCAGTCCGGCGTGACGGTGCTGCTGATCGCGCACAACATGGCCTTCCTGTCGTGGGTGGCCGACGACGTGGTGGTCATGGCCGAGGGCCGGGTGCTCACCCGCGGATCGCTGGAGGAGGCCCGGGAGCACAAAGACGTCATTGCCGCCTACCTGGGCGTCGCGGCCGGTGAGTCGCGAGGGCCGCAGGCCTCTTCAGTCGCCCGCCGCGGGCGCGCGGCCCAGGTACATGGGGGTGAATGACATGGCGATCCTGCGCGCCGAAGGCATAACGGCTGGTTACGACGGGCCGCCGGTCCTGGACACCGTGGCCGCGGCGGCCGAGCCCGGCCAGACCACGGTGATCCTCGGGCCGAACGGGGCGGGCAAGTCCACCCTGGCCAAGGCGATCGTCGGCCTGCTGCGGATCCGCGAGGGCCACGTCTACCTGGGCGACGCCGAGGTCACCGGGCTCGGGCCGCACAAGCTGGTCCGCCGCGGCCTGGGCTACCTGCCGCAGCTCGCGAACGTCTTCGACGACATGTCGGTGCTGGAGAACCTGGAGATGGGCGGCTACACGCTAAAGGGCGACCTGCGGCATCGCATCGCTTCGGTGCTGGAGCTGTTTCCCGACCTGGGCGTCGACAAGCACAAGAAGGCCGGCACGCTGTCCGGCGGCCAGCAGCGGATGCTCGCGCTGGCCCGGCTGCTGATGACCGAGCCGGTGGCGGCGATCCTCGACGAGCCGACGGCCGGCCTGTCGCCGCTGTACGCACAGCGGGTGTGGGATCAGATCGACCGCATCCGGGGCACCGGCGTCGGCCTCATCGTGGTGGAGCAGAACGCGACGCTGGCCATGGAGCACGCAGACTCCGTCTGCCTCCTGGCCCAGGGCCGGAACGTGCTGTCCGGCAAGGCTGACGAACTGCGCGAGCGCGCCGAAGTGGCAAGGATTCTCGTCGGATGAGCACGTCCTTCCGCTACGAGCAAGAGCTGGACACCGCGCAGCGGTCCGGGCTGACCATTCGCGAAGTCGAGGCCTGGGTGATCGCGAGCCCGCACCCGGGGCTCGGCGTGGAGATCGACATGGACCGGGTCCGTGAGCTATGCCGTCGATAGCCGTCATCGCCGGTGCCCTCATGCTCCGCCACCTCGGGCTCGCCGACGAGGCGGCCCGTGTGGAGGACGCGATCGCGCAGGTGCTCGCCGACGGCGCGGTGCGCACCGGGGATCTGGGCGGCACGGCCAGCACGACCGAAGTCGCCGACGCGGTGATCAGCGCGCTGCGCACGCCCGCGCGTACGAGTGAAACGGGAGGTACCCGATGACCGAGGGCCTGACGGCGAAGGTGAGCCGTTTCATTTCTGGCACCCCGCTGGAGGCGGTGCCGCCCGAGGCGGTGCGCAGCGCCAAGCATTCGATCCTGGACGGGCTCGGGCTCGCCGTGGCCGGATCGCGCACCGAGGGCATAGCGATCGCTGCTGCGGAAGTTGCCTCGTACCGCTGCCAGGGCGGCACCTCGACGGTGCTCGGCCCCGGCACGCTGCTGCCCGCGCGGTTCGCCGCCTTCCTCAATGGCATGGCCATCCACGCCGACGACTTCGACGACACGCAGCTCGCGGTGCTGCCGGACCGGGTCTACGGCCTGCTCACGCATCCGACCGCCCCGGTGCTGCCGGTAGTGCTGGCATTGGCAGAACGGCATGGGTGCAACGGCCTGGACCTGCTCACCGCCTACCTGGTCGGCGTCGAGGTGGAATGCGCCGTCGCGGAATCTATCGACCCCCGGCACTACGAGGCGGGTTTCCACTCCACCGGCACGAGCGGCACCTTCGGCGCCGCGGCCGGCGCCGCCCGGCTGCTCGGGTACGACGCGGAGCAGACCGCCCGGACGCTGGCGCTGGCCGGCTCGCAGGCCGCCGGGCTGCGGGAGAACTTCGGCACCATGACCAAGCCGTTCCACGCCGGCCGGGCCGCCGAGGGCGGCCTGCTCGCCGCCAGCCTGGCCGGGCAGGGGTTCACCGCCACGCCCGACATCCTGGAGGCACGCCGGGGCTTCTTCAGCGCCGCCGGCGGTGGTTACGACCCGGTGAAGATCACCGATCGGCTCGGCGACCCGTGGACGTTCTCCGATCCCGGCGTGTCCATCAAGCCCTATCCCTCGGGCTCGCTGACCCATCCGGCGATGACCGCGTTTCTCGACCTTAAGCAGGCGCACGGCCTGCGCGCCGAGGACGTCGCGGAGGTCCGGGTCGGCACCAACCACCACATGCCGACCGCCTTGATCCACCATCGGCCCGCCGATGACCTGGCCGCCAAGTTCAGCATGGAGTTCTGCATCGCCATCCTGCTCCTGCGCGGGCGCGCCGGACTCGCTGAGTTCCGCGACGAAGTGGTGCGCGACCCCGAGGTCAAGGCCACCATCGAGAAGGTGCGCTTCGAGGTGGACCCGGAAGCAGAAGCGGCCGGGTACAACACTATGACCAGCATCATCCGGGTGCGCATGAACGACGGCCGGGAATACGAAGGACGCGCCGCGTTCGCCAAGGGGAGCCCGGCGAATCCGATGAGCGAGGCCGAACTCCGGGACAAGTTCCTGGGCTGCCTGGCGGCGGGCGGCATCGGCGCGGATGCCGGCCGGCGCGCCGCCGACCTGATCCTGGACCTGGAATCCCAGCCCGGCCTGCGGGCCATCACCCGCCTGCTGTCTACGGATGCGGCCGCTCGGGCGTCCGGCGACGGCGGGCTGGTCCGCTCGTCCGGGCAGATGTGAGGGCGCGCAAGATGCTCCTCGAAAGACATGATGCTCACATGACGGGAGTTCCATGGACGAGGTACTGAGCGCGCTCGCCGGCATCGTCGAGGAAGGCCGGCGGGCGCAGCCCGGCGAGGCGCTGCACGCCGCCAAGCGGATGCTGCTGGATTCGGTCGGCTGCGCGCTCGGCAGCTACCGCGAGCAGGTGCCGGCGATCATCCGGCAAATCAGCGGCTCGCGGACGAGGCCGTCCGGCGTGCGGGTCTTCGGCAGCGAGAGCCGGCTGCACCCGGATGCGGCGGTGTTCGCGAACAGTGTCATGATCCGCTTCCTGGATTACAACGACACCTTCGGCAGTACTGTCGGCGTGGGTCATCCCAGCGATTACATCCCCGCCGCCATGGCGCACTTCGGCGCGGACGAGATACCCGGCGAACTTGTGCTGCGCGGCATCCTGGTGGGTTACGAGGTGTTCTGCCGGCTGACCGACGCCACCAGGCTCGGGGTGGAGCAGATCGACCACGTGCTGAACGGCGCGGTGGCGAGCGCCGCGGCGGCCGCGGTGGCCAACGGGTTGTCCGCCGAGCACACCAGGCATGCGCTCTCCCTCGCGGTGACCGCGAACCTCTCACTCCAGGCGACCCGGCTGGGGGATCTGTCGATGTGGAAGGGCTGCGCCGCCGGAAACGCCTGCCGTAACGGCGTGTTCGCCGCCGAACTCGCCGCCGCGGGAATCACCGGGCCGGACGCCCCGTTCACCGGCCGGGGCGGCCTGATCGCGGTGACCGGCCGGGAGCCCGACATGGCGCCGTTGCGTGCCAGCGCGGGCCCCGCCGTGCTGGGCTGTCACGTCAAGCGGTTCCCCAGCGGCTACTTCTCGCAGGGGGCGGTCGAGGCGGCGCTCGCCGTGCACGCCCGGCTGAAGGGCAGGGTTCCCGCGGCGATCGAAGTCGGCACGTTCGAGTTCGGCATGCGGGTGATGGCCGGTGATGAGCAGAAATGGCACCCGGCCACACGGGAGACCGCGGATCATTCGATACCGTACGTGGTGGCCTGCGCGCTGGCCCGCGGTCACGTCCGGCGCGACGATCTGGGCGAGTCGCAGCTCGCCGATCCAGCGATCCGGCGGCTGCTCGACGTGCTCACCGTCGAGGTGGATCCGGAGTGCATGACCGCCTGGCCGGAGGCCTGCATGAACCGGGTTACGGTCAGATTCTCCGACGGCGACGCGGAGACGAAGACCGTGCGGTATTACCGCGGGCATGCGAAGAACCCGATGAGCGACGGCGAACTGGAGGAGAAGTTCCGCGATCAGGCCGAATCGGTGATCACCACTGCGTACGCGGACGCGCTGGTCAAGGCGATCTGGGAACTCGACGGAGCCAGCTCGCCGGAGGCCCTGTTCGCCTGGACCCCGGCCGCTGGATGACCCGCTGCGGAAATGCGCGACGTCGGTGAGGTGGCGTTCCGTTGCTGGTCCCGCGGCCGCACGTTGAGCGAGATCGTCATGCGGAACTGCAGTCCGATGCGCGCATCCGATTCCGAACGCGAGACAGCAGTGGACCTGCTCAGCCAGGCCTTTGCCGAAGGGCGCCTGAGTCACCACGAACTCGAACAGCGATCCGCGGCAGCGCTGACCGCGCGTACACGAGGCGAACTGTCCGCCCTTACCGCCGACCTTCCCCTTCCTGGCGCACATACCGGCCTTCCGGCACACCCTGTAACGGGGCCACGCCGGATCCCGGCTCACTCCACGCCGTCCCAGGCGCCGAGCTATGCGGTGACGGCACGGCCGATCAGTCCGGTTTGCTGACAGCGCTACGGCAAGACTGCGGACCTACGCACCACATTCCCGCGGAGGGCAGTTGCGGAATTCGGCAGAGCCCGGGCTTCGGTTTATCGCTGCCATGCGCGTACCAGGTCGGCTGGTCCCCAGTGCGCGGCGAGCGGCGTGCCTTCGGCGACTCCGGAGCGGGAGACGGCTACCAGAGGCATATGCGGCTGGGCACCGGGGACCGCCAGCATGTCTCGGACGAGTTCGTCGTATTCCCGGTGGCCGAAGGGCTTGTCTTCCAGCCATTTGATCGAGCCGACGAAGTCGATCCTGATCGCTACCGGCGCGCGCCTCTATGTAAGAATCAATCTTACTTAGATGACATCTTACATAGATTAAACGATAGCTCATGGAAACCTTGGCTTTCGATCGCTCGTTCGATCGTAGTTCGTTCAGCTGCGGCAAGCCGGATCTGGTCAACTGGCTGAAGACGCAGGCCAGCTCACCGCCGGGCTGCCCGGCAACCTGCTAGTGAAGCCGCTGCCGGTTAACCTGCCCCGGGCTGTGCAACCGCAGCAATTTCTTACTTAGTGAAAACGGCCTCGACGGTGAGTAGAGTTACAGGGCAACAGTCCGTGACGGGATGGGCGCAATTTAACACGAAAATCCTTGCCTAGTTATCTGCTGGCCGGTAATCTCCTAACCGTTCGAAAGCCGAGAGCCACAACGGGGGCCATCGGAAAGGAGTACGAAGTGACACTGACCAGCCTTTCACGGCGGCTCACTACGCGTCGTAGTCCTGTCCGAAGTCCGTTGTACAGCGTTCTGATCGGCATGTCGGCGCTCGCGGTCCTCCTGCAGGGCTTGTGGGCCGGGCTGTTCATCCATGAAGGCCGCGACTTCCAGCAAAGCTGGGTAGATGTGCATGCCCGCGGCGGTGAAGCCGCCATCGCGCTTGCCGCGCTGGCCAGTATCGTGGCCGTGTTCAAGCTGCGGTCACGCCGAGACCTCCGGATCGGCAGTATCGCGTTGACGGTGCTGCTGGTCGTCGAGGCGTACCTGGGCGGACTGATCGGCGACAAGCCAGGCATGACGATCATCCATCTGCCACTTGCCCTGGGCGTGATGGCACTCGCGGTCTGGCTGGCATCACGAGCGGCATGGCCGCCGACAGCACGTGCATACAGGGACGGCCCTTACGGCGGACGGCACTTACCTCAAGTCGTCGGCCCGCCCTCACGGGCAGGTCAGCCGCGAGCAGTAACCGCAGTAGCGCGTGAAGGATTCATGGAGGCGAGCGCCGATGAGGAAGATCCGCGACATCATGAGCCCGGCACCATCGGCCATGGCACCGGCTGAAAGCGTGGCGTCCGCGGCAAAGGTAATGCGCGACGAGGGCATCGGCAGCCTGCTGGTGCTCGACGACGGCAAGCTCCGCGGCATAGTCACCGACCGCGACATCGCGCTGCGGGCAGTGGCGGAGGACCGGGACCCGCGGACTACCCCAGTGGGCGACATCTGCACTGAGGACCTGGCCGTGCTCAGCCCCGACGACGACGTGACCGAGGCGACGCGGATTATCCACGAGCACGCGGTAAACCGGGTTCCAGTCGTCGAAGACGGGCTTTTGGTGGGCGTGCTGTCTCTCGCGGACCTGGCGCTGTGGCTGGACGAACGATCCTCCAGGCGGGACGTCGCCTCATCATGGCCGGACGAGTGACCCGCGCAGAAAGAAGGGACTGGCGAAGCGAGCGGAGCCCACAACGTGTAATAAGCGCTCTGATATTTGCTGCATATGCTGGGGCTGGCTTTGCCGGGCAAGCGACACCGTGGTCACACCGCTAATGACGAGCGACAAGGTGGCGTGGGTCGCGTACTGCTGCTTTGCGGCCTGCCGGGTCTCCGTCCGGGGTTACGCGTATGCCTCGTTCTCGGAGGTCGACGGCGCGGACGAGCGCGGACACCTGGTGACCGGTCAGCGCGGTGCCGCACGGTGTCACGCCGGCCCCAGGACCGCGGTAACGCTGTCCGCGGTGGCCGAGACCCGTCCGGCCAGCTCGGCTGCCCGGCCCTGATCAGCCGGCCTGTCCCAGGCGTCCCCGTTGTCGTTCATCAGCTGGGCGGTTCGTGGTCAGGGAGCGGTATGCCCTCGAGGTCCTGGATGCGGCGCCACAGGGCCTCGATCTGCCGCTGATGCAGCTCGACGGTAGCGGTGAGCTGCTCGATGGTCTCCTGCTGGCGGGCGAGCAGGTCCAGCGGGGTCGGGCCGGGCTCCATGATAGGGCTGGTCATATTCACCGCTGGCGATCGCAGCCTGGATGCGATGGTGCAGGACAGCACCTTGACCGCCCGCAACAACCTCGCCCTCGCTTACCGGGAGGCCGGGCGGACGGCCGAGGCTATCCCCTTGTACGAGCAGACCCTTGCCGACTTCGACAGGCTGCTGGGCACCGACCACCCGAGCGTTTTGACGTCCCGTAACAATCTAGTGCCGCGTCTGTCTACGTTTGCCCCGTTGGTGTGCGGTGAGCCTGCTGGACCGCAGGGGCTGATACCGGCAGCACAGGCCTCGCGTGCGGCCAGCCCGCCGACGGGTGGGCTGGTGCCATCCGGCTGACTACGATTTCCTGAGTCGAAATATTTTCAGCTCAGGAAACTGGCTTCAAAAAAACGGCACGTCTCCGGCTGCCCCCACACCGGATCTACGGGGCGGACGGCGGGCGAACATAACCGGTCGCGGCACTAGTATGCCGCGCCTGAAATCTTCGCTATATATTTTGCCAGTGAGTCCAGGATCTGTTCGGCCGTCTTAGTCCAGGTGAAGGGCCGTGGATTCTGGTTCCAGC
>Ga0213881_10001237_pt1 | contig 12621 bp, 13 predicted proteins | sample BarmaccoBMER_R08_FD_160104 | JGI IMG/M metagenome (GOLD analysis project Ga0213881, IMG submission 160104) | Barbacenia macrantha exposed rock microbial communities from rupestrian grasslands, the National Park of Serra do Cipo, Brazil - ER_R08 ... | reverse complement strand
CCGCCGAACTGGCGTATCTGGAATTCGGCGATCTGATCGGCACAATGGTCGACGAAGGCAAGTTCACCAGCGACGAGTCCCGCAAGCTGGCGCGGCTGGGCCTGGCCAACTACTTCGCCGCCGCCGCCGTGCTGCCCTATCGGCAATTTCACGACGTCACCGAGAGCTTTCGCTACGACATCGAGCGGCTGTCGGCGTTCTACTCGGTGAGCTACGAAACGATCTGCCACCGGCTTTCGACGCTGCAGCGGCCGTCGATGCGTGGGGTGCCGTTCTCGTTCGTCCGGGTCGACAAGGCCGGCAACATGTCGAAGCGCCAGTCCGCGACCGGTTTTCACTTCTCGTCCAGTGGCGGAACCTGCCCGCTGTGGAACGTCTACGACACGTTCGCCAATCCGAGCACTATCCTGGTGCAGATTGCCCAGATGCCCGATGGACGCAACTACATGTGGGTGGCCCGCACCGTCGAGCGACGGGCGTCCCGTTACGGTCAGCCCGGCAAGACGTTCGCGATCGGGCTCGGCTGCGAGCTTCGGCACGCCAACCGGCTGGTGTACTCGGAGGGACTGGACTTGTCGGGTGACAATGCCACACCGATCGGCGCCGGCTGTCGGGTGTGCGAACGGGACAACTGTCCGCAGCGCGCGTTTCCCGCACTCGGCAGGGCGCTCGACCTCGACGAGCACCGCAGCACGGTGTCGCCGTACCTGGTGAAGCAACCGTGACGAGTGAACCGCGTATCCGTCCCGGCGGTTTCCGTGAGCTGGGATTGGTCAACTGGGCGATCAGCCGGCTCGCCGCGCGCACGATGCGGCTGCCGCAAGTGCACCTGTTCACGACGCTGGGCCAGCACAGGCGGCTGTTCTGGTCCTGGGTGCCGTTCGCGGCGGTACTGCTGGCCTTCGGCAAGCTGCGACGACGCGACACCGAGCTGATCATTCTGCGGGTCGGGCAGCTGCGTGGCTGCGAATACGAGCTGCAACAACACCGCCGTATCGCCAAGCGCCGCGGCATAGACACCGAAACGCAGGCCAAGGTGTTCCAGGGCCCGCAGGCCGACGGTCTGTCCGCCCGGGACCGCGCCCTGCTCGGCGCGGTCGACGAACTCGTCGGCACGCGCACCCTCTCACCGGTTGCCTGGCGGTCGCTGTCCTCGTACCTGGACCAGCCGCAGATGATCGAATTTGTCACGCTGGTAGGCCAATACGACGCGCTGGCCGCGACGCTGGCCGCGCTGAAGGTTCCGCTCGACTATCCGGAGTAGGACACCGGCGTCAGATACCCAGGAGGTCTTTCAGGTCGTCGGCGTGTTCCTCTTCCTGTTCGAGGATCTTCTCGATGAGCCGCCGCGTCGTGGGATCACCGTCGCCGATCCACCGGATGATCTCCTGATAGGTGGTGATCGCGATGCGTTCGGCGACCAGGTTCTCCTGCAGCATCCTGGTCAGGTCGGCGTCATCGACCGTGACGTACTCGGTGTGGCTGCGTTCTCTGAGGGTCCCGGGATTGAAGTCGGGGTCGGCGCCCAGCTGGCTTACGCGTTCGGCGGCCCACATAGCGTGCTGAAGCTCCTCGCCCGCGTGCTCGCGGAACTCCGCGGCAACCTGTGCGCGATCCAGGCCGGTTGCTGCGATGGCGTGCTGGCTGTAGCGCAGATAGCAGACGATCTCGGTTGCGAGGACCTCGTTGAGGACATTGACCAACCTGTCGACGTCGATGGTGTTGCCGGCGGTGACAGCACCGCTTTCCATGTGCTTGCGGGCCTCTTCCCGAATTCTGTTGAGGTCGAGTGCGAATTGATTGGAGGAGTTGGTTGTCTGCGGGGTCACCATGGTCCTTCTTTCTGGCGGGCTTCGGGCCGCCGGCGGTGGCGCGATACCCGTCTCGGGCAGCGGATAAACAGCCGCTGCTCAGAGATAGGCGACGGTGATCACGCACAGCGACAGGATCACGGGAAGGATCGGCAGTCCTAACAGAAACGCCGCCCACGGGTGCACGCGGCGGCGACGCAGCCGCCATCCGGCGATCCAGGACGCGGCGCCGGCCACCAGGCTGACTATCAGGATGATTACCGACCACGTGGCGGTGGTGGCGGTGGTGACGCCGATCGAGACGCCCACCAGCCACAGGATGTAGCCGATCAGTACACCGCCGATGGCGCCGACGACTGTCTCGGTTGACGACTGCGCCACGCGTCAGAGGTTAATCATGTGGCCCGCGAGGCCGTGGAAGCACTCCTGCAGTGCCTCGGACAGCGTCGGGTGCGTGTGGACGTTGCGGGTCAGCTCGTTGACGGTCAGGTCCCACTTCTGGGCCAGGGTCAGCTCGGGCAGCAGTTCGGAAACGTCCGGGCCGATCAGGTGGCCACCCAGCAGCTCGCCGTACTTGCCGTCGGCGACCAACTTGACGAATCCGGCGGTCTCACCCAGCCCGTGCGCTTTGGCGTTCGCGGTGAAGGGGAACTTGGCGACTTTGACGTCGAAGCCCTCGTCGCGGGCCTCCTGCTCGGTGAGCCCGAAGCTGGCCACCTGCGGCTGGCAGAACGTCGCCCGCGGCATCATGCGGTAGTCGCCCAGCTCCAACGTCTCTGCACCGGCGATGGTTTCGGCCGCGACGACGCCCTGCGCCTCCGCGACGTGGGCCAGCTGCAGCAGGCCGGTGACGTCGCCGATCGCGTAGATGTGCGGCACGTTGGTGCGCATGCGTCCGTCGATACCGATGCCCTTGTGCTCGGTGAGCTGCACCCCGGCCGTCTCGAGGCCGTAGCCCTCGATGTTGGGTCGAAAACCGATAGCCTGCAACACCTTGTCGGCCTTCAGATCCTCGGGCTTGCCGTCCTTGCTGACGCTCACCGTGACCTGTGCGCCATCATCCGTGATTCGCTCGACCTTGGTCCCGGTCAACATCTTCACACCCAGCCTCTTGAACTGCCTCTCGATCTCCTTGGAGACCTCGGCATCCTCGTTCGGCAGCGCACGCGGCAGGAACTCGACGATGGTGACCTCCACACCGTAGTTGTGCAGCACATAACCGAACTCCATGCCGATCGCCCCCGCGCCGGCGATGATGATCGAGCCGGGGAGCTCCCGGGACAGTATCTGCTCCTCGTAGGTGACCACGTTCTCGGACAGCGACGTGCCCGGGACCAGTTGGGTATGACTGCCGGTGGCGATGATCGCGTTTTCGAACGTCACGGTTTCGGTGCCGCCGTCGTTGAGCTCAACCGACAGCGTGTTGGCGTCTTCGAAGGTGCCGCGGCCGTGGATCTCGGTGACCTTGTTCTTCTTCATCAGGTAGTGCACGCCCGCGACCCGGCCGTCGGCGACCTTGCGGCTGCGGTCGAAGGCGACACCGTAGTCGAACGTCGCTTCGCCGTCGATGCCGAACGTTTTGGCCTGCTTGGTGAAGATGTGCGCCAGCTCCGCATTGCGCAGCAGCGATTTCGACGGGATGCAGCCGACGTTGAGGCATACGCCGCCCCAGTACTTGTGCTCGACGACTGCGGGGTTCAGCCCCAGCTGGGCAGCACGGATGGCCGCGACGTACCCGCCGGGACCGGCTCCGAGAACGACGACGTCATGGTGGGTCACAGGGCTTACCCTATCGGGGTCTAGCGGGGGATCCAGTGGAACGCGTAGGCGCCGTAGAGCGCGGCCGCGGCCGCGGTCGCGGCGAACGGCGACGACAAAAGAGCGATCGAGACCGCTGTGACCAAGGGTTTGCGCTCGACCATCGCCAGCAGCTGGGCGCCGAGGGTGCAGACGACGGTGAACATCAGCACCACGAAGAGTGCCGGCGTCTTATGAAGCGCGTGGAACCAGTAGTAGTAGAGCGCCAAGCCGATGAGCGCGGCCGGGATCCAGACGCCGATCACAACCGGGACGAACGTCCACCGCTTGAGGTAGTGGTATTGCCCCGGCACCATCACCGGCTGCGCGGGCGGGGGCGGCGCGTCCAACGCCGCCTGTTGCGGCGGTGCCGGCGGCTGCGCGGTTTCGGGTGGCTCTACCGCGGTGGCGACGGCCTGCGGCCGCGCCGGTGGCGGCGCGGGCGGCGGTTCGGGGTCACGGGTGCGCGGTTCCAACGAATCGGGACGGGCCTCGAGGCTGGGCTGGGTGGCTGGGCCCGGGTCGACGGGCCTACGCACCGCGGACCGCCTGGATCGCCACCAGCACGCCGAACCAGCCGGGGGCCAACGCCAGGATGAACGCGCCCAGCGCCGTTATCCAGCGACGCCCGGAGAACACAACCAGCAGCAGACCGACCACGCTGGGGATGCCGACCACCAGCGCGACCACCAGATCGGGCCGGATGGGCGCGGAGACCAGCAGCGTCGAGGCGATTCCGGCAACCATGCCGGCCGCCGTGCCAACCAGCATCGCGCTGGTCAGCAACCATGAGCGAGGCAGTGGTATCACGGTTACGACAGTAGCGGCTGGGGCACCCCTAGCCCTGTTCACGCGCCGTCGCGGCGCGACCCGACGGCACCGGGCAGGCGTCGGCGGCCGCGGCGACCACGACCGGTTGAGCGGGCGGCGAAGGCCGTCGGCCGCCGGCATAGTCGGCGCCCCGCAGCGGACGGTCGGCCTCCAGCAGTGTGAGCTCATCGGGGGTGAACGCTCTGCCACGGCTCAGAAACCGGATGCCCTCGGGCGCTTCCAGGCTGAAGCCGCCGCCGCGGCCGGGCACCGTGTCGATCAGCAGTTGGGTATGCTTCCACGCCTCGAATTGGGCGGCCGAGATCCACACCGGGACGCCGTCGAGGACGCCGAGCAGCACGTCGCGGTCGCCGACGATGAACTCCCCGTCCGGATAGCACATCGGGGACGAGCCATCGCAGCAGCCGCCGGATTGATGGAACATCAGCGGACCGTGGCGTTCACGCAGCCGCCGCAGCAACTCCGCGGCGGCCTGCGTGATCAACGCACGCGGCGGCGCCATCAGTGCCCCAGGTTCTTCGCGCGAGCGCTCATCACTGCATGATGGTTCTTCGCGCGAGCGCTCATCACTGCCTGTTGGTTCTTCGCGCGAGCGCTCATCACTGCCCATCAGAAAAAGCCCATCGCCTTGCTGCTGTAGGAAACGAGCAGGTTCTTGATTTGCTGGTAGTGGTCGAGCATCATCTTGTGGTTTTCGCGGCCGATGCCCGATTGCTTGTAGCCGCCGAAGGCCGCGTGGGCGGGGTAGACGTGGTAGCAGTTGGTCCATACCCGGCCGGCCTTGATGTCGCGCCCGGCTCGATAGGCAGTGTTGGCGTCGCGGCTCCACACGCCGGCGCCGAGCCCGTAGAGGGTGTCGTTGGCAATCGCGATCGCGTCGTCGTAGTCGGTGAAGGACGTGACGGCCACCACGGGCCCGAAGATCTCCTCCTGGAAAATCCGCATCTTGTTGTGACCGGCGAAGATCGTCGGCTGCACGTAGTAGCCACCGCCGAGGTCACCGCCTAGCTCGGCGCGCTCACCACCGGTGACGATGCGCGCGCCTTCATCCTTGCCGATCTCGATGTAGGACAGCACCTTCTCCAGCTGGTCGTTGGAGGCCTGGGCACCGATCATGGTCTCGGTGTCCAGCGGGTCGCCCTGCCGGACGGCCTTGGTGCGGATCGCCGCCAGTTCGAGGAAGTCGTCGTAGATGTCGGCCTGGACCAGGCTGCGTGACGGACACGTGCACACCTCGCCCTGGTTGAGCGCGAACATGGTGAACCCTTCCAGCGCCTTGTCCTGAAAGTCGTCGGCGGCGGCCAGCACGTCGGCAAAGAAGATGTTGGGCGACTTGCCGCCCAGCTCCAGGGTGACCGGGATCAGGTTCGCCGAGGCGTATTGCATGATCAGCCGCCCGGTGGTGGTCTCCCCGGTAAACGCGATCTTGGCGATCCGGTCACTGGACGCCAGCGGCCGGCCCGCCTCGAAGCCGAACCCGTTGACCACATTGACCACTCCCGGGGGCAGCAGATCACCGATCAGGCCCATCAGGTACAGGATCGAAGCCGGGGTCTGCTCGGCCGGTTTGAGCACCACCGCGTTGCCGGCGGCCAGCGCCGGGGCCAGCTTCCAGGTGGCCATCAAAATCGGGAAATTCCAGGGAATGATCTGTCCCACCACCCCCAGCGGCTCGTGGAAGTGATACGCCACGGTGTCCTCGTCGATCTGGCTCAGCGAGCCCTCCTGCGCGCGGATCGCACCCGCGAAATAGCGGAAATGATCCACCGCCAACGGCAAATCGGCGTTGAGCGTCTCGCGGATCGGCTTGCCGTTGTCCCACGCCTCGGCCAACGCCAGCGCCTCCAGATTCGCCTCGATACGGTCAGCGATCCGGTGCAACACCAGCGCGCGCTGCGCCGGTGCGGTCTTGCCCCACGCCGGTGCCGCCGCGTGGGCGGCGTCCAACGCCTTATCGATATCGGCCTCCCGGGAGCGCGGCACCTCGCAAAACGCCTGTCCCGTCACCGGGCTGGGATTGTCGAAATACTCGCCCGCAACGGGCGCCACCCACTCGCCGCCGATGAAATTGCCGTAACGCGAGTCAAACGACATCAAGGAACCATCGGTGCCCGGACGTGCATAGACGGTCATCTGCTGCTCCTGCCTCTCGGTGTAGTCCAGCTCACAGTACCGCCGGCGAGAGAATCAATTCATGGGCGATCAAGATCCGTTTCTGTGGCTCGAGGACATCACCGGAGCGGCCGCGCTGGACTGGGTGCGCCAGCACAACGACCCCACGCTGGCCGAGCTGTCGGGTGAGGGCTTCGAGCGGATGCGTACCGAGGCGCTGGAGGTGCTCGACACCGATGCGCGGATTCCGTACGTGCGGCGCCGCGGCGATTACCTGTACAACTTCTGGCGCGACGCCGAACATCCCCGGGGCCGGTGGCGTCGCACCACGCTCGAGGAGTACCGCGGTGAGAACCCCGACTGGGATGTGCTGATCGACGTCGACGCGGTGGCCGCCGCCGATGACGAGAACTGGGTGTGGGGTGGCGCCGACGTGATCGAGCCGGAATACACGCTGGCCCTGGTCAGTCTATCGCGCGGCGGCTCCGACGCCGTGGTGATACGCGAATTCGACATGAGGTCACGGCAATTCGTCGCCGACGGTTTCGCATTGCCGGAGGCTAAGACCCAGATCGGCTGGGCCGACGAGAACACCGTGCTCGTCGGCACGGATTTCGGTCCCGGTTCGCTGACCGAATCCGGTTACCCACGGCTGGTCAGGCGGTGGCGGCGGGGTCAAGCGTTGGACGAGGCGCAGGTGCTGTTTTCCGGCTCGCCCACCGACGTGATCGTCAGCGGCGCGGTCGACAGGACACCGGGTTTCGAGCGCACGCTGGTGCGCCGCGCGATCGACTTCTTCAACGACGAGGTATATGAACTGCGGGCAGGCGAGCTGATCCGCATCGATGCGCCCACGGACGCAACCGTGTCGGCACACCGGCAGTGGCTGCTGATCGATCTGCGCACCGACTGGTACGCGGGCACCGACGTCTACCGAGCCGGCTCGCTGCTGGCCGCGGATTACGACGAATTCCTGGCCGGCACGGCCGAATTGCGCGTGGTCTTCGAGCCTGACGCGCACACCAGCCTGAACCACTATGCGTGGACGCGGGACCGGCTGATAATGGTCACGCTGGCCGACGTCGCAAGCCGCGTCGAGGTCGTCACTCCCGGCAGCTGGAACCGCGAACCGGTACCCGGCATACCGCAGGCCACCAACACGGTCATCGTCGCCGCCGACGACACCGGTGAGGAAGTCTTTTTGGACTCAAGCGGATTCGACATGCCATCGCGGCTGCTGCACGGCGCTGCGGGCGGCCCGCTGCAGCAGATCAAATCCGCTCCGGCGTTCTTCGACGCCACGGACCTGGATGTCACGCAGCAGTTCGCTACGTCGGATGACGGCACGTCGATCCCTTATTTCGTGGTGGCCCACCGGGATGCCGGCGGTCCCGGTCCGACGTTGCTCGGCGGTTACGGCGGCTTCGAGGTGGCGATGACGCCCGGATACGACGGGGTACTAGGCCGGCTGTGGCTGGCCCGCGGCGGCAGCTACGTGCTGGCCAACATCCGAGGGGGCGGCGAATACGGTCCGACGTGGCACACGCAGGCGATGCGCGCAGGCCGCCACTTGGTTGCCGAGGACTTCGCCGCGGTGGCAAGGGATCTGGTGAAACGCGGCATCAGCACCGTCGAGCAGCTGGGCGCCCAGGGCGGCAGCAACGGCGGCCTGCTGATGGGCATCATGCTGACCCGCTACCCCGAGCTGTTCGGGGCGCTGGTGTGCAGTGTGCCGCTGCTCGACATGCGGCGCTTTCACCTGTTGCTGGCCGGTGCGTCGTGGATGGCCGAGTACGGAAACCCCGACGAGCCGGCGGACTGGGAGTTCATCAGCGAATACTCTCCCTACCAGAACATTTCGGCCGACCGGAGTTATCCTGCGGTGCTGATCACCACGTCCACCCGCGATGACCGGGTGCATCCGGGTCATGCTCGCAAGATGACCGCAGCGCTGGAGGCCACCGGTCACCGAGTCCGTTATTATGAAAATATCGAGGGCGGACACGCCGGGGCGGCGGATAATGCGCAGACCGCGTTCAGATCGGCGCTGATCCTCGAGTTCCTCTGGCGGATGCTCAATCCCTCCGACGCATACCGCCGATCATCGTAATCATGATGCCGAAAACGACCAGCACGCCGCCGGCGGCGAGCGTGAGGTTCAGCCACTGGTGCATGCCGTTTAGTGCATGTCCGACCATCACTTCGGCGACCCGGCGTACGTCGCCACCGGTGTGATCCAGCGCGTCGTTGATCCGGCCGCGGGCCACCTCGAGCGCAGCCCACCCGACCCCGCCGACGAGCAATGCTGAGACTCCAATGGCGGCAAGGGCTTGCCCGCGTCGACGGGCAGAAGCCAACGTCAGCAGGCCCAACAGTGCGGTCAGCACCGCGCAGCCAATGCTCAGCCACGGGGCCCAGATTGCCAATGGGCGAAGCTGTCCCGGCCGCAAACCACCGGTAATCGTCACCGGAACAGTGACCTGCGAGGGAAGCTGAATGTCGAGGCTGCCGAGCGTTCGCTGAAACGACGTGTCCGACAGCATCGGCGCCAGGTCGACCACCCAGCCGTCAGCGCTTCGACGCGCCGAGTCGGTGAACAGCCACCGGTGCGCTATCCGATTCGCCTGGTCAAATTGGCCGGGAAACGACGGACTGGCCGTGTAAGCGGCCGCGATGCCACCCACCACGCCAGCGCTCACGGCATAGCCGCGGTTCCGCACGATCGTGAGCACCTGGGTGGTCAACTCCGACGCCATCGCGTCCTGCAACGCGGGATCATGTGCGGCTGACTGTGCCAGCGTCGCGTACCCGTCGACGTCGACGACGTTGCGCTGCACCCACGCAGCGGACACGGCAGCCGCCAATGCGATCGTGGTGACCAGCCACAACAGGGCCGTCAACACGAAACGCACCAACCAACCCTAGCGTTCGCGCGCGGCGCGGCGCGGACGGCGCAACGCCATCCACGTCGTCTGCCTTGCCATCCGGGCCTGCGCCTTCGGGGAAGCGGTGTAGTAGTTGGCGCCGGCGCCCAACTTGATCCTCGGCTCGACGATGGTCTCGACCCGGCAGAACTTGCGCAGCCCGTCGGCTCCGCCGAAACGGGCCCCGATGCCCGATGACTTCCAGCCGCCCATCGGCGCGCTCGTGCACGACAGGTTGGAAACGGCGTCATTGATGTTGACGGCCCCGCAATCCAGTTGCGTCGCAAGTTGTCTGGCGCGGGCCAGATCGCCGGAAAACACCGACGCCGATAGGCCGTACGGGCTGTCGTTGGCCCACCGGATGGCCTCGGAGTCGTTGGCCACCTTCATGATTGGAAGTGTCGGCCCGAACGTCTCCTCGGTCATGCATGCCATTGAGTGGTCGACGTCGACGAGCACGGTCGGCGGATAAAAGACACCCCTTCCGGGCATCCGCCGGCCGCCGGTCAACACCCGCGCGCCATTGGCCCGCGCGTCGGCGACATGTCGTTCGATCACCGCGAGCTGGCTTTCGTCGATCAGGGATCCGTAGTTGTAACCCTCGCCGGAACCGACTTTCAGCGCATCGACGTCGCGCACCACCGCGGCGACGAACTCGTCGTAAACCTGCTCGTGCACGTAGACACGCTCCACCGATACGCACATCTGGCCGGCGTTGAACATCGAGCCCCACACCGCGGCATGCGCGGCCAGCTTGATGTCGGCGTCCTCGAGGACGATCATCGGGTCCTTGCCGCCGAGTTCCAGGCTGACCGGGGTGAGCCGGCGCGCGGCGCGTTCGGCCACCTTGCGGCCCGTCACACTGGAGCCGGTGAACTGCACGAAGTCGACGTTGTCGATCACCGCCTCGGCCACTTCACCGGCGCCCTGCGCCAGCGCGAAAACTTCCGGGGCGCCGCACGCCCGCCAGCCGCGCACCAGGACTTCGGCGGTGAGCGGAGTGCGTTCCGACGGCTTGAGCAGCACCGCGCATCCGGCGGCCAGCGCACCGATTCCATCCATCAGCGCGTTGGCGACCGGGAAGTTCCACGGCGCGATGACGCCGACGACCGGCCGGGGGCGGTAGTGGACCCTGATCTTTTTGACCGCCAGGAACGGCTGTGACGGTGGCCGTGTCTCGGGCGCCAACGCCTTGTCCATCGTCTTGATGTAGTACGACAAGATCATGACCAACAGCGGCACCTCCTGGGCGGCGTCGGCGCGAGACTTGCCGGTCTCTTCGACCAGCAGGTCCGCGATCTCGTCGCGGTGCTCGCCCAGCCACACCGCGTAGCGCGCCAGCACCTTGGCGCGGTCTTTTGCGCCCCGCCTGTCCCAGTCACGTTGGGCGGCAGCGAGTCTGGCGACGATCCGCGGCACGTCGGCGGAATCGGTCCAGCGCACTTCGCCGGCGACCTGCCCGGTCGCGGGATTGCGAATCGTGGCGGTCCGGCCTGGCTGAACGTCGGCTGTCGAGGTCATCCCGTCATGCTAACGGCAGGTGTGAGCTGGGTCTCAACGATGCCCAGGCGCGATGCCGCGAACGTAGGCGGCCTGCCCGAGGTGCTGGGCGCAGTCGTCGACGATGCTGACCAGGCGTGCGCCGGCCGTCACCGGCGGATTCCAGCCCCGGTCGACGATCCGCTCAAGCTCGGCGACCATCAGTGCGCCCACAAACTCCAGCGTCATGTCATGCACCGCGTGGTAGTAGCCGGCGAGCAGCTCGCCCGTCGCTCGCACCTTGGCCACGTCGTCGGCGCCGTGCCCGTAGCCGGTGTCGTGCGGCGGTAGGTCCAGCCCGAACCGCTCCACCCAGCGCTGCAGCGTCCAGACATCTTGCGTCTTGGCGATGTCGCAGATCTGCACGTCCTGCACCCGCGCGCTGTGCCAGATCAGCCACGCGATGCTGTTGGCTCTCGGCGTCGGGCGCCAGAACGACACGTCATCGGTGAGACCGTCCGTCAGGTTGTCGACATGCTCGATCAGGCGGGTGAACGAATCGCGCAGCAGTTCCTGCGCGGCGGCTGCATCGCTATCGGGCATACCGGCGACGCTACGCCCTGCGCCAGGCATGCTGGACTGATGCCGCCCTCCGTGCCACTTCCGGGTTGGGATCCGTTTCGGTCCCGCGAGCGGCTGACCTCGTTGCTGCGCTCGACCGCGGCTCCGGTGACGTCCGGCGCCGCGATCGCGTACCGAACGCTGTTCCTCACCCTTCGCCGGCTGGTCGTGGGCCGTGGCCTGAAGGTCCGCTTCGATTCACACGATCTGACCCTGACGGTGACGGAGTTCGACTCCCGCCTGGACCTGCGCGGCCTGGCCGTCGGTCAGCTCGGTGACGTCCTTGTCGTGGCGCGCGACATCCGCTGGGGCCACTACCGGTTCGATCAGGCGATGGCCGTGCTACACAATGTCCACCTGCGCCCCAGTGCGCCGTCGGAAATGGTGGCCGCTCCGGTGGAACTCACGCTGCGGCTGCCCGCCGATATCCTTGAAGAACTCGTCAATTCGGCCCCATCCCGGCTGACCGTCGAGGTCGGCGACGACGGCACAGCTCGACTGCGCTCGGCTCGGCATCAGGGCTGGGGCCACGTCGAGGTCGACATGCGGGTGGTGGGGACGGCGCTATGGCTCACGCCGCGGGCGGTGGTCGTCGGTGGTAAACGGTGGGCGCTACCCGGCAAGATGCCGATCTACCCCATCGAGCTCCCCGACATCCCGCACGGACTGGTGATCACCAAGGTTCGGTTGCAGTCCCGGTCGGTGCTGGTGCACGGGTTGTTGCCGGAGTGGCACACCGACATGCCGCTCGGCCGGTTAGAGGACATCGTGGCCCAGCTCAGCTCGCGCAGCGGTGTGCTCAACCTCGCCCGGTCGGCGTGGCCGGGCTGACCGAGCTGTCGGCGCCGTGGAAGACGGCCTCGACATTGTTTCCGTCGGGGTCGCGGACAAACGCGCCGAAGTAGCCGGGGTGGTATTCCGGCCAGAGCCGCGGCGCGTGCAGCGACTCCGCGCCGAACGCCAGCGCCGCGTCGTAGAACTCACGCACCGCGTCGCAATCGGCTGCGACGAAGGCGATGTGAACTTCACGGTTGGGGCCGAGGTCC